>Ga0209254_10004988_pt1 | contig 12197 bp, 9 predicted proteins | sample FrelakmetDIP11DI_FD_187148 | JGI IMG/M metagenome (GOLD analysis project Ga0209254, IMG submission 187148) | Freshwater lake sediment microbial communities from the University of Notre Dame, USA, for methane emissions studies - DIP11 DI (SPAdes)... | ecosystem: Environmental > Aquatic >...
TTCGAGCAGGCCGACGGCGGCACGATGTTCCTCGACGAAGTGGGCGACATGAGCCCGAGCACGCAGGCCAAGATCCTGCGCGTGCTGCAGGAGCACGAGTTCGAGCGCCTCGGCGGCACGCGGACGCTGAAAGTCGACGTGCGGCTCATCGCGGCCGCCAACCGCAGCTTGCCGGCGATGGTCTCGGCCGGCCAGTTCCGCGAGGACCTCTACTACCGCCTCAACGTCGTGTCGGTCGAGATGCCGCCGTTGCGCGAGCGCAAGGAGGACATCGAGGCGCTCGCCGGCCACTTCGTGCGCAAGTTCTCCGGCGATCTGAAGAAGAAGATCGACGGCATCGCGCCCGACGCGCAGAGGATGCTGCTGCGGTACCACTGGCCCGGCAACATCCGCGAGCTCCAGAACGCCCTCGAGCGCGCCGTGCTGCTCACCGAGGAGCGCGTCATCACCGCCGACGATCTGAGGCTCGGCGAGGTCTCGGCCTTCAGCGGCGACCCCGACGCCGGCCGCGTCGTGCGCGTGCCTCCGGCCGGCGTGGCCCTCGAGGAGATCGAGCGCCAGGCGATCGTCGAGTCGCTGAAGATGTGCAACTGGATTCAGAAGGACGCCGCCGAACTGCTGCGCGTCAGCCCGCGCGTGATCAACTACAAGATCAAGACGCTCGGGATCACGATTCCCCGCGGCCGCGGACCGGCCGGGGCAGACGACCACAGGAACTGACGAGGACCGACGCGCACGGCCGCCGGCGTCAGTCGCCCGGCGGCTTGATGGGGGGCGGCGCGGCGCCCGGCTTCGTGATCGGCAGCGCTCCCGGCACCGCAACGGTCACACCCGGCATCGTGGGCATCGCCGACCCGGTCGGCATCACCTGGCCGGGCGGCGTCTCGAGCTGTGGCGCATCGCTCGCGGCCTGTCCCTGCTGCATGCGCGGCGGCCCGGGGAACGGCGGGCGCATCATGCCCGGCGGATCACCGCCCGGCCGCGCCTGTTCGGCCTCGTCCGGCTCATCCGCCTGCGGCGGATCGTCCAGCACCGTCACGACCCGGCCATCCGGCAGCACGCGACGCTGCATGCCCGGTCGGCCCGATGGCGGGCCGCCCATTCCTGGCTGGCCGCCCATCCCTGGCTGGCCTCCCATCCCTGGCTGGCCGCCGCCGAAGGGGCCGGACGCCCTCGCCGGCGCCGCGGCCACGGCGCTGGCCGGCGTCGCCAGGGCGGGCATGAGGACGATGCGGCTGAACGCCGAGGCGCCCCCATCGGGGCCGACGCGACGGGCCGCCATGTAGCCGGCAATCGGCCTCAGCAGCGTCGTGAGCGCCTGATTCTCCGAGACGTCCGAGAATTCGAGCGTGAGGCGCGTCCCTGGCATGCGGTCGCGGTTCACGATGCGGGTGCCGCCGACGCGCTCCCATTCGACGAGGATCTCGCGCAGCGTGGCATCGCGCGCAACCAGCGCCACGCGGCCGTCCTTGATCGTGAGGCGGACCTCTCCGGCCCCCGCCAGCCCGGGCGCGGCGAGCACCAGGGTCAGCCCGAGCGCCCACACGATTCTGCCAGTCATGAACTTGCCCTCTGGTATGGAGTATACGCCTCCGGGGCCGGGCGAGGAAGGCAGCGGCCTCAGGACCCGGCCGGCCCAGGCCAGGTGCCGCCCCGGGCGACGGTCCTCGGCATGGGAACCGGCTGCGCCGCCGCGTGCGCCTCGCGCTCCAGTTCCTCGTCCTCGCGGGCCCGGCCGAGCGTCAGGAGGATCACGAAGATGGTCGGGATGAGGTCGATGGCGATGCCGCCGGCCCACGCGTAGAAGACGTCCCAGCGGTAGACCCAGACCGCCCGCGCGGCGGGGATCATCGTGAAGGTCTGGAACGTCCGCTCCTCCTCCGTCACCCGGCTGCCGGAGATCTGGGCGACGACCTTGACCGCCGCGTCCTTCAGGCCGCCGAGGCGCTCGAGCGCCTGCTTCTGTTCGATCGTGTCGTCGGCTCGCGCCGTCGTGGTAAGCGATCCCAGGTTCTGGTTGACCACGCGCACGTAAGCCGCAGAGGTGGCCTCGTTCATGCGCGTGACGACCTCGTTGATCTCGCCCAGGACGCGGCTGAACGCCAGATTGTTGCGCCGGATCCTGTCGCTCTCGCTGACGTCGGCGGCCTCCGTCTCGGCGGCCACCTTCCGCGCCTCCGCGGTGAGCTCCTTGTAGCGGTCGTAGAGTGCCCGCTGGTCGGCGTCCACGCCCCTGACCGTGCGGCTGAGGTTGCCGAACATCTGTGACATGTTCCTCAGCGTCGCCACCACGCTGCCTTCGCCCCGGAGCCCCGAGAACGCACCGCGCGTCTCCCGGCTGGCGAGGTTCTCGTACTGCTGCGCGAGGCTGTCGAGCTGCGGCGCGAGGTTCGCCTCGATGGCCGCCTGCCGGAGCTGGCCGATCGCCAGGTCATCCGCCTGATCGAGCACGCGCTGCATGTGGATCGCGAGCGCGTCTTTCCCGCCCATCGCGATGACGCTCCACTGCGTGGAGAACCCGAACGCCAGCGCCAGGACGAGGGCCGTGACGGCACCGTACCCGATCTGGCGATTGCGGTCGGCGTAGGGGAACCGCCACATCATGAAGAGCGAGAAGACGAACAGGAAGGCGCCGCCGGCAAGCGCGACGCCCGCCGACACGAGCAGGTCGGAGGTGGCGGTCGCGAGGCCCTGCTGCGTGGTGTAGGCGCTCACCACGCACGCCATCCCGCTCACGACGGGCAGCATGCGGTCGAGTTTCTCCTGTCGCGTCACGAGGGACTCCCTTGCCGGGCACACGCCGGCCTGCTTCCGGGGTACTCTTCCTCTATGAACGCAGCCGACATCTCGCCGGTTCCATCCTCCGCGCGAACCCAGTCGGGCGTCGACCTGTTCATCATCTTCGCGGGCGCGAACATCGTGGCCACCACGCTGCAGGTGGGCGCCGCGCTCGCCGGCGAGTTCAGCCCCGCGGCGGCGCTGGTCCTGATGGCGGCCGGCGCGACGGCGGGATCGATCCTGGTGGCCGCGCTGGCCGTTGTGGGGCCCAGGCTGGGCGTGCCGTCGGTCATCGCGGCGCGCGCGGCGCTCGGGATGCGGGGCGCCGGCCTGGTGGCGGCGCTGCTGTATGTGACCAACTTCGCCTGGATCGGCGTGAACAACGTGATTGCCGCGTCGGTGGGCGCCCGCCTGCTGGGCGGAGAGGCGGCCATGCCGGCGTGGGTGATCGGCCTCGGCCTGGTGTCGACGGCCGTCGTGGCGCTGGGGCCGCGCGCGGTGGGCCTCGCGGACCGGGTGGCGGTCCCGCTCCTTGTCGCCGTGGGCGGCGTGATCACGTGGGCCGTGATCCAGGCGCCGCCGAATCTCTCCGCCCTCGCGTCGCAGCCCGCCCCCGCGAACCCCTGGTTTCGCGGCTTCGACATCGTCGTCGGCTACCAGGTGTCGTGGGTCCTGATGTTCGCCGACTTTTCCCGCTTCACGCGGTCGGAACGCACCGCGTCAATGGCCGTGTTCCTGGGACTGCTGCTGACCAGCCTGTGGATGATGCCGCTGGGTCTGGCGTCGGCGCGCGTGGCGGCCAGCGCCGACCCGGGCGCGATGATGTCCGCCATCGGCCTGGGGTGGGCGGGTGCCGCGCTGATGGTCCTGGCGACGGTGACCACGAACTTCGTCAACATCTACATGTCGGGGCTCGCGTGGAAGAGCCTGTTCCCGAGATTCGGCGATCAGGCGTCGATCTGGTCGATTGGCGTGATCGGGACCGCCGTCGGGCTGTTCTACGGGGCGTGGCTCGATCGCTATGCCGAGTTCATGATGGTCCTCGGCGGCGTGCTCGTGCCGGTCGGAGGCGTCCTCATCGCGCACTTCCGGCTGAGCCGCGCTCCCGTGCAGGTCCCCGATCTGTACGACGCGTCCGGGCCGTATCGCGGCGTGCTGATGCCGGGTGTCGCCGCCTGGGCTCTCGGCGCCCTCGCGTACTACCTCGCCTCCCCCTGGGGCGGCACGCTTCCCGCGCTCGCGACCGCGATCGCCGCGTACCTCCTCCTCCGCCGCCTCTGAGCGGCGGCAGGCCCCGCTCTCGCGGTCACCGTTTTGCGTGCGGGTGGGCCTTGCGGTAGACGTCGATGAGCTGGGCGGCGCTGACGTGGGTGTAGCGCTGGGTGGTCGAAAGCTGCGCGTGGCCGAGCAGTTCCTGGATCGAGCGAAGATCGGCGCCGCGCTCGAGCAGGTGTGTGGCGAACGAGTGGCGGAGCGCGTGCGGGCTGATGCCGAATCGCGCGCTGCACATCGCGACGTAGCGTCGCAGGAGGCGGTCGACGCTGCGCCCGGTCAGCCGCCCGCCGCGGAAGTTGAGGAACAGCGGCCCCGAGCCGGACGATCGCCGCGGCGCGGGTCGGGCGGGCGTGTCCTTCGCCGCCGGCCGCCCGGGCCCCTGGCGCTGGCGAAGCGCCTCGCGCTCGAGTTCGGGCCGGTCCTTCAGGTACGCCCGCAGCGCGCGCTCGGCGCTGGTGTTGAACGGCACGACGCGCTCTTTCCCGCCCTTGCCGAGTACGCGCACCATCCGCCCGCCCAGGTTCACGTGGTCGAGATCGAGGCCGACCAGCTCGCTCAAGCGCAGTCCCGAGGCGTAGAGCAGCTCGAACATCGCCCGGTCGCGCCGGCCGAGCGGGGTGCCGAGGTCGGGAGTCTCGAGCAGGCGGGTCATCTCGTCGATTTCGAGATGCGCCGGCAGCTTGTCTTCCACTCGCGGCGTGGCCACCAGCGCGCCGGGGTCGCCGTCGATCAGCCCCTCGCGGCGGAGATAGCGCACGAACGCCCGCACCGACGCCAGCTTGCGCGCCGAGGTCTTTCGCGAGCGGTGCGTGCGGTACATCTCGGCGAGGAACGACCTGATCGCCCCGATGTCGCAGTCCTCCGGCTGCTGGTCGCCGCGGCGCTTCCCGTTGTGGAGCGGAAGAAACTCGAGGAACTGCGTGAGGTCGCTCTCGTACGCGCGGACCGTGTGCGGCGACGCCCCGCGGTTGCCGCGGAGGTACGCGAGGAACGCCTTCAGGTGGTCCTTCATCGCGGCATGCTGACGCCGCTTGCGGCCATCCATCGGGCGAGGTCGGCCAGCGCGCGCGCGGAGAGGGCCGTCTTGCGATCGAGCTTGTTGCGCGGCGGCGACTCGAGCGGCTCCATGATGCCGAACGTGATGTTGCTGGGCTCGTAGTGGCCCGCCGACGCGTGCGACACGTAGTAGGCCAGGGCGCCAATCGCCGTCGTGCGGGGCGCGGCCCCCGGCGCCTTGCCCATGGCCAGCGCGGCCGCGTTGATGCCGGCCATCAGGCCGGACGCCGCGGACTCGACGTACCCTTCCACGCCCGAGACTTGACCGGCGAAGAACAGGTCGTCGCACGCCCTGGTCTGCCACGTCTCCCGCAGCACCGTCGGGCCGTTGATGTAGGTGTTGCGGTGCACCATGCCGAAGCGCACGAACTCGGCCCGCCCGAGGCCCGGGATCATCCGCAGCACCCGCTCCTGCTCGCCCCACTTGAGCTGCGTCTGGAACCCGACGAGGCTGAAATGATCGCCGGCCAGCGAGTCCTGGCGTAGCTGCACGACGGCGTACGGACGGCGCCCGGTCCGGGGATCGGTCAAACCGACTGGCTTCATCGGCCCGAACCGCAACGTGTCGACGCCGCGATGCGCCAGCACTTCGATCGGCAGGCAGCCCTCGAAAAACCGCGCCTTGTCGAAGTCGTGGACCGTGGCGCTTTCGGCGTGCGTCAGCGCGTCGTAGAACGCGCGGTACTCGGCCGCGTTCATCGGGCAATTCAGGTAGTCGCCTTGCCCGTCGTCGACGCCGCACGCCGGGCCCGCCGGCGGGATGTCCGCCACCGGGATGTCACCGGGCGGCCGGGCGCCAGCCGGCCCCAGGCTCCGATCCCAGCGGGACGCGCGGAATGCCACGCGCGTGTCGATCGAGTCGGCTGACACGATCGGGCTGATGGCGTCGTAGAAGTAGAGGTAGTCCCCGCCGACGAACTCCGCGATGGCGGCCGCGAGCGAGTCGGAGGTCAGCGGGCCCGTCGCGATGATCACCGGCCCGGCGGGCCCTTGCGCCGGCGGGATCGCGGTCACTTCGTCGCGTACGACCGCGATCAGGGGATGCTCCGTGATGGCGCGGGTGACGAAGGCCGAGAACGCCTCCCGGTCGACCGCCAGCGCGGCGCCCGCGGGCACGCGCGTCGCTTCGGCCGCCCGGATGACGAGCGACCCGAGGCGGCGCATCTCCTCTTTGAGCAGGCCGACCGCGTTGTCGAGCTTGTCGCCGCGCAGCGAGTTGCTGCACACCAGCTCCGCGAGGCCGTCTCCCTGGTGGACGGCGGTCCGCCGGACCGGCCGCATCTCGTGCAGCGTCACCGGCACGCCGCGCGACGCCGCCTGCCACGCGGCCTCGCAGCCCGCCAGTCCTCCGCCGACGATTCTGACGCTGGGCATGACTCAGCTGCCCTCTGTGAAAGACCGAGATTCGGTGTCGAGCGCGGGTCGGGCCCGGTGGCTCCCGAGCCGGACTCCGCAGGCCGGGAACCCTCCGCCCAGGATTCGCACACCAGGCACGAGTCAATCACCATGCAATGGGACGTGGCCGTTCACCGCGCGGACCCTCGAACCAAGCCGATCGGCGTCAGTCTGCAAAACGCTGCGCAAGGGCCGAGAGCCACGTGGGGTGACGAAGTGGGGCCCCGCGTGCCGCCGACAGCACCCTGGAGCTGCGTTTTGCCGGCTTGCGTGAGCGGGGACGCGAGCGTGAATGGCCACGTCCCTGCAGCATTCATGGCTTCCGTTTGCGCGCTGGCGCCTTCCGTTTCGCGGCCGGACGGGCCCCGCGCGGGCGCTTCGACGACGGGGCTCCGGCCCGCTCCTTGAGCAACTCGACCGCCGCCTCGAGCGTCAGCGCAGCCGGATCGGATGTCCGCGGCACCGACGCGTTGGTCTCGCCGTCGGTGACGTAGGGGCCGTAGCGCCCTTCCATCAGCTTCACCTCGGCGCCGCCCTGCGGGTGGGCGCCCAGCGTGCGGAGCACGGTGCGCGTCGTCGTGCGCCGCCGGCTCTTCTTCGGCGCGGCGAGCAACTCGAGCGCGCGCTCCAGCGTGATCGTGTGCACGTCGTCGCTGTCCTCGAGCGAGCGGAACTCGTCGCCGTGCTTCACGTACGGCCCGAACCGCCCGTTCGACGCGACGATGATCTCGCCATCCGACGGGTGCGCGCCGAGATCGCGCGGCAGACTCAGGAGCTTGAGGGCCTCGTCGAGCGTGATGGCCGACGCGCTGATGCTCGCGGGAATCGAGGCGCGCTTCGGCATGTCGGGCGACTTGCCCTTCACGCGCGGCGGCGTCTCGCCAAGCTGCACGTAGTGGCCGAACCGCCCGTGCTGCACGTAGACCTTCAAGCCCGTCGCCGGATCATCGCCGAGCGTCTTGGGCCCCTCGGCCTTCGCCTTGAGGAGCGCGAGCACTTTCTCGACGGTGAGATCGGCCGGCGGCAGCGTCTTCGGCAGCGTGGCCGTGTTGCCTGCCCCGCCGTCGCCCCGCTGGACAAACGGCCCGTAGCGCCCGACGCGCACCCGGAGCGGCTCGCCCGAGGCCGGATCGGCGCCGATGTCGATGGCCGGGTACTCGATGTTCGGCTCCGCGCGGGCGACCATCGGCTCGAGCCCGGGGCGCCCGCCTTCGCCGTCGCGGTAGAACGCGCGGATGAACGACACCGAGTCGCGCTCGCCATTGGAGATCTGGTCGAGGTCCTCTTCCATCTCGGCGGTGAAGCCCACATCGACGTAGTCGCCGAAGTGCTCGCGCAGCAGGTGCGTGACGGCGAAGGCCGAGAAGCTCGGCACCAGCGCCTTGCCCTGCCTGAACATGTAGCCGCGGCGCTCGAGGGTGCCGATGGTCGGCGCGTAGGTGGACGGCCGCCCGATGCCCGCCTGCTCCAGCTCCTTGATGAGCGCCGCCTCGGTGTAGCGCGCCGGTGGCTGCGTCTCGTGGCCCTTCGCGTCGAGGCCCGCCAGCGCGAGTGCGCTCGAGCCCGCGGGCGCGCCGGACTCGACGCGGTCGCCCTGCTTCAGGGCCGGCAGGATCGACTCCTGGTCGGCCAGTTCGGCCTCGGGGTCGTCGCTGCCCTCGACATAGGCGCGGCGGAACCCGGCGAACTCGATCGCCTTGCCGGACGCCGTGAACACGCAGGGTTCCCCTGACGGCCCCCGCCCCGTGATCTCGACCGTGGTCTTCAGCACCCGGGCGTCGGGCATCTGCGACGCCATCGTGCGCTTCCAGACGAGCTCGTAGACGCGCAGTTCGTCGGCGTCGAGAAACCGCTCCAGCTCCTTCGGGGCCATCCTGAAGTCGGTCGGGCGGATGGCCTCGTGCGCCTCCTGCGCGTTCTTCACGCGGGTCTGGTAGCGGCGCGGCCCCGTGTAGTACTCGGCGCCGAACATCTCGCGGATGACGCGCGCCGACTCGCCAAGCGCCTTTTCGCTGAGCGTGGTGGAGTCGGTTCGGTGATAGGTGATCAGGCCTTCGATCTCGCCGCCGCCGATCTCCACGCCCTGGAACAGCCGCTGCGCCACCTGCATCGTCCGCTCGGTCGAGAACCCGAGCTTGCGGCTGGCTTCCTGCGAGAGAGTGGACGTGGTGAAGGGCGGGGCCGGCCGCTCGACGCCGGGCCTGGCCTCGACCGAGGTCACCTCCCAAGGCAGGTGCCGCTCCAGCCCGTCGGCGAGGCCGCGCGCCGCCGCTTCGTCGAGCAGGCGCACGTTCGGGTTCGCGAGCGCGCCGGTACTCGAGTCGAAATCCTTCCCCGTCGCGAGCCGATCGCCGCCGACGCGCACCAGCGTGGCGGCGAACTCGCGCCCTTCTGCCGAGAGCCGGGCCTCGAGGTCCCAGTAGCGGCTCGAGCGGAACGCCCGGCGCGCTTCCTCGCGCTCGACGATCAGCCGGACGGCCACGCTCTGCACGCGTCCGGCGCTCAGCCCGGTGGCCACCTTCTTCCACAGCACCGGCGAGAGCGTGTAGCCGTAGAGCCGGTCGAGGATGCGGCGGCTTTCCTGCGCCTTGACCAGGTTCTCGTCCAGGTCGTGCGCGCTCGCCACCGCTTCTTTGATCGCCTCCTCGGTGATCTCGTGGAACACGATGCGGCGGACGGGGATCTTCGGCTTGAGGATTTCGCGCAGGTGCCAGCTGATGGACTCGCCCTCGCGGTCAGGGTCGGTGGCGAGCAGGAGTTCCGAGGCCTGCTTCACCGCCGCCTTCAGCGCGGCCACCTGCTTTTTCTTGTCGGCCGGCACCACGTAATACGGCGTGAAGTCGCCGTCGGTGTCCACGGCCATGCGGCCCCACGGCTTCTGGCGGATCTCGGCCGGCACCTCGGACGCTCGCTCGGGCAGGTCGCGCACGTGGCCGTAGCTGGCCTCGATGCGATACGCGTCGCCGAGAAAACGCGCCAGCGTCTTCGCCTTGGCGGGCGACTCGACTATCACCAACGGTTTCGCCATATCTTTCCCGGATTGCCGACTAACCCGCTACCATAGCACGTTCGCGCCGGCCCTCACGAATCGGCCGCCCTCGACGCGCAGCACCCACCCGCCCAGCTCGAAACGCGTCAGCCGGGCCATCAGCGCCATCGGATCGATCCCCGTCCTGGCCGCAAGTTCCTCCAACCCATAGGTTTCTCCGGGCGCCATGGCCCGCAGCACGGGGTCGCGCAGGAGTCCCGCCGGGCCGGGGGTTGCCCCTGCTTCGGATGTCTCGCCCGGGTCTGACCCCGGCGACATCAGCCCGAACTCCTCGCGCCAGTCGGCCAGGAGCTGTTCGACGATGTCCCGGGCCTCTTCGACGATGCGGGCGCCGTCCCGGATGAGGGCATGAGCGCCACGGTTCCGGCCGCTCAGCACAGCGCCCGGCACCGCCATCACCGACCGGCCCTGCTCCAGGGCGCATCGCGCGGTGATGAGCGACCCGCTCCGCTCTGCGGCCTCGACAATCACCACGCCGAGCGAGAGGCCGCTGATGATCCGGTTGCGCCGGGGGAAGTGCCAACCGTGCGGCGGAACGCCAGGCGCGAATTCGGTGAGAAGGGCCCCCGCGGCCGCGATCTCGGCCGCCAACTGCCCGTGCTCGGGCGGATAGACGACATCGGCGCCGCATCCCAACACGGCGATGGTCGCTCCGCCGCTCCGCAGCGCGCCCCTGTGTGCGGCGGCGTCCACGCCTCTCGCCAAACCGCTCACCACGCCGAAACCCGCGCCGGCCAGGCCCCGCGCCAGCTTGAACCCGATCTCGAGGCCGTGCGGTGTCGCGAACCGCGACCCGACGATGGCCACCTCGAAGCGGCATGGTCCGGCGTCGCCGCGGGCCCAGAGGACGGGCGGCGGGTCCGGAATCTTCCGCAGCCGGCCCGGGTAGGCGGGGCTGTCGCGCGAGACGACGTGGATGCCTCGTTTCCGGGCCTCCTCGAGCGCGGCCTCGGCGCGGCGGCGGAGGTCCGCAGCCCGTGCAGCGGCCGACGGCACCTGCAGCAGCGCCAGCACCTCGTCGAGGTCGTCGAGCGTCCTAGGGTCGGGGCCGGCGATATCCGGGGCATCCGGATCGGGAGGCGCCGGACGCCTGACGGGTTTCCGTCCGGCCCCTTCGGTCCAGAGCAGGGAGAGGGCGACCAGGTCGAGCTGGCGGCTCACGGCCAGGTGCGGATGCGAAGCGCGTACCAGCTTCTTGCGCACCGCAGGGCCGGGGGCTATAGTGGGATCAGCCCTGCCTGCCGTTGACGTTTCCGCGCGTCGTCGCGCTCAAGGTGTCTATGCCCGCGTTGAAGAAATTGATCGCATCGGCGGTCATCGGGGTAGCCATTTCTGCCACCTTCGCGCAGGCGGCCGACCGCAAGGCGGCCGTCGAGCAGGTGACGTTCGGCATCGATGCGGCCAAGGCGGGGTTATGGCGCGAGGCGACCTACCGGTGGGAGCGGGCCGTCGAGCTCGACCCGAGCTACGCCGCGGCGTTCAACAACCTGGCCATCGCGTACGAGCAGGCCGGCCTGTTCGACAAAGCGAAGCAGGCCTATCAGAAGGCCGCCGAACTCGATCCCAAGAACTCGTACATCAAGCAGAACATCGACCTCTTCAAGGAAATCAACGACCGTGCGAACCGCCAGAACGCTCGCTAGCGCCGCCGTCGCGCTCGCCGCCAGCGGCTGCCTGACCTTTGTCGAGGTCCCGATCGAGACGCCGATCCGCCCGAAGATCGACGCGTCGCCCTTCTCGCGGGTGTACGTGGCCGGCTTCCTGCCCGGCGGCACCGAGGATGTCGACACCAACCTCGAGACCGTGCGCCTGCTGCGGAGCCAGCTCAAGAACAAGGGCGGCATGCGCATCATCGAGGCCGACGTGCTGCCCCTCACGGAGACCGCGAAGCCCGTGCCGGCCGATGGCGCGGCGGCCGCCCCTCCTGGCGCCTCCCAGAGCGACCCCGACAAGACCGTCGCCCTCGCCGAAGCCGACCTGCCGCCCTACGAGAAGATCTTCGAGAACAAGGAATACTGGAAGAAGGTCGGCGAGGAGTTCGGCAGCCCGCTGATTATCACCGGTTCGGTGCTGTTCGTGCCGCATCAGCGCTCCGGGTACGTCCAGAAGGAGCAGGAGGTCTACGACTCCTTCGGGCGGCGCAGCGTGGTGCCGGTGCGCACCTACATGGACCGCAAGGGCTTCATCCTGCGGCCGAAGTTCGTGTTCATCGACGGCCGGACCGGCGAAACGCTCTACACGGAGACATTCCGCGAGGAAATCCTCTACAACGCCGAGCAGAGCACGCCGGCGCTGTCGTCGTACTTCGAATTGATGGACCGCCTGCTGCCCTCGTTTCTTTCGACCCTGAGCAGCCAGACCATCAGGGGAAGCCGCGTCCTTCTCAAGTAGGAACGGTTCTCGCGCCTCTAGCCTCGCCGGCGGGTTTTCTGGTAGCATTGGTGTTTGCGCCGGTGCGGGATGGCCCCTCTATGGCCCCGGCGGACCGTGCAGGTTCCGAAGCCGTCCCAGTCAGAGGAGAAGACTCGTGTACGCGATTGTTCAGAACGGCGGGCATCAGGTCAAAGTCGAGCCCGGGACCACCGTCACCGTGGACCGCATGGCCGGCGAGACGGGCAGCGAAGTGACCTTCGATCAGGTCCTG
>Ga0209254_10004989_pt1 | contig 12196 bp, 6 predicted proteins | sample FrelakmetDIP11DI_FD_187148 | JGI IMG/M metagenome (GOLD analysis project Ga0209254, IMG submission 187148) | Freshwater lake sediment microbial communities from the University of Notre Dame, USA, for methane emissions studies - DIP11 DI (SPAdes)... | ecosystem: Environmental > Aquatic >...
ATTTGCGGATCCCGGGGATGCAGAAGGGACTTACCGACCTCCGCCCGCCAGATTTCGAGCTTGGGGATCGGGTGGGCCTTGTAGCCCTCCACCAGGGCGAGATCACATGGCGACAACCGCGCGAGAGCCTCGTCGAGCGAGAGTTCCGGTCCGCCGCGCAACTCGTGCATCAACGCCCAGCGCGTCCCCGACGTTACCAGCACCTCGCCGCACCCGGCGTGGCGGTGCCGATACGAGTCCTTGCCGGGCTGGTCGAACTCGAACCGGTGGTGCGCGTGCTTGATGAGGGACACGCTGAGCCCCCGCCGGACGAGCCTGGGTATGACCTGCTCGATCAGCGTTGTCTTGCCGCTGCCGGACCAGCCGGCGAAACCGAAAATGCGCATTTGTCTGCTGCCGCCCCGATTGCCGTCCGCCGGCACGAGCGGAACCGCGTATTGTACCGATCGCGTGGAGTGCGTTCGGATCGGATCGGTCGCAAACGCGGGTGGATGTCGACGGCCATTCGTGACCCGAGACCGCTCCGGACGCGAGCCGAGGGTGTTGCCTGCCGGAGCCCGCTGCCGGCGATTGCAACCGCTGCGGCAGAGGGGATAATCTGCGTTCCGGCCGGCCCCCCTGCGTGCTGGCCGGCCCGCGCGCCCCCATGATGGCCCGAACGCAACTTCCCGTCCCCGCCTCCGCATCAGCACCGGAAAAGGAGGTCTCCGGCCTCATCGAGCGCGTGATCGCGGACGTGCCGATGCCGCGGGTGGAGGCCGTTGCCGATCCCGCGCGGATTGCGGACGACATCGCCCGTGAAGCCGCAAGGAACGCGGCACTCGTCTCGGCCTCGCTGGCGCTGCCTCCCGGCCCCATGGGCATGCTGACCGTGCTGCCCGACCTGTTCATTATCTGGAAGATCCAGCGCCAACTGGTCGCGGATATCTTCGCGCTGCACGGGCGCACCGTCGAGCTCACGCGGACACACATGCTCTACTGCCTGTTCCGCCACATGGCGAGCCACGTGCTGCGCGATGTGGTCGTGCGCGCAGGCCAACGCGCTGTGGTCCGGCAGCTGTCGTCGCAGGCGCTGAAGTCGATGCTGGGGTCCCTGGGTCTCACGGTGACCCGGCGGCTTGCCGGCACGTCAGCCAGCCGATGGGTTCCGCTTGCCGGGGCCGCCGCCGTCGGCGCGTATGCCTACTGGGACACGCTGCAGGTAGCGCGAACGGCGCGCAGCGTGCTGGCGACGACGCCGCGGACGCCCGCCGACGAAGCGTGGCCGGACCCCGGCCCGACGCCGGGCGGCTGACGATGTGCGGCCGCTACGAACTGCACAGCCACCCGGCCGCGATCGCGCTGGCGTTCGGCCTTGCCCATCCGCCGGACGTGCACGCGCGGTACAACATCGCGCCGATGACGGACGTGCCTATCGTGCGGGTCAATGCCGAGGGGCAACGCGAACTCGTGCGCGTGCGCTGGGGCCTCGTTCCGCGCTGGGCCAAGGATCCCGCGATCGGCACGCGGATGATCAACGCGCGCGGCGAGACCGTTGCCGACAAGCCGTCATTCCGCATGCCTTTCCGCCGCCACCGCTGCCTGCTGCCGGCCAACGGGTTCTACGAGTGGCGGACGCCGGCCGCCGGCGCCGGCGAGTCGCAGCGCAAGCAGCCGCTGCACATCGGCATGGCCGACGGCTCGCTCTTCGGCCTGGCGGGGCTCTACGAGCGCTGGCGCGGCGATGACGACCGTGTCCTCGACACCTGCACGATCGTGACGACGGAGGCCAACGCGCTCGTGCAGCCGATCCACGACCGGATGCCGCTCATCGTGGCGCCCGAGCACTATGCGCGATGGCTCGACCCGGCGAACGCCGACGTCACCGATCTGATCGCGCCCTACCCTGCCGCGGAGATGGGGTTCTACCCGGTGTCTCTAAGGGTTAATAGCGTGCGTCACGACGACGCTTCGCTGCTGGAGCACGTCGATCCGGCCGCGGGTGAATCCGCCGGCGACCACGAGCCGCCGCCGCATCCGCCCGAGCAGGAATCGCTGTTTTGACTCCCGCTGGCGCAGCCCGGGCGGCAGGGCGCTCAACTGCCCCGATAGGTCGAATAGCTGTACGGCGAGACGAGCAGCGGCACGTGGTAATGCGCGGCGGCATCCGCGACCCCGAAATCCAGGGTGACTTCGTCGACGAATGGAGGCTCGGGCGGGCGCACGCCCAGCGCGGCAAAATAGGACCCTGCCGAAAACACGAGGCGGTAGGCCCCGCTGGTGAAGGCGTCGGCCTCGAGCAGGGGCCCGTCGCAGCGACCGTCGCCATTGGTCGTGACTTCCTTGACCAGGGCATAGTCGGCGCCGCGCCGCCGATACAGCCGGACGCGCATTCCTGCGCCGGGCCTGCCGTGCGCGGTGTCGAGCACGTGTGTTGTCAATCGTCCCATCGTGCGTCCCCGATATTGAACGGCCCGGCGCGCAACGCGCCTGGCTGCCTCCCTTCCATCTTATGCTGGCCGGCCGGTTCTCGTATATTGCGATCTGGTCATGCCGTCGGCACGAGGCGTTGGCGCGAGGACCAATGACACTCTGGGAAATCAACCGCATCTCCTCCGGCGCGTTCACGACGGCGCTGAGCGAGATTTTCGAGCACTCGCCCTGGGTGGCGGAGCGTGCGAGCGCGGCGCGACCGTTCGCCGGCATCGCCGAATTGCACGGCGCGATGATGGCCGCGGTCCGGGCCGCACCCGAGGAGATGCAACTCGCGCTGATTCGCGCCCACCCCGAGCTCGCGGGCAAGGCCGCGATCCGCGGGGAGCTGACTCCGGATTCCAGGCTGGAGCAATCGCGGGCAGGCCTGAACGAGTGCTCACCGGACGAGCTCGCGCGCCTGCGCGCGCTCAACGCCAACTACCATGCCAAGTTCGGCTTCCCGTTCATCCTCGCCGTCAAGGGCTACGACCGCCCCGGTGTCCTGCGCGAGTTCGCCCGGCGCATCGAGAACGACCGGGATGCGGAGTTCGAAGCAGCGATGGCGCAAATCGGGCGGATTACCCGGTCCCGCCTGGACGACCTCCTCGCCGAGTGACCCAGGCCATCGCGCGAGTTTCAGGTTCGGGCCATGACCGGCTCGCAGCGGATCTCCGTCCTGACCGAATTGGCGATGAAGCACTCTTCATGCGCCCGGTGATGGAGCGCGTGCAGCTCCGCCAGGCTGGGCACCCGATCGCCTGAAAATGCAACGCCGGGTCGCAACGTCACCAGCGAGATGAATTCCTTGCCCGCAGCGTTGCGCCCCATCACACCCACGGCGGCATCCGCGTAACGATCAACGCAGAACTTCTTCTTCGCTGCCAGAGCAAGGAACCAGAGCATGTGGCAGCTCGCGATGGAGGCGACGAACGCCTCCTCCGGGTCGACCGCGGCCGGATCGGACATCGGCACCGGCACCACCTGCGGCGACGACGACCCTGGCACTACGACGCCTCCGTCGAAGCGCAGCACATGCCGTCGACTGTAGCCGTTCGACAGAAAATCCTGGTTGCCTCGCACCCAGGTCACTTCCACGGTGTGGCTTGCCATTGCCTGGTCCTTCAGTCACCGGAGAGATTCGTGTTCCCGCAGATGTGCGCGGCGCTTCTGGCATTGCCGATGGTAAGGCGAGTATATCGGCGTCTGGAACCTCGTGCTAAGCGCCCGCCGGAGGTGGTCCTCCGAGGGCCTGGAACACTGCTCCATCGCTCGCCATTGGACAGGACCCGCCTGTAGACTAATGCCCAGTTCTTGGCCCGGAAGCGGCTCCTGTCCTTGGCAAGGGCGTGTCTTCTGACGGTCCCGTCGGTCGCTGGATCCGGCAGCATTTCCCGCAGCAGAAGAGGAATTCGAGCAACCCATGCCACGTTCAAGCAGGAAGCCCGCGGCGAGCGGCAAACCCGTCCCGCAGATGCCCGGAAACGCGGCGCTTGCGCCCGCCAAGCAGGTGGCCGACCTGGCATGGGCCGGCCAGCATGCCAAGGCCATCGAGCTGGCCACGACGGCCTTGGCCGCATCGCGCGTGAGCATCGCCGACCAGCTCGACCTGCTGGATCTGCGCGCCGAAAGCTTCGTCGCCCGGCGCGACTACGACCGCGCGGGTGCCGATGCCGACGCGATGCTCGGCCTTGCCCGGAGCACCAAGACGGCCGCATTCATCGCACAGGCGCACAACCGCCAGGCGCTGGTGCAGACGCGCAGGGCGGAAATCAAGGCGGCCATCGCCGCGGCCACGGCGGCACTCAGGGCCGCGCGCCGAAGCAAGCAGACGCCATTGATCGCGCTGAGCCTGCTCCGCCTTGCCGAAGCGCAGATGCGGGAGAACCTGACCGAACAGTCCGTCGCCAACGCGACCCGATCGGCCAAGCTGTTCGAGAATCTGGGCGACGCTTCGGGGCATGGACGCGCTCTGTGGGCGCTCGCCGCGGCACAAAGCAATCTGGGTCATGCCGCCGAGGCCGACCGCGCCGCCAGCCGCGCGCTGGAGCTCTGCCGGAGCTGCGGCGACCTGTATGGCACGGGCAATGCCCTCAACCTGCTCACGTTCAACGAGGCCAATCACGCGGTCCGGCTGAAGAAGCTCGGTCTGGCGCTCGCCGATTTCAAGAGCGCCGGGTATGTTGAACGCCAGCAGATCGTCACCTTCAACCTCGCCTTGGGGTACAGCCAACTCGGGCTGAATCGGCACGCCCGCCGCCTGCTGTTGCTGGTATTGCAGCGGACCAGTCCAGTCGTACTGCAAGGCGATCACGGCGTGAATCTGCTGAGCGCGCTCGCCGGGGTGGAATGCATCCTCGGACATCTGGACAGTGCGCGCACGTACGTTGCGCGGATTGTGGACATCGCGGAAGCGCGCCCCCACGCCGTCACCGCAGCCAAGCTAGCCGCATCGCGGGGTCAGCTCGCCTTGTGCGAAGGCGAGGCCACGAAGGCGCTGCGTCATTTCGAGCACGCGCGGCGGCTCGCCCACGACGGCGCCCGCGTCGCCGCGGAAATCGACTTGCTGGGAAGCATCGGCCAGGCGCGCCTGGCGCTGGGCAATCCGCGCGCCGCGCTGGCGGCGACGCGACGCGCCACGGCGCTGCACCGCGCTCACGACCTGGCCGCGCTCGACGGCATGGCGCCTGCCGAGACCTGGTGGCGGCACGCGCAGGCGTTGCGCGCGAACAAGCAAGCGCCGGCCGCGCGCGAGGCGCTCGCGATGGCGTACCAGTTCATGCTGCAGGGCATTGCCAGCCTGAGCGACGAAGGACTCCGGCGCAACTATCTGAACAAGATCGACGCGCACCGCGAAATCGTCGCCGCCTGGCTCGACGACGCGCGCAGGCGCCGCCTGCCGCCGGAGCGACGGACGGCCCATCTTGCTGGCGAAGCGAACCTGCGCGAGCCGTTCGAGCGGCTGGTGGACACCGGGCTGCGCCTGAACGAGCTCCGCAGCACTGCGGAATTGCACGAATTCCTGATCGACGAAGCCACCGAGCTCTCCGGCGCCGAGCGCGTGCTGCTGGTGCTGGAGACGCCGGACGGCCTGCAACTGGCGGGCTCGCTGGTGCCGCGCGGCGAGGATGCACAGGCAGTTCTACGGGACATCACGCCGGCGCTCTCGGACGTGCGCCGGACGCGTACGGTGAGTCTCGCGTATGGTCCCGAGGAGGCGGGCGAGCTGGGGCAGCGGTCGCGCGTCATCGCACCGCTGATCGCGCAAAGGGAACTGCTGGGCTACCTCTATGCCGACCTCGATGGCCGATTCGGGCGGCTGCGTGAATCCGACCGCGATCTGCTGGGTATGCTCGCGAGCCAGGCGGCCGTGGCCCTCGACAACGCGCAGTGGTCACAGAGCCTCGAGCAGAAGGTCGCGCAGCGCACCGAGGAACTGCAGGCGTCGAAAGCCGTCATCGAGCAACGTGCGAACGAGCTCGCGATCATCAACCGCATCCAGGAAGGCATGGCCGCCGAGCTCAATTTCCAGGCCATCGTCGATCTGGTCGGCGACAAGCTGGTTGAGCTGTTCGGCGCCGGCACTTTGGTCCTCGGCTGGTTGGACGATGCGGCTGGCCTGATTCGCTTGCTGTACGCCTGCGAGCACGGGCTGCGGCGGAAACTGCCACCGGTGGAGATCGCCGCCGTCGCGGCCGGAAAGCGTTACTACGAGGCTCTCGCGGCCCGCCAGGCGGTGCTCTGGACCAGCCGGGCCGAATACCGGGACTGGGGGCTGTTCGTAGCCGAGGGCACCGAGATGAGCCGCTCGGGTGTGCTCGCGCCGATCTTCGCCAGCGACCGGACTCTCGGGTTCATCTCCCTGGAGAACATGGAGCGCGACAGCGCCTATGGCGACGCGGACGTGCGTTTGCTCTCCACCGTGGGCGCCAGCATGGGCGTCGCCCTTGAGAACGCGCGCCTGTTCGACGAGACGCAGCGCCTGTTCAAGGAGAGCGAGCAGCGGGCGGCAGAACTTGCCATCATCAACAGCGTGCAGGCCGCGCTCGCCGCCGAGCTCAACATGCAGGGGATCTACGACGCGGTCGGCGACAAGATCCGCGAGATCTTCCGTCAGGCCGATGTGGGCATCCGCATCTGCGATCCGCAAACCAACCTGATTCACTATCCCTACGTCTATGAGGGTGGTCAGCGGATCGCGATCGACTCCCACCCGTTGCGTGAGCGCGGCATTGCCGCCCACGTCCTGCGCACGCGGGAAATGCTGCTCGTCAACGAGAACGTCGAGGAGGTCGACAAGAGGTACGGGAGCTATACGCTCCCCGGCACCCAGCAGGAGAAGTCAGCCTTGTACGTGCCGCTCGTCGTGGGCGACCAGGCGCGCGGGCTCATCAGCCTGTCCGACATGGAGCGCGAGCACGCATTCAGCGATTCGGACGTGCGGCTGCTGCAGACGCTTGCCAACAGCATGAGCGTGGCGCTCGAAAATGCCCGCCTTTTCGCCGAGACGCAACAGCGCGCCGCCGAACTCGCCACCGTCAACACGGTATCGCAGCAGCTCGGCAGCAACCTCGAGCTGTCCAGCCTGATCGAGCGGGTCGGAGAGCAGGTCCGCACGGTGTTCAAGGCCGACATCGCGTATGTCGCACTCGTCGACCGGCGCACCGGCATCATCGAGTTCCCGTATCAGTTCGGCGAGAAGATCGATCCGCTCAGGCTCGGCGAGGGGCTGACCAGCAGGATCGTCGAATCCGGCCGGGCGCTCATCATCAATGACGACGCCGCGCGCCGCGGGCAGGATCTCGGCGCGCGAGTGGTCGGCAGGCAGGCGCGCTCGTATCTCGGCGTGCCGATCGTGGTGGGAGGTACCGGCGAGGGCGTGCTCAGCGTGCAGAGCACGCAGGACGAGGGCAGGTACGGCGCCGACGACCAGCGGCTGCTGGAGACGATCGCCGCCAACGTCGGCGTCGCGATCCAGAACGCACGGCTGTTCAACGCGACGAGGGAGGCCTTGGCGCGCCAGACGGCCACCGCCGAGATGCTGCGCGTGATCAGCAGTTCTCCCACCGACGTGCAGCCGGTCTTCGACGCCATCGTCACCACCGCCGTGCGACTGCTCGCTGCCGACTCGGCCTTTGTCATGCGCCGCGATGGCAACACTATCCACGTCGAAGCGGCGGCCACGCCGGCCGGGCTGATGTCCGACGTGGCCGGGCTGGGCGACATCCCGCTGGATGCCGAGGCCAACTTCCCTTCGCGCGCCATGCTCACGATGCTGCCGCTGCACCTGCCTGACTGGGGAGCCATCGAGCTGCCCCAGCACCAGGCGCGAATTCGGGAGGCCTTCGGCATCAACGCCGCCTTGCTGTTGCCCATGGTGCGCCATGGCCAGAGCGTCGGCGTCCTGAGCTTCGCCAGGCGGCGCGCCGGCGCGTACACGCCGGCCGAGATCGCGTTGGCCGAGTCCTTCCGTGACCAGGCGCTGATCGCGATCGAGAACGCGCGCCTGTTCAACGAGACGCAGGAGGCACTGGCGCGCCAGACCGCCACTTCCGACGTGCTGCGGGTGATCAGCGAATCGCCGACTGACGTGCAGCCGGTGCTGGATGCCGTCGCGGAGCGCGCCGGGCTGCTCTGCCACGCGGACGGCAGCCGGGTCTGGCTCATCGTCGACGGCCAGTTGCGCGCCATGACGAATTACGGACCGGCGTTCGCGGCCCCATCGGGCGTTGAGGTGCTGCCCCTGCGCAGGACGTCGATCGCCGGACGGGCGATACTCGAGCGGCGGATCATCCATCACGAAGACGCGCAGCCGCTCATCGACACCGAGTACCCGGACGTCCGCGAGATCCAGCGGCGCCACGGATTCCACTCGGTACTCAACGTGCCGTTGCTGCGCGAGAGCGAGGCCGTCGGGGTGATCTCCCTGTTGCGCATCGAGGTGCGTCCGTTTACCTCCGCCGAAATCGCCCTCGTCGCGACGTTCGCCGACCAGGCGGTGATCGCCATCGAGAACGTGCGCCTGTGGAACGAGACGAAGGAGGCGCTGGAGCAGCAGCAGGCCGCGGCCGAGATCCTGAGCGTGATCAGCAGCTCGGTGGCCGACACTCAGCCGGTGTTCGAGAAGATCCTCGACAGTGGCCATCGGCTCTTCCGCAGCGACGAGATGGACGTGCTGCTGGTCGACGAGCATGGACAGCTGCAGATCGCCGCCTATGTCGGCGACGTGCACGACGTGGTGGCCGCCACCTTCCCGGCGCCGGTGGAACGTACCCCCGCCGGGCGGGCGATCGCCGAGCGGCGGGTGGTGCACTGGCCCGACCTCGCCAACGGCGAGGACGTGCCGGGCGTGCTGCGCAAGATGGCCAAGCTCGCCGGCTACCAGTCGATGGCCTTCGCGCCGATGCTGTGGGAAGAGCGCGGCATCGGTGCCATCGGTGTGGCCCGTTCTAAGGGCCCGTTTTCGGCCAAGGAGCTGGCGATGCTGCAGACCTTCGCCGACCAGGCCGTGATCGCGATCCAGAACGCGCGGCTGTTCCGCGAGACCAACGAGGCGCTCGAGCAGCAGACCGCATCGGCCGAGGTGCTGCAGGTGATAGGCAGCTCGGTCGCCGACACGGCGCCGGTATTCGACAAGATCCTCGACAGCTGCCAGCACCTGTTCGCCACCGAGCAGCTCGGCATCTTCCAGGTCGACGACGGGGGGATGGTCGATGTCGCCGCCTGGCGCGGCGAAGCGCTGGGCGCGGTGGCGCGGACCTTTCCAAGACCGATCGAGCAGAGCGCCAGCGCCCAGGTGCTTCGCGAGAAGCGCATCCTGCACATCCCCGACGCCGCCGCAGCCGCCGATGCACCGCCGACGGTGCGCTCGGTGCTGGCGCAGATCGGCAACTACTCGATCGCCTGGGCGCCGATGCTGTGGGAAGGACGCGGCATCGGCACGCTCTGCGCGGTGCGCCAGCCGCCGAAGCCCTTCAGCGACAAGGAACTGGCGCTGCTGCAGACCTTTGCCAACCAGGCGGTGATCGCGATCCAGAACGCGCGTTTGTTCAACGAGACGAAAGAGGCGCTCGAACGGCAGACCGCCACCGCCGAGGTGCTGCAGGTTATCAGCAGCTCGGTGGCCGATACCGGGCCGGTGTTCGAGAAGATCCTCGACAGCTGCCAGCGCCTGATCGCATGCAGTGACCTGGCAGTATTGACCGTCGACCAGGACACGATGGTGCATCTGGGTTTGACGCGCGGACCAGGCGGCCAGAGGGCCGCACAGAAATTCAAGCCGACCCCGATCGCCCAGACAATCATCGCGGAGGCGGTGCTGGAGCGCCGCGTGATGCACTATCCCGATGCATTGTCGGGAGATCGGGTTCCCGAGGCGATTCGCCGCATGGCAGCCAAGATCGGCAATTTCTCCTGCCTCGTTGCGCCAATGATGTGGCGGGACAGTGGTGTTGGCGCTTTCTTCGTCGTCCGCACGTTCGCGGACCGCCAATGGACGACGTTTACTCTGCAGGAGATCGCTCTGCTGCAGACCTTCGCCGACCAGGCCGTGATCGCGATCCAGAACGCTCGCTTGTTCAATGAGACCAAGGAGGCGCTCGAACACCAGACTGCAACCGCCGAGGTGCTGCAGGTAATCAGCAACTCGGTGGCGGATGCCAAGCCCGTGTTCGAGAAGATCCTAGACAGCTGCGACGCCCTGATCCCGAGCGAAAGCAAGGCCATTCTGGTGGTCGATGAACAGCAGCAGGTGCACGTCGGCGCCGTCCGGGCCCGGGGGCAGGACCATCTCGCCGAGGAGTTCAAGCGCCGCTACCCGCGTCCGATCGCTCGGACGGTGATCAGCCTGGCCTTCGATGCCCGCCGACCACTGTATTACTCGGATAGCCAGGCCGACAAAGGCGTGCCGAATCTCGTCCGGCGTTTCGCACAGCAGTCGGAAACCCGTTCCCTCTTGATCGCGCCGATGATCTGGCAGGGTGAGCGCATAGGCTGCATTGCCGCTGCCAGGAAGGACACCCACGCGTTCTCGGACAAGGACATAAACCTGCTGCAGACCTTCGCCGATCAGGGCGTCATCGCGATCCAGAACGCCCGCTTGTTCAAGGAGGCGCAGGGCGCGCGCGCCGCTGCCGAAGCCGCCAACGAAGCCAAGAGCTCGTTCCTCGCCACGATGAGCCACGAGATCCGCACGCCGATGAACGCGGTGATCGGCATGAGCGGCCTGCTGCTCGACACGAAGCTCGACACGGAACAGCACGACTATGTGTCCACCATCCGCGATTCGGGCGACGCGCTGCTGACCATCATCAACGACATCCTCGACTTCTCGAAGATCGAAGCCGGCCGGATGGACATCGAGTCGCACCCGTTCGACCTGCGCGATTGCGTCGAATCCGCGCTCGATCTGGTGAGCACGCGCGCCACGGAAAAGCGCCTCGACATCGCCTACGTGTTCGAGGGCGACATCCCGCGCGCGATCAGCGGCGACGTGACACGGCTGCGCCAGATCCTGCTGAACCTGCTCTCCAATGCGGTTAAGTTCACCGAAAGGGGCGAAGTGGTGGTGACGGTGACGGCCGCGCCGCCCACAGGCGATCATGCGGAGCTGACCTTCGCGGTGCGCGACACCGGCATCGGCTTGTCGCCCGAAGGCATGAGCCGCCTGTTCCAGTCGTTCTCGCAGGCGGACTCTTCGACGACGCGCAAGTACGGTGGGACGGGCCTGGGGCTCGCCATCAGCAAGCGCCTTTCCGAATTGATGGGCGGGCGCATGTGGGCCGAGAGCGAGGGCCCGGGCAAGGGGTCGACGTTTCAAGTAACGATCAAGGTGCCGGTCGCCGAAATGCCGCCGGCCCGGTCGCGCGACTTCGTGGGCGCGCAGCCCGAGCTCACCGGCAAGCGGGTGCTCATCGTCGACGACAACGCCACGAACCGGCGGATACTAGCCCTGCAAACCGCCAAATGGGGCATGGCCTCGCGCGACACCGAGTCGCCGCATGAGGCGCTGCGCTGGCTCGAGGCCGGCGAGGACTTCGATCTCGCGATTCTGGACATGCACATGCCGGAGATGGATGGCCTCGCGCTGGCGCGGCAGATCCGCGAGCGCCGCACTACGCTGCCGCTCGTGCTGTTCAGCTCGCTCGGCCGGCGCGAAGCCGGCGATACCGACAAGCTCTTCAGCGCCTACCTGGCGAAGCCGATCCGCCAGTCGCAGCTCTTCGACACGCTGGTGGGCCTGCTGGTGCACGACGCCGCGCCGAAAGCGGCGGCACCGGCCAAGTCCAGGCTCGATCCGGCCATGGCGGCGCGGCATCCGCTGCGCATCCTGCTGGCCGAGGACAACGTCGTCAACCAGAAGCTGGCGCTGCGCCTGCTGCAGCAGATGGGCTACCGCGCCGACGTCGCGTCGAACGGCATCGAAGCCATCGAATGCGTCGAGCGCCAGACCTACGACGTCGTGCTGATGGACGTGCAAATGCCCGAGATGGACGGTCTGGAAGCCTCGCGCCGCATCACCGCGAAATGGGCCGCCGGAGAACGCCCGCGCATCGTGGCCATGACGGCCAACGCCATGCAGGGCGATCGCGAGCTGTGCCTTGCCGCGGGCATGGACGACTACGTGACCAAGCCGATCCGCGTCGAGGCGCTGGTGGAGGCGCTCGACCATGCCAACCCGCGCAAGGACCCATGAGATGACGAAACGGAAAAGTCCCCTGGCGGGCGCCGCCGACGAGGCCGCACG
>Ga0209254_10004990_pt1 | contig 12195 bp, 9 predicted proteins | sample FrelakmetDIP11DI_FD_187148 | JGI IMG/M metagenome (GOLD analysis project Ga0209254, IMG submission 187148) | Freshwater lake sediment microbial communities from the University of Notre Dame, USA, for methane emissions studies - DIP11 DI (SPAdes)... | ecosystem: Environmental > Aquatic >...
CCTCCGGCAGCTCGACGGCGGTGAACCACAGCGGCCGCGCCTCCAGCAGCACGGCATCGCGGCCGGCGCCCTCTGCCCGCGCCAGGCGTGCCTGCAGCGCATAGCAGGCGACATCCGGCTCCGGCAGGGCCAAAGGCGCCAGTTCGCGCTCGAACGTCGGCCAGTCGCCGCGCCTGCCGAGCTGGCGCAACCAGTCGGCACGCAGTTTTTCGGCGAGATAGGAGCCCTTTTCGCGTTCGAGGAAATCGGCCACCCCGTCGCTGCTGCCGTCCTCGAGCTTCAGCCGCAAACGCCAAAAGTCGGCCCATGGCCGCAATTCGTGGTCACCGAGTGCCTCGGCCAGGCGCCCCAGGCGCACCCTCTCACCGGCCTTGTAGGCATCCCGCGCCTGGAGGAAACGCTCTTCCGCGGGGGTCGCAGCGGCATGGGGCGCCAGCCACAGCAGGCCCAGCGCAGCGGCTATATTGGCTATTCTTGCAAAACCTTTAGTCATCCTATCAATCTAGCACATGGAAACGGCTGCGCCTTCCCCCGAAAACGCCGCGCAAACGGCGATTGTTCGCGCCACGCTGCGGCGGGAGAAAATCGCCGCGCGCATGGCGCTGCCGCCCACACTGCTTGCTGACCACTCGCTGCGCATCGAAGCGGCGCTGGAAACCCTGCTCGACTCGCGCTCACCGGGCCGGCTCGGCTTCTGCTGGCCCATGCGCCAGGAGTTCGACGCCCGCCCGTTGGTTGGGCGCCTGCTGGCTCGCGGTTGGTCGGCCTGCCTGCCGGTGGTGATGGCCGAGGCGGCCCCGCTGGCCTTTCGCCCATGGACGCCGGCGACGCCCCTGGCACCGGACCGTTACGGCATTCCGACACCCGCCGGCGGCGAGTTGGTCGCGCCCGACGTGCTGCTGATCCCGCTGGTTGCCGTCGATGCCCGCAATTACCGCATCGGCTACGGCGGCGGCTACTTCGACCGCACGCTGGAAGCACTGGCTGCGGCAGGTCGCCGCCCGACTTCGATCGGTGTCGGCTTCGAACTCGCCCGCGTCGCCGACACCCTGCCGGGACCCCACGACGTTCCGCTGGACTTCGTGGTGACCGAGCAAGGGTGTTGCATTGCGCAGGATTTGGCGCAATGATGGCCACCAATCCCGCATGATGACGGATCAAGCCGACATGTCGTTTCCGCTGATCACGCTGCAGCCTGTCGCCAATGCCCGCCACGGATGGGTCGCGCTGTCCCTCGACAGCGGCGGCGGCCTCGACGCAGCGTCACTGGGGCGGATGTTCTGCGAATTCGGACTCTACGATTCCCTCGATGGCCTGCCGTGCGTGGTGGCGCTCGACGATGCGCCGGCGGACCTGGGCGAATACATCCCCGCACAGGACATCATCCTGCGCCTGCCTGCCGGGCGTTGCGTCGATCCGGACCTTGATCGCACGCTGCTGCGCCTGCAGCACGACGGCTTCCGCCTCATCGCCGACGGCCAGCCTCCCGCCGGGACACGCTTGCCCGCGGCGATCACCGGGCTTGCGCTCACCTGCGGCAACGGCTCGCCTCCGGCCGATAGCGGCAACTGGCTGCCGCGCCTGGCCGGATTGCATCTGGCGTTCGGCGTCGACAGCGGCGATGGCCTGGCGCAGTGCCGCGACGCCAACTTCCAGTGGTTCGTCGGCAATTACCCGCTGCATCCCGCCACTCAGGCGGGTCACACTCCGGGCAGTCCTTCGGCGGGCCTGTTGCTCAAGCTCCTGGCGCTGGTGACCCGGGACGCGGAGACGCGCGAGATCGAGGCCATCCTCAAGCAGGACCCCAATCTCTCCTACCAGTTGCTGCGGCTGGTGAATTCGGTGAGCTTCGCCCTGACGCAGAAGATCACCACCTTCGGCCAGGCCCTGCAGCTGCTGGGGCGACGCCAGCTGCAGCGCTGGCTGCAGCTGCTGCTCTACGCCAGCCCGGTGGCCGGCAGCCCGAGTCCGCTGCTGCCGCGCGCCGCGCTGCGCGCCGCGCTGATGGAAGGACTGTTGCGCCATGCCGGCGAACACGGCGAAATGCTCGACCGCGCGTTCATGGCAGGCATGTTCTCGCTGCTCGACACCCTGCTCGGCATGCCACTGGACGAGGTGCTGGGCCAGCTCAATCTTGCCGATGACCTGACAGCCGCGCTGCTGGCGCGCGAGGGACGGCTCGGCCAAATGCTCGGCGTGGTGACGGCCGCCGAGTGCTCACCGGCCGCACTTGCCCCGGCGCTGGACGGCGCCGGCATCGACCCGGAGCTGTGGGCCGAAACGCTGGCCCAGTCCAGCCGCTGGGCCATCCAGGTGAGTCGCGAGACGGTTTGATGCGTCCCCTGCGCACGGCGGCGGCGACGTAGGCATGCCTTTCCCTCTCCCCCTCCACCCCTACCCCGACGGCGAGCTGCCGGCGGCGGAAGCCGCGGCGCTGCAGCGGGCGGCGATCGAGGCGCCAGAAAGTCTCGACGCCAGTTCCGTGCGGGCCCTGGCGCACCACGGCCAGGCTCTGACGCAGCGCATCGCGCGCCAGGCCATGATGCTCGACCGCATCCGCGAGTCGGTGATCACCATGGATTTGCTCGGCTTCATCACCGGCTGGAACAAGGGCGCGGAGCAGCTCTTCGGCTACACCGCCGCCGAGGCCATCGGCCGCAACATCCTCTTCCTCTACGACCAGGCCGAGGATGGCGACGGCGACGGCAGCGAACTCGAGGATGCCTTCCTCGAGCATGGCGGGCGCGAGATGGAGGTGCGCCGGCGCAAGAAGTCGGGCGAGGTGTTCTGGGCCAGCCTGCTGTTGTCTGCGGTCCGCGACGACGACGGCGATCCGAGCGGCCTGATCGGCTATCTCCACGACATCACCGAGCGCAAGCGGACCGAGGAACAGATCAACGCGCTGGCCTACCACGACCCGCTGACCGGGCTGGCCAACCGCACGCTGCTGTTCAGGCTGGTCGACCAGGCGCTGGAAGTGGCCCAGCGCAACAAAATGAACGGCGCGGTGCTGTTCATCGACCTCAACCGCTTCAAGCCTATCAACGATACCCTCGGCCACACCATCGGCGACCGGCTGCTGGTCGAGATCGCCGACCGGCTGCGCGCGACGCTGCGCGCCGAGGACGTGGTGGCGCGCATCGGCGGCGACGAATTCGTTGTCGGCCTGCTCGACATCGCGCGCAGCGACCATGCCAGCATCGTCGCGCAGAAGATCCTCGCCGCCATCGACGAGCCTTTTTTCATCGACAGCCACGAGCTGCAGGTCGGCGCCGCCATCGGCATCAGCCTCTACCCACGGGATGGCGCAGACATCGAGGCCTTGCTGGCCGCCGCCGACATTGCCATGTACCGCGCCAAGCATGGCGGCCACGGTACCCATGACGGCGCAGGCTACGCCTTCTATGCCGAGGACATGAACGCGCGCGCCGCCGACCGCATCAGGATCGAGTCCGGACTGCGTCGCGCCCTCGAGCGCGACGAGCTGCTGCTGCACTACCAGCCCAAGGTCGCCATTGCCGATGGCCGCATCGTCGGGGCGGAGGCGCTGGTGCGCTGGAACCATCCCGAGCGCGGCCTGGTGCCGCCGGGCGAGTTCATCCCGGTCGCCGAGGAAACCGGCCTGATCCTGCAAGTCAGCGAGTGGGTGCTGGAAGCCGCCTGCGCGCAAAGTCGGCGCTGGCAGGACGCCGGTCTCCCTGCTTTGAAGATCGCCATCAACCTCTCGGCGCGCGAGTTCAATCCCAAGCTGCCGGGCCGCATCGGCGACGCGCTGGCGCGCCACGGCATCGGGCCGGAATGCCTTGACCTCGAGATCACCGAGGGCATGCTGATGAACAGCACCGAGCAGGTGATCGCGATGATGGCGGAGCTCGCCGCCATGGGCCTGTCGCTCTCGCTCGACGACTTCGGCACCGGCTACTCGAGCCTGTCCTACCTGCGCCGCTTCCCCATCGACTCGCTCAAGATCGACCGCTCCTTCGTCATCGACCTGCCGGACGATGCCAATGCCGGCGCCATCGCCGGTGCCATCATCAGCATGTCCAAGCGCCTGCAGCACCGTGTCGTCGCCGAAGGCGTCGAGACGCGGGCGCAGCTGCAGTTCCTCGAAGCCCACGGCTGCGACGAGATCCAGGGCTACTTCTTCTCGCCGCCGGTACCGCCGGAAAAATTCGAGGCGATGGTGAGGGGCGACAAGCGGCTCTAGCCGATCGCCCGCGCCATGCGCGCCAGCGCCGCGTCGAGCGTGGCGCGGGTGCAACCGAAGTTGAGGCGGACGAAGCCCTCGCCCCCTGCACCGAAGTCGGCACCGTCGGAGAGGCCGACGCCGGCCTGTTCGAAGAAGCGTTGCGGGTTGTCGGCCCGCAATCCGCGGGCGTCGATCCACGCCAGATAGGTCGCTTCGACCGGTGCCATGGACAAACCCGGCATCGCCGCGACGGCCGCCGCGACGCGATCGCGATTCGCCCGCAAATAGTCGGCGCTGGCGGCACGCCAATCGCCGCCGTCGCGATACGCCGCCTCGCAGGCGACCAGCCCCAGCGTATTCACATGCGGCACGATGCCGTGCATGGCGCTGCGAAAATCACGCCGCAAGCGCGCGTCGGAAATAACGGCGAAGGCGCAGCCGAGGCCGGGAATGTTGAAGGTCTTCGACGGCGCCATCAGGGTGATGCTGCGACGCGACGCCTCGGGGCCGAGGCTGGCGAAGGGAACGTGGCGGCGCGGCTCCAGCATCAGGTCGCAGTGGATTTCGTCGGAGCAGACGACGACATCGTGCTTCTCGGCCAGCCGCAGGATCTCCCGCAACTCCTCCTCATGCCAGGCGCGGCCGACGGGATTGTGCGGGTGGCAGAGTTGCCACAGCTTCGGCCGCTCGCGCTGCAGTGCCCCAGCCACGGCAGCGAAGTCCCAGACCCAGCGCCCGTCGCCCAGGACCAGCTGCGCCGTGACCAGGCGCCGGCCGCTGTATTCGGGCGCCGAGAGGAAGGGCGGATAGACCGGCGTGGCGGTGAACACGGCATCGCCCGCCTGCCCGACCGCGCGGCTGGCGACATGCAATCCCGTGACCAGGCCCGGCAGCCAGACGATCCACTCGGCCTCGATGGCCCAGCCGTATTCGCGCCGGCAATGCTCCTGCACCGCCTCGACCAGCGACGGCCACGGCTGGCCGTAGCCGAACACGCCGTGGTCGATGCGCCGGCGCAGGGCGTCGAGTACCGCCGGTGGTGCGGCGAAATCCATGTCCGCCACCCACAGCGGCAGGATGTCCCGTCCGGCGTATTTGTTCCATTTGAGCGAGTCGGAACCGCGGCGGTCGACGCCGCGGTCGAAATCAAAGCGGCTCAAACCTCGAGGTGCTCGTAGAGCACGGTGGAGAGATAGCGTTCGCCGAACGAGGGGATGATCACCACCGCCAGCTTGCCGGCATTTTCCGGCCGCCGCATCACCTGCAGCGTCGCCCACACCGCCGCGCCGGAGGAAATGCCGACCAGCAGCCCTTCCTCGGTCGCCATGCGCCGCGCCGTAGTCAATGCGTCGTCGTTGCCGACGGTAACGACTTCGTCATAGACCTTTGTGTCGAGTATCGTCGGCACGAAGCCGGCGCCGATGCCCTGAATCACATGCGGGCCCTTCTGGCCGCCGGAGAGCACGGCGCTTGCGGCCGGCTCGACGGCGATCACCCTGACCTCCGGCCGCTTCGTCTTCAATGCCTGGCCAACGCCGGTGATCGTGCCGCCGGTGCCGATGCCGGCGACGAAGATGTCGACCCGGCCGTCGGTGTCGGCCCAGATTTCCCCGGCCGTGGTGCGGCGGTGAATCTCGGGGTTGGCGGGGTTCTCGAACTGCTGCGGGATGAAGACGCGCGGGTCGGCCGCCGCCATCTCCTCGGCCCTGGCGATGGCCCCGGCCATGCCGCCTGCGGCGGGCGTCAGCACCAGTTCGGCGCCATAGGCCTTGAGCAGCAGGCGGCGCTCGCGGCTCATGCTCTCGGGCATGACGAACACGCATTTGTAGCCGCGCGCCGCGCACACCATGGCCAGGCCGATGCCGGTGTTGCCCGAGGTCGGCTCGACGATGACGGTATCGGCCTTGATGCGCCCCGCCGCCGCCGCGGCATCGAGCATGGCCACGGCGATGCGGTCCTTGACCGAATGCGCCGGGTTCATGAATTCGAGCTTGCAGGCGATGGTGCCGCTGATTCCTGCCGACAGCTTGTTGAGCCGCACCAGCGGCGTATGGCCGACGAGTTCGGTGACATTGCTGGCGATCTTCATGGTCTGTCTCCGGGAATTCCACGACCGCGCGGCTGCGCGATCCTGCCAATCTTAAACGTAGAGCCGCACGGTATGGCGCCCCGCTTCCTTGGCGCGGTACATCGCAACGTCGGCCTTTTCGAGCAGTTCCTCGACGCTGCTGCCGTGCTCAGGATAGATCGCGACTCCGATGCTGGCGCCGATCTCGACGAAATTCTGCTCGATCTTGAAGGGCGCCAGCAGCGAGGCCAGCACCTTGTCCGCGATCGACGTTGCCGCCTCGGCATCACGAATGGCCGGTACCAGGGCCAGGAACTCGTCGCCGCCGAGACGCGCCACCGTGTCCTCCGCCCGCAGACAGTTGCCGATGCGCGTCGCGACCTGCTTGAGCAGGTCGTCTCCGGCCTGATGGCCGTAGCGGTCATTCACCGGCTTGAAGCGGTCGAGGTCAATGAACAGCACCGCCAGCAGGCTGCCGCTGCGATCGGCGCGGGCGATCGCCTGCACCATGCGGTCGTCGAGCAGGGCACGATTGGGCAGGCCGGTGAGCTCGTCGAAGTTCGCGCGCTGCCATATCTCCTCCTCGCGCCGCTTCTTCACCGTGATGTCGCTGAGCAGCGCGACATAGCGGCGCTCGTCGCCCTCGCCGACGGCGGCGATCTTCAGCCACTCGTCGTAGAGGTGGCCGTTCTTGTGGCGGTTGATCAGCTCTCCCTCCCAGCGCCCCTCGCCGGCGAGCGCCTCGCGCATCGCGGCGTAGAAGGCGGCATCGTGGCGCCCCGAGGAAAGGATGGACGGCGTCCTGCCGATCGCCTCCGCGGCGGCGTAGCCGGTGATGGCGGTGAAGGCCGCGTTCACCGTGAGGATGCGGTAGTCGGCGTCGGTGACGAACATGCCCTCGGTCGCGGCATCGAAGGCGGTCTTGTTCACCCGCAGTTCGGCCTCGCGCTGGCGCAGAGCCTGGTAGTGGCGGTTGTTGACCAACAGCAGAAGCACGATGAGGCCGAGACCGACCACGGTGCCGAAGGTGAGGATCGCGCCGAAGCCGTGGCTCTGTGCGACCTGCCGCTCGGTCGGCGCCAGCACCGCGTTCGTTTCCAGGCCGACATTGACCACCAGCGGCACGGTTTCGAGCCGCCGCCAGCCGTAGATGCGCGGCACCTTGTCGAAGGCCGCGACGGCGCGGAATACCCCCGAGGTGGGGGCGGCGGGACCGAGGAAGGGCCTGTCCCTGGGTACCGATTTGCCCATGGAATTGAGCAGGTCGCCGCTACGCGACAGGTATGCGCCGTCCTGCGTGAACAGCGAAATCACGTCGCCGGGGTTGAGCAGCAGACGACTCAGGATGGAGGAGATGTACTCGACCCGCACCACGATCATGATCACGCCGTCGAAGCGGCCCTTGCGCATGAGCTTGCGTGTGAAATGGATGTTCCAGGTGTTGTTGACCCGGCTCAGGATCGGCTTGGTCACCTGCAACCCGTCCCTGGCGCTGTCGCGTTGTGCCAGGAAATAGTCGCGGTCGCCGGCGAAGATTCGCTCCGTCACCCCGACGCTGCGATACGCCAGGTAGCCTTCGGCATTGATCACCGCAACGATTATGTGGGATTCGGCCGGGTAGGTCTGCGTGATGGCCTGCACCGAGCCCCCGAACGAAGTCGGGTATTCGATATAGTCGGCCGCCATGTGGCGCAGCGCGATGTCGAAGCCGCGCACCATCTCGTCGGCCTGGATGGCCACCGCGTCGGCGAGCTTGATCGCGTGGCGCTCGGTCTGCGCCAGCGTTTCCTCGCGCAGGCGGTCGTGCGAGGCTTCCTGCTCCCACCAGTAGCCTGCCAGGGCCGCCAGCGTCAGGATGACCACCAGCACGAGGATGAAGCGCGGCAGGTTGAGCAGGAAGCGGTTCATGGCCATGCTCGCGACCGCTCAGCCGAGGAACAGTTTGTACGCCGGGTTCTTCGACTCGTCCCAGTGGCGGTAGCCGAGGGCCTTGAGGAAGGCGCGGAACGCCTTCATCTCGGCCGGTGGCACCTGCATGCCGACCAGCACGCGGCCGTAGTCGGCGCCGTGGTTGCGGTAGTGGAACAGTGAAATGTTCCAGCCCTTGCTCATGCTCTCGAGGAAGTTCATCAGCGCGCCGGGGCGCTCGGGGAACTCGAAACGATAGAGCAGCTCGTGCGAGACCGGTGCGTGGCCGCCGACCATGTGGCGCACGTGTACCTTGGCCATCTCGTCGTCGGTAAGGTCGAGCGTGGCCAGGCCGTGCTTCTGCAGCGACGCGACCAGCTTCAGCGATTCGGTGCGATCGGCCACCTGCACGCCAACGAAGACGTGCGCTTCCTTCGGGTCGGAGTAGCGATAGTTGAACTCGGTGATGGCGCGCTTGCCGATGAGGTTGCAGAATTTCTTGAACGAGCCCGGCTTCTCGGGAATGGTCACCGCCAGCACCGCCTCGCGCTGCTCGCCGATTTCGGCGCGCTCGGCGACGAAACGCAGGCGGTCGAAGTTCATGTTGGCGCCCGAGGCCACGGCCACCAGCGTCTTGCCCTTCGCCCCCGTCGCCTTGGCCCAGGCCTTGGCGCCGGCCACGGCCAGCGCGCCGGCCGGCTCGAGGATGGAGCGCGTGTCCTCGAACACATCCTTGATCGCGGCGCAGATGGCGTCGGTATCGACCAGCACCACCTCGTCCACGTACTCCTGGCAGAGGCGGAAGGTTTCCTGGCCGACGTACTTCACCGCCGCGCCGTCGGCGAAGAGGCCGACCGAATCGAGGCGCACGCGGCGGCCGGCGGCAAGCGAGCGCGCCATGGCGTCGGCATCCGCCGCCTCGACGCCGATGATTTTCGTCTGCGGCCGCAGCCGCTTGATGTAGGCCGCCACGCCGGCAATCAGGCCGCCGCCGCCGATGCAGCAGAACACGGCGTCGATCGGATCGGGATGCTGGCGCAGGATCTCCATGCCGATGGTGCCCTGGCCGGCGATGACGTCGGGGTCGTCGAAGGGGTGGATGAAGACGAGCTTCTGCTTCTTCTCCAGCGCGAGGGCATGGGCGTAGGCCTCGTCGTAGGAGTCGCCGGCCAGCACAACTTCCACCATGGCGCCGCCATGCTTTTTCACCGCGTCGATCTTGATCGGCGGCGTCGTCGTCGGCATCACGATCACCGCGCGGCAACCGAGCTTCTGCGCCGACAGGGCGACACCCTGGGCGTGGTTGCCGGCCGAGGCACAGATGACGCCGCGCTTCCTCTGCGCCGGGGTCAGGTGGACGATCTTGTTGTAGGCGCCGCGCAGCTTGAAGCTGAACACCGGCTGCATGTCCTCGCGCTTGAGGAAGATGCGGTTGCCGCTGCGGGCCGTGAGGTTGGGCGCCAGCTCCAGCGGCGTTTCGACCGCCACGTCATAGACGCGGGCGTTGAGGATCTTTTCGAGGTAGTCCATGGGGCGGAGCGGGGCGTAAACGAGTGACGCGGAAGGTTACCATGCGAGGATGGACTGGCTGAGCTGGTTTTCCCACCCCGATGTCGGCCTCGCCGGATTGTTCGTGGCGAGCTTTCTTTCCGCCACGTTGCTGCCCGGGGGGTCGGAGGCCGTGCTGCTCGGCGTGCTGGCGCTGCATCCCGATAAGGCCATGCCAGCGCTGCTGCTGGCCACGCTGGGCAACACGCTGGGCGGCATGACCACCTACTGGATGGGGCGGCTGATTCCCGAAAAAGTTATGCGTAGCGGTATCCAGGGGGACGGCGCTGGGGATACGGCAAGACACATCGCGCAACTGCAACGCTGGGGCTCGCCGGCGCTGCTGCTAGCCTGGGCGCCCCTCATCGGCGACGCCCTGTGCGCCGCCGCCGGCTGGCTGCGGCTGCACTGGCTGCCCTGCCTGCTGTGGATGGCGCTGGGCAAGGGCGCGCGCTACGCGGTGCTGGCTTTCGCCGCGGCGTGAGACATGCGCAGGAAGTAGGCGGTGACGGCGAGGCCGGCCACCGCGAGGCTCGCCGTCGCCGCGATCCAGAAACCGGCCGCACCGCGCGGCGGGCCGAACCAGTCGGTGAGGCCCAGCGCATAGCCGCCGGCCAGGCCGATGCCCCAGAGCGAGACGGCGTAGATCGCCATCGGCAGCAGCGTGATCTTGTAGCCACGCAGGATGTTCACCGCCACCGCCTGCAGGGCATCGACCCAGTGGTAGGCAGCGACCAGCACGATCAGCGGCACGGCAGCCAACTGCACCGCCGGGTCGGGGGTGTACAGCGCGGCGATGGCGGGCGCGGCCAGCCAGAGGGCCGCGCTGATGACGCTCGCCAGCCCCATGCCGAACAACAGTCCGATCTGGCCGGCACGGCGCGCCTGTAGCGGTTCCCGTGCGCCCAGCGACTGGCCGCAGAGCACGGCCGTGGCGTTGCCCAGCGCCAGCGGCAGCATGAAGGCGAGCACGGCGAGATTGGAGGCCACCTGATGCGCAGCCGAGGCCGCCGGACCCAGCCGCGCGATGAACAGCGCCATGAAGGTGAAGGCCGTGACATCGACGAACTGGGTGGCGCCGATGGGCAGGCCGAGCCGCAGCAGCGCACCGATGCGCGCGACATTCGGCCAACTCCAGCGCTCGAACACGCCGTAGCCCTCGCAATCCACCCGTCGAACACACCAGCCCCAGGCGATGCCGACGGTGATCCAGGAGATCACGGCAGTCGCCGCCGCGCATCCCGGCCCGCCCATGGCCGGGATGCCGAAATAGCCGTGGATGAAGACGAAGTTGAGCGGCACCTTGAAGACGAGACCGACGAGGTTGATGGCCATCACCGCGCGCGGCCGGCCGATGCCGGCCATGAAACCGTAGAAGACGCGAAATGCCAGCATGGCCGGCAGGCTCCAGGCGATGGCGTCGAGGTAGAGCCGCACCTTGGCTTCGACCGTCGGCGTGAGCTGCGAAAAAGCCAGCAGCGGTTCCGGATTCTTCAGCAACACGACCGCCAGGAGTCCGAGCGCCAGCGCCAGCCAGCCCGACTGCCGCACTTCCTCGCCGATCTCGCCGTAGCGCCCGGCGCCGTGCAGATGCGCGACCGTGGGCGTCAGCGCCAGCAGCACGCCCATCAGGGTGACGAAGACGGTGACATAGATCGCCGCGCCGATGCCCACCGCCGCCAGGTCCTCGGCCGAGATATGGCCGGCCATCACGGTGTCGATGACGGCATTGGCCATCACCGCGATCTGGGCGATCAGCACCGGCCAGGCCAGGTGATACAGGCGGCGCAGCAGCGGGGGCTTATCCATTGAAGCGATGGGGATTCTTGTTGCGATGCAATAGCCTAAAATAACACCTTTGATACGGCTGCCACGATGAACGCCCGCCTCCGGGAAATCCCCTACAACTACACGTCATTCTCCGACCGCGAGATCGTGATTCGCCTGCTCGGGGCGGAAATGTGGGCGATCCTCGACGTGCTGCGCAGCCAGCGCGTCACCGGCCGCTCGGCGCGCATGCTCTACGAGGTGCTCGGCGACATCTGGGTGGTGCGGCGCAATCCCTACCTCGAGGACGACCTGCTCGCCAATCCCGACCGGCGCGCCGCGCTGATCGGCGCTCTGCGCCATCGCCTCGGCGAAATCGAGAAGCGGCGCCAGGGCAACGAGCCGGTGGCGAAGCTGCTGGTCGCGGCACACGAAGCCGTGCGTTCCTTCGAGACCTGGTTCAGCGACACCTATGACCTGCGCCGCAAGGTGCTGCGCGTGCTGGCCAGGCACACCCGCAAGGACAACATCGGCTTCGACGGCCTCGCCCGCGTTTCCCACGTCACCGACGCCACCGACTGGCGCGTCGAATATCCCTTCGTCGTGCTGACTCCGGACACGGAAGACGAAATCGCGCCGCTGGTGCGCGGCTGCATCGAGCTCGGGCTGACCATCATCCCGCGCGGCGGCGGCACCGGCTACACCGGCGGCGCCG
>Ga0209254_10004991_pt1 | contig 12193 bp, 11 predicted proteins | sample FrelakmetDIP11DI_FD_187148 | JGI IMG/M metagenome (GOLD analysis project Ga0209254, IMG submission 187148) | Freshwater lake sediment microbial communities from the University of Notre Dame, USA, for methane emissions studies - DIP11 DI (SPAdes)... | ecosystem: Environmental > Aquatic >...
GCGGCGCTGTTCGAGGACATCGACGTGCTGCCTTTGCCCGATTTCTCGATCTTCGATTTCTCCAAGCTCCTTTCCACGCGCATCAATACTGGGGTGGTGATACTGTCGCGTGGGTGCCCTTACAGCTGCACCTACTGCTCCAACAAGAGGATGCGGGACATATATCCCAACCGCAACCGCTATTCGCGGTTCCACAGCCCCGAGTACAGTATCGAATACCTGAAGAAGCTAGTGGACGCCTACCCCGGAGTCAAATATCTCAACTTCCGTGACGATATCCTGCCCTGGAAGGGCGGTTGGCTGGAGAAGTTCACCTCGCTATACCGCAAGGAGATCGGGCTTCCGTTTATCTGCAATTACCGGGCTAATCTCGTGACCCCCGAGATAGTGCACATGCTGCGCCAGGCGGGGTGCTACCAGATGTTCTTCGGGGTGGAGAGCGGCAACGACTTCATCCGCAACGAGGTCCTCAACCGCCACATGTCACGCGACAAGATCGCCCAGGCGTTTGCGGCCTGCCGGGAGGCGGGGATCCAGACCGTGGCCTACAACATGGTCGGATTGCCCTACGAGGATAAGGCGAAGGTGCTGGATACCATAAAGCTCAACGTAAAGATAAGGGCGGACCACTCCTTGAGCCCCATCTACTACCCCTACCCGGATACGGCGTTGTTCGAGACGGCGGTGAGCGAAGGATGGGTTCCAGAGGTATACGATTACCGCGAGGACCGTTTCGTGGATCAACCCAGCCTGCCCCGGGAGCAGCTCTATTTCGTGCGCCACTATTTCCGCACCTTCGTGCGCATCTACAGGGCACTGGAGAGACTGCCAGCGCCGATCTCGCGCTTCCTGGAGGGCATGGTGGACGGGGTCTTTGTCAGCCGGCATCTGCCGCACAAGACCCTGGTCGCTATCGCCGCCCGCGGAGAACACCTGTGGAACGAGAGCAAGGACTTTTTCCGGCGCAGGTTCCCCGACCTTTTCCTCTGGGTCAGGGATCGGGTAAGGGGCGTCGAAAGAGAGGAATGAGGGAGCGAAAGTGCGCCGGGACTTCTGGGACGTAAACGGAGGCCGCGATGGCTGAATGTGTGAGCTGTGGAAAAGAGACCCCCGCGGGCAAGTTCTTCTGCGATGACTGCTACGTGAAGATGAAGGGCAGGAGGGGACCAAGCGGAGAACTGCCACATCTCCCCCGCGAAGAACCGCAGCAACAGACAGTGGAAGATGATACACCGCCCGAGGTAAGCGAGCCGGAAACGATAGTGCCGATGAAGAAGGCCAGAGGTGACCTTACCCCTGCTTCCAGCAAAAAGGTGGTCTCCATGAAGCCGGGGGGTGAGAAGGCGGTAAAGGAGAAAGCGGGCAAGAAGAGGTTTGCGGTCACCATAACCTTCAGCGAAAGGACCTACGCGGCCCTGGCGCGGGTCAAGGGAGGACGGAAGGAAGTCGCCGGCCCGTCGCCGGACGGCGATGCACCGGCCCCGCGGGCACACCGGCCCGTCACTAAGGGAGCGGTGCGTGGCGGGAGGCTTCACGGCAGGCCTAAGCTAAAGGCAGTGGCGGCGACGTCGGCGGCAAAAAAACAGAAAAGCGGTTTCAGGAGAGCGATCGGATACAGGGATCGCGCTTTGGACGGCAGAGACAAGATCGCCATCGCCATGGCGATCTTTGCCGTGCTGGCGATAGTCATCCTTTGTTTCATGCCGTGGGCGAAAGTCTCCTGGAGCACTGGAGGCGGAACGGGAGTGCAGACGGTCGAGGTTACGGGAACGGATCTGGGGGCCATGACCTTCGTGTGCATGGCCATCGTGATCTCTGCGCTGCTGTACGCGGTGGCGACCTGGGTCTTCAAGGGGATGTTCACGGTAATCGACTTTGGAGTGATCTTCATCGTCGCCGGGATAGTGTTCATACCGCTCCTGTATTCCATCCTTACCTCCAACGCGAGGTTCCTCAGCGCGGCACTCGAGCAAGCTGGAATAGGCGGTGGCGCCATGCCCGCACAGTTCGAACGGCAGACCCTCTGGCCTGCTTATGCCCTGGTGCTCGCGGGCGCTATACTTGGATTCGCGGGACTGATCCGTCTTTCGGAGCGCAAGGTGGTCGAATCCAAGGAAGCGAGCGGGTGAGAGGGGCCGGTTGAATTGTCAGAAGACGCGTACGAGCAGTTCCAGCAAGCGAAGGAGCTGCTGCAAGAGCGCAGGTATAAAGAGGCGGTATCCCTGCTGGTGGAGGTGAAGCGCCTCGCACCGCGGCGGGGCTCGGTACTGGAGACACTGGGCATCGCCTACTACAACAGCGGCCGTCCTCGGCTGGCCATGCGGGAGTTCGAGGAGGCACTCGAGCTAGACCCGAGCAACCATTTCGCAAGGTATGGACTGAGCCGCTGCCTCTACCGCGGAGGTATGATAGAGAAAGCTATAGGGCAGGTGAAGCTGGCCGCGGTGATGGCTCCGGAGGTGGAGATGTACGGCGAAGCGCTGCGCCGGTATAGCGGTGGGATACCCCCGGCAGCGGAAAGGCGAAGCGTTGATGGCTGAGACCACCGCGGCTGCCGCGGACAGATACAGCGACTTCCTGCTGGACATGGACGGCGTGATCTACCTGAACAAGCAGCCCATACCCGATGCGGTCGAGTTCATCGCACGGCTGCGGGAGATGGGGAAAGGGGTACTCTTTCTCACCAACAACTCCAAGTACACCAGGTCCGAATACAGGGAGAAACTGTCCGGCATGGGGATCGAGTCGAGCGACGACGATTTCTTGACCGCGTCTGTGGCCACGGCATCGTTTCTCGAGGAGAACTACGAGCTCGACCATAAGTCCGTATACCACATCGGGGGGCGCGGCCTGGAGGAAGCGCTGCTAGGGACACGGCTGCGCTTGCTCAGCGGCGAGGAAGGCACCAGCGCCGACTTCGTGGTCGTGGGCTGGGACACGGAGCTGACCTACGACAAGCTGCGAATAGCCTGCCTGGCCCTGCACGCCGGCGCTGCTTTCATCGCTACCAACAGCGACGCGACCTTTCCGGCGCCGGATGGTTTGTGGCCGGGAGCTGGCTCCATAGTATCGGCTCTCGAGACCGCCGCGGGGAGGGAAGCCCTGGTGGTGGGAAAGCCCAATGTCTATATGCTGCAGGCGGCACTCTCGCTCACGGGGGGTAAGACCGACAAGACATTGATGATCGGCGATCGTCTGGAGACGGATATCCTGGGCGGGTGGCGTGCGGGTCTCGACACCTGCCTGGTGCTCAGCGGCGTGGCCAAGCGCGAGGACCTCGAGGGTTTCGACCCCCAACCAGACCTGGTCGTCGAGAGCTTACTGGAGCTGTTGTGAACCGCGATGCGTCCAGGATATGGACCGCGGCGCTCTATAGCCGCTGCCTGCCAGGCGAGCCCGACGCTTATGCCGTTTTCCTCGATCTCGCACAGTCGGCCTGCCGCCAGGGTAGCACTGTGATCGATCTGGGATGCGGCGAAGAGGGATACCTCTCCTGCCTGTTGGGGACAGCTGGAGAGATAATCGGCCTGGACAGCAGGCAGCTGCAAGGCCCCTACAGCCGCTACCTCCAAGCGGATCTGGACCGCGATATCCCCCTGGAACCGGAGAGCGTGGAGCTCGCCGCCTGCAAGTTCATGGTCGAGCACCTCGAGGACCCGGCGTCATTCCTGCGGCAGGTGCACGCTTCGTTGCGCCACGGCGGGCAGCTGGTCATCATGACACCAAACATCCTCTACTATCCGTACGCGGTAAACTGGGTCCTCTCCCGTTTACTGACGCAGGAAAGGCGGATGCGCATAGTGGAGATATTCAGCGGCAGGCCGCAGCAGGATATATACCCGGTCTTCTACCGCTGCAATACCCCGCGCAGGATGCGCGCGGAGCTAGCGAGAGCGGGTTTTGATATCATCCACGTGGGCACGTACAGCGACTGCAGCGTAAGTGCAGTGACAAGGCCGCTGGGAGCGTTGGCGGTCGCATACGAGATGGCCGTAGGCCGTGCGCGTATAGGTGACGCAAGGGGTTTCATAGTGGCGGCTGCCGTCAAGGAATAAAAAGAAGAAGATATCATGCTGCCGCTCTTCGACAAGAACCCCACCCGAAAAACCCCGGTGGTGACGCTGGCCTTGATCCTTGTCAACGCGGCCGTCTTCATCTACATGCTCTTCCTGAGCAGCTCCCAATACGAGATCTTTATCTACCGTTTCTCCGTCGTTCCCTGGGAGATAGCGCATGCGAGCCAGCTGCCCCTGTCAGGGTTGCAGCAGCTCTTCGGATATTCCATGGCGTCCGCGCCCTCGAAACCGGTCTACCTGGCGCTTCTGACCTCACTCTTCCTGCATGACGGCTGGCTGCATATCCTGGGAAACATGCTCTTCCTGTGGATCTTCGGCAACAACGTCGAAGATGTCATGGGACACGTGCCCTTCCTCATCTTCTACCTTGTATGCGGGCTTTTCGGGACCCTGGCCCACGTCGCTATCTACCCCAACAGCATCAACCCCCTGTTGGGAGCCAGCGGGGCGATATCCGGGGTTTTAGGGGCTTACCTCCTGCTCTATCCACGTGCCTGGGTATGGACCTGGGTCTTCCTGTTCATCATGCCGATACCAGCCTTCGTGGTTATCGGCTTCTGGATCCTGCTGCAGCTCATCCAGGGGGTTACGTCCATAGGGACGGGTGCCGTGGGCGTTGCGTTCTTCGCACATCTCGGAGGCGTTGTCATCGGGTTGATCATCTCAGGTATTTTCTACCCGGTGTTGAAGCGGCGGCGAGATGCGCTCTCCCTCCAGCCGCAGCGGGCCTGGTGGGACAAGGGGGAGGCGCCTCCGGGGCAAGACCTATAACCGTTAGGCAGTGTGGTGTAACAGGTTTCTTTTCGTCCTTCGCGAAAGTGGCGGTTTTTCGTTGCCCGGTTGTATATGGGAGATGTCGGTTATAATCATCGATATGGCAAGAGACGATCCCGAAATCGATAACTTCATCTCGGACAGCCTGCTTCTCGACGAGGAGAAGGGCGAGATCATAACCTCGCTCCGGGAATTGGTCCTGGAGGCCTTACCGCGAAGCGAGGAGAAGATCAAGTACGGCGGCCTGGTCTTCATCGTTGAAGACAGGCTGTTCTGCGGTGTTTTCCTGAGGAAGGATCATGTGTCCATGGAGTTCGACAATGGCGCACTGATGTCCGATCCGCACGGGCTGCTGGAGGGCGGCGGGAAACACAGGAGGCACCTCAAGCTGAGAAAGCTCGAAGACATCGAGGACAAAGAAGTAAAGGATTTCCTGCGCCAGTCCTTTACCGCTTAGAAAGAGATAACCAATTGCTGGTGACCGTGTCTATATAGGTATTAAAAGAACTCCTCCAGAATGGCCCTAGCGGCTTCTTCCGGGCCGCGCATCTCGTAACCACCTATACCCAGCCTTGTGCGCAGGGTGCCGATGCGGACGCCCGATGAGAGGAGACGTTCGAAGAAGTACCTGGAGACGGATTCGTGCTCCCGGCGCTTCTGGACGGCGCCGAAGGGATTGGCGAAATAGGAGTGCACCAGGCCCTTCTCATCGGTGGTGCCCTTGGCCATACGGGCACCGCTCTCGAAGACCGGCAGAGCCTCGCCTTCGGTCGAGAAGAACTCCAGGATGGGGTGGTCTTCGTCGACCTCCTCGTAATTGTTGGCGTAGAGCAGGGCGTCGACGGCATGCCCGCTGGTGATGTAGCCGTACTCCGTTATCGGGATCACGACCCTGGCGTTGTGAAGCTGCGGATTCATGAAGATCGAGCGGTCAACTTCGGAATAGGCATAACCAGGCTGCAGGTCGTCAAGGCGCACGAAGGCGCCTATCTCCGTGCCGTAGGCCAGCACGCGCCCCTCGTTGTCGCTCCCCAACACACCCATATCGTCGAAGACTACCCGCATATCAACGTTTCCATCGCCCGCGATGGCCCGAAAGGCCTCCAGCGTCTCGGATTTACCGGCGCCGCTGTCCCCGACGATGACGATGTTAGCCGTGGTGCCTGAACTCATCCGTATGCTCGCCATTGCACCGTGCAGGGGAAGCATGCCGCGGTTGAGCATGATCACGTTATGCAGGGTGAGGGCCGTCTTCTTCATATAGCCGAAGTAATCGTGTTCCTCTGCGCCGCTGACGTAGGCGACCACGAGGTTGTGTTCGGGGTCCTCATAGTAGAAGGTCTCTTCAAGCGGGAGCGATGCGGCCTCACCTCCGAAGACGAGTATGCCGTCCGGAACGCCCGAGTGTATCTCCTCGCCGGGGATCATCTCGAACAGGTTGCACAGGCTTATGCCGAGATGCAGGAACGATGCATGAAAGAAGATGAATATACGCAGCAGCCCTACCCTGGCCGGGTAACAGTACCAACTGCCCTGCAATCCTGAGAGGTGATGCAGGGGATTCTCGGGCAGGGGCTTTATCGCGCCGGAGCGGTAATTGCGTCGTGAATAGAGGATGAGCGGGGGCTCGATGACCACCAGCTGTATGAAGGGGACCTCCGCCAGCAGCCCGTAATCTTTGCGCGGGCAGTCCCAAGGGATCCTCTCGATAAGCGCGCCGGCACCCGCGCCGCTGGGCAGTTGGCGATATACCCTGGGCAGCTTGCCACCGATGTTGTAGGCGATACGGCGGTAGGTCTCGCGTACCAGAGCTTCAAAGGATTGGGCGGTCTCGACGAACCAGTTATGGTAATCGGCGCTCATGATGTTGGCGGCCTGATATCTCTCCTCGACGATGATATACCTCTCCATTTTCCGCCAGTAGTTGTAGAGGTCCTCCACCATATCGTGTAGCTGGATGGACCCGTCGAGGAGGCCGGCGAACTCCGGATGGGCGCCGCCTATATCCTCCAGGGACTTCGCTGAGAGCAGAGTGAGGAGGGTGACCAGGCTGGAGGAATCTGCGCCACCACTATATCGCTCCACGACCAGCCGGCGTTCAATCAAGAAATCGTACATAACCGAGCGCTTGGAGGCGAGGTTTCGGAGGAAAGACAGCAGGATGTCGGCGAACAGGTTGCTGCCCAACAGTTCCACAGGGGTCCGGCAGAGGTCCGCTGCGGAAAGGATTATTGGCCGCAAGCCCATCACCTCCCTGGTCTTATATCGGTAACAGACACTGTACGCCTCTATCGCGGCCGCCGCAGCCGCTGTGCGCGGCGGCGGTGTGCTGCCCGGGTAAGAGAGTGCTCATGTTCATGCTCCGGCATCGGCCGGCCGTTTTCAACGGTCGGCGGCCAGGAGTATCGGGTAGGGGTTTATGGCGGCGCCGCCGCCAGGGTGGATCTCGAAGTGGAGGTGGGGAGATCCCCCCAGGGCGTTGCCGGTGTCGCCGCAGTAGGCTATGACCGTGCCGGCGGCCACGTGGCCGGTGGCCCCGAAGCGCTGGCAGTGCATGTAGTAATAGACGTTGCCGTCGTCACCCGCCAGGCGCACGTAGAGGCCGGCGTTCTTGCCCTCTCCCTGGTTTACGGTCCCCGAAACGCAGGCGACCATGGGCGTACCCATCGCCGCGAAGACGTCGCAGCCCTGATGCAGGTGGCCCGTGCGCGGGGCATGCCAGTCGTTGGAGAAGGAATGGGGTCCCCTCACCGGGAACACGAAATTTCCGATGGGCGTGGGGATCGGCGTTCCTCCGCCCCCGGTGGTCGCTAGGAGTTGCAGGATCTCCTTGTTGACGGAGTCCAGGTACGCCTGCTGCTCCTGCAGGGAAGTCTCCATGGCCTGGCGCTTGGCGTTAACCGAGCCCAATATCTGCCGCGACCGCGCCTCCTGCTCCTCGAGGGAGCGCTGGCGTTCGCTTATCTCCTCGCGCAACCGTTTGAACTCATCGAATATCTGGAAATCGCGGTTGCCGATGTAGGAGAAGAAATCGTAGCGGGTCAGGAAGTCGTCCAGGCTCGTGGATTCGAGCAGGACCTCCAGCGAGCTTATATCGCCCGATTTATAGATGGAACGCAGGCGCTCGTGGAGGATGGTGCGTGCCCTTTTGTAATCGTTCTGAGCTTTCTCCAGCTGTTCGCGGTTGTCCTCGACCTCGGTGCGTATGGACTCGTATTCGCTCAAGGCGGTGTTGTACTCCTGAGCCAGTCGCTGTGACTCAGTTTTCATGGCCTCGATCTGTTGCCTGACCTTATCGGCCTCCGCCTGTTTCTCCTCCAGGGTGGCGGAGACGGCGGAGTAGGGAAAAACCGCTGCCAGTAGCAGGAGAAGCAGCCCCGCGATCATTCCTTTCCTGACCAATCTTGCCATGATCAGACCTCCAAGCCTTTATCGTTTTCCATTAGAGGTTAACACGGCCATTTTTGTTCATCCTAGTTAATATATCATGCCTAACGGGCTGTACCTTTAGTAGTTTTGTTGTTAAAATAATCTAGTGTTAGTAAATCATATTTATGATGATAAAGTCAATTTCTGTTAATATTGTGGGTGTAAAAGAGCAGACGCGCTTCTGCTACAATCGTATTTCGAAAGAGCGGCGATGGAGGTAAGCGCGTGATCTCAATCAGGGACCTCAGCAAGGATTTCGACGGTATCAAAGCGCTTGCCGGCGTGACGTTGAGCGTTGGAAAGGGGGAGACCTTCGGCCTCATTGGGCCGAACGGCGCCGGGAAGACCACGCTCATCCGCATACTCACGGGACAGACGGTACCCAGCGGGGGAGATATCCTGCTTGACGGAGAAACGGTCGATCCCCTGGAGGCCCGTTACCGTCTGCGCATAGGGCTCGTCCCCCAGGAACCCGCTTTTTACGGGCGACTCACGGCCCACGAGAATCTGACGCTTCTGGCCGGACTTTATGGTATCGACAAGGGTCAAATCACAGCGAGGGTAGCGGACCTGCTCTCATGGGTCGGCCTGGAAGAGCACACCGCAAGGCAGGTCAGGTTCTTCTCACGAGGCATGCAGCAGCGGCTGAGCCTGGCCATGGGCCTGGTGCACCACCCCGACCTCATCTACATGGACGAGCCGACATCGGGTTTGGACCCGGAGGCCCGCCTTTCCCTATGGGATCTCATCCTGCGCCTGGCGGAGGAGGGGAGGTCCATCTTTCTGACTACGCACAACATGGAGGAGGCGGACCGCATCTGTGATCGTCTTGCCATCCTTATTGGTGGGACCCTGCGGGAGGAAGGGACGCCACAGCGCATCAAGGGATTACTGGGGACGGACCGGGTGGAGGCGATGCTGCTCGAGGATCGTTCCGCTGTGCTGGAAGCCCTGTGCGGCCGCCTGGGGCTGTCATGGAAAAGCGAAGGGGACAAGGTGGTCATCTCCGGCCCGGAACTTGCGGACAAGCTCCCGGAGATCGCCTCCAGCCTCATGGGATCGGTGCGCAACCTTCATTACCGAGAGGTCACCCTGGAGGACGCCTTCCTGCGTTTTATGCGCGAGGTGAAACGATGAAGGGTGTAAAAGCGCTTATCCTCAAGGATTGGAAGCTTATCTTCCGCAACCGCCTGCTCTTCGCGGTACTCATCATCTACCCCTTTATCATCATGGGTGTCATCGGCGCCGCCTTCGGGGGCGTAGGCCGCCCGGTTCCCATCGCCCTGGTGAACCTGGACAGTGCCCGCCCGGGCGAAACGGCATGGACGGGAGTGGAGACCGCAGCGGCGGAGGCGCTTGAGAGACGGTTCCGCCGGCGTGCTGCGCAGGTGAGCGAATACGGTAGCGATAGCGAGGCGGTCGCGGCGCTCTCGGACGGTGAGGTGAATTCCCTCATGGCGGTGAGCGCGCCAGGAGAAGCGCCGTTATGGCTGGGGGCGGACCTGTCTCCGGAGGAGATATCCGCGACCCTGCTCGACCTCTCCCGCGAGGCGGACGCTTGGCATGAATACGCCAGTGCTGAGGAGGCGATAGCCTCCATGGAGGAGGGGCGGGACGACGTCCTCTTCGCGGTGCCGGAGCAGGACTACCCGTACCTGGACGAATCCATATGGCTGGACAAAGAGAACTATGACGCCTATTCGCTGGTTTCGAAGTTCGGGCAGGACGTGACCGATATAGAGGCGTATGCCTCCGAAGAGAAGGCCAGGGACGACCTCAAGCGGGGGCGCGTTGACGCGGTGATCGTGCTCCCCCGCGGCTTTGTGCATTCCCTGAAAACCTTAGACGAGGTGGCCCAGGTGCCGGTGATCATCGATCAGTCCAACCTGGTCAAGGCAGAGTTCGCGGAGACGAGTATCCGCGGTTTTCTCTCCCGTATAAAAGACGGGGTGGTGGAGAACAAGACGGAGGCGGTGGTGGCGGGGCTCTATGTGCTGGTCGGCGGGGGCGACTTCTTCGGCACCGAGGTGGTGGGGCTGGATCAGATCAGGGAGAACCTCCTGGAACTGAAGGAGGCCCTGGGGGACCGTCCCGACCTGCAGGAGAAGGTCGAGGTGGGGATAGACCTCGCCGATACGGTGATCGGAGATATCGAGGAGGCGGCGGCATACCTGCGGGGAACGGCGTTGCCCATCGCGCTGGAGATATCGTCCATCGCCGGCAGGCCGCTCTCCGCAAAGGACGCCGTCGTACCCTCACTCATCGCCCTATCTATCCTCTGGACCGGCGTACTCTGTGGGGCCATCCTCATGGTCATAGAGGACGAAGAGGGGATGCGCATACGGCTGGGGCTGACGGAGATGGGGGCGTTCTCGCTGGTGGGATCGAAGCTGCTTCTGGCGACAGCGGTCGTATTCGTGCAATCGGCGGTGATGCTCGCGCTGGCCGTGGCCGTCTTCGGGGCGTTCTCATCTGACATCCTGCTGTCCCTGCTGATCATCGCGGCGGCATCTTTCTCCTGCATCGGGATGGGCCTGGTCATTGCCGCCTTTGCCCGCCAGGTGGCGGCGGCAGTTATACTCAGCGTACTGGTGTGCTTCCCCCTCATCTTCATGACCGGGGTGGTCTTTCCCTTATCCCAGATGCCCGCCTTCATGCAGTGGATAGCGAGAGCCATACCGCTCACCTACGCCATAGAGGCCCTGGCGGGGGTGATGCTCAGGGGGGAGACGGTGGCCGATGTCGCCTGGCAGTTGTTTGTGCTCATCGCCTTCGGCGTGGGCTTGCTGACCCTTGGTTCTCTCCTGGTCAGGAGGAGATCAACCTGAAACCGTCCGCCTGACCGCAAGGGAGATGAGTTATACATGCGACCAAGAAAGAGAGCAGGAGACGAAAGATGTTTATCGCACACATAGACACGCGCGGCTTAAGGCTGCACTCCAGGATACCCTTCCCGCTCAATCTGCTGGGGAGCAAGTACGAATACGTACTCATGAAGGCCCTGGGGTATATCACCGATGCCGATTGGATCTACCGTTTCCGGATCGGCAGGCACGTAGTAGACAGACTGGCCAACCGGGTAGTGCTTCCCATCATCCGCGGCGAGGTGATCACGCCGGGGGAGGTCGAGCACATGCTCGGCCGGCTCGAGGAGGAAGGCCATGTCATGGCGCTGGGGATCTGCGAGTGCAGGCACGGTGAGAAGAACATGGAAAGCGGTCTGGTGGACGGGATCGATCCCAACTGCACCTGCGTCATGATCGGAGACTGGGGCAAGGGCCACCTCTCCGTATACCCGCGTTTCTACCGCCGCATGCAGGCGGGAGAACTGGCTGATAGGGCCCGGTTCTGGCACGAGCGGGGGCGCGTCCTGACCGCATGGGGCATCGGCACTGAACACGGTTTTCTCGTCTCGTACTGCCATTGCAATCCCGCATATTGCGTGCCGCTGCGCAATCAGATCAAGAGAGGGAATCAGGTGTTCAGCCGGGGCTACCATTATGCGGTGATAGACCCGGAGCACTGCCAGGGGTCGCAGGCGTGTTCGTTCAAATGCATCACCCGATGCTTTTTTCAGGCTATAGAGGAGCGCGGCGATAAGGCATACGTGGACGCCGAGAGATGCCACGGCTGCGGTCAGTGCTTCCTTTACTGCCCGTCCGGGGCGGCGCAGGCGGTTAGAAGAGAGAATCACGATATCGCGTATTGCGCACCGGATATTTTGGGATACGATTGAGGCGATGGTCTGACAATCCGGCTGGGGGGGCGCCGATCCCGTATGCTAAAATTACCCTGAGTTTTTGCCGTGGAAAGAGGGGAGAGCGATGGACTATTTCAACGAGGTGGAGACCTGGGAACGGGAGCGCCTGGAACAGCTCCAGTTGGAGCGCCTGAGCGCGACCGTGGACCGGCTT
>Ga0209254_10004992_pt1 | contig 12192 bp, 11 predicted proteins | sample FrelakmetDIP11DI_FD_187148 | JGI IMG/M metagenome (GOLD analysis project Ga0209254, IMG submission 187148) | Freshwater lake sediment microbial communities from the University of Notre Dame, USA, for methane emissions studies - DIP11 DI (SPAdes)... | ecosystem: Environmental > Aquatic >...
CCGGCCCGGGTGTCTCAGCCACGACCTCGACGCCGTAGCCGCGCCCGACCCATGCAGCGCTGCGGTCGATGCGTGGGCGCTCGCGCTTGACGCGAGCGAACACCGGCGTTTCGCGCAAAGCCCCGATTCGCCGCGGACCGGGCTGCGCTATCGATGTCGCGTCGTCGAATGTTGTAAGGAAACACTCACGCGCTCGACATATGCTGGTCCATTCGGCGTGCTGCGCGGCGAGTCTCGTGACGGCGTGGTCCAGCAACCACCGAGCGATTCCGATGGGTGTCGCACTCGCAGCCGATCAGGAGAGATATGACTACCGCCGTTGTCGAACCGATCGCGCTCGTGCGCGCCGACGCTGGAGACTTCGCCCTGGCGTGCCAGCGCGAATGGCTGGTGACCAACGGACTGGGTGGCTTCGCCAGCGGCACCGTGGGCGGAGCGCTCACGCGGCGCTACCACGGGCTTTTGGTGGCCGCACTGGCGCCGCCGGTGCAGCGCACGCTGCTGGTGGCCAAGCTGGAAATCGCCGTGCGCTATGGGGGCCACGACTACGCGCTGGGGACCAACGAATATGCCGACGGCACGATCGATCCGCAGGGCCATCGGTTGATCGAATCTTTCGAACTCGACGGCAGCGTTCCGGTGTGGCGATACGCGCTCGGCGACGCGCTGCTCGAGCAGCGCGTCTGGATGGAACATGGGAAGAACACCACCTTCGTTCGGTTGTCGCTGGCCCGTGGGTCAGCGCCGGCGGCGCTGCAGATCACACCCCTGTGCGGCTATCGCGACTATCACTCGCTGGGCCACGGTGGCTGGTCGCTGAATGTGGGTGCCGTCGAGCACGGCTGCCGCATTGAAGCCTTTGCAGGTGCGCAGCCGTTCTGGCTCCGCGCCCAAGGCGCACAGTTCGAGCCTGCGCCGGACTGGTACTGGGGCTTTCGGTACCGCGTCGAGAACGAGCGCGGATTGGACGACACCGGCGACCTCTTCCGACCAGGTCGTTTTCGGGCCACGCTGCAACCCGGAGAGTCCCTGCTGCTGGAACTCTCCACCGAGGAGCAGCGACCCGAGCCCGGCGCGCCGCAACGCGAACGGGCACGCCAGGCGGCGCTGCTCGCGCGCGCGCAACGGCCGGCCCCCGCCTGGGTGCACCGCCTGATGCTCGCGTCCGATCAGTTCGTCGCCCGGCGAGGCAGCGGCGGGCAGACGATCATTGCCGGCTACCCCTGGTTCAGCGACTGGGGTCGTGACACGATGATCGCGCTGCCTGGCTTGCTGTTGGCCACCGGCCGCCACGACGTCGCCGCTCAGGTCCTGCGAACCTTCGCCGCGCACGTCAGCGAAGGCATGCTGCCGAACCGGTTCCCGGACGCAGGAGAGACGCCCGAGTACAACACCGTCGATGCAACGCTGTGGTACTTCGACGCCGTCGCCGCATGCGTGGCCACCGATGCGCAGGCTGGGCTGCTGAACGAGCTTTACCCGGTGCTCGCCTCGATCGTCGAGTGGCACCTGCGCGGCACACGCTACGGCATCGGCGTCGACCCGGTCGATGGCCTGCTGCACGCCGGCGAGCCTGGCGTGCAGCTCACCTGGATGGACGCCAAGGTCGGCGACTGGGTCGTGACGCCGCGCATCGGCAAGCCAGTCGAAGTCAACGCGTTGTGGATCAACGCGCTCGCCATCTTGGCCGATTTCGCCCGCCGGCTCGGCGAAACCGGAGCTGCCAAACGCTACTCGCAACTCGCCGAACAGGCCAACGACAGTTTCCGCGCGCGCTTCTGGTATGCGGCCGGCGGCTACCTGTACGACGTCGTCGACGGCCCGGAGGGCGAGATCGACGAGCGAGGACACCGCGCCGACGCCAGCCTGCGCCCGAACCAGATCATCGCCGTGGCCCTGCCGACGGTACAGCTGGACGATGCCCGGGCGCGAGCCGTCGTCGATATATGCGCGCGCGAGCTCTACACCTCACGCGGCCTGCGCAGCCTTGCCGCGGGTGACCCGCGATACGTTGGCCGCTACGGCGGCGGTCCGCTCAGCCGTGACGGCGCCTACCACCAGGGTACGGTGTGGAGCTGGCTGCTGGGACCGTTCGCCCGTGCCCACTACCGGGCTTATGGCGACGCAACGCAGGCGCTGTCATATCTCGACGGCCTCGCGGACCAGCTGCGCGAAGGCTGCGTCGGTTCGGTCAGCGAGATCTTCGACGCCGACCCACCGCATGCGCCGCGTGGATGCTTCGCCCAGGCCTGGGGCGTCGCTGAGCCACTGCGCGCCTGGGCAGAGATCTCGGCGCAGGCCGCAATGCACGCCGCCAACAAGAGGAAGCAAGCATCATGAAGAATTCGAAGACCAAGCCGCGCAGCCTGGAGGCCGCCGTCGAGGGCCAGCGCATGCGCGAGGGCGCCCAATGGAAGGCCTGGGGGCCGTACCTGAGCGAACGCCAGTGGGGGACGGTGCGCGAGGACTACAGCGCGCACGGTACGGCCTGGGATTCCTTCCCGCACGATCACGCGCGCAGCCGCGCCTATCGCTGGGGCGAGGACGGCATCGCCGGCTTCAGCGACGCGGAACAACGCCTCTGCCTGAGTCTGGCGTTGTGGAACGGACGCGATCCAATCCTCAAGGAGCGCTTGTTCGGTCTGACCAACGGCGAAGGAAATCATGGCGAAGATGTCAAGGAGCTCTATTACTACCTCGACGCCACGCCCAGCCATTCCTACTTGAAGATGCTCTACAAGTACCCGCAGGGCGAGTTCCCCTACGGCCTGCTGGGACAGGAGAGCCGCCGGCGCGGCATCAGTGCGCCCGAGTTCGAGCTGCCCGATGCAGGCGTCTTCGACGGCGGACGCTACTTCGATGTGTTCGTCGAATACGCGCAGGCCGAGCCCGGCGATATCCTGATGCGCGTGACCGCGCACAACCGCGGCACCGAGGAGGCGCCGCTGCACCTGCTGCCGCAGCTGTGGTTCCGCAATACCTGGAGTTGGCGAAACGGCAGCGAAAGACCCCGACTCATCGCCGACGGCGACGCGGCAGTCGAGGTCGCACATCCTCAACTCGGCCGGCTGACCCTATATGTCGACGGTAGCGCCACCCTGCTGTTCACCGACAACGACACCAATGCCGTCCGGCTGTATGGGGACGAGCGCAACGGAGGCTTCTTCAAGGACGCCTTCCACGAGCGCGTCATCGACGGGCACGAGGACGCCGTGAACCCGGCGCGCAGCGGCACCAAGGCGGCGGCCTGGTTCCGTGCCGCGGTGCCCGCCGGCGCTTCGGTGACCGTTCGCCTGCGGCTGGCCGGCAGCAAGCCCGCGCGGCCGTTCAACGACTTCGATTGTCTGATGGACAAGCGCATCACCGAAGCCGACGCCTATTTCGCGGCGCTGCAGAACGACGTGGCCGAAGCCGACCTTCGGCTGGTGCAGCGCCAGGCGCTGGCTGGGCTGATCTGGAGCAAGCAGTTCTTCTACTTCGACGTGCCCCAGTGGCTGGCCGGCGACGAGGCGCAGCCACCGCCGCCAGCCGAGCGCCGGCGCGGACGCAACCGCGAATGGATGCACCTGAACAACGCCGACATCATCTCGATGCCGGACAAGTGGGAGTACCCGTGGTACGCCGCATGGGACCTCGCCTTTCACTGCATCCCGCTGGCCATGGTCGACGCCGCATTCGCGAAGGAGCAGCTGGTGCTTCTTACCCGCGAGTGGTACATGCATCCGAACGGCCAGATTCCTGCCTACGAGTGGGCCTTCGGCGATGTCAACCCACCGGTGCACGCGTGGGCGACCTGGCGTGTGTTCCAGATCGACCGCAAGCAGCGAGGCGACGCCGGTGACCTGGCGTTCCTCGAACGCGTCTTCCACAAGCTGTTACTCAACTTCACCTGGTGGGTCAACCGCAAGGACGAGGACGGGCGCAACGTCTTCCAGGGCGGCTTCCTCGGGCTGGACAACATCGGCGTATTCGATCGCAGCGCGCATCTGCCCACCGGCGGCCACATCGACCAGTCCGACGGCACCAGCTGGATGGCGATGTACTCGCTGAACCTGATGCGCATCGCGCTCGAACTGGCACGGCACAACCGCGTCTACGAGGACGTCGCCACCAAATTCTTCGAGCACTTTCTGCACATTGCCGAGGCGATGTCGAACATCGGCGACCACGGCATTGGCCTGTGGGACGACGAGGACAAGTTCTTCTACGACGTGCTGCACCTGCCCGACGGCCAGATGACGCCGATGAAGGTGCGCTCGATCGTCGGCTTGATCCCGCTGTTCGCGGTCGAGGTGCTGGAACCCGAGCTGCTCGCCGAACTGCCCGAGTTCTCACGCCGGTTGGATTGGTTCCTGAAGTATCGGCCGGACCTGGCCGCGCTCGTTTCGCACTGGGACGAGCCGGGCCGCGGTAAGCGCCGCCTGCTGTCGCTGCTGCGCGGCCACCGGATGAAGCATCTGCTCAAGCGCATGCTCGACGAGGGCGAGTTCCTTTCCGACTTCGGCGTGCGCGCGCTGTCGCGCCACCACGAGGCCGAGCCCTATGTCTTCCATGTTAACGGCGATGCGCTGACCGTTCGCTATCAGCCGGCAGAGTCGGAATCAGGCCTGTTCGGCGGCAACTCCAACTGGCGCGGCCCGATCTGGTTCCCGATCAACTACCTGCTGATCGAATCGCTGCAGAAGTTCCACCACTATTACGGCGATGAGTTCAAAGTCGAGTGCCCGACCGGCTCAGGCCATCAGGCCACGATCAACGACGTCGCCGACGAACTGTCACGCCGCCTGGTGAGCATCTTCGCGAAGGACGGCGAGGGCCGGCGGCCGGTTTTCGGGCACCTGCCGCTGCTGCAGTCAGGAGAACACTTCCGCGATCACCTGCAGTTCTACGAGTACTTCCACGGCGACAACGGCCGCGGTGTCGGCGCGACGCACCAGACCGGTTGGACCGGCCTGGTCGCCAAGCTGATCCAGCCGCGCGCGACACCCCAATGAACCCCGAAAGGACAATCCTTGTGGCTAATAACGAGTCGTATTACCAGGCTGAAAGGCTCCCGAAACCGACGATGCCCGCCTGCCCCGCGCAGTGCCTGCTCGCCGGACAGAAGGCGCTGGTCACCGGCGCCAGCTCCGGCATCGGCAAGGCGATCGCGCTGGCGCTCGGTGCCGCCGGAGCCGACGTGATCGTCAACTACATCAGCGGCGAGGAAGAAGCGCAGGCGGTGGTCGAATCGATCGCGGCGCATGGCGGCCACGCGCATGCGCTGCGCGCCGATGTCTCGAACGAGGAGCAGGTGCAGGCGATGTTCGCCGAGATGATTCGCCGCTTCGGCACCGTCGACATCCTGGTCAACAACGCCGGGCTGCAGCAGGACGCACCGTTTCACGAGCTGACGCTGGCGCAGTGGAACAAGGTGATCAGCGTCAACCTGACCGGTCAGTTCCTGTGTGCACGAGAGGCCGTACGCGAGTTCAAGCGGCGCGGTGTGGTGCCTGAGGTGTCCTGCGCGGCGGGCAAGATCCTGTGCATCAGCTCGGTGCACGAAGTCATTCCCTGGGCTGGTCACGTCAACTACGCGGCCTCGAAGGGCGGCGTGATGCTGATGATGAAGTCGATCGCCCAGGAGGTGGCTCCGCTGCGCATCCGCGTCAACAGCATCGCCCCAGGCGCAGTCCGCACACCGATCAACACCCAGGCCTGGCAGACGCCGGAAGCCTATGCCGAGTTGATGAAGCTGGTGCCGTACAAGCGCATCGGCGAACCCGACGACATCGGCCGCGCGGCCGTCTGGATGGCCTCGGACTACGCCGACTACGTGACCGGCGTGACCCTGTTCGTCGATGGCGGCATGACGCTGTACCCAGGCTTTGAGACCGGGGGCTGAGCGTGTTGCCAGCCCGCGCGCTGCGAGAACGCTGGCCGGAGTACCTGATCGAGGGCTGGGCGCTGGGGACCTTCATGCTGTCGGCAGCCCTCTTCACGATGCTGCTCGAGCATCCCGGCTCGCCGCTGAACGCGGCGCTCGGTAACGAGCATCTGCGTCGCGCGCTCGTCGGAGTAGCGATGGGGCTGACCGCGATCGCGCTGATCTACTCGCCCTGGGGCAAGCGCTCGGGCGCGCACATGAATCCGGCGGTCACGCTGACCTTCCTGCGGCTGGGCAAGGTCGCGCGCGTCGATGCGCTGTTCTACGTGATCGCGCAGTTCGCCGGCGGGCTCGCCGGCGTGCTGCTCGCCATCGCGCTGGCCGGCGCGGCCTTCACCGAACCGCCTGTGGCGTTCATCGCGACGCGGCCCGGCGCCGCCGGAGCGGGCGCCGCGTTTTTCGCCGAGGCGGTGATCTCCTTCGGCCTGATGCTGATGGTGCTCGTCTTTACCGGCCGGCCGCGACTGGCGCCGTTCACCGGCCTGGCCGCAGGTGTGCTGGTCGCAACGTACATCGCGGTCGAGGCGCCACTGTCAGGGATGAGCATGAACCCGGCGCGCAGCTTCGCGGCGGCGGCGCCGGCCCGCCTCTGGAGCGATCTGTGGCTGTACTTCAGCGCACCGCTGCTCGGCATGCTGGCGGCAGCCGAACTGGTGACACGAACGCTCGGGCGCGAGCGGGTCCGATGCGCCAAGTTGCAGCACGCGCAAGACCAGCGATGCATCCATTGCGGCTACTCGCCGCCCTTGAAATCACCCATCCGGAGACGGGCAGATGAACGAGCGATATGACGTGATCGTGGTCGGCAGCGGTGCCGGCGGGTCAGCGGTGGCGTACAAGGCTGTTAGTGCTGGCGCACGCGTCTTGATGCTCGAGCGCGGCGAGCGCCTGCCGCGCGACGGCTCGACGCTCGACGTGAAGAAGGTGTTCAAGGAGGGCGCGTTCAAGAACCGTCAGACCTGGGTCGACGGCCAGAACCGGTCGTTCGTTCCTGGCGAGTTCCACAACGTCGGCGGCAAGACCAAGTGGTACGGCGCGGCGCTGCTGCGCTTCTCGCCGCACGAGTTCGAGGTCGACGCTGCGCATCAGTGCCTGGGCTGGCCGTTCGGCTATGACCAACTGGCGCCGTACTACGACGAGGCCGAGCGGCTGCTGGCGGTGAACCGCTTCGACAACGAGCCCGAGCTCAAGCAGCTGCTCGACAAGCTGACCGCCGACGGTGGGTGGCGCGCGCAGCCGCTGCCACTCGGCCTGGATACGCGGATCCTGCAGAACGAGGAAGAGGCCAAGCACTTCGACGGCTTCGCCTCGCCTTGCGGCTTCAAGTCGGACGCCGAGCGCAGCCTGCTCGACCGGATCGCTACCGCACCGGGCTTCAGCCTGAAGACCGGCAAACGTGTGAGTCACCTGCTGCCGTCGCCGGGCGACGCGGCCTTCATCGCTGGCGTGCGCTGCGCCGACGGCTCGGAGTACCACGGCGACATCTGCGTGCTCGCCGCCGGCGCAATGACATCGCCGCGCATCCTGCAGGACTACCACGACGATTCCGGCTTCGGCGCGGCGCTGCCCTCGGCCCCGCTGGTCGGCGCCAACTTCAAGATGCACCTGAACTCGGCCGTGCTCGGCTTCTCGCCCTTCGTCGACACCGACGTGCTGCGCAAGACAGCGATCCTTTTCAACGACGAGTTTCCGCATTCGACCGTGCAATGCCTGGGCTGGATCGACGGCGAGATCCTCGGTGCGCAGTTGCCGGCGGCGGTGCCGAAGTTCGTGCTACGCGCCGCGGGCAGCCGTGCAGTGGGTTTCTTCGCAACCACGGAGGACGGTTCGCACGCCGAGAACCGTATCGTCTCCTGCGCCGGCACCGGTACGCCGCTGATGGACTATGAAGTCGCCCGCATCGAACCGGCCTGGCGCGAACACCGCGCGCTGGTACAGGCGTTCACCGCTCGCCTGCTGCGCGCCGGGCTGGCCGGTGTCGACAAGTTCATGGGCATGGCGGGCACCGCGCATGCGCTGGGCAGTCTAGTCACCGGCAACGACCCGGCCACCTCGGTCGTTGACGCCAACGGCCGTGCTCACGGTTTCGACAACCTGTACGTCGGCGACGGCAGCGTGCTCCCGAGGTCGAGCCGGGTTAACCCGGCGTTGACGATCTATGCCTGGGGACTGAGACTCGGTGAACACTTGGTCGCTCGCACACAGGGTTCGACCCGTCCGGTGCAAGCAGGGTGACCGGCATGAGGAGGCCGACCGTCGCCACGTGACACCGACGACGACGGCCGCGCCGGGTTAGACGCGCCGGATCGCCGAAATCGGCGCATCCAGCAACAGCAGGTCGTCCTGGCGAAGGACGCGGCCGCTCACCCGCACCGGATCGGCGACGAACTCCAGCAGGCCGGCGCCGTGCGCATGGCCTTCGGCCGTCAGGATCAGCAGCGCGCCCTGCCGATCCGGCCCGCGGGCAAAGAAGGCCGGCGGGATGCCGCCGCGGATGCACAGCGACGCGCAGCCCTTGTGCACCTTGCCGGACGATGGCCGCATGGCGCCAAACCAGCACTTCGAGTCGAGGATCTCGCCCACCAGGCTGAGTTCGCCCAGCGCTTGCGGCGCCGGAAAGGCCAACGCCGGGTCGGCCGCAGCGCGGTCGTCGCGGCGGATCCAGTCGCCGGTCTCGTTTACGGCGATCATCGAGTGCCCGTCGCGCTGGATCAGGCTGCCGCTAACGACCACCGGAACCCCCGCCAGCGATCCGATGCGCGCGGCCACGCCGCACTTGCCCAGGCACGACAGCAGCGCAGTGCGGGACCCGCCCCCGAGGTCGTTCGTTCGCAACATCGCGTAGGGCTCGGCGGTCACGACGCCTCGCCACTCGCGCACAGCGTTGGGGTCCCAGTCTCCTCGGCCCGGGGCGGCCTGCAGAGCGCCCAGCCCGGCTCCGATCACCGCCGTGCCGGCCACCAGACCCAGCCCGGCGCGCAGGAAGAAGCGCCGGTCCGCCGACGGCGTGTCGGCCCAGCCGATGAAGAAGTCGTTGTCGGGTCCTGTTGCACTCATGACGGCCTGCCCTCGATTCGGGTCGGTTCAACGCGGGTGCCCGCCGGCAGCGGCTGGCGGTGCACGAAGACCACGCCCTGTTCGACGCGGGTGCGATAGGTCGCGATGCGTTCGGTGAACGGCGCGGGCGAGCAGCCGTCCTCCGGCCGGTATTGGTAGCCGTGCCACGGGCAGGTGATGCAGCCGTCGATCACGCGCCCTTCGCCCAGCGGCCCGCCCTGGTGGCGACAGACGTCAGACACTGCGGCTACCATGCCGTCGTAACGGAAAACGGCGATGCGTTCGGCACCTTCGGGCTCGACGACACGGGCTCGGTGGTCCGGAATGTCGTGCACCGGGCCGACGCGCAGCCAGTCGTCGCCCGCGCGCACCGGCTCGACGCTGCCCGATGCGAAGAAGCCCGCGTACACCTGCAGCCCCGACACTGCGGCAACGCCGGTGGCCAGCACCAGCACATAGAGCGGATGCGGCTCGGACTGCAGCGCACCGAGCGCCACATGCGCGACCAGCAGCGCATAGGCGACGACCACCAACAGGTGTATCGACTTCCAAAGCCCAGGTCCGAGGTTGGCATTCCAGAAGTCGTGGCTGGTTGCCGCCAGCACGAACAGGATCATCAGCGCTGCCAGCCCGAGCGATTCGAAGTTGATGCCGGTCAACGTGTCGTAGCGCGGGTTCGAGACCAGCAGCGAGACAAGGGGGTTCAGGTCGCCGAAACCGTGGTACCACAGCGTCACGAGAACGCCGTGGACCAGCGCGACGACGAAGGTGGCCACGCCCAGGTGGCGTCGGTTGTAGAGGAACGGCTTGAAGCGCGGCGTCAGCCGCGCCAGCGGCCCGATGCACAGCAGAAAGCTCAGCTGCAGCAGCGCCAGCGTTCCGGTGGCGCGAATCAGCACCTGCACCGGCGTGAAGCTCTCGCCGGCCGGCAGCGCGAGCAGGGTCCCGCTGACGAACGCGACCACGTAGACGCCGATGCCGGCGAGCAACCAGAGGTCGAAGCGCCGCTTGAACGGCGTCCAATTGACGACTCGGTAGCCGTGCGACATCAGCCGGTGCCCCCCGATGCGGCCGCCCGAATCGATGCCGGCCACGTGGTGTTGGTCGGCACCGCCTGGCGCACCGCCAGCGCCAGCCCGATCACGACTGCGGCAATCACCGCCGCGACCGGCCACGCGCGACGGTGCCAGCGGCGATGGGCCCGTTTCATGCGACCGGCGGCCCGCGCCGGGCGAGCCATCTCGCCAACATCAGCGGCCACAGCGCGGCGGCCCCAGGGAAGACAACGATGCGCGCCGTCACCGGCATCGCCTTCGCGTCTGGGTCGACGCTGCCGACGCCGAAGGCGAGGAAGATCAGCGCGAACACCGCGCCAGCGGCACCGTATGCGACGAGCGCACCGACGATCCAGGTCGCGGTCTCGACCGTCATCGCTTGACCCTTGCCGGCAGGCGAAGCCCTCGGGCTGCGCGTGCCGGCTCTCGAGGCACGGAGGGGACGGCAATGGATTTGTGCCACATGTTCGATAAGGTCCAGGGACCGACGGCGTGCTTCACTCGGGAATGGGCCCGAGCGGCCGCCGGTTGGTGAGTGGATGAAAGACGAGGCGTCATCGTGCCAGGCACTGTGCGATGCTGCTGAGGGATCAGCGCCCGGTCAGGCGAGCGGTCCACCCGAGCCAAACACCGCGCCGCAGCCACAACAGCAGCGTGCACGACACCCACACTCCGCAGGCGAGCACGAAGAGCTCGCCGCCGTCGCTCGAGCCGTCGGTGTTGACCACCGCAACGCCCAGCGGCGTGAACAGGTGGAAGAAGATCGCACCGCTGATCACACCCAGACCCAGCGCTGCGCCCAGCACCTGCACGGTGCGCTGGCTGGAGATCGCCGCACCGGCCAGCAGCAGCACCGAAGCGATGAGTTCGAAGCTGCCTACCACCTTGGCCGAGAAGATGCCGCCCGGTGCGAAGATCCCGGGGAAGCCCAGCGAAGCGGCCCAGGGGTCGAGCTTGTCCTGGAAGATGTAGACCGTCTCGGGCGAGCCGGTGAATTTGAAGAACAGCGACTGGATGAAGACGAAGGCGACGAAGATCGTCGGCAGCCAATGGCCGTGTTGCTCGAGCCATTTCATGGGGGATTCTCCTCGGGCAAACGGGCAAGCTACTTTTTCAGCAGAGCCTGGAACTTCGCGTCGGCGACCCGGATGTAGCCGGCAGTGTCCTTCAACCAATTGGCCTGCACGTCGGCGTCGTAGTTCAGGTAGAGCCTGCCATCGATGACTTTGAACTTGTCGGGTTCGACGCCGACCAGGTTGTCCTGCGCCACGCCATAGGCGCAATAGCCGCCATACTGCGGTGCGTACTTCTCGGGCGTCGCCTTGAACAGATCCAGGTGGGCCTGCGAGGCGAACTTCCATTTCGCGCCCATCCACTCAAAGACATGGGCGTCGTCGCCCTTCACCGGCTTGCCGTCGGTGAAGTAGGCCACGGTGTCGTAACCGTTGATCGCAGTGTCGGTGCGGCCGCCGAAAAAGCCGCTCTTCAGGGTGTTGACTGGCGGCGCGGCGAACGCGGCGCCGGCGGCAAAGGCGGTCGCGGCGACCAGCACCATCAGCAGGCGACGGCCGACTCTTCCTGGTGTGAGGTTGGGGGCGGTGGCAGACATATGGCTTCCTTTCAGGCTTGGACGGATGGCGCGGCACGCACCGCGGTCGGGGAGGGGATGCCTTCGGCGTGGCGTTCAAAGGCGACCGTGGCCGGTGCTTTGCCGAACGTCGCGTCGACGGCGATGCCGTGCTGACGGCAGTAGGGCTGCAGCAGCGCGAAGTGGTGCAACGCGTGGCTGGCGACGAAAACCAGCTCGCGGCCGAAGGTGGACGCCACGTCGAATTCGAAGTCGCCGGCGATGCCGGCCTGGCCGCGAACGCGCAGCGGAGTGTCCCCTGCCGCGCCAACTGCGGCCAACCGCGCCTGCAGCGCGAGTAGGCGACGGCTCGCCAGATCAGGCCGGCGCTCGAGCTGGCGGTCGCGCGGTCGGCGGTCGTAGTCGATGCGATCCGGTTGCGGCGCCAGCAGCAGCGCCTCGTGGTGCTCGATCACGTGCCGCAGGTGCGCTCCTACCGGACCGTCATAGGCCGGCGCTGACGCGCCCTCGTGCGCCACCACCAGCGCCTGCGCCTGCGCCAGCACCTGGCGGTTGAAGTGCAGCAG
>Ga0209254_10004993_pt1 | contig 12192 bp, 9 predicted proteins | sample FrelakmetDIP11DI_FD_187148 | JGI IMG/M metagenome (GOLD analysis project Ga0209254, IMG submission 187148) | Freshwater lake sediment microbial communities from the University of Notre Dame, USA, for methane emissions studies - DIP11 DI (SPAdes)... | ecosystem: Environmental > Aquatic >...
ATGTGGTCCACCGCCCGCTCCGAGTAGTTCTCGCGAAGTTTTTTCCTGAGGTCGTCCTGTTCGCTCATGTTCGGGTCTCCCATGATACCAGATTTTTCCGACGGGAAACACCTCTTTGACTGAACAAATCCATCCCGCGAAAAATTGATACTCAGGGGCGGATTGAGGAGGGATGAAACCGCGTCTTAATGTATTCAGCTGCGCTCTCGGGGTTGAGCCTAATACTTCCGGGGCCGCTCCGAACGTAAAAATCGCCCTCCGGATTGGCTTCAATTCCCTTCCATTTTATAAATACGGGTTCGGGGCTCCGCTGACAGCTCACGAGACAAACCGACTTCCCCTGGACGATCTGAGTTTTCGGGTCGATGCACGTGCTGGCCCGGTCTCCGAGGCCGTTCCGGACCGCTTGGGCCAGATGCCTCATGAATGCGTCGTCGTTTTCGAACTGGTCCTTCTCGATGCCCGTCACCGTGCCGTCGTCGGCCACTCCGATCAGGAGGTCCCCGCCGTCCGTGTTGAGGAACGAGGCGATCGTTTTTAGCACGGAGTGGGTGATAAGCTTATCGTCTTTCTTGTCTTCCCGGAGGTTCCAGCGCAGGGTCGACTTGAACTCCAAGGTCTTCGACTCTCCCTGCTTGATCAGCTCCTCGGCCTGCCTGTGGGCCCGCAGGTAATGGTCGAAAAGGAAGTCCCGCAAAGCCGCCCCGAAGGCTCGGTCGTCGGTGATCCGTTTGTAGAGGTCGAAGTTCGAGTCCACGATCTCCTGGATCACGTCCTCGACCTTGTGGTCGAACGTCAGGCGGATGTTTTCGCGCGTGTTGACCCTGGCGCTCGCGTCGAGGGCTGCATCCTCGTTGAGCTTCTGCAGGATTTGCCCGAGAGTCAGCTTGTGCTCCGGGCCGAGGTTTAATCCGAACCGCTCGTTGAGCTCGGCGATGATTTGGGAGAGCGGCTCGAGCAACTCCTCCTGTCCACCGCGCTGATCCTTTGTCATGACAGGCGCAAGCTGGCCGCCTTTCCGCTCGGGCGTGATCTTGCCGCTCCCCGTCTGCCGGATACGGTACGATTCCATGTCGATATTCTGCTGGACCTCGCGCGGCAGGGTGTCCGGGTCGCCGGGGATCAGGCGCCGCAGATGACGGGCAAAGACATAGAGCTTTTCGAGCTCGGTGTCGGTGAAGGTCAAGACCTGGGCCAGGAAGGCATAGAGGCGGACGTAATCGGTCAAATGGTCGCGAAAATCGTGCTGCTCATCATCCGGAAGTCCCGTAAAGCGGGTTGTCACCGAGGCCAGGACGGCATAGATCTGGTCTTGAGTCGCCTTTTTGTCGAAATAGACCTTGGCGAACCGCTCGACGTCCGCTTTCGTGAAGACCGGGAAGCCCATGAGCCGGGTCTGGATTTCATAGAGCAGGTTCGGGTCGGTCGCTTCCGACAAGATCGTTGTCTCATAATACGGCTCGAACGCGGCCCGGATAGCGTCGGCTTCGTTGGCGAAATCGAGGACCATAGTTCCCCGCTTATCCGGATAGATCCGGTTGAGCCGCGACAGTGTCTGGACTGCGTTCACTCCGCCGAGCTTTTTGTCCACGTACATCGTATGGAGAAGAGGCTGGTCGAACCCGGTCTGGAACTTGTTGGCGCAGACGAGGAATCGATATTCGGACCGCTCAAAGACCTTTGCCGTCTGCTTCTCCGAGAAGCTGTTCATCCCTGATTCCGTGTATGATTGACCGCCGTCCGCGACCGTCCCGGAGAAGGCGACAAGGGCTTTAAAGGGAAGGCCTTTCTCCTGGAGATAGCGGTCCAAAGCCAGCTTGAAACGGACGGCGTGCAGGCGCGACCGGGTCACGATCATAGCCTTGGCCTTGCCGCCGATCTCATTGGAGACTTGGGCGACGAAGTGCTCGACTATGATCCGCACTTTCTCTCCGATGGCATGCGGGTGGAGCTCGACGAATGACTTGAGAAGGTATTGGGCCTTGCTCTTGTCGTAACGCGGATCATCCTCGATTTTCTTGAGGAGGCGCCAGTAGGCCTTGTAAGTCGTGTAGTTGTCCAGGACGTCGAGGATGAAGCCCTCCTCGATCGCCTGCCGCATGCTGTAGAGGTGGAAGGGCGCGAACTTCCCGTCCTCGCGCTGCGTCCCGAAAAGCTCTAGCGTTTTGGCCTTGGGTGTCGCCGTGAAGGCGAAAAGCGAGAGGTTTGGCAGACGGCCTCGTTTTTCCATCTCGGCCAGGATCGTCGCCTCGAGTTCCTCCTCGGGGGTTTCCGCCCCGGCCTCGTCCCGCTCCGCTTCCTCGAGGCTCCCGGCCGCCAGAACCGCCTTGAGGCTCTTCGTGCTCTCGCCCGACTGGGAGGAATGGGCCTCGTCCACGATCACGGCGAATCGATGCCCCGAGAGCTCTCCGATCTCGCCGACGATGACCGGGAACTTTTGGAGCGTGGTCACGATGATCGTTTTTCCCGATTCGAGGGCCTGCTTGAGCTGACGCGAGGTCGTGTCGATGTTCTCGACAACGCCCAGCGTTTGTTCGAACTGGCGCATGGTCGTCTGGAGCTGACGATCGAGGATGCGCCGGTCGGTGACGACGACGATCGAGTCAAAAACGCGCTTATCCTGAAGGTCGTGCAGGGTCGCCAGTCGATAGGCCAGCCAGGCGATGGTGAAGCTCTTGCCGCTTCCGGCCGAATGCTGGACGAGATAGCGCTGGCCGGCCCCGTTCTGCCGGGCATGGGCGACGAGGCGGCGCACGGCGTCGAGCTGCTGGTAGCGGGGGAAAATGAGCGTCCTCTGGCCGGTTTTCCGACCCCTTTCGTCTTCCTCCTCGATCTCGTGGATGAACTGGCGGACGAGGTCGATGACGCTGTCGCGGGCCCAGACCTTCTCCCAGAGATAGGCCGTGGGGTAGCTTTTCTGCGTCGGCGGGAGGGGAGGATTTCCCGCGCTGCCGAACTTTCCTTGGTTGAAAGGCAGAAAGCGCGTCCTCGCTCCGGCGAGCTGGGTCGCCACATAGACGAGGTCCGGGTCCACGGCAAAATGCGCCAGGCACCGCCCGTAGGCGAAAAGCGGTTCGCGCGGGTCGCGGTCGATCTTGTATTGCCGTATGGCATCTTCGACCGTCTGTCCCGTGAGCGGGTTCTTGATCTCAGCCGTAAAGATCGGAATGCCGTTCAGGAAAAGCGCCAGGTCGAGGCTCTGGGCGCTTTTTGCGCTGTAGCGGAGCTGGCGGACAACGGCGAAGAGGTTCGCCGCGTGGAGCCGCTGGAGAGCTTCGTTCAGCCCGCTCGATGGCCGGAAGAAGGACATCTGGAACTTACAGCCGGAGTCCTTGAACCCGTTGCGAAGGACGTCGAGCGTTCCGCGCCGTTCGATTTCCCGGGAGAGCCGCTTGAGGAATTGCTCCTTGACCGCGGCCGCATGATGCTGTTTGAGCTTTTCCCATTCCCTGGGTTGCGTCGCCAAGACGAAATCAATGACGTCGCGCGGCAGAAGACAGAGCGAAGGATCATATTCTTCCGGCGGACGCTTGCGATAGCCGCCGGCCGGGAATTCGCCGTAGGGCGCTGTCTCTTCACGGACCCCGACGGCCTCCCCGGCACAGGCATCCGGGCCATGGCGTAACAATCCGCATTCGATCGTTTTCTCGAAGCTTCGTTCGGAGACTTCAACCGTCATGGTCTTTCTCCTGAGGCCGCCATGGCCCGCCGGGTTCCCATATCGCCTTGAATTCCTTTCCCGCAGTGAGCGCCTGAAGGACAGGCAAGAGGAATATTCTTATTTTTGTCACAACTTGCTGGAGAGACATGTCCGCCGAGGCCTTCCCGATCCTGCGCAGAAACGCTCCCCATTGTATGTTCTTGTCCCTATCTTGAGCAAACTCATCAGTAAATGCGATCGGCAGGTCTGATTCTGATGCCGACACTCTTCGTTTGAGCGACACTCGCACGGCTCCCAAAAGATTTTCGCCCTTAAAAGAAAAGAAGTCGCTAAGGACGGCGATATCGAAAAAATCCTTCATTCGACTGTTCACCATCCCGAGTTCCAGCATGGCATCGAGTTTCTCCGCTATGGTGTTTTCTTTTCGATAGGCTAGAATTCGAGGCGTAGCCATGTCGAGGAGCGTTGGATAAAGTGAGAATTCCGGTTCCGGCCAGACGCTGTCGCCGATCGCGATATCAACTTGAAGAGGGATCCTGATGTTCCCCAAGCTGGCTGAAAACTTAGCGCGAAAACCGTGGTATTCGGCCTCGTCGCGGATCGGCTCCACAACCATATTGTTCGTGTCGAAGGTCAGTCCGTCCGCCTCCACTTTCATACGGCCAATCTTCGAGAAGATTCGCCGGAGTTCGGGTTCGGCAAGGTTACCGATTCCCAAGAGATCGAGGTCTCTTGTCGTGCGCGGGGGGTTGTCGGTCCATAGCACATAGAGCATAGCGCCTTTTACCACGAACTTCTCGGCGTAGTCGGATTTCCCCAGCCGATAGAGCCATCGCTCGAACGCGTATCTTCTCAAGACCGGCGTGAAATCGTGGGCCCTCGCGGGGTCGAGGTTGAGCAAGCGCTGATGAACGGACGCCGGGAGATTCGTTTTAGGGACTTGGGTCACGACAGGGCTTCCATATAGGGCTTCATGATCTTCTGGACCCGACAAATCTTGGCATAATGCCATAGCTCGTCGCGGGATGCCTTCCGTGATCGAAGGCAATCCCGAAGCGCTTCGACAGCGACATCCAGTCCGACTTTGTTGCGGAACTTGAACGTATCGGCAACCGTTTTAGCGGGGTTGTAGACCCGGATCCGGCCTCCAGGAAAATCGCGGATATCGATGCCTTCGGAGAAGGCTTTTCCTGATAGGTAGACAAATCGCAGACGGAGAGTCTCGATCCTCGGTCGCCAGGCGCTATTGGGGAGGGCTAGCCAAACATCATATGGCTCCTGGGTGCCGATTTCATGAAAACGGAGAGCGGAAAGAAGGCAGACGACGCCCTTCGGCACGAGCATTGAGGCTTCGAGAAGCGTCCTATGTTCTTCCATCTGCCCGCCTAGCCTATAAAGCCCTCTGCCCGCGCGTTCGATGAGCCCTTTCTTGTACAGAAAACGCAGCATTTCACGAGAAATTCCCATTTGAGCAAGATCTCGGGAGCGCAGACTTCCATGGCTCTTGAGAAGACCGAGGGCCTTCTTCGTTACTTCGCCAGAAAACCGGTTTTTCCCCATATCTGACATATCCCAGGTAATTATAAACATTTACCTAGGAAATGCAAGTGGTTTTTGCGGGGGAAGGCAAGCCTCATGACCAGGTTATTTAGGTAACTTTAATAAGCCCTAAGCCTATTAAAGGATAACGGCTTATCCTTTAATAACGATCGTGGATAGATAAGCTATCACTTGCGCATAAGCGTAGCCATTATCATCCGATAATATGGCAATCCTCCTCCCTGCTAAAGGATGATTTGTATGGACTTGATGCATTTTTCCTAGCGCCAACAAGGGCATGGGCACAAGACTCGTATGCCGCATAGGCGGTCTTGGTGCTATACTTAGGTAACAAGCAATGTCAAGAATCCCCTATTATTATAGACAAAGCTGGGGAGTCGGCACAAATCTCCAGCTCCATTCACTACGTCAAGCTTGGAGATTGTGGGCTGATCTTAGAAAGAAACAAGACTTGTTAAGGCCGAGTCGAATCAGAGAACGCTGCGTGGTAATCATTGACCTACTCGGGCTTAGCATATCTCAGTTGCTTGGCCAGAATTTTTCTCATTCCTTAAATCTTAAAATTCCTTCCCTCGAGGATCTATGGAATAGCCTTCAAAGCGTGACCATCCTTTCGAAAGACGAGAAAAAATCTCTTAACCATAGATTCAAAGAATTCTTAGTATTTTTTAATGATTGCCGGCATTTTGGATCTGCTAAGCATGACAAAATCGATACGTTGACTCTCGAGACAACTGCTGAATTTGTAGAACTTGCCCTTAAAATTTGGGACACTGTCTGCGGTTACTTTAAAAGTGCAAATAGTGCCACGATTAATTTTAATTCAGTTCGCAATATTTTGGATGAAAATGAAGACGAAGAAAACGAAGATGAATAGTGAAAATCTAAGACGGTTGGCAACTGTAATGAATGTGTGGCTGAAGAACAACGCCATTGATTGAACTTCGCGCTTTAAGCTTCCGTAAAAGTATAGAATTTATGTGGGTCGGCGGGGGAAGTATATGACAGAAAAGAAGCCGTCGCGATGCAGAGAAAGCGTGTTGTTTAAGTCCGGTGCCGATTGGTGGCATAATGCTTGCTTTAACTTCAATGGGATCGATATTAATGCTTATGCTATAGGCTATAAGCAGGCGGCGGACTTCCTCGTAGAACGTGTCAATCAAGAATGCAGATATCAAGATACGTTGGTTTATCCAATTGGGTTTCTGTACAGACAGCATATAGAGCTAAGACTAAAGCAGTTGGTTTTCATTGGCAGTAAGTTCTTGGATATGCCGCCTAAGGAAGAGAACTTGCATCACGGGATTGACAAGCTTTGGAAGAATTGTCGCAATATATTGGAGATGATACATCCAGACGAAGAAGCGGGTGAATTCGACGATATTGAAAAGTACATAGCCGAGTTTGCTTGTATAGACCCGTCCTCAACTGCTTTTCGATATCCAGCCGACAAGGAGAGGAATCCTTCGCTTGAGGGATTAACGCATATCAACCTTAGAAACCTAGCTGAAGCAATGGACAAAATCGCGGCATTATTAGATGGCGCCGCATTAGAGATTGATATGCTACTCCAAGACAAGCACGAGATGGAGTCGTGGTACAAAGGTTGAGCACGCTAAGGTACGTTCCTCGTTTTGTGGCAACAACAACCTTTCCTTGAAACCTGTTGCGCTGTGCCCTACTATTCCTCTGGATCTCGGCGCCCTGCAATGATTGCGATTATGTTTATTAAGGATCGAGTAGCCTCGACACATAGAGCTGCATCTCGAAAATCGGCGGAACGGCGGTGCTGCAAACTTACGGCGAGATCAAACGATGCCTTTGAGAACCTTCTGTGATGTTCATTTGATTCGCCTCCAAGCTCATGGGCTATATAAGTTTCAAGCATGCGTTTGGCATCGGTTTCACTGGGTCTAACGCCATCAATAGACCCGTGCTTTTCGGGATTATATACTGCTTGAGCAAGCGATATGATCGCCTCTCTGCATAAAAGGGCAAGAGCCTGGAAGTCTTCTTCGTTCGTTGCTCGCTCAAGTGCGTTTCCGATCTTTTCGACGTTTCTGTCAACTCGTGCCCAACCGGTTGGCTCGGCCACTTCGATACTCTTACCCTTGCCTAGTTGAAGGGCATCTAGGAGGGACTGATATAATTCAATGATAAAACGCCTTCGAGATTGATATGTTGGAAGGCTGCCATCGCTCCACTTCCCATACCACCTCCAAAGATCCGGAAATTGATTAGGGTTCTCAATTCCGAGGGTAATTAGCCCTGCTCCTATTCGACGTTCTCTTTCCTCGTATTCCATCTGAACTGTTGGTATGCGGGGCCCTCCCGTGGAAACTGCTATCATAAGGTTCTTTTGATCTTCTATATCTCTTATTAGCTGAGTGGCGAGAGTTGCCGAAATTTTGGATGGCATTCTTTGAACCATTGCAGTCTTAGCCGAAACAGCTCTTGCCCGGAGCGATTTAAGATATGCACCACTTGGGAGAATTGCTTGAATAGCATTCTCGATACATTTTTTCAACGGATGCGAAGTTTGCGCGATAATTTCGTAGGTGGATCGAGGGCAAGTAACCTCAATCAATAGGCCATCAAGCTGACGACTGCCATCCATCCACGAGTCAACAATTTCAACGTTTTCCAAAGTGCAAGTGCGAAGCGCGTTTGCTGCTTCTATCTCGTTTCCATCATTCAAGAATTGAACCGCATTCAATATTAGATTTTGATCGATTGGCATCGTTTTTGTTTTATTTATGTGATTCCATATTGAACATCGATCTTGCCGGTTACCGCGGCGGAAATGAGGGCCATGCGGTATTCCCTAAGGCGGTCGATAGCCTGGCCAATTTTAGCCACTAACATGTCGATTTTGGAGGTTTCCCGATCTAAATAAGAGACGATCTCGTTCTGCTCGATAAGGTCGGGAGCACATAGACGCAGCATCGGCAACTTACTTGCCTTGATCCCTTCAGCAGTCGAGCCTGTTGCCAGACTTAAGAGCTGCGCTTGGAAGAAGCCGGATATCATCGCGTATAAGGCAAAGCGACTATCAAAGTGTTCAGAGTTCATTCGAAATCGTATGATCCGTTGCGCTAGCGCGATATCTTCGCGATCTATTATGGCAACATTTCCAAGAGGGGCCTCGGTAGTAAAGAGAATGTCACCTTTTTTGGGAAGTCCCCGCCTCATGATTTTATCGTATTCTTCCCTAGCGATGAACTCTTGGGAACACTCATAGTCGATTAGTCCCATTCTTACGTTTCGAGCTGTTACCAGAAAGACACCTGAAATGACTTTTTCTGGTGTCTTACCTCGATAATCTGACCTCTCGACTGTATACTTCGTAAAGGGTTTCACTTCCCAATGAACGGGGATTTGGCCAAGCCATCCGACGTCGGAGTCCTTCATAGGCACGGCTGGGTCGAGGCCTTTAGTGACAGCGTGGGTGATGAGGGCCGTGCGCTTTTCTTGAAGCAATTCGATCAGCCGCTCCTTTTTCTCTATGAGGGCATCGACCTTCGCCGTCTCGCTGTCGAGATACGTCGATATGGCACTTTGTTCATCAGCGTCAGGAATAGCAATGGGCGCGCCCATAACCTGGTTTGGACTCGCTCTCGGCATTTTTATTCCATATGTCATGGAATCTATCCTGGCAATAAAGCCTTGGCTTATGAGTTGATAAGCTAGATAGGCAGGGGCAATCTCTTCCTTAGACCGAAGCACGAGGAATTCTGATGAACATCGTCCATCAAAACTTGAGAGCAACACTTTTGCCAGATATGGCCGAAGCTTTCCGAATAGAACATCTCCTGACCGAAAACGGACATCCAACCCTTCGGCTTCTTGCTCCTCGCTAAGGCTGTGTTCTTTGACGCTAATCATTTTTCCTGTGGACGATTCTATGTTCTCCAAACCTATGTATGGAATCTCCAGGCCAATTTCATCTATGCGATCTAAGATCAAAGGCGCTGCATACTTTAGCGGCTTTGATTCCCAATGCGCCGGGATTTTCCCCAGCCACTCGACGCCGGAATCCTTGTATTTTGGATAGGGGCGGAACCGGCAGCGTCCGATTCCCGGCGAATCTTGCTCTTTACTCACGCTATATGTATTCCCGGTCGATCGGTCCATCACCTAAATCTAAAACCGAAGAGCAATAATAGACGCGAAAGAATTTCTTGAACATTTTCATTGAACGGTCTTTGGGCCAGAGAGACGGATCGGTGCACCAGCCGTCGAGCTGGATCTCAAAGATGGTCTTGAAGTTTCGCTTGAGCCAGCCTTCCGCGTCGGCATTATGTTCCGGGATCAAGTAAGCTGTCGAATCCGCGGTCAATTCTGCTAAGGTCAGGGTCTCATCATCATCCGGGTTTTTCTTTGCCCACTTTAAAAAATCCTCTGTCGGGATGATGACAAGAATGTTGCGGTTTATTGTGGGCGGATATTCATGGAACATATCCTGCTTCATAGCGTAATCCCCCAATCTAATGCTAAGCGTCGGGTTTCGACCCCGTTAATTCACCCAACAATTGAATGATATCCTTCTCGATAGCCCGGATGTCCGCCTCGATTTCCTCGAGCGGGCGGGGGGCAACGTATTTATAATAATAACGGTTGAAGTTGATCTCATAGCCGATGAGGCCGACCAGACCGTCCTTGGCGTCGCGCCTGTTGGTATCGATCCAGGCGTCCGGGACATGGGGCTTGACCTCACGCTCGAAAAACGCGCGCACGCTCGCCGGGATGCTCTGGGCGTCGGCCGGATCGGGGCCGTCAACGAGTGGAACGCTTTCGGTATCGCGAAGCTCGGGGTCGGGCTCCGGATTCCCATCGTTGTCGGGGCAGACAGCGGCGGTCTCGTCCCGCTCCGACAGAGCCGCAAGAATCGCTTTGACGATTGGCGCCGGGAACTTGAGCCCGGATTTTTTCACCGCAGTCCCGAGTTCAGCGAGAAATTCTTCCCTGTTTTTGAAAAGCGTGCCCGGCAGCGTCCGAAGGAGACTCCGGATCACCTCCTGAAAGGCCCGCCCTTCTGCTTGTTCTTTTATCCCCGCCGCGCCTTTCTTTTTAGAGAGCGCCAGATTCTGGAAGGCTCGTTCTTCCTCGAGGCGTGCGATCCGCTCCGGACTTGCTTGGAAATTGAGACGGAGCGGCCGTTCGACCGTAACCTTTCGAAACCCGAAACGGGTCGTCGGGTATATTTTGACGAACTCCCCCTCCTCAAAGGCGCCAAGAAGCTTGAGGATTTCTTCGGCCTTCTCAGGCGGGATCTCGCGTCGTTTGTCGCCTAGGCTCTTCCGCATCGGCACCCAGAAGGAAGTCGCGTCGATGAGTTGGACCTTGCCCTTGCGTTTCGGAGCTTTGCGATTGGTGATAATCCAGATATAGGTGGCGATCCCGGTGTTGTAGAAGAGCTGTTCCGGAACCGCGATCAGTGCCTCAAGCAGGTCATTCTCGAGGATAAAGCGCCGGATTTCGCTTTCACCGCTCCCCGCGTCCCCGGAGAAGAGGGGCGAGCCGTTCATGATGATGGCCAATCTCGCTCCTCCATCCTTGGGCTCTTTCATGTGGGCGATCATGTGGAGAAGAAAGAGGAGTTGTCCGTCACTGATGCGGGGCAGGCCCGGGCCGAAGCGGCCCGCCGGACCGCGCTCGTGCTCGGAAGTTACGGCCTCTTCGTCTCGCTTCCAATCCTTGCCGTAGGGGGGATTGGCGATTAGGTAATCAAACGAGCGGCCGGAATGTCTGTCATTTGAGAGCGTGCTCCCGAAGGCGATATTCTCGGCGTCCAGGCCTTCAGCCGACTTCATGAACAGGTCGGACTTGCATACGGCGAAGGTTTCGGGGTTCACTTCCTGCCCGAAGAGGTGGACACCGGCCCCGGGATTGAGCGGTTCGCGGATAAGGGCGCCATTCTTGCGCCGTCCGGCGATGATATGGTCCTTGGTGGTCGTCAGCATGCCGCCCGACCCGGAACAGGGGTCATAGATCGAGACAACGGCGCCCTTGCGGCGGATGCGGTCTTCGTCGCCGGCGAGAAGCAGGTCGGCCATGAGATGGACGACGTCGCGCGGGGTGAAGTGTTCGCCCGGGTTTTCGTTCAGGGCTTCGTTGAACTTCCGGATGAGCTCCTCGAAAATCGTGCCCATGGTGGGGTTATCCACTTTGTCCGGATGAAGATCAACATTCTTAAAGCGTTCGAGCACCTGGAAGAGAAGTCCAGCTTCGTCGAGCTTTGAGATCGTATTGTCGAAGTCGAATTTCTCGAGGACCTCGCGCATGTTCGGGCTGAAACCGGCGATGTAGTTGCGCAGGTTTGCAGCTAGATGGGGCGCGTCAGCCAGGAGTTTTTCGACATCGTAGCGGGAGGTATTGTAGAAAGCGAAGCCGGCGGCTTTCCGGAGCTGGGGGTCAAGGTTCTCGAGCTTCTTGTCCTTGAGCTTAGCCTTGGTTTCAAGGACGTGCGGCTTGGTCGGGGCCAGGACGCAGTCGAGGCGCCGGAGGACGGTGAGGGGCAGGATGACGTCCTGGTACTTGCCCCGCTTGAACGTATCGCGGATGAGGTCGGCCACACCCCAGATAAAGCTGACGATTTCGCTGTGGTTCAAGAGTGTATCTCCATCTGCTGAACTTCAAGAAGTATATCTCTCGGCGAAGGAAAGCGTCAACGGCTCCCCTTGATCTGCTTGAGTGCTTGAACACGTAGCTATTCCTTCTGACTTAACGATATTCTCTCTTTCGTGCACTTCCCCTCCTGGAAGGGGACATTTATGCTTGGCTGTCGCACGCCGACGTTCAAGAATTGCCCCAGGAATTGATATATTATATACTTCAGTCGAAAAATATGATGCCTAAGAAACCAAAAACAACCGGATACGGGGAGCGCGAGGCCAAGGCCGGGCTTTCGGCCAAGCTGCCGGCTCTCGCTGTGTTTCCCAACATGTTTCCGGGCTACGAGATCCGGATGG
>Ga0209254_10004994_pt1 | contig 12190 bp, 10 predicted proteins | sample FrelakmetDIP11DI_FD_187148 | JGI IMG/M metagenome (GOLD analysis project Ga0209254, IMG submission 187148) | Freshwater lake sediment microbial communities from the University of Notre Dame, USA, for methane emissions studies - DIP11 DI (SPAdes)... | ecosystem: Environmental > Aquatic >...
GCGGGAGATTTTTACACCAGCCAGCACGTCCATTCTGCCTTCGGCGCGATGATCGCAGTACAGCTTGAAGAGATGTGGAAGACCATGGGAAGGCCGCCAGACTTTTATGCTATTGAGTGCGGCGCCGGGGCTGGTCTCATGTGTCTGGATATCCTGCAGTATCTTCAGGATAAAGAATTTTATCACGCTCTCACCTATCTGCTTGTGGAGACGAATCCTTCGGTGCAGCTGAAACAGAAGAATGTGCTCATAAAATATGAAGATAAAGTCCGATGGGCATCTTCATTACCGGCAGTGGGAAAAAGAAAAGGCTGCATTCTCTCGAATGAACTTCTCGATGCGTTCCCTGTACATCTTGTCGAGATGAATGAAGAAATCAGGGAGATATACATAACACACAACGATGACAGTTCTTTCTCAGAGATAAGAATGCCTCTAAGCACACCGGCCCTTACAGATTATTTCGAGGAATTTTCTGTTCAACTTCCGAAAGGATACCGGACTGAAATAAATCTGAGAATAAAAGACTGGCTTCAGTCAGCAAGTGAGATACTCTCGGAGGGCTTTATCCTTACCATCGATTACGGCTATCCTTCCGGGGAATATTACAGTGAGGAAAGAAACAGAGGCACCTTGCTCTGTTATTACAGACATCAGGTACATGAGGACCCCTATACCAATATCGGTCATCAGGACATAACCGCACATGTCAATTTCTCGTCGGTAAAGAAATGGGGGGAATTCTTCGGATTCAGGACGCTCGGATTCTGCCGCCAGGGGACATATCTGATATCGCTCGGAATTGACGGGGTAATCCGGAAGCTCTTCGCAAACTCAGCTGATTATCTCTTCGAAGTCGCGCGGATTAAGAGATTGATTTTTCCCGGGACACTCGGTGAAACCCATAAAGTCATGGTGCAGCATAAGGGGAAAGGGAATCCTCAGTTACAGGGCTTTTCCATGAAAAATCAGGCAGAAAAGTTATAGATAATCATTCAGTTTCCGGATACTTTTCATAACGTCTTCAGGAGCATGCCCTTCAATGGTATAGATCAGGTTTTTATCTTTCAGCAACAAAAAGAGCGCATCAAAATTAAATGTTCCATCCCCAATGGCCTTATGGTCGTCAGCTGCCCTGCTGTTATCATGGAGATGCAGTTCAAGGATATAAGGCTTCAGCTGTTCTATCCATTCGTCGAGAGGAACTCTGGAAAACAGGTTGCAATGTCCGGTATCAAAACATATCCCGAAGTGATCAGATCCCATTTCCTCCATCAGCAATCTCAAATTGGTTGGCTCGTCTTCAAATACATTCTCAATGGCAATTTTGATATGTCTGTCAACTGCTTTTCTTGTCAGAACTTTCCAGGTCTTCAGACTCTTTTCGAGCCAGAGATCGAACGCCAGCGCATATTTCCACTTCTCATATCCAGAATGAAAGACAATTGATTCTACCTCGAGCAGTTCAGCAATATCGAATATCTGAAAAAATCTCGCCATGGTAACCGCCCGGATTTTTGGATCTATTGCACCCGGTGACAAATCCATAAAAGGTCCGTGAATGCTCAGGGAAGGCATATAGTCCAGAGTATTTTTCAGATGAATGATATCGGTACTCTTGATGCTGTCAAGGACCGCCGAAGGGAAATATAGTTCAAGATTCAGTCTGTGCTTTTTTATGAAATCAAGGTACTGCCCTACCCGTTCATAGGGAACATGGATATGAGGGTTGACCATCAAATTTTGGCTGCTGATTCCGTGTTCGTTGCTGCTTTCGTCTCTGCTTTGCTCTCTGTCATTGTATCAGGCTTTTCCTGCTTCTTTGCATTGGTGGTCCCATCAGATTGCAGCGCCTTTTTTCTCTCCGGTGAAGCATAATCGGTTACATACCAGCCTGTACCTTTCAGAATGAATGATGTGTGGGATATCAATTTATGCATCTGACCGCTGCATTCCGGGCAGGTGCTTATAGGTTCATCAGTGACTTTCTGAATTACCTCACAAAGTTTTCCACAATCTTCACATGCATATTCATAAATCGGCATTTTCAGTTAACCTCCTGCAGAACTCAATTTACTCTATTAGTATATCATACATTGTATGAATGGACAGGGATAAGCTTTCTCATACAGTGCGGCATAATGAATAATCTTTCATACATTTCAGGCGCATAATACGAGAGGTTACCAATCCCTCTTTGTCGCAATCTTTTTTCAATCACTGTTGAGGATAGTGCCTTCGGACTAAGCTGAAAGGAGCCTGTTGCGTAGGACCAGAGAGCTCAAAAGCAATGTCGACAGTCTGAAATGTTGTTTTAGCGGATATGACATGCTTTTTTACCCGATGGTAAATCCATCGGTCGTAAGTGTCCTTGTCGATAAACCAGGTGTCGGTTTTCTTCCTGCTATGTATTTTTTTCACCCGTGTTCGTCACCATTCCAGTTCCCTTTTCATCAGCCTCTCATACAAGCCCCCGGGCATGAATGACTGCTGATGAACTTCATGACTGTAGTACTTTGCCTTTATTTTCCCTTTATTGCGAATCTCACGGGGAGACTCTCCTTTCGACGCCACTGCAAAGGCCCACCAGTTGCCCGGGTATGTCGCAATGGCGGCGGTATAGAGATCGACCAGCGGAAAGACGTTTTTCAGTGCTTCCTGGATTTCGATAACCATGTCCTTGTGAAAGTGAAGCGACTCTGTATGGGTGACGAACAGACCAGGACCTGTAAGGCAATTCTTGACTGAAGTGAAGAATTCCGGGGTAAAAAGACTTCGCGCAAAGCCGATGATATCTGTAGAATCGATAATAACAGCATCTATGTCGGCAGCCTTTCGCTTTGCAACAAAATCTGCACCATCCATAATCTTGATTTCTACACGGGGGTCATCCACTCCCGAGGATACAGACGGGAAAAATCTCTTTGAGATATTGATCACTTCTTCATCGATTTCCACGAAATAGACTTTTTCGATGGTCTTGTGTTTCAGAACCTCTCTCACAACTCCACCGTCACCACCTCCGATGACGATAACTTTCTTAGGATTTGGATGTGCATGCATAACGACATGGGTCAGCATTTCATGGTAGAAAAATTCGTCCCGTTCGGTTATCTGGACAACGTCATCCAGGATCAGCATCTTTCCGTAATAAGGATTTCTGATAACCATAATATCCTGAAATGCGCTTTTCCCCTTATAGAGAATCTCCTCAACATCATACAGGTATTCCACCGGCGCATAGGGAGCCCTTTCGGTAAATTTAATCATTATCCATCCTTTCTCTAAATAAGAATTGTTCTTGGTATCGAAAATCCATTGAATTCCGAAGCATAGGATACGGTATACGCACCGCTCGACAGGATAAGCATGAGGCTGCCGACCTGCGGTTCCGGCAGGGTAACATTCTTATCGATGACGTCAAAGCTGTCGCAGCTCGGTCCCGCAACCGTCCACTGTTTCCTTGGCCTTGTCTGTTTATGACTCTCCACAAGATAACTGTATTTGATTCCACCAACGCTCTCCATAAGGCCATTGAAGACACCGACGTCAAGATACACCCAGTCTTCATCGTCCCTTTTGGCCTTCCCGATTACCGTTGTCACAAAAATTCCCGCATCTCCCACAACCGCCCTGCCGGGCTCAATGTGGACTTCTATATCTCCCGGGAATCTTTCAAAAATGAGGCTGTCTACATTTTTTTCTATTGCTTCAATCCCGATAACATTCTTCGTATAGCGTATCGGGTACCCTCCACCAATATTGAGCAGTTTCAGTCTGATTCCTTTCTTCTTTGCAAGATCCCACAGCGTCTTTGCCTTATCCAGGGCTATGTTCCAGTTATAGATATTGGTGCACTGGGAACCGACATGAAAGGTAACCCCAACTGGATTGAGTCCCTTGTCCCTTGCATATGAGAGAAGGTACACAGCTTCATCGAGTTCAACACCGAATTTTTTGCTGAGTGGCCATTCACTGCCTTCATTGGGGACCGAAAGTCTGACATACACATTACAGTGCGGTATGAATTCTGCAAGCTTGTCTACTTCCTCTACTGAATCAAAAGAAACCGAATGAACACCGTATGATGCCGCTATTCTCAGGAATTTGAGCGACTTCACCGGATTGCTCGATATAATCCGTGAAGGTTTTACTCCTATTGAAGAAAGGATCTCCAGTTCCCCTTCGGATGCAATTTCGAAATTCATATTCAGTTTGTTGAGGTACCTGAGTATTTCGATGTCAGGATTTGCCTTGACTGCATAAAACACCCGTGATTTTTTTATATGACGGCCAATCAAAGACGCCTTCTCCCGTACCTTATCTTTATCAATAAGCAGAAAAGGCGTTTCGATTCCCTCTTTATCGAGATACCGCAAGGTCTTGAAGAGCGTTGATTCAGAGACAATCCCTGCATGAATTTTATCTACCTTAAATGTTCTCAGCATTCAGTGGGCCTGGCGGGCTCGGAAGATTTTTTTTGCAGTTGAGCGTATCCCCTCCGAGACATTCTTGTTTTTCCCCAGAAGTCCAAGATCTTTTGTTTTCAGTTCAGAGACAAGGTGAAGGGAAATAGCCGGAGGTGTTTTCGGGTTCGTTACCAGCGCATGAATGACATTGTAATTCTTCATCCATGCTTTCTTCTTCGATATCTTTCTGAGTGCTTCATCAGGCATCGAGCGTGATTTTGCAACCAATTCGATTTCTGTCTCGGTTAGTTTCGGATTCTCCAGAACGTTAAGAGAAACTTCTTTATTCGGATCACGCAAAAGGATTGTTCTGACCTCTTTTCCCCCTTTGAGGGCAAGTTGTATTCTCTCGGAAACACTGAGCTTTTGAACCCTCTGAAGAATAGTCTGTGACCGCTCCTCAGAGGTTTTCCGGATTGCTGCAACTTCAGTCTTTGGTATAACAGGCAGGTTGAGGATATCTGCAATCTGCTGTCTCACTTCATTGGGGGTATCAGGATTTTCCATGAGAAGACCGAGTATCTCCGGTCTGTTCATGTTTGCTTTGGCAATCTCTTCAAAAAGAACCGGTTCTGAAGCATCGTCAAGAAGCAATTCTACCAGGAGCGGCGAAGCTGTCGAAAAGTCGATCCCTAATAAACGTGTGTTCTCTTCCATATAAGCCTACCTTTTCATATACAAGAAATATTCAATATTGCCTTTCTGTCCCGGGACGGGTGACTCGAACACCCCTCCTGTCAGCAATCCGAGATTTTCCAGATCTTCCTGCACCTCTCTGACTGCGGACAGCCTCTTTTCCTCGTCCCTGACTATTCCGCCTTTCCCAACCTCTCCTTTGCCCACCTCGAACTGAGGCTTAACGAGTGCAAGTACCTCGCCCTTTTCTTTCAGAAATTTCATTGTTTCCGGAACGACTTTTGTCAGGGAAATGAATGATACATCGATGGCAGCCATGTCTATCTTTTTCGTTTTCATATCGTCAAAAACATCGCTCCTGACTTTCGGGTCCTGTCTCTGAACCATCGTATCGAGATTCCTTATGTTTGTTCTTTCGAGGAGTATAACTCTGGGGTCCTGTCGTAATTTCCATGCGAGCTGTCCATAACCGACATCTATGCAATAAATTTTCCGGGCCCCCCTTTTGAGCAGACAGTCTGTAAAACCCCCGGTCGAAGAACCGACATCAATAATGACCTTATCCTGCACATCAACAGCAAAATAGTTTAATGCAGCATCAAGCTTCAATCCCCCTCTGCTCACAAAAGGTATGCCCGCTTCCCTGAGAATTATTTCGGAATCCTGCCTGACCGGGGTACCTGCCTTCGTAATCTTCCTGCCATCAACAAAAACCTTTCCTTCCAAAATGAGGGCTTTTGCAAGCTCCCTGCTCTTCACAAGACCGTTTGAAACGAGAATCTTATCCAGCCGTTCTCTCAATAGGTATACGTATGTTCTTTCAGGAAAGAATGTACAGCAAGATATATTCCTTCATCGTCAAGCCCGTATTGCCTTCGCAATTCGGCTTGCTTGCCCTGCTCTATAAAAACATCGGGGATGCCTATTCGTCTGACCCTTATATGAGGCGCATCTATTTCATTCAGGAATTCGAGCACTGCGCTTCCGAAACCACCCTGAAGGGCATTTTCTTCTATCGTGACTATCCGTGGAATAAGGGAAAATACCGAGGATAACAGATTGCGGTCGAGGGGTTTTATAAACCGTGCATTGATAACCATGGCTGAAATACCGTCTTTTTCGAGTTTCTCAGAAGCACGCTGGGCCGAATACACTGCTCTCCCCAGAGCGACAAGAGCTACATCTTTGCCGTCCTTCAGAATTTCTGCTTCTCCAATCCTTAACGGGCTGAGAGCCGATGAATACGTTGGAAGAGATTCTATCGTGCCACGCGGATACCGGACAGCAACCGGCCCGTCACAATTGACAGCAAGTTTTAGCATCGACTTGAGTTCAGTCTCATCCTTCGGTTCCATGACAACGATATTCGGAATATGCCGTAAATAGGAGATATCAAATGTTCCCTGATGGGTCGGTCCATCTTCTCCTACAATACCCGCCCTGTCGATCGCAAAAACGACAGGGAGATTCTGCAGACAGACGTCATGAATGATCTCATCATAGGCTCTCTGAAGAAATGTAGAATATATCGCAACAACAGGTTTCTGTCCTTGCGTTGCAAGACCTGCGGCAAATGTGACTGCATGCTGCTCTGCTATTCCAACATCATAGAACCGGTCCGGATGTCTTTTCGCAAATTGATCAAGACCGGTACCTTCCTTCATGGCGGCTGTAATAGCAATAATCCTCGGGTCCCGCTCCGCCAATTCAGTCAGGGTATTTCCGAATATTTCACTGTATGTAAGCGGGTTCCCGCTTACCGGTGACCCTGTTTCAAGTTTAAACGGCCCAATACCATGATAAAGGGAAGGATATTTTTCTGAAAACTCGTATCCACGCCCCTTTTTCGTTATAACGTGGAGAAGCGTTGGTGATGATTCCTTTTTGACGCTCTTTAATGTTTTAATTAAAAGTTCGGTATCATGTCCGTCAACAGGCCCGACATAATTGAACCCCAGTTCTTCAAAAATGATCCCGGGCAGAAAGAGTCTTTTGATCATTTCTTCGGTCTTCTGTGCTATTTTCGATGCTTTGCCACCCAGTTTGGGAATGCTCTCAAGACGTGCCTTTGTCTCTTTCTTGATCTTCTGATAAAGATCACCCGTGAGTATCCTGTTCAGATATGCAGGGAGCGCCCCAACATTCCTTGAGATGGACATTTCATTGTCATTGAGAATTACAATGAGATCCTTCTTGCTATGGCCTGCATTGTTCAATCCTTCAAAAGCGAGCCCCCCGGTCATTGCACCATCACCGATAACTGCAATAACTTTATACTGTTCTCCGTTCTTATCCCTGCCTTCCAGAATTCCCAGTGCTGCCGATATCGATGTCGAGCTATGGCCGGTTCCAAAAGGATCGTGTTCGCTTTCATTTCTCTTGGGAAAACCGGAAAGACCCCGGTATTTTCTGATGCTCGAAAATCGGCTGTATCGTCCGGTTAACAGTTTGTGAGGATATGTCTGATGACCAACATCCCAGATGATTTTATCGTAAGGGGAATTAAACACATAATGAAGTGCTATGGTCAGTTCTATCACGCCGAGATTTGAAGATAGATGGCCGCCATTGAGGGAGACACGCTCTATAATCGTTTTCTTTATCTCCCGCGCGAGCTTTCTCAATTCCCTTACCGAAAGCTCTTTGATATCTGCAGGCGACGTAATTTCTTCCAGATGCATCAATTCCTCCTCGTTACAAGATAGTGTGCAATCTCTCTCAGGGGATCTGCCTCTGACGAAAATTCTGACAGGATGTGTATTGCGTCTGCCATGTATTCATCCGCTTTTTGTCTGGCAACCTCAATCCCATAGAGAGACGGATAGGTCAATTTGTTTTTTCTGCTGTCCGAGCCGACAGGTTTCCCAAGTTCCATAGTTGTGCCCTCTACATTCAGTATATCATCAACGATCTGAAAGGCAAGTCCGATGTTTTCTCCATAGCGTGTTAATGCGCGCAACTTCTTTGTCCCGCTGTTTGCAAGAATGGGCCCGATTCGCACAGAAACTGCAATGAGGGCTGCTGTTTTATGAAGATGGATGAAATTCAGGGTCTCTCTGTTTGGTTCTGAACTTTCAGAGAGGATATCCTGTGCCTGTCCGCCAACCATGCCGTAGGCTCCTGCAGCAAGGGCAACATCACGAATAGCTTTCAGGAGCGCTGAACGTGAGATTGGAGATATTGCCTTTGTATTCACTGAAAATCCAGCCTCGCTCTTTTGATTGGAGAGATTCGCCATCTCTATATTCCCCCCTTTGGTAACCTTTTCCGTATTCCCCCCTTTGGTAAAGGGGGGGAAGGGGGGATTTACTCCCGTCATCATAAGAAAAGCCTCTGTCAGGAGCGCATCACCTGCAAGTATAGCCATTCCCTCACCGAAAACCCTGTGGTTTGTCGGTTGACCACGTCTTAAGTCATCGTTGTCCATTGCAGGCAGGTCATCGTGGATAAGGGAATAGGTATGGATAAGTTCAAGGGCTGCAGCCTGAGGCAAAATCGCCTGAGCATCTCCACCGCATGCTTCATAAGAGGCAAGCGCAAGGATCGGCCTGATTCTTTTGCCGCCTGATATAAGCGAATACTTCATTGACTCATGAAGCTGAAGTGGTAGTGAAGGCGTTTCAAAATATGATTTCAGATATGAGTCGATGAATCCGCGTTTCTCTTCAAGATATGCCTTTATGTCCATAAAATTTTACATAAATAGAGCCTGTCCATAAAGTCATATTTTGTCATTGTCCGGCTTGACCGGACAATCCAGTCCCGAAAGCATTCGGGATTAAAAAAACTGGGTTCCACGATCAAGTCGGGGAATGACAGATTATATAATTCATTATTTATGGACAAACACTCAATAAATAGATTTCTATTCCCATTCTATGGTACTTGGCGGTTTCGAGCTGATATCGTAAACCACCCTGTTCACCCCCCTCACTTCATTAATAATCCTGTTCGAAATTTTTCCCATCACCTCGAAGGGTATTCTTGCCCAGTCAGCAGTCATTCCGTCAAGACTGTTCACAGCCCTTACAGCGATTACATTCTCATACGTCCTCTCATCACCCATAACACCAACACTCTTGACAGGGAGAAGCACTGCGAAAGCCTGCCACAGTTTAGTATAAAGGCCGGCATTTTTTATCTCATCTAAAACGATCGTATCAGCTTTTCTCAATATGTCACATCGTTCCTGTGTTACTTCCCCGATAATCCGTATTGCAAGACCGGGGCCGGGGAAGGGGTGGCGGTTGATGATTTCTTCCGGGATAAGCAGGTCTTTTCCGAGAATACGTACTTCATCCTTAAACAATTCTCTCAGAGGTTCGATGAGCTTCAATTTCATCCTTTTCAAGAGTCCGCCGACGTTATGATGGCTTTTAATGGTCGCCGATGGACCTTTGAATGATATACTTTCGATAACATCAGGGTACAGCGTACCCTGCGCGAGAAATTCAACCCCTTGCATTTTTTTTGCTTCCTCTTCGAATATCCGTATGAATTCGTTTCCGATTATCTTTCTTTTCTTCTCAGGGTCGGTGATACCCTTCAGTTTTTTCAGGAATCTTTCCGAGGCATCGACGCAGTCTATGTTCATATGGAAGTGCTTTCTCAGTGTCGCCTCCACCTTCCTCGCCTCTCCTGCCCTGAGAACACCATTGTCAACAAAAATACAGGTAAGCTGCCTGCCAATGGCTTTATGCACCAATACTGCGGTTACCGTTGAATCGACTCCGCCACTGATCCCGCAAACAACTTTCTTATTCCCTGTTTTCTGCTGTATCTCTCTTGTTGTCGTCTCGATAAACGATTTCATGGTCCAGGCGGGTTTGCAGCCACAAATTCTGCATACGAAGTTCCTGATAATTTTCTTTCCCTGGGGGGTGTGCACAACTTCGGGATGGAACTGTAACGCGTAAAATCTTCTGCTCCCGTTCGCCATAGCAGCAACAGGAGAGTTGTCAGTATGTGCTATCGGTTGGAAATGGGCGGGGTTGCGTTCAATCCGGTCACCGTGACTCATCCAGACAATGGTCTTTTTCGGGATTCCATCAAATATATCTGCCTTGTGATTGACGATGAGTTCTGCCTGGCCGTATTCCCGCTTCCGGGCCTTTGCAACCCTGCCGCCAAGGCAATGAGCCATGAGCTGCATCCCGTAACAGATACCTAAAACAGGGATATTGAGTTCAAAGACCTTGAGATCAGGAATCGGTGCACCCCGATCGTAAATACTCGATGGACCTCCGGAAAGAATAATCCCCCTGGGGTTAAAATGCAGTATCTTCCCGATAGGTGCGTTATAGGGATATATTTCTGAATAGACCCTGTTTTCTCTGACACGCCGTGCGATGAGCTGTGTGTATTGCGATCCGAAATCGAGAACTAATATCTTGTCTTCATGCATGGATGAATGGTTTTCTTTGAAGAATGTAAATCATATGTCATCCTGAACTTGTTTCAGGATCTAATAGGTTAAATATGAGATTCTGAAATAAATTCAGAATGACAATAAAAACCTTTTAATCCTTTTACAAGAAATGAGAATAGTGTCTGATAACCGTATCTTATCTACCATTCCGGCCTGTAGTTGGGGGCTTCTCTCGTGATAATCACATCGTGAACATGACTTTCTCTCAGGCCGGCACTGGTAATTCTGATAAACCGTGCCTTTTTCCTCAGGGTATCAAGGTTCTTGCAACCACAGTACCCCATTCCTGACCGTAATCCTCCGATGAGTTGATGGACACTTTGCGCGAGAGGGCCTTTATGGGGCACCCTGCCTTCAACTCCTTCCGGAACAAGCTTGGAAGATTTCACCCCCTCCTGTAAATACCTGTCCTTGGTACCCTGTTCCATGGCCCCGATAGAACCCATGCCCCTGTATACTTTATAGCTGCGCCCCTGGAAGAGAACAATTTCACCAGGCGATTCGTCGGTACCGGCAAAAAGACTTCCGATCATAATTGCATGTGCGCCTACTGCAAGCGCCTTTGTTATATCTCCGGAGTATTTTATCCCTCCGTCAGCAATAACAGGGACGGAAAATCTTTTTGCAACATCATAACAGCTCTTTATCGCGGTAATCTGCGGTACTCCTGCACCGGCAACTATCCTTGTTGTACAAATAGACCCGGGTCCGATGCCAACCTTTATTCCATCTGCTCCTGCCTTAATAAGATCGAGTGCTGCCTCGGGAGTTGCAATATTCCCGGCTATCACATCTATATCAAATTTCTTTTTTACCGTCTTCAGGGTCTCAAGCACAGACTTTGTGTGCCCGTGTGCAGTATCTATGACAATTACATCAACTCCGGCTTTCTTCAGCATTTCCGCCCTAAAGAGTGCATCCTCACCTGTCCCGATAGCAGCTCCCACACAGAGCCGCCCGAGGGTGTCCTTGCATGCATTCGGATATTTTTTCCTCTTTTCAATATCCTTTATCGTTATCAATCCTTTAAGGACATTATTTTTATCGACAATCGGAAGCTTTTCAATTTTATATTTATGCAGAATCCTCTGTGCCATATCGAGGTCTGTCCCTACCGATGCAGTGATGAGTTTTTCTTTCGTCATTACGATGGAGACCTTTTTATTAAACTGGGTTTCAAAACGAAGATCGCGGTTCGTGATTATCCCGATCAGTTTTCCTTGTTCTGTAACAGGCACTCCGGATATCCTGTATTTTTGCATTAAGCCTAAAGCTTCAGAAATCGGGGCATCAGGAGGTATGGTAATGGGATCACGAATCATTCCGCTTTCAGATTTTTTGACCCTATCAACCTCTGCTTTCTGTCTTTCCGGACTCATAGCCCTGTGGATGATGCCTATGCCTCCCTCTCTTGCAACCGCCATGGCAAGCTCTGATTCAGTGACGGTATCCATTGCTGCACTGACTATCGGGATATTGATTCTGATATTTTTCGTGAGCAGTGTGCTGACATCAACTTCTTTTGGAAGGACTTCTGACATAGCGGGCATCAGAAGTACGTCATCGAATGTCAATCCTACTTGGAGAATATCATCAAGCATGTACACCCCCAAAAATATTGATCATTGTAACATGATGAGGGTTTATGTGGCAATAT
>Ga0209254_10004995_pt1 | contig 12187 bp, 13 predicted proteins | sample FrelakmetDIP11DI_FD_187148 | JGI IMG/M metagenome (GOLD analysis project Ga0209254, IMG submission 187148) | Freshwater lake sediment microbial communities from the University of Notre Dame, USA, for methane emissions studies - DIP11 DI (SPAdes)... | ecosystem: Environmental > Aquatic >...
TGTCCGGCGCCCTTGCCGAAGGAGGCCAGGACACGCCCGACCTCGGCCTCGATCGCCGCCGGCGGCGCGAACAGCGCCATGGGGTCGAGGTTGCCCTGCAGCGCCACGCGATGGCCGACACGGCGGCGCGCAGCGCCGAGCTCGATGGTCCAGTCGACGCCCACCGCGTCCGCACCGCACGCGGCGATGTCCTCCAGCCACAGGCCGCCGCCCTTGGTGAAGACGATGCACGGCACCCGGCGGCCTTCGGCCTCGCGCACGAGCTGCTCGACGACGCGGCGCATGTAGGCGAGCGAGAACTCGTGATAGGCGCGCTCGGAGAGCGTGCCGCCCCAGGTGTCGAAGATCATCACCGCCTGCGCGCCGGCGGCGATCTGCGCATTCAGGTAGGCGGCCACCGCGCGCGCGAGCACGTCGAGCAGCCTGTGCGCGGCGTCCGGACGCGCGTACAGCAGCGTCCTGATACGGCGGAAGTCGTCGCTGCCGCCGCCCTCGACCATGTAGCAGGCAAGCGTGAACGGGCTGCCGGAAAAGCCGATCAGCGGCACGCGACCGGCGAGCGCCGAGCGGATCTCGCGCACCGCGTCCATCACGTAGCGCAGCTCACCTTCCGGGTCGGGCACCGCGAGGCGTGCGATGTCGGCGTCGTCACGCACCGGGCGCTCGAACTTCGGCCCTTCGCCCTCGGCGAAGTACAGCCCCAGGCCCATCGCGTCGGGCACGGTGAGGATGTCGGAAAAGAGGATCGCCGCGTCCAGGCGATAGCGCTCCAGCGGCTGCAGCGTCACCTCGGTCGCGTATGCCGGGGCCTTGGCGAGGCCGAGGAAGGAGCCGGCGCGCTTGCGCGTCGCGTTGTACTCGGGCAGGTAGCGGCCCGCCTGGCGCATCAGCCACACGGGCGTGTAGGGCGTCGGCTCGCGCAGCAGGGCGCGCAGCAGCGTGTCGTTCGCTAGCGGGGGTCGGCTCACGCCCTCTCCTTCATGAGCTTGGTCACGATGAACTTCCATTCGGCCGGCGTCACCGGCGTGATCGACAGGCGGTTGCCGCGTCGCAGGATCACCATGTCGGCGAGGGCCGCATGCTCGCGCAGTTCGGCGAGGTGCACCAGCCGCGTTTTTTTCACCAGCTTCACGTCCACGTTGAGCCAGCGCGGCTGCTCGCGCGTCGACTTCGGGTCGTGGTAGTCGCCCTTCGGGTCGAACTGCGTCTGGTCGGGGTAGGCGGGGCTCGCGACCTCGGCGAGGCCGGCGATGCCCGGCTCCGGACAGCTCGAGTGGTAGAACAGCACGCCGTCGCCGATCGCCATGGCGTCGCGCATGAAGTTGCGCGCCTGGTAGTTGCGCACGCCGAACCAGGGGGTGCTCTGCCCGGGCGCCGCGACGAGATCGTCGATGGAGAACTCGTCGGGCTCGGACTTCATCAGCCAGTAGGCCATGACCCGATCCGTGATGACAAAAAAAGAACAGCAGCGCGAACGCTGCTGTCCTGACTGTGGGTGCCCCCCGCCGATGTCGTTGGACCCGGGGTTCTTGAACCATGTCGGCTCAAGGTGGTCGCGTTCCGGTCACATCAGGTACGTCCGACTAAGGGACGCGCACAACAGTGACCACGTCGTTCGCAACCTGGCTGCTGCATTGGTTCAAGAGTGCGATAAGGCCCTCGCGAACACCGCAGGGGACATTGAAACCGAGAGGATGCGGGACTGGCGCCAGGGCAGGAAGCGCCGCGAGGCGCGTTATTCGAACAGCTTGTCCTGCGGCGCAAGCGCTTCGTCGAGCATCGCCTGCATGCCACGCATTCTACGCTTCGCCTCTGCCATGTCAAAGCCGTTGCCCGCGGCTTGCACGTCGGGTTGCGTGTTGCTGTTCCGCGCGACGAGCAACTCGTGCGCGATGTTGAGCGCTGCCATGACGGCGATGCGCTCGAGCGAGCCGACGCGGCCGCTCGCCTTGATCTCGCCCATCTTCTGGTCGAGATAGCCGACCGCCTCGAGCAGCGCATCGCGCTCGTCGTCGGCGCAGTTCACCTTGTAGGTGCGGCCCATGATGGTGATGTCGAGGGACTTGTCGGCGGACTTCAAGGAAGCACTCACTCGGGCATCCTCGCCAGCAGGCCCTCGAGGCGCGACCTTGCGCCCGTGACTTTTTCCTCGAGGCGCTTGTTGTCATTCGCCAGCTGCGCCATGCGCTGGCGCAACTCGATGTTCTCCTCGCGCAGCCGCTGGCACAATTGGGCCGCTTGCCGCACCTTGTCCTCGAGGGCGGTGAGTTCTGTTTCCATCGGCACACTATAGTTTCGAAAATCTCGCCGGGTCAAGCAGCTAGATGCCGTTTTCAATGTAGTTCCGTGATTGCCGACACACCCCCGGACGCCGGCGGCAGCGGCGACTTCGACGCCTGGAATCCGCTGCGGCCCGACGCGGCGCGCCTTGCCGGCACCACCCGGCGCGGCAAGCCCTGCGAACTGGTGGACAACACCGGCCGCGCGCTGCCCCGCGAGGAGCTCCAGGCCCTGCTGGACGCCCTGATCGAGGCGGATGCCTTCGGTTTCGCCCTGGTCTCGCCCAAGGGCGGCACTACCCTGGATCTCGAGCGACGCGAGTCCGCACACGTGCAGATCGCCGGCGAGCTGTACCGCCTGCTCGTCTACCGGTACGAGGCGCGGCTCGAGCCCTTCTGATGCCTGCGTGCCGCAGGGTGGAGTAGACTCTGTCACGCACGAGGTGCCCGCGCCGCTTTGCCGCAGCGCGGGTAAACGGGAAGCCGGTGCGGTCCTGCGCGCGTCGCCAGACGCCCGCGGGCTCATTCCGGCGCTGCCCCCGCAACGGTAGGCAAGCGCAGTCGGATCACTCTCGCCACTGTGGAAGCAAGTCCTCCAGGGCTGCTGCCACGGGAAGGCGATCCGGCCGTGGCGCGCGCTGCACGCGCGCCCTGCTTGCAAGCCCGGAGACCGGCCTCGCGCTCAGGTGGGGACGACGCGGGTGGGCGGAGTCGAACCGTGGAACGAGGCGCGCGCCTCCTGTTTGCGTCCCCGATCGCCAGGCAATGCCGGCTTGCGGGGACGCTTGCCGGTCGGGAGGAACGTCATGTCTCGCCACGCCGCGGGCGCGCTCGTGCTCGCCATCGCATGGGGGCTCGCCCCGTCTTTTCCATTGCACGCCCAGGGATCCGACGACGGCATCGTCGTCACCGCCACGCGCTTTTCCGAGCGCACCGCCGCGCTGCCCATCGGCACCCGGGTGATCACCGCCGAGGAGATCCGCGCCAGCACCGCGCGCAGCCTGCCGGAGCTGCTCAACCAGCTCGGCGGCGTCAACGTGCGCAGCACCTCCGGCTCGCCGGACCTGCAGGTCGACCTGCGCGGCTTCGGCATCACCGGCGACCAGAACACCCTGGTGCTGCTCGACGGGGTGCGCATCACCGAGCCGGATCTCTCCACCGCGCGGCTTTCGTCCATTCCCCTCGACGCCATCGAGCGCATCGAGATCCTGCCCGGCGGCGGGGCGGTGCAGTTCGGCGGCGGCACGAGCGGCGGCACCATCAACGTCATCACGCGCACCGCGCAGGCCGGGGCGCGGCGCGCGACCGGCTCGGCCGGCTACGGCAGCTACGACACGCGCGACTACCGCGCGTCGCTCGAGGTCGCCGGCGCCAACGCGGGCCTGTCGCTGTACGCCAATCGCTTCCAGTCCGACAACTACCGGCTGAACAACGATGTCACGCAGAAGAACCTGCTCGGCGATGCCCGCTGGGGCGACGCCGACGCCGGCCTGGGGATCCGGTTCGGCCTGGACAGGCAGGACCTGCGCCTGCCCGGCGCGCTCACCGAGGCGCAGATCGCCGCCGACCGCCGCCAGACGCGCACGCCCGACGACTACTCGGAGCGCGACGGCGGCTTCGCGACCCTCACCGGTCGCAGGCGCTTCGGTGCCTTCGAGGCCGCGGCCGACTTCGGCTATCGCGACAACCGCGCGTCCGCATTCTTCAAGGACTATGCGTTCGGGGTGTTCGACTTCTACAGCGAGACGCGTCGCGACGGCCTCACCTTCTCGCCGCGGGTGCGCTGGGAGGGCCGCGCGGCGGGCGTGCCCTCGACGTTCATCGCGGGCTACGACTGGTCGGACTGGGACTGGAACAACCGCGGCGCGGCGAGCCCTGCCGGCATCGGCGCGCCGTTCAGCGAGACCGACGCCGCGCAGACCCACAACGCGGTCTACGCGCAATGGCTCGCGCAGCCGACGCCGGCGCTGCGCACCAACCTGGGATTCCGCGCCGAGCGCGTGTCCGCCGAGCGCGTGGGCGTCACCGCCGGCACGCAGCAGTCGCGCACCGACACGCCTACCGCGGCCGAGCTCGGCGTGCGCTATGCGGCCACCGACTCGGTGGCGCTGATCGGGCGCATCGCGCGCAGCTTCCGCGTGGCGACCGTCGACGACAACGGCCTCACCGCGACCGGCGACCTGCTCGCGCCGCAGACGGCGTGGAACTACGAGGGCGGCGCGGAGTACCGCGTGCGCGACCTCGCGCTGCGCGCCAACGCCTACTACATGCGGCTGCGCGACGAGATCTATTTCAGCCCGCTCTCGCCCAACGCGACCGGCTTCTTCCTCGGCGCCAACGTCAACCTGCCGCCCACCGAGCGCTACGGCATGGAGTTCGCCGCGACCTGGCAGGCGGCCCGTACCGTCGACCTGGGCGCGACGCTCAACCTGCTGCGCTCGCGATTCCGCGAGGGCACGTTCGCCGGCATCGACGTCTCCGGCAACGACGTGCCGCTGGTGCCCGAGGCGACCCTCGCGCTGCGCGCCGGGTGGGAATTCCTGCCGCGCACGCGGCTCGCGGCGGTGTACACCTGGGTCGGCCGGCAGCGCTTCGACAACGACCAGGCGAACCTCTTTCGCGAAATGCCTTCGTACGGGCTCGCGGACCTGCGCCTGTCGCACGAGCGCGGGCCGTGGCGCTTCGCAGCGGCGGTGAACAACCTGTTCGAAGAGGAATACTTCAGCTACGGCATTGTGAACAGCCCGCTCGCACCAACCACCTTCAGTGCCTATCCGCTGGCGGGACGGACCTTCTTCGCTTCGCTGGAGTACCGCTTTCATTAGGCTCGCGCTTGTCCTGCTGCTGGCCGCGCTGGCCGCCTTGACGTCGGCCGGCGCGGCGGAGCCATTCACGGACGACGCCGGCCGGCGCATCGCGCCCGGGCCGCCGGCCGCGCGCATCGTGACGCTCGCGCCGCATCTGGCCGAGCTGGCCTTTGCGGCGGGCGCGGGCGACCGGGTTGTGGGCGTGTCCTCGTATACGGACTGGCCGGAGTCGGCGCAGCGGCTGCCGGTGATTGCGGCGAACGGCCAGGTCGACCTCGAGCGGCTGGTGGCGCTGCAGCCCGACCTGGTGCTCGCGTGGACGAGCGGCGTGCCGGCGCAGGAGGTGGCGCGCATCGAGCGGCTCGGCATGCGCGTGGTGTCGGTGGAGATCCGCCGGCTGGAGGATGTCGCGCTGTGGCTGCGGCGCATCGGCGCGTTGGCCGGCACGACGACCGCGGAGGCCGCTGCGCAACGATACGAGCGTGACCTCGCAGCCGTCGTCGCGAGCCATCGCGGCCGGCCGACGGTCGACGTGTTCTACCAGATCTGGCAGGACCCGCTGATGACGCTGAACGGTGCGCACCTGGTGTCGCAGATCCTCGCGGTCTGCGGCGGGCGCAACGTCTACGGCGATGCCCCGACGCTCGCGCCGGTGGTGTCGCTCGAGGAACTGATCGCGACGCGGCCGCGAGTGGTGCTGGTCGCCGCGCCGCCCGCGCAGGCCGGGCGCTGGGTCGCCGCGTGGCGCACCGATCGCCGCCTCGCGGCCGCAGGCGCGCAGCATGTGCTGCCCATCGATCCGGCGCTGGCGAACCGCATGGGGCCGCGGGTGCTGGACGGCGTGAACGCGGTGTGCGTGGCGCTGGAGACGGCGCGGCGCTGAGCCGCGCTGCGCGGTCATGCCGTGCGCCAGAGGGCCGCGAACTCCCGTGGGGACAGGACCCTGACTTCGCCCCTCGCTCGCGCCGGGAAATGGCGCAGGTTGCCCGTTATGAGGATCGCGCCTGCGGCCGCGGAGACCGACAGGAACGGCTCGTCGTCCGGATCGGGCAGCGGCATCGGCCAGGGCGGCGCCGCCGCCACGTGGAAACCGAAACGATCCAGTGCGGCGAGCACCTCACCCACGGCTGCTCGAGGGAACCGGAACTCGGGTCGCTGCAGCACGTCCTCGTACTCGGCCCGGATGCGCATGTCGAGCGCGGCCTCGAGCTGCCCCGCCAGAACCGCCTCGATGATCCACCCCGGCGGGCCTGCGGCGGACAGCAGGCCGGAGACGAGGACGTTGGTGTCGAGGACGACCCTCATCCCGCCCGGCGGCGGGCGCGGGCCTTGCGGGTCTTGGCGATCACGGCGTCGATGGCGCTGACGGTCAGGCGGTCCGCGCCGCGCCTGCGGCTGTGCTCGCGCAACGCTCGTACCGCTTCCAGCGCTCGCGCCCGACGCAGCGTCTCCAGCGCCTCGTCGATCGTGCCGGCATCCACCGGGATCATCAGCGCGACGGGCTGCCCGTTGGCCGTGAGAACCGCCTCGCGCTCCTGCTTGAGCTCGTCCTGCACGGTACGCGGCCGGGTGCGGAAGTCGCGAATAGTCACGATTTTCATGCCGGGGATGCTACCGGAGCGGGTGACGATTGTCACCCGCCTCGCGCCGGGACGCACCATGTCCTTCCCGGCGCGTCGCCGGCGACGGGATGCGCCCGCGTCGTCCTGCCCGGGCGCCAGCGGCTACGCCGCCGCGGCGACGGCCAGTGCCGCCAGCAACGCGATCTCGCTCGCTTCCACCCCCGCGCCGAGGCAGTCGCCGCTCATGCCGCCGACGCGCCGGCGCAGGTACAGCCACCACGCCGCGAGCGCGAGCGGCGCCGCCGCGGTGACCACGATGCGCTCGCCGGCGAACCCCGCCGCCGCCAGTGCGGCGGCCCAGAGCCATAGCATCGCGCCCGATGCGTGCCAGGCGAAGCGCTCGGCCATGCCTGGGGCAAGCGGCGGCAGGGTGCGCGACCACAGCACCGCGCCGTAGCGCGCCCAGGCCGCGACCAGCGCGAGGTCCGCGACCAGCGCCACGGGATCGGAGCGCTGGCGCAGCAGCACCGCGAGCAGCACCAGCTTGGCCGCGATCGCGACGACCAGCGCGACCACGCCGAAGCCGCCGACGTGCGGATCACGCAGCACTTCCAGGAAGCGATCGCGGCTGCGATGCGCCGCGCCGAGCGCGTCGGCGAGGTCGGCCAGGCCGTCGAGATGCAGCGCGCCGGTCACCGCGATCCAGGCGACCGTACCGGCGAGCGCGCCGAGCCACGGGTCGACACGCGCGCCCAGCCACGCCGCGAGCGCGACGAGCACGCCCACCAGCGCGCCCACCGCCGGAAACCACCGCGCCGACTGCGCGAGCTGCTCCGGCGCGAAGTCGCGCACCTGCGGCGTGGGAATGCGGGTGAGGAACTGCACCGCGAGGATGAGCCCGCGCATCAAGGGTCGCCGGCGAAGTTGAGCGCGAGCAGCACCGGTGCGGCGCCGTCGAGCAGCGACAGCCGGCAGGTGGCCGCGGGCGGCAGCGCAACGCGATGGATGGACGCTGCGGCCAGGCCCAGCGCCTGCGCGAGCGCCGCGTGGATCACGCCGGCGTGGGTGACCACGAGCACGTGTCCCGTGTGCGCCCCGGCCAGCGCGCGCAGGCCAGCGTCGACCCGCGCCGCGAAATCGTCGTAGCGCTCGCCGCCCGGCGGCGCTGCGGCACGCGGATCGGCGCGGAAGGCCTCGAAGCGGTCGGCATCGAGCGCGCGTGCCTCGTCGCCGGTGAGTTCCTCCCATTCGCCGAAGCGCATCTCGGCGAGGTCGGGGGCGATTGCGAGCGGCAGGCGCGCGGCCCCGGCCGCGCGCTCGGCGAAGGCGCGGCAGCGCGCCAGCGGCGAGGTCGCGATGGCATCGGGCGGCGGCAGCGCGGCGCGCACGTACGCGCGCTCCATCTGCGTCCAGCCGAGCGCCGACAGCGGCGGATCGGCCGCCCCGCGAAAGACGTAGGGGCGGCCCTCCACCGCGCCATGGCGCAGCAGCGTCACCAGCAGCGGCTCAGGCATCCTGAGGGCGATCGGTGACGCCGGCGTCCGCGAAGGTCGCCATCTCGCGATGCAGCCTGAGGCTCGCCTGCAGCAGCGGCACCGTTAGCGCCGCGCCGCTGCCTTCGCCCAGGCGGAGGCCCAGATCGAGCAGCGGCGCGAGTCCCAGGCGGGCGAGGGCGAGGCCATGGCCCTGCTCGGCCGAGCGGTGCGAGGCGAGCATCCAGGCAGCCGCTTCCGGCGCGATGGCCTGCGCGGCCAGCGCCGCCGCGGCGGAGATGTAGCCGTCCAGCAGGATCGGCACGCCGCGCTCGGCGGCGCGCAGGTAGTAGCCGGCGATGGCGGCGATCTCGAGCCCGCCGACCTCGGCAAGCCAGGCGAGTCCATCGGCGGGCGCGTTGACCCGCGTGCGCGCCAGCGCCGCACCGACGATCTCGACCTTGCGGGCACGCGCTGCGGCGTCTATGCCCGTGCCCAGGCCGACCGCGGCCTCCGGTTGCGCGCCGGTGCAGGCGCAGACCAGCGCGGCGGCGGCGGTGGTGTTGCCGATGCCCATGTCTCCCGCGATGACGAGGTTCGCGCCGGCATCCGCGTCGGCGTCGCAGCGCCGGGCGCCGATGGCAAGCGCCCGCCCGGCCTCGTCCCGGGTCATGGCCGGGCCATCGCAGAAATCCGCCGTGCCCGCGCACACCCGCGCGTCGATCACCTGCGTCAGCCCGGGCAGCGGCGCGGCGATGCCCACGTCCACCACGGCGAGGCGCGCGCCGATCTCGCGCGCGAGCGCGTTGATCGCTGCATGACCGCGCGCGAAGCCGGCGGCCATCTGCGCCGTCACCTCGCGCGGGTAAGCGGACACGCCGCGCGCGGCGACGCCGTGATCGGCGGCGAACACGGTGATCGCGGGGGTGAGCGGTGCGGGAATCGCGCGCCCCTGCCGGGCGGCGAACCAGCAGGCGATTTCCTCGAGCCGGCCCAGCGCGCCGCGCGGCTTGACGAGCGCATCCTGCCGCGCGCGCGCGAGCCGCGCCGCCTCGGCGTCGGGCGGGCGGATGCGGAATTCCATGGCGCGGATTGTATGCCGGGCGCACCGCGGCACCGCCGTGCCGGCCTCTCCACGGCACTTCTGCTATGTTCCACGGATGGTCCCGGACGCCGTCGACCTCGCCGCCGTCGCCCGGGCGCTGGTCATCAAGCTGCGCCACCACGGCGACGTGCTGCTGACCTCGCCCGTGTTCGCCGCGCTGAAAGCCGCCGCCCCGCACGTCGAGATCGACGCACTGGTCTACGACGACACGCGCGAGATGCTCACCCTCCATCCCGCCATCCACACCGTGCACACGGTCGGGCGGCAGTGGCGGCAGCTCGCGCCGCCGCGCAAGCTCGCCGCCGAGATGGGCCTGGTGCGCCGGCTCGCCGCGCGCCGGTACGACCTCGTCATCCATCTCACCGACAGCCCGCGCGGCGCCGCGCTGGTGCGCATGCTGCGGCCGCGCTACGCCGTGGCGCCGGACGAGCCCTCGCGCGGCCGCGTTTGGAAGCGCGCGTTCACGCACCTGTACAAGCTGGTCCGCACGCGGCGGCACACCGTCGAGGTGCACCTCGATGCCCTGCGCCGCATCGGCGTGCAGCCGGGCGAGGCAGAGCGCGGCCTCGTGCTGGTCGCCGGCGACGAGGCCGAGGCCGAGGTGCAGAGCCGGCTCGCCGCGCTGGGGCTGCCCGAGCACGGCTTCGTGCACGTGCATCCCACGTCGCGCTGGATGTTCAAGTCCTGGCCGGCCGAGCGCAACGCCGAGCTCATCGACGCCCTCGCGGCGCGCGGCGAGCGCGTCGTCCTCACTGCGGCGCCGAGCCGCGTCGAGCGCGAGATGGTCGAACGCATCCTCGCCGCGTGCCGCTCCGCGCCGGTCGACCTCACCGGGCAGCTTTCGCTCAAGGGCCTCGCGGCGCTCACCCGGCGCGCCAAGCTCTTCGTCGGCGTGGATTCCGCGCCCATGCACATCGCCGCGGCGATGGGCACACCGGTGGTCGCGCTGTTCGGCCCGACCGGCGAGATCGAATGGCAGCCGTGGCGGACGCCGCACCGCGTGATCGTCTCCGACGCGCACCCGTGCCGGCCATGCGGCAACGACGGCTGCGGCGGCGGCAAGGTGAGCGAGTGCCTCACCACCATCCCCGCGGCGCGCGTGCTCGCCGCCATCGAAGCCGTCCTCGCACGCGCTTGAGAATCGCCATCGTCCGACAGCGCTACAACCCCTACGGGGGCGCCGAGCGTTTCGTCTCGCGCGCGCTCGCCGCGCTCGCGGCGCGCGGCGTCGACGCGACGGTGGTCACGCGCGACTGGCGCGGCGCCGAGCAGGCCGACGGCTACGCGGTGCTGCGCGTCGCGCCGTTCCACGTCGGGCGGCTCATGCGCGACCGGGGCTTCGCCGCCGCGGTCTGCGCGCGGCTGGCCCGCGAGCATTTCGATCTGGTCCAGTCGCACGAGCGGCTCGAGTGCTGCGACGTGTACCGCGCCGGCGACGGCGCGCACCGGGTGTGGCTCGACCGGCGTGCACGCGATGGCGGCCCCCTGGTGCGCGTCGCGCAGGCGCTGAGCCCGTATCACCGCTACGTGCTCGCCGCCGAGCGGCGCATGTTCGCCTCGCCGCGCTTGCGCGCGGTGATCTGCAACTCGCGCATGGTCGCGCACGAGATCCGCGAGCACTTCGGCGTGGCGGACGAGAAGCTCCACGTGATCTACAACGGCGTCGATCTCGCGCGCTTCCACCCCGGCCTGCGCGGCGCGCATCGCGCGGCGCTGCGCGCCCGGCTGGGCATCCCGGAGAGCGCGTTCGTCTACCTGCACGTCGGCTCGGGATTCGCGCGAAAGGGCGTGGCGCGTGCCCTGCACGCGCTGGCCGCGCTGCCGGACCGCGACGCGCGCCTCGTGGTGGTCGGCCGCGATCGCGCCGCCGCCGGCATGGAGCGGCTCGCGGCGCGGCTGGGCCTCGCGGCGCGGGTGCATTTCGCCGGCGCACAGGAGGACGTCGCGCCCTGGTACGGCATGGCCGATGCGTTCGTGCTGGCGACGCTGTACGACCCCATGCCCAACGCCGCGGTCGAGGCGCTCGCGAGCGGCCTGCCGATCGTGGTCACCGCGCAGTGCGGCGCCGCGGAGCTGGTGGCGGCGGGAGCGAACGGGGAGGTGTGCGACGCGTTCTCGCCGGAGTCCGTCGTGCGCGCGATGCAGGCGGTCGCGGCCGGCGATCCCGAGACGCAGCGCCGGGCCGCCCGCGACAGCGTGGCGGCGCTCAGCCTCGAGGCGATGGGTGCCCGGCTGGTGGCGCTCTACGAGGCGCTGCTCGCGGGGAAGGCAGGGGGGGCGCGGGTATAATCCCGGGTCGTCTATGTCCTCCTCCCGGCACCCCAGCAGCCTACAGCTCTACCTGCGCCTGCTCGGCTACGTCAAGCCGTACTGGAAGGTGTTCGCCGCGTCGATCTTCGCCATGGCGATCGTGTCCTCCACCGAGCCGGCGCTTCCCGCCCTGGTGAAGCCGCTGCTCGACGGCACCTTCGTCGACAAGGACCGCTCGCTGCTCAAGTGGCTGCCGCTGGTGATCGTGGGCATTTTCCTGGTGCGCGGCCTCGCGTCGTTCGCGTCGGGCTACACGGTGCACTGGGTGGCGCAGAAGGTGGTCGCCGACCTGCGCAACGCCATGTTCGCGAAGCTGGTGCGCCTGCCGACCGGCTTCTACGACAACAACACCACCGGCGCGCTGGTCTCGAAGTTCATCCACAACGTGTCGCAGGTGACCGGCGCCGCGACCAGCGCGGTGCAGGTGCTGGTCAAGGATTCGCTCGCGGTGCTCGGCCTGCTCGGCTGGCTGCTGTGGCTCAACTGGAAGCTCACGCTCATCGCGCTGGTGGTGGGGCCGATCATCGTGCGCATCGTGCGCTTCTTCAGCGGCCGGCTGCGCGCCATGAGCCGCGCCGAGCAGAGCGCCATGGGCGACCTCACCCACGTGCTCGAGGAGAGCATCGGCAACAACCGCGTGGTGAAGGTGTTC
>Ga0209254_10004996_pt1 | contig 12187 bp, 10 predicted proteins | sample FrelakmetDIP11DI_FD_187148 | JGI IMG/M metagenome (GOLD analysis project Ga0209254, IMG submission 187148) | Freshwater lake sediment microbial communities from the University of Notre Dame, USA, for methane emissions studies - DIP11 DI (SPAdes)... | ecosystem: Environmental > Aquatic >...
CAGCCGCGCCTGCCGTGCCGCGGCCAGCGGCCGCAGCGCGTGCAGCACCTGTTCCAGCGCGTCGGGCGTGTGGGCATAGTCCACCAGCACGTCGATGTCGCCACCGGCCACGCGCTGCAGCCGGCCCGGCACGGGCGTGACGCGCGAAACGGCAACCGCGGCGTCGGCCAGCGGCACACCCAGGGCGCGCAGGGCGCCCAGCACGACGAGCAGGTTGCTGGCGTTGTAGTCGCCGACGAGCGTGCTCTGCACCGCCGCCGTTGCCGCCTCTTCGGCCACGTCGAAGGCCAGGCCACCGCCGCGGTAGGCCAGGCCGCGCGCGGCCAGCCGCGCCGGCCCCAGCCGCGATACGGTCCACAGGTCCAGCCCCGCGCCGAGCAGGTCGTCGGCCAGCCGGGCGCCGTACTCGTCGTCGACATTGATCACCGCCGCGCGCAGCCCGGGCCAGGCGAAGAGCCGGCGCTTGGCGGCCCAGTAGGCGTCCATGCCGGCGTGGTAGTCGAGATGGTCGCGCGTGAAATTGGTGAACAGCGCCACCTCGATGCGCGTGGCGTTCAGGCGCAGTTCGTCCAGCCCGATCGAAGAGGCCTCCAGCGCGCAGGCGGCAAAGCCCTGGTCGGCGAAGCGGCGCAGCGCGCCGTGCAGCAGCACGGGGTCGGGCGTGGTCAGGCCGGTGGCCAGCATCGCAGCCGCCGTGTCCTGCTCGCCAGCCCCGATCCGCGGCGGCTCGCCGATGCCCAGCGTGCCGATGAAGCCGCAGCGCCGGCCCAGTGCGGTGAGCGCCTGCGCCGTCCACCACGCGGTGCTCGTCTTGCCGTTGGTGCCGGTGCTGGCGACCACGCTCAGGCACCGGCTGGGCGCACCGAAATAGGCGTCGGCCACGGCGCCGGCCGCCGCCTTCAGCCCCGGCAGCGAGGCGATGCGCGCATCGTCGAAGCCGAAGGCGGCGGCGCCTTCGTCTTCCACCAGGCAGGCTGCGGCGCCGGCAGCCAGCGCGGCGGGCACGAAACGCCGGCCATCGCTGGCCGCGCCGGGCCAGGCCACGAAGCCGTCGCCCGGCTGCACGGCGCGGCTGTCGCTGCGCAGCGTGGCGGTGACGCGCGCGCCCAGCCACTGCGCGGCGTCCTGGGGTGAGTGCAGCCGGGTGATGGCCACCTCAGAAACTCTCCAGTTCGGCCGCCGCCGGCCTGGCATTGATCTGCGCCGCCACGTCCAGGTCGGGCGCCACGTTCATCATGCGCAGCGTCTGCTGCACGACCTGGCTGAATACCGGCGCCGCCACCGCGCCGCCGTAGTACACGCCCTTGCTCGGCTCGTCCACCATCACCGCCACCACGATGCGCGGATCGCTCACCGGGGCCAGGCCCACGAACCAGGCACGGTATTTGTTGGTGTAGCTACGGCCTTCCTGCTTGCGCGCGGTGCCGGTCTTGCCGCCCACCGAATAGCCGATGGCCTGCGCCTGTGGCGCCGTGCCGCCCGGGCCGGCGGCCAGGCGGAGCATCTCGCGCACCTGGCGCGCCGTCCTGGCGGAGATGACGCGTTGCCCCACCGCCGGTTCGTCCTGGCGCTGGATGGTCACCGGGATCAGCTCGCCGTCGCGCGCGAAGACGGTGTAGGCGCGCGCCAGCTGGAACAGGCTGGCCGAGAGGCCGTAGCCGTAACTCATGGTGGCCTGTTCGATGGGCCGCCAGCTCCTGTAGGGCCGCAGCCGGCCCGTGACGGCACCGGGGAAGTCGATGCGCGGCTTCTGGCCCAGGCCGATCTGCGCGTACAGCTCCCACATCTCGCGCGCGGGCATCTGCATCGCCATCTTCACGGTGCCCACGTTGCTGGACTTCTGGATCACCTCGGCCACCGTGAGCACGCCGTGCGGGTGCGCGTCGCCGATGGTGGCGCCACCGATGGTGATGCGGCCGGGCGCCGTCTGGATCGGCGTTTCGGGCGTGACGCGGCCGGTTTCCAGCGCCAGCGCGGCGGTGAAGGGCTTCATCGTCGAGCCGGGCTCGAAGATGTCGGTGAGCGCGCGGTTGCGCAGTTGCGCGCCGCTCAAGTTGCGGCGCTGCCCGGGGTCGAAGCTGGGCATATTGGCCAGCGCCAGCACCTCGCCGGTGCGCACGTCCAGCACCACCACGCTGCCGGCCTTGGCGCCGTGCTCGCGCACCGCCTCGCGCAGGCGCTGCCAGGCGAAGAACTGCACCTTGGAGTCGATCGAGAGCGTGACGTCCTGGCCGTGCACCGGGTCGGCCTGGTCGCCGAGTTCCTCGACCACACGGCCCAGGCGGTCGCGCACGACCACGCGCTGGCCGCTCGTGCCCAGCAGTTGCGACTGGAAGCCCAGCTCGATGCCTTCCTGGCCGCGGTCGTCGATATCGGTGAAGCCCACCACATGCGCGGCCGCTTCGCCTTCGGGGTAGCGGCGCTGGTATTCACGCACCTCGTGCACCCCCAGCAGCTTGAGCGCCTGGATCTGCTGCCAGCGCTCCTCGGGCACGTGGCGGCGCAGCGTGACGGTGCCGCGGGCTGCGGCCAGGCGCTGGTCGAGCTCGGCGGCCGGCATGGCCAGCAGGCCGGCCAAGGCCTTGCGCTGGGCGGTGTCGGCGGCAAAGGTCTTGACGTCGGCCAGCACCGTGGGCATGGCCACGCTGGTGGCGAGCACGAGGCCGTTGCGGTCGAGGATGCGGCCGCGGCTGGCCGGCAGCGACTGCTTGTGCACGAAGCGCTTCTCGCCCTGCTCCTGGTAGAAATCGGTGCGCACGATCTGCACGAATACGGCCCGTCCCAGCAGCAGCAGGAAGGCCCCCGCCACCAGCACGACGACGAAGCGCGAGCGCCACGGCGGCGTCTTGCTCGCCAGCAGCGGACTGGTGGCGTAGTTGACGCTGCGCACGCTGTTGGAGGGGGCGCGCGTCTTCCTCATCGTGCGCCCTCCGAAGCCGCGGCATCGAACACATACGCGGTGACCGCCGGGCTGGCGGTGCGCATCTTCAGCTTCTCGCGCGCCGCCTTTTCCACCAGCAGGTGCGTGCCCTGGGCCTGGCGCTCGGCGTCCAGGCGCTTGAATTCGGCGTCCAGCTGCGCCTGCACCTGACGCGCGCGATCCAGTTCCGAGAAGACGCGGCGCGACTCGTAGGCGTTGTTCACCGCCAGCAGGCTGCTGGCCAGCAACAGGGCGAGCAGGATCACGTCGAGTTTGGTCATGTCAGCACCGCACGGCCGCCCGAAGGTGCTGACGCGCCCCCTCGGGGGGCTGAGAGCCGCGGCTCCAAGTCCGCCTGCGCGGACTTGGACGGCTCGAAGGCCCGGCGACTCTGGCGCCGGGCAGCGAACGTAGAGAGCGTGGGGGCCATCATCCTGCGACTTCCGTGCGCTCGGCCACGCGCAGCACCGCCGAGCGGGCGCGCGGGTTGGCCGCGGTCTCGCGGTCATCGGGCTTGACGCGGCCCAGCGCCACCAGCCGCATCGGCCGCGCCGGCGCGAAGGGCGCGCGGCGATCCACCTCGTCGCGGCTTTCGCGCGCGATGAAGGTCTTCACGATGCGGTCCTCGAGCGAATGGAAGCTGATCACGACCAGGCGTCCGTGCGGGGCCAGCAGCGCCAGCGCGGCCTTCAGCCCTTGCTGCAAGGCCTCAAGCTCGGCGTTGACGTGAATCCGAAGAGCCTGAAACGTGCGCGTTGCAGGGTCCTGGCCCGGCTCGCGGGTCTTGACTGCACGAGCCACGAGCGCGGAAAGCTCCCCGGTGCTTCGGACGGGAGACCCGCTCTCCCGGCGAGCCACAAGCGCCTTTGCAATCGGAACAGCAAACCGTTCTTCGCCATAGTCACGTATCACCTCTGCAATCTCGCCCAGCTCGGCGCGTTGGAGAAACTGCGCCGCGGTCTCGCCGCGCGTGGTGTCCATGCGCATGTCCAGCGGGGCGTCGTAGCGGAAGCTGAAACCGCGCGCGGGGTCGTCGATCTGCGGCGAGCTCACACCCAGGTCGAGCAGCACGCCCTGCACCTGCTTGATGCCCAGCAGCGAAAGTTCGTGCGCCATGTCGGCGAAGCTGGCGTGGCGCATGGTCAGGCGCGGGTCGGCAATCTCGGCCGCCGCAGCCACCGCCTGCGGGTCCTTGTCGAAAGCCACCAGCCGACCGGCCGGCGACAGCTTGTCCAGGATCGCTCGCGCATGGCCGCCGCGGCCGAAGGTGCCGTCCAGGTAGATGCCGTCGGCCTGCGTCACCAGCGCCTCGACGGCTTCGGTGAGCAGGACGGTGGTGTGGCGCCATGGGCTCGCGGCGTTCACCGGATGACCAGCGTGCGCAGGGCCTCGGGGCGGCCGCGAGCGATGACCTCGGCCTCGCGCGCTTCGTAGCGGGCCATATCCCACAATTCGAAGTTCGGACCCACGCCCATGAACTTCACCTCGCGCTCCAGACCGGCCCAGCTGCGCAGCTCGGGCGGGATCAGCACGCGCGAGGCGCTGTCGATTTCGACTTCGGTGGCGCTGCCCACGAAGAAGCGGCGCCAGGCCTCGTCTTCCGTGGTCAGCGAAAGCAGGCTGGCCTCGAACTGCTCCCACACCGGCAGCGGGTACAGCGAGAGGCAGCCGTCGGGGTTCTTCGCCACCACCAACTGGCCTTGCACGGTGGCCACGAGCATGTCGCGCCAGCGCACGGGCACGGTGATGCGCCCTTTGCCGTCCAGCGTGAGTACCGGGCCGCCCCGAAAGACCATTGAAGACACAAAACCCCACTAATCGACACGAAACCCCACTCTAACCGAGCAAATCCGCCCGGTCAATGGCTGAAACGCTTGAAAAATTCAATCAAATCAATGACTTAGTGGCGCTATTTGCAGTGGTTTTGGAGTTGAAAACTCGTTCTAAATGAAGCACTTGGCATGGGGTATGAAAGTGCTTTCTGAGGAAGCGGGGCGCAACGGGTGCGACTGCAACGGTGGAATCCGCGCGCCGTGACAAGCGAAAGCACCTGAACGTGCCGACGCTGCCGAGGCCGCGCAGCCGGCCGCCGGCCCAGGGCGGCGCCGGGCCCGGGCTTCAGCCGACGAGCAACGCCGGCTGCACCAGCTTGGCCAGGATGCCGGCGCCGGCAAGCGAGCGCGGCAACACCAGCAGGTCGCAGCGGCTGGCGCCGGCCACCACGGCGAGGGTCCCGGCCTCGGCGCGGCGCAGGTTCAGCACGCCGCCCAGCGCCTGCGCGACCTGTTGCGCAACCCGTTGGGCCTGCTCTCCCGCTGCGGAGTCGTCGATGACGGCGGTGATGGCGGGCCGTCCCGGTGCCTGCGTACGCGACCAGCCGTGGGGCGCAGTCGAGGGGGCGCCCGCGGCGCGGTCCACGAACATCAGGTCGGACCGGGCACGCAGCTCGAGTGCCGCTTCAGGCAGGGCCCCACGCATGACGCGCATCGACCACTGGATGGTGTGGCGCAGCGTGATGCGTTCGGCCAGATCGCGCAGGCGTGCCTCCTGCACGCGGTAGCCGCGCTCCACGTCCTGCGGTGCCAGCGGCAGCCACTTCGCGCCACCGTGCGCCAACACCTGGGCGAACGGCAGCGACGCGGCGAGCAGCGCCGGTGCGCTCTCGACATACACGACCTCCAGCGACCTGTGCCACTGGCGTGCGATGGTCGACGACATCTCCAGTACACGACGGGCCAGCGCGACGTCGTCCACCAGGGCCAGCACCTGGGGCAGCGGCGCGGTCGTCATGTCTCGTTCTTCCCTTCGCCGGTCTTCCTGAGCTGCGGCGCGGGCCGGCGCGGCCGGATGCGCGGCTCACCGCGGCGGATGCGCGCGTACTCGCCCAGCCGGCGCGCGATGCGCCCGTTCACGGTGTCGGCCTGCGGCTGCGCCGGGTCGCCCGCGGGCAGGCCCGTCATCAGCCCGAGCGCCCCGTCCACGCTGCGCACGGCATGGATCGCGAAGCGGCCGGCGGCCACGGCCTCGACCACGTCTTCGCGCAGCATCAGGTGGCCGACATTGGCCTCGGGAATGAGCACGCCGTGGCTGCCGTCGAGCCCGCGCATGGCGCAGATGTCGAAGAAACCCTCGATCTTCTCGTTGACGCCGCCGATGGCCTGCACGTCGCCGAACTGGTTCACCGAACCCGTCACCGCCAAGCATTGCCGCACCGGCACATCGGCGATCGACGACAGCAGCGCCAGGAGCTCGCCCAGCGAGGCGCTGTCGCCTTCGACCATGCCGTAGGTCTGCTCGAACACCAGGCTGGCCATGATCGAATACGGCCGCAGCCGTGAATAGCGCGCGGCGAGGAACGAGGTCAGGATCAGCACGCCCTTGGCGTGCACAGGCCCGCCGAGCCGGGTTTCGCGCTGCACGTCGATAACCTGGCCGTCACCCAGGCGCGACGTGGCGCTGATGCGTGCCACCATGCCGAAAGCCTCGTCGCCGGCCTCGTAGACCGACAGCCCATTGACCTGCCCGACACGCTCGCCGGCGGTGTCGATCATCAGGATGTCGCGCCGCACCGCGTCCTGCAGGCGCTCGTGCACGCGGGCCGCGCGTTCGCGCCGGGCCGCGATGGCCGCGGCCACGTCCTCGGCGCCGACCTCGGGGCGCCGCCGCGAGCGCGCCCCGTGTTCGGCCTCCAGCAGCACATCGAGCAGGCGCCGCACCTGCGCCGTGATGCGTGTGCTGTCGCCGGCCAGGCGCGCGCCGTGGTCGATCAGCCGCGCCAGGGCCGGCGCGCTGGGCGGCAGCAGCCGCAGCGCCTGCCCGTGCTGCGCCAGCATCGCGGCCAGGTCACGCTCGGTCGCGGCGGCGCGCGGCATGTCGTCACCCAGGTCGGCCACCACGCGGAACAGCTCGTCGAACTCCGGGTCGGCGACCTGCAGCAGGCGGCACACCCAGCGCTCGCCCACCAGCACCACCTTCACCTGCAGCGGGATCGGCTCCGGCTCGAGCTGCACCGTGGAGACGATGCTGAACATCTCGCCCAGCGATTCGATGCGTATCTCCTGCTTGAGCAGCGCCCGCTTCAGCGCCGGCCAGGCAAAGGGCTGCTGCAGCAGCTTGACGGCATCGACCAGCAGGTAACCGCCGTTGGCGCGGTGCAGCAGGCCGCCCTTGACGAGCCGGAAATCGGTGAGCAGGGCACCGAAGCGGGCGATGTGGTCGACGCGGCCAACCAGGTTGGGGTGCGACGGCAGGTCGGCCTCGACGATCTGCGCCCCCTGGTCGGCCGCAGCGTCGAGCACCAGGTTGACCTCGTAGCGCTCCAGGCCTGCCTGCTGCCTCTCCGAGCGAGCCTCGCCGCCTTCGTCTTCGTCGCGTCGGCGGAAGTCGTTCGCGTTGTCGATGACGTCGGCGCGCGCGGCCTCCAGGTACTGGCAGACGCGCGGCCACTCGGCGCAACGGGCCTTGATCTCGTCGACGGCATGCTCGACGGCCATCAGGGTCATCGAGCGGTCGAGGGTGCGCACACGGTCGACGTGCTCCTTGCGCATGCGCATGTGTGAGCGCAGCACACGCAGCAGCTGGTCCTGGACTTCGCTCACGGCTTTCTGCAGCTCGGTCCGTCGCTCCTCGGGCAGAGCCTGGAACTCGTCGGGCGGCATGACGTCGCCGTCCTTGCGCGGCGCGAAGGTGAAGCCCACCGGCGTGCGGATCATGGCCAGCCCGCGACGCTGCGCCTCCTCGGCCACTTCGCCCAGGGCGCGCTCCGAGCGCTCCTTGAATTCGTTATCGATGCGGTCGACCTGCGTGGCGTATTCCTCGGATTCGAAGACCGCCGGCACGAGCGTGCGCAGGTCGCGCACCAGCGCCCGCATGTCGTCGCGCAGCCGGGCACCGAAGCCGGCCGGCAGTTGCAGTGCCACGGGCTGGTGCGGCCGTTCGAAGTTGTTGACGTAGACCCAGTCGCTGCGCTGCACGCCGTTCAGCGCGGCCTGCGTCTCGATGACGCGCCGTGCCAAGCTGCGCCGGCCCGCGCCTGGCGGGCCCATAACGAATAAATGAAAACCAGGGTGCGGCGTGGCGACGGCCAATTCCACGGCAGCGCGAGCGCGCTCCTGCCCGACGATGCGGTGCGCGGCGTCGACTGCGGCCTCGGCCGTGACAGCGCCCGGCACGTCCAGCCCCAACGAGGCCGGGTCGCAGCGGGTGGCGAGTTCGTGAGCTTCGAGTCGGCGGGTGGACATGGCTGGACGGCGTCGGACACGGTCGCCACTAGTTTGAAGGACGACAGGACCCGGGCGGCGTCCGGAGGGTGCCGGCACGCTGCAAGGCGGACCTCGGCGCCCGGCGTGCGGCGAAACCGCGCAAGTTCACCGCTGGCCCTTGCGGTAGGTCCCGACCAGCTCGGCCTGGGCCAGCACGTGTCCGCGCATGGCCTGCTCGACCGCCGCCTTGGTCGGCCGCGGCAAGGGCGGCAGCAGCTTGTCCAGCGCATAGAGCTTGAAGAAATAGCGGTGCTTTCCGATCGGCGGGCAAGGCCCCCCGTAGCCCGGCCGCTGCCAGTCGTTGAGCCCTTCGCGCGCGCCGGCAGGCAGGGGCTGCCCGCCCTCCGGCAGGCCAGGCGCCGTCGGCGGCATGTCGTACAGCACCCAGTGCACCCAGGTCCGCTGCGGTGCCGCCGGGTCCGGGGCATCGGGGTCGTCGACGATCAGGACCAGGCTCGCCGCGCGCTCCGGGACACCCGTCCAGTGCAACGGCGGCGCGAGATCCGCACCCTCGCAGGTGTGGCGCGACGGGATCTCGCCCTGGGGTGCGAAAGCAGGCGATCTGAGTTCCATGTTCGGCTCCTGCAGCGTCTGCCGATCCTGCAGCGCGCGACCCGGGTCGACAGCCCCATTTTGCGCGCCCACCGGACCCCGGGCGAAAGGGCACCATGCAGGCGCAGGTCGTGTCCGCGTCAATCCAGGGGCTCGACGGTCATGCCGGCGGCGCGCAGCCGCGCCGCCAGCACGTTGCCGAATGCGGTCGCCGGCGTGAGCAAGCCGCCGAAAGCAGCCCCGCCGGGCAGGTGGCCGGAGTCGAGTGCCAGCGCCAGCGCCGCCTCGCAGACGAATTTCGTCGTCGCGCGGTTGCCCGGGTCGCCGCGGTCGGCCATGCAGCCGCGCTGCCGCGTGCCGCGTTCGCCGATACCGACCAGGTCGCAGCGGAACGAACCGCGCTCCATCGTGCGCTCCGAGGGGCCTTCACCCGGCGCGGGTGCCAGCGAGGCGGCCAGCCGGCGCAGGGGCGCGAGGGCCAGCGCGCCCTGCCCGGCCACGGTGCCGAAGCCCACGGCCGCAGCCGCCAGCGCCGCACCGGCGCCACGCCCGAAGCGCAGGTACTCCTGGTAGTGGAAGCCGGGCGCGAACGGGCCGCCGCTGACCAGCGCCACGCTGCGGCGCACGACACGGGTGTTGACGGGGCCCATGAAGAAGGGGCCGACCCAGGCATCGAAGTCGGCGTCGCGGCGCGGTGCCGCGGGGTCGGCGTGGGGCGACACATCGTCCGGCACGGTGCCGGGCGGATTGAGCAGGAAGGGGTTGGCGAGTTCCCTGCTGCGACCGGTCTCCAGCATGTTGACGAGCGACGCGAAGGTGCCGCCGTTGAGGCCACCGCGCAGCGAGAAGCAGGCCTTGACGCTGACGCAGCGCTCGCCATGCTGGCGCTGCAGCGCCTGGGCGACGAGCCAGGCGCCCAGATCCGACGGCACCGAGTCGAAACCGCAGCCCGGCACGATGCGCGTGCCGCTGCGCGCCGCAGCGTCGTGGTGGCGCTCGATCATCTCGCGCACCCAGGGCGTCTCGCCGGTGATGTCGACATAGTGCGTGCCGTGGCGCACGCAGGCGGCGACGAGTTCACTGCCGTGGCGTGCAAACGGCCCCGCCGTGCTGAGCACGACCCGCGTCTGCGCGGCCAGCGCATCCAGTGCCGCGGCGTCGCTGGCATCGGCGACGATCAAGCCCGCCGCCGTGGCGCCGCATTCGCGCCGCACGGCGTCCAGCCGCTCGGCCGTGCGCCCGGCCACCGCCCAGCGAAGCCGGCCCGCATGCCGCGCAAAATAGGCCGTGGTCTGGCGGCCGACGAAGCCACTGGCGCCGAAGAGCACGACATCGCAGGGCTTCGTGGTGCGTGGAGGTGACATGTTCGGTTGCACGGGATCGTCGGGACGCCAGTGTGCCCGCTTCGGGCCGGGCCTTGGAAGCTCGCCCAGAATGGCCATCCATGAAGCTGCATCGGACCTCCTCGCCATGACCCCGATGGAAAACGACCCCCTGTGGAAGCTGCGCCACGCGCTTGCGGGTGTGGCGCTGGCCCTGCTGTTGTCGGTCTTCCTGGCGGCATTGGCCGGGCGCGTCATCGGCGACCTGTTCGGCGACAGCTACGGGCTGCGGGTCGCCCTCTACGGCACGCTGCTGCTGTACGTAGCGGTGGGCGCCGGCGTGCTGTTCGCCAAGGTGGCTCGATACGAGACACGGCCCTTGTCGGTCAGCCGCCTGCTGCGCTGGCTGGCCAGCCTGTGGATGTGGCCGCTGCTGCTGGCGGCGAGCGCGAGCCGCCCGCCGGGCCCGGGGGCGTCCTGACAAGGTGCGCCGGCGGCTCGCGGCAGCCCTTGTCGGCACCTCCGGGTTGGCGCAACTTGACCGATCGCAAGGCTCGACGACGGGGTCCGGCTAGCATGGACTCGATCAGAAGGTTAGGTGTGGCGCCGGCAGGGCCGGCATTCTTCCGAGCCAAGGGCGGATCATGCTGGGCCCATGGCCGACATGCGACGAGGGGAAATGACGTGACCCAGAAGCGAAAGACTCCCATCAAGGCCACGCGGCCCGCGAAGCCACTGCGACCCAAGGGGGCGGCACGGGTCATCGAGCCCGGTGCCGCAGTCGCGACCGCAATCATCGAGCGACCCGACGGCTTCTACTGGGTCGCCGCCGACGGGCTGCAGGAATTCGGCCCGTTCGAGAGTCCCGAACTCGCCCTTGCAGACCACGACGCCTACGACGAGCAGGCTCCCGCGCCGGGCGAGACGCTGGAAGAGGCCGAGCGCGACCTCGGCATCTCGGACTGGATCGACCCCGACACCGGGGAACTTGCAGAGGGCCTGTCGGTACCGCGGCTGCCGCCGGATTGATGCTGCAGTCCCCGGCGCGCGCCACCCGAGTTGCCCATGGCGATCCATCGCCGCGGCAGGATAGTGGGCTTCGATTGAGCATGCTCAACTCCTCTCTGACTGCGCAGGCGATCATTGCTGCGCAAGGGGAGAGATAGTCAGATCCGGATTTCCCAAAGCAAAGGTGAGGATTCCCTTCAGTGGGAATGTCCATGGCGTTTCCGACGCCATGGTGGATGAAGACATCCTCAGACTGGTGGCGCGCGATGCGCGTTGCTGGGGGTCTTCATCGGGCCCGCCACGACGCAAGGACTGGCGGGCCTTTGCATTTTCGGGGGTGTGATCGATGGTGCGGCGCACCGCTGCCCTGGGCCCGGGGCCCTCTGCACCGCCACGCAGCGGACAGGGGTGCGAGTGATGGCCGGGACCATCATGGTGAATCACTCGAACCGCAGTGAAGAAGGCGGTGTCGCGGCGCCCTGGTTCGCGATGGCACAGGAGGCGCCTGGCCGGCCCTTGCAGCAGGTCTGGCGGCAGCGCCTGCCGCAACCCGGCGCCGGCCAGGTGCGCATCCGCGTGGCGGCCTGCGGCGTGTGCCGCACCGATCTGCACGTCGTCGACGGCGACCTGCCCTGGCCCGGCCACGCCGTGGTGCCCGGGCACGAGATCGTCGGCCGCGTCAGTGGCCTCGGCGCAGGCGTCACCGGGCTGGCGACGGGTCAGCGCGTGGGCGTACCCTGGCTGGGCTGGACCTGCGGCCAATGCGAACATTGCCTGGCGGGCCGCGAGAACCTGTGCACGCAGGCTCGCTTCACCGGGTGGCAGATCGACGGCGGCTATGCCGAGCATGTGCTGGCCGACGCTCGATATGTCTTCCCGCTGCCGCCGGCCTACACCGACGCGCAGGCGGCGCCCCTGCTGTGCGCGGGCCTGATCGGGTGGCGCGCCTACGTGATGGCGGGCGCAGAGGCGCGGCGCATCGGGCTGTACGGTTTCGGCGCCGCCGCGCACCTCATCGCGCAGGTGGCCGTGCACCAGGGGCGCGAGGTTTGCGCCTTCACCCGGCCGGGCGACACCGCAGCGCAGGACCTGGCGCGCAACCTGGGCGTGGCCTGGGCCGGCGA
>Ga0209254_10004997_pt1 | contig 12187 bp, 1 predicted proteins | sample FrelakmetDIP11DI_FD_187148 | JGI IMG/M metagenome (GOLD analysis project Ga0209254, IMG submission 187148) | Freshwater lake sediment microbial communities from the University of Notre Dame, USA, for methane emissions studies - DIP11 DI (SPAdes)... | ecosystem: Environmental > Aquatic >...
TACGTGGTCCAGTCCGTCGGAAGGCACGGCGCGAAGCGGAGGCGATCGGCCTCGCGCGTCACACCGAGCAGCGACTCGAGGATCAGCCGATACATCCACCCGGCCGATCCCGTGTACCAGCTCCATCCACCGCGACCGGTGTGCGGCGCCACGGCGTAGACGTCCGCGGCGACCACGTACGGTTCGACCTTGTAGACCGCGACGGCCTCGGGCGTGCGGGCGTGGTTCACCGGGTTGATCATCGTCGCGAGCTGCCACGCGCGCGCGCGATCGCCCATTGCCGCGAACGCCATTGCCGCCCAGATCGCGCCGTGCGTGTACTGGCCGCCGTTCTCGCGCACGCCGGGAACGTAGCCCCTGATGTAGCCGGGGTCGAACTGCGCGCCGTCGAACGGCGGGTCGAGGAGCTGGACCAGCGCGTGGTCGCGGCGCACCAGGCGCTCGTCGACGGAGCGCATCGCGCGGCGCGAGCGCTCGGGCTCGGCGGCGCCGGAGAGGACGGACCAGCTCTGCACGACCGAGTCGATCTGGCACTCGGCGCCGCTTGCCGATCCAAGCGGAGTGCCGTCGTCGAAGTACGCGCGCCGGTACCACTCGCCGTCCCAGCCGTGCAGCTCGAGGCTGCGGCGGAGCCTGGCTTCCTCCGCTGCGCAGCGTTCGGCGAACGGCGCATCGCCCATGCCCCGCGCGACGCCGGCGAACCGACTCAACACCGCGCAGAGGAAGAAGCCCAGCCAGACGCTCTCCCCCGTGCCCTGCATGCCGACCAGGTTCATGCCGTCGTTCCAGTCGCCGGAACCCATCAGCGGCAGCCCGTGGGCGCCGAAGCGCAGGCCATGGACGATGGCGCGCACGCAATGCTGGTACAGGCTGGCGGATTCCTGCGCGCGGCCGGGCAGGTCGTAATAGGCGTCGTCGCCCGCGTTCACCGGGCGAGCGTCCAGGAAGGCGATCGATTCGTCGAGCACGCCGGTGTCGCCGGTCGACTCCACGTAGCGCGCCGTCGCCAGCGGCAGCCAGAGATAGTCGTCCGAGCAGCGCGTGCGCACGCCCCGACCCGACGGCGGATGCCACCAGTGCTGCACGTCGCCCTCGACGAACTGGCGCGCGGCGCAGCGCAGCAGATGCTCGCGCACGAGCGCGGGCTCGGCGTGGACGAGCGCCATCGCGTCCTGCAGCTGGTCGCGGAAGCCGAACGCGCCGCCCGACTGGTAGTAGCCGCTGCGTGCCCACATGCGGCACGCCAGTGTCTGGTAGACGAGCCAGCCGTTGGCCAGCACGTCGAGCGCAGCGTCCGGGGTTGCCACCTGCACCGCCCCCAGCGTGCGCGCCCAGTGCGCGCGCGCGGCGTCGAGCGCGCCGCGAGCCGCGGACGCGCCCCGGAAGCGCTGCACCAGGCTGCCGGCGTCGGCAGCATCGCGACCCACGCCGAGCCGGAAGACGATCTCGCGCTCATCGCCGTCGGCCAGCTCGACGGCAACCTGGAGAGCGGTGCACGGGTCGAGTGCGGCACCCACCCGGCCGGACAGTCGTACGCGCGAAAGTGCAGCAGGACGGCCGAGCGCGCCATTGCGACCGAGGAATTCCGTGCGGTCGCCGCTCACGCCGCGCGCCGGATCGTCGACGTCGAAGAACGCCACGCGGTCGGGGAACTCCGTGCTGCAGCTGTTGCGCGCCAGGACCGCGCCGCTGCGCGCGTCGACCTCCGTGATCACGTGCATCGCCGTCTTCGGCCCGAGGTCCCCCAGCACCCATTCCACGTAGCCGGTGATGGAGAGCCGGCGCGTCCGGCCCGATGCATTGCGGATTTTGAGCGCGGCGAATTTCACCGGCGCGTCGACGGCCACGTACACCGTGAGCTCGGTGTCGATGCCGCCCTCGCGGTGCTCGAAGACGCTGTAGCCGAAGCCGTGGCGCGCGACGTAGGCGCCAGTGCCGCGGCACGGCAGCAGCGTGGGCGACCAGTAGTGGCCGGTCTCGTCGTCGCGCACGAAGAGCGCCTCGCCGCCGCCGTCGCCCACCGGATCGTTGCGCCACGGGGTGAGGCGGAATTCGTGGGCGTTCTCGCTCCACGTGTACGCGGAGCCGCTCTCCGACACCACGGTGCCGAAGTTCGGATTGGCCAGCACGTTCACCCACGGCGCCGGCGTCGCCCGGCCTTCGGGAACCGTCACGACGTACTCGCGGCCGTCGGGAGCAAACCCGCCGAGCCCGTTGTGCAGGATCAGCTCGCGGGACGGCAGCTCGCGGCGCGGCGCGTCGACCTGCGGCTCGCGCGTCGGCTGCAGGCGCGGGATGCGCGTCTCGGCGGGAGCGCGGCGGTTGATCTGCTCCACCAGCGTTCCGCGACCATCGGTGACGATGGCGCGAGCCACGGACTGCAGCAGGATGCGGTCCTCCTCCGCGATCTGCTCGGCCCGGCGCACGAAGATGCCGCCCGGCCGATCCATCACGTGCGCTTCGATGCCGGCGGCGATCAGACCCATGATCTGGTCCTGCAGCACCTGCCGGTAGCCGCCGCGATCCTCGTTCCAGATCACCAGGTCGACCGCCAGCCCCTTGAGCCGCCAGTACGCGTGCGCCTGCACCAGCTGGCGCACGAGCTCGATGTTCGCCGAGTCCACGATCTGCAGCAGGACGATCGGCAGGTCGCCCGAGATGGCGTAGCTCCACAAACCGGACTGCCCCCGCCGGTTCCGCTTGAGGACTCCCGCTTCCGCCCGCAACGACGCGTGGGCGAAAACCACCGATCCGGCGAGGCGGTTGTAGAGCTGCGCGTCGGCCTCGGTGGCGTTGATCTGACGAAGCGTCACCCAGCAGTGCGTCCACGCCAGGTCGAACACGCGGTCCGCGAGGTGCCGATCCTGGTACTTTGCGAGCAGTCCCAGCGCGGCGTCGCGCGTCTCGCCGATGCCGGTGGCGACGTCGATCGTCGCCGTCTGCTGCGGCTCGAGCGTGACCTGGCGGCGAATCGCCACGATCGGGTCCAGCACCGAGCCGTGGGTTCCCGACAGACTGCCGGCGTCGAGCATCGCCGCCGGCGCGGCGACGCTGCGCCCGCGGCCGATGAACCGCATGCGGTCGGTCTCGCAGGACACCTCGGAGGCCTCGGCACCGTGCACGGCCATCAGGTGCAGCAGCCACGGCGCGGGCTCGTGCAGCGATCGCGGCCGGCGCGTGCACAGGATGCCCTGCCGCGACGGCACGATCTCGGTCTGCACGAACAGGTTGCCGAACGCGGGGTGCAGCGCGTCCGCGGCGGGCGGCGCCAGCGCCACTTCCGCGTAGCTCGTGACGTCGATCGTGCGGCGCGAGCGGGAGTGGTTGGTGATGTGCATCCGGCGCAACTCGATGTCGTCCTCGGGCGACACGACGATCTCGGTGTGCGTCTCGAAGTCCCCGTCGCGCCGGCGGAACTCGGCGCGCGCCTCGGTGAAGATCGCCTCATAGTGCTCGGGACGCTTCCGCGTCGGTTGGTGGGCGGCCGACCAGAACTCCCCGCTCGCCACGTCGCGGATGTAGCAGAACGTTCCCCAGCCGTCGCAGGTGACGTCCTCGCGCCAGCGGGTGACCGCGAGGTCCTTCCAGCGGCTGCTCCCGCCTCCCGCGTGGGTGACCATGACGTGGTAGCGCCCGTTCGACAGCAGCTGCACCTCGGGCATCGGCGTGTCGGGATTGTCGAGCACGCGCACCGACGCGTCGGGACCGCCCGAAACACCGCGGATCGCCGACAGCTCGGCGGGGTGCGAATAGAGCCCCACGGCCTTCGGCACGCGCTCCTGCAGCAGCAGCAGCGTCGCCTTGAACACAGGGTCCGACTCGAAGCGTCGCTGCATCGGGCGGTCGAGCAGCACGTGCGCGAGCGAGAGCAGGATCATGCCCTGGTGATGCGCCATGAACGAGCGCACGACGGCGCTGCCCTGCCCGCGCGGCACGCGCGCGGCGGTGTAGTCCACCGCTTCGTAGAAGCCGAAGCGGCCGGCGAGCCCCTCGGCGGCCAGGCGCTGCAGGTTGACGCAGGCCTCCTCGGGCGCCACCGTCAGCGCCAGCGCCGAAGCGTAGGGCGCGACCACGAGGTCTTCCGCGAGGCCGCGCTTGAGGCCGAGACCCGGGACGCCGAACGCGCGGTACTGGTAGCTGAGACCCGCGTCCACCGAGTTGTAGCCGCACTCCGAGATGCCCCAGGGCACGCCGCGCTGCTTGCCGTAGGCGATCTGACGCTCGACCATGACCCGACAGGTCTGGTCGAGCAGCGTGCCCTCGTAGCTCGGCATCACCAGGAGCGGCATCAGGTACTCGAACATCGAGCCGCTCCAGGACAGCAGCACGGCCTGCCCGCCGGCCGTCGTCAGCAGGCGCCCGAGCGCGAACCAGTTCTCCTGAGGCAGCTGGCCTTGCGCGATCGCGACGAAGCTTGCGAAACGGGCCTCCGAGGCGAGCAGGTCGTAGTAGCCCGGATCGCGCCGGCGCTCCCCGACGTTGTAGCCGATGGCCAGCAGGTGGCGCGTCGCATCGTAAAGGCAGCCGTAGTCCATGCGCGCCAGCTCGTCGCATTGCCGCGCGAGGTGCTCGACCAAGGCCAGTCGCTCGGCGGCACGGCGGCTCGCCGCGGTCGCGACCTCGCCCAGTTCATCGAGCCACGCCAGCTCCGCCGGCCGAGTCGCCGTGCGTCGTCGGCGCGCGATGGCCGGCAGCAGTTCCGCTTCCAGCGCGGCCACTTCGCGCAGCGTCGGAACCATGATGAGGCCGGGCAGGACGCCCTCGCCGCTGGGCGCCGCGGACATCGCGCACCACGGAGCGAGGCCCACCAGCTCGGCGCGCAACGCGTCGAACTGGCCGACCAGCGCATCCGCCCAGTACTTCGCCTCGCTCGCGCGTGGGATCTCGCCCGCGGCATCGGCGCCGGGCGTGCCGGCGACCTGCGCGACGACCGCAACGATCCCGGGCGCAAGTCGATCGAACCACTGGCTCGCGTCCGCAACGGTCGCCGGGCGCGCGTCGTACGCTGCTTCCAGATCCAGCCGCAGGGCGGCCAGCGGCGGCGCGGGGATGCCGCCCACCGCGTCGGCGAGCACGCGCAGCGTGTCGCCCAGCCCCTCGAACCATCGCGGCGCCATGATCGGCTCGTCGGCCAGCGCCACCAGCCCCCCGCGCAGCGTCATGAGATGACCGGCCAGGTTGCCGCTGTCCACCGCCGAGACATAGCGCGGCGGCAGTGGTTCCAGCGTGCGCGTGTCGTACCAGTTGTAGAAGTGGCCCTCGTGCCGTGCCATGGACTGCATGGTGTCGAGCGCAGCCGCGGTGCGTGCGACAACCTGCCCGGCCGGGATGTAGCCGAAGTCGTGTGCGGTCAGGTTCGCGAGCAGCGCGAAGCCCAGGTTCGTCGGTGACGTGCGATGCGCGACGGCGGCGACCGGATGCTCCTGGAAGTTGTCGGGCGGCAGCCAGTGGTCGTCCGCGCCGACGTGCGTCGCGAAGAACGCCCAGGTCCTGCGCGCGACGCCGCGCAGGAACAGCGTCTGGTCGGTCGTCAGGCGAGCTCCGCGGCGGGCGAGCGGCCGGCTGATCCACCATGCCAGCGCGGGCGAGGCGAACCAGAGCAGCAGGACCGGCGCGGCCACCCATGCCGCGAACGGAGCGAGCGTCGCGACGAGGATCGCCGTCGCCGTGGCGATGACCGGGGCGATCCACATCGACTTCGCGCTTGCGGCAAGCGCGGAGCGCTGCGGTCCCGCGCCGGTACGGCGACGATCGGGCTCGGCGGCAGCGAACGGATTCCACTCGAGCAGCCGCCGTCGTGTGACGAGCATCCGCCACGCCGTCCGGCCGATCGCGTCGAGGTTGACCGTTGCCTCGTGGGGCAGGAAGGCGAGGGTGAGCAACGTCTGGGCGGCGAGCCGGCCGGCCACGCCGGCAGTGGCGGCGAGGTGCTGCCGCAGCAGCACTTCGTCCGGCTTGCGCAGCAACTCGACGACGACGGAGCACGCCGGAGGCAGCAGCAGGATGGCGATCGCGATACATGTCCACAGCCAGCCGTGCGCAAGCACGGTCCAGCCGAGCAGAAGCAGCAGCGTCAGTGCGACGGGCACGAGGCTGCGCCGCAGGTTGTCGAAGATCTTCCACAGCGAGAGCGCCGAGAGCGGGTTGGGAAGGCGACGATGGCCGGGGCCGGGAACGAGCGGCAGCAGCCAACCCGCCAGCTGCCAGTCGCCGCGGATCCAGCGGTGCCGGCGATCCATGTCCGCGCCGTAGGTCGCCGGCTGTTCCTCGTAGAGCTGCACGTCGCTCAGCAGCCCCGATCGCGCGTAGCAGCCCTCGATCAAGTCGTGGCTGAGGATCAGGTTGTCGGGCAGGCGCCCGCCGAACGCCCGCTCGACGGCGTCGACGTCGTAGATGCCCTTCCCGATGAACGAGCCCTCGCCGAACACGTCCTGGTAGACGTCGGAGACGGCGCGCGTGTAGGGATCGATGCCGGGATCGCCCCCGTGCAGGCGCGCGTACCGCGAGCGGCTGGCGCCGGACAGGCTGGCACTCACCCGGGGCTGCAGGATGCCGTACCCCTCGATGACGCGCTCGGCGCCGTCGCGCTTGCCGCGCGCGGCGAAGCGCGCGCGGTTCAGCGGGTGCGCCATCACGCCGACGAACTGCCGCGCCGAGTCGCGCGGCAGCTGCGTGTCGGTGTCGAGCGTGATGACGTACTTGACGCGCGACAGGACCCGGCGCTCGCCGACCACGAGCGCAAAGCGCTCGTCTTCGTCGTTGCGCAGCAGCGCGTTCAGGTCCGCGAGCTTGCCGCGCTTGCGCTCGTGGCCCATCCACACGCCCTCGCGCGCGTTCCATCGCCGCGGGCGGTGGAACAGGAAGAAGGCGTCGCCGGGCACACCCTCCCCGGACAGCGTCGCCATGCGCGGGTACTTCGCATTCATGTCCTCGATGCCCTTGCGGGCAATCGCCAGCAGCGCCGCATCCGCCGGCAGCGTCGCCGCCGGCGCGTCGGCGAAGTCGGTCAGCAGACCGAAGTGCAGGTGGTCGTCGCGATTGGCGAGGAAGCGCACTTCGAGCGCCTCGACGAGCGCCTCGATGCCGTCGGCGTCGCCGAGCATCGTCGGGACCACCACCAGCGTGCGCGCCTCCGGCGGAATCCCGTGCGAGTAGTCCATGCGCGGCAACGTGCGCGGCGCCACGAGCAGCGTCGCCAGCCAGTTCACCATGCCCACGGCCAGCTGGCTGGTGGCCAACAGCAACAGGACGCCGAGCGCCGCAAGCAACGCCGGTGTCAGCGCATCGCCGTCGGCGAGCACCAGCAGGCTCGCGGTCAGCACGCCGGTGATTGCCGCGATGGCGCCGAGAAACAGCGTCAGTGGCAGGCGGCGTCCCAGGCGCCCGAGCCACTGCGCCGGCGGCATGCGCATCCCCGCCGCGCGTTCGAGGCGCGCTCGCCCCTGGTCGATCAGGTAGAAGCCGACGTGGGCGGTGCGGTGGTCGTCGCCGTCCACGCCGTCGACGCCTTCCGTGTTCTCGTGCGTGAGCCGGATCGCCCTGCGCGCGACCTCGCCCTCGGAAAGCGTGCTGCCGCGCGCGATCTCCTCGACGACGTGCCGGTAGCGATCGCGGGTGGCGAAGTCCATCCTGCCGTAGAGCCCGCCCGGATCCTCCCGGAGCTTCCGCTCGACGACGCTCATCGTCTCGACGAACTCGGGCCAGTCCATCGATCCTAGGAACCGCAGGCTGCCGATCGTGTTGCTGATCGAGACCTGGTCGCCCGCCTGCTCCTGCGTTTCGACCTGCACCATCTGCTCGATGGTGAAGCCCGACTCGGCCAGCCGCTGCTCGATCCAGGTGAGCGGCAGGGCCAGGGCGGCGCTCTGCCCCTGCAACAGCCGCGCGAGCTCGGCGACGAACGAGCTCACCATCGGCGGATTCGAGCGCGCCATGTCGGCGATCACCAGGATCAGGCTGTTGGGATCGCGCTTGGCGACGTCGATCATCTGGTCCGCCCACGCGGCCGCGCGGTTGCGGTCGATCGTGCCGGCCGCGATCCGCGCCGCGACGCGGCGCAGGTTCTCGATCAGCGCGAGCCGCAGCATGATGGGGATGGCCCACAACTCGCCCAGCTTGAGCGGAGTCGCCGCCTGGTAGGCGGACACGAAGCGGGAAAGGCCCTCGGCGTCGACCCTGCCGTCGCCGTGCGAGATGGCCTCGAACGCGAGGTCGAACACGCGCGGGAGCCCCGCGGAGGGCCCGCGCGCCAGGCGGGGGAGCTCCAGGCTGTAGCCCCTGGGCAGGTGCCGCTTGGCCGTGCGGATCTGCTCCTCGACCAGGTAGAAGTTGTCGAGCAGCCACTCGGCGGCCGGCGTGACGCGGCGATTCGCCGTGACCGCTTCGGCCAGGAGGTCGCAGACGCCCACGAGGACGCGCTCGTTCTCCGCCAGCCGCGGCAGCAGCTGGTCGCGCGCGCGGCCGGGCGCCAGCGCGTGCGCGGACGCGAGGCTCCTGCCGTGCTGCTCCATCTGATCGGCGCTGAAGAGCTCCGATCGCAGCGGCGGCTCCTCGTCGGCGTACCGGGCGAGCGAGTCCATGCGGCCGAAGCCGGCCGTGAACGCCAGCAACCGCTCGAAGATCGTCCGCCTGCTCGCCTTCAATTCGCGCAACCTCGCAACCATGGACGGCCGCGGGACGCGGCGCGCACGCCGCTCCCGCTGATTGCCAGAGACCTGGAGGCTATCCCGTCAAACGGGATTCGACCGTTCGCTGGCGCACACAGCGCATGCTGGTGATTCCCGGCAGCCGCGCCGCACTGTGCGCTACCGGACGGACGCAGGCAACGGCGCGAGAAGCCCCCTGCGCCGTGGGCCCGACGCCGCGGGCGCCTATGCGAATGGTGGCCTCGCATCGTCGCGCCCGAACACCTCTGCCAGGCGGCACAGCGCGCCGTCCGCGCCGCCGCGGCCGACCAGCTGGACGCCGATCGGCAAACCGCCGGAGGACAGCCCTGCCGGCAGCGCGATGGCGCAAGCGCCGAGGTAGTTGACCGCGCGCGACCACGTGGCTAGTGGAAACGCGCTCTCATCCACCGCCTCGATTCTGCGCGCGGTGATCGGCAGCATCGGCGTGGCGAGCGCGTCGCGACCGCGCATCCACTGCTCGAAATCGCCCATCGCGGCGCGCCTCTGCGCGAGCGCTGCCAGGTACTCGACCGCGCTCGCCGACTTTCCGAGCAGCATGCGCGCCCGCACGCCCGGATCGACGTCGGCGCGCTCGTCGTCGATGATCGCGCGATGCGCTGCATAGCCTTCGATGCCGATGATCCTGCCGTTCTTCGCGCCAAGGGCCGCGAAGTCGAACGGAATGGTCTCGACGGTCACCGTCGCACCCTGCTCGCGCAGCAGCGTGAGCGTGGCCTCGAACGCCGCCACGACATCCGGCTCGATGAAGTCGGGGAACTGCTCCGCCGCCAGCGCGGTGATGCGCGTGCCCGCGACCGCTGGCATCGAGTCCTCGGCGGCGAGCGGCTCTGCGGCCATCGCGCGTACGAGCAGCACCGCGTCGCCGACGGTGCGCGCGAGCGGCCCCACCGAATCCAGCGAGGGCGACAGCGGCACCACGCCGTCGAGCGGGATGCGCCCATAGGTGGGCTTGAGGCCGACCAATCCGCACAGCGCGGCGGGAATGCGCACCGAGCCGCCGGTGTCGGTTCCCAGCGCCGCGGGCGCCATGCCCGCCGCGACGGCCACCGCGGAGCCGCTGGACGATCCGCCGGCCACTCGATGAACCCGGCGGTCCCACGGGTTCCACGGCGCCCCCAGCGGAGCGTTGGTGCCCCACGTGCCGTAGGCGAACTCGACCATGTGAGTCTTGCCGAGCGGGATCATGCCCGCGGCGAGCAGTCGCTCGACGCACAGCGCCGTCTGCGTCGCGATGCGTCCGAGCCACGACTTCGAGCCTGCCGTGGTCTGTCGGCCGGCGACGTGGAACAGGTCCTTGACTGCAAGGGGCAGTCCGTGCAGCGGGCCGCGATCGAAGCCGGCTTCGCGCTCGAGGTCCGCGGCCCGCGCGAGGCGCAGCGAAGCGTCGCGCCAGACCTCGACGAACGCATGGAGCTTCGCATCCTGCGCGTCGATGTTCGCGAGGCACGCCTCGACGATCGCGACCGACGTCGTCTCCCCGGCGCGCAAGCGACGCCCGAGTTCGGCAAGCGAGTGGAAAGGCAGGTCGGCGAGCATGGCGGGATGCGGAGCGCGAAGCGTGGAGTCTAGTGCAAGTGCCCGTCGCGCCGGCCCAAATGCACCGGGCGTCGGGTGGCCGGTCGTGGGACCGCCCGGTGGCACGCCAATTGCGGCTTTCGGTTCCGCCTCTTTGCGCGCCGCTTCGTCCCACCCACTGCCCGACGCCCACGATGACCGCTGCCCGCGACAATCCCGCGCCCGACCGGGACCCCAGTACGGCCTCGCAGGCTCGCGTCGCCATGCTGGTGGCCGGCAGCGCGGCCGCCGTGGCAGCAATCCACCTGGCGCTCCTCGTTCTGGTCCGATTCAGCTGGCTGACGCTGGCGGGCTTCACCGCCGCCGCGACCCTCCTGTCGGGGGCCGCCATCGGCGCGATCGTGCACCTGGCCGGACGTTCCGCGTCCAAAGCGGGGACGGAGGTCGGCCGGAAGGTAGCGGCGGACAGTGCCGCGGACGGGAGCCTGCCGGAGCTGCATCCGGCACTGGTGGAGCTGCAGCAACAGTCGCGCGAACGGCTGCAGGTGCTCAAGCGCTCGCACGAGCAGGAACGGCAACGCAGCGCTGCCCACCTGCGCGTCGCCGAGCACCTGAAGCGGGCGCAGCGCATCGCGCGCGTGGGCAGCTGGGAGTGGCAACGGGCCACACAGCGCGTGACCTGCTCGGACGAGGTCTTCCGCCTCCTTGGTCTCGCCGCGGGCAGCGTCCCGGCGGCCGCGCGGCTGCTCGACCTCGTCCACGAGGATGACCGGCGCGCGTTCCGCCGCTGGATGCTCGTTGTGGCCCGCGGCCGCGCTGCGCGGGGCCTCGACTTGCGCGTGCGCGTGCGGGACGACGAGGTCAAGTACGTGCACGTGCTGGGCGAGGCGCTGCGCGCGGGCGACCGCATCGTCGGCGTGGCCGGCACGGTGCAGGACGCCACCGAGCGCACGCAGGCCATTCAGCAGATCCACAAGCTCGCCTACTACGACGTCCTGACCGAGCTGCCGAACCGCTCGCGCTTCCACGAAAAGCTCGCCGAGACGCTCGAGCTCGCGCGTCGCGCGGGCCGCTCGTTCGCGCTCCTCTTCCTCGACCTCGACCAGTTCAAGCGCATCAACGACACGCTGGGCCACCACGTCGGCGACGACCTGCTGCGCGTCGTGGCGCAGCGGCTGCGCGGCGTCGTGCGCGCCGACGACGCGGCCCTCACGCCGCACGGCCGCACGCTCGAGCGCGACGTGTGCCGCCAGGGGGGCGACGAGTTCATCGTGCTGCTCGACGGCGTGACCACCGAGGAACAGGCCGCGCGCGCCGCCGAGCGCGTCGTCGAGCGCCTGGCGCAGCCGATCGCGATCGCCGGACAGGAGCTGTTCGTCTCCGCGTCGATCGGCATCGTGCTCTACCCGCGCGACGGCGAGGACCTCGACGCGCTGCTCCGCAACGCCGACATCGCCATGTACCACGCGAAGTCGGAGGGCCGGAACTGCTTCGCGTTCTACGACGCGTCGATGCGCCAGGCGACGGCGCGCCGCCTCTCGCTCGAGCACGACCTGCGGCGCGCGATCGAGGGCGAGCAGTTCGTGCTGCACTACCAGCCGCAGATCGACATGGCCAGCGGCCGCATCGTCGGCATGGAGGCGCTGGTGCGCTGGAACCACCCGACGCTCGGCCTGCTGTGGCCCCAGCACTTCATCACAGTCGCCGAGGAAGCGGGCCTCATCGGCGCGATCTGGGAGTGGGTGTTCGTCACGTCGCTCATCCAGCACAACGCCTGGCGCGAGGAGGGGCTGCCGCCGATTCCCATCGGCGTCAACCTCTCCAGCGTGCAGTTCGCCGAAGGCGGCCTCGCCAAGCGCGTGACGGAGATCGCCGAGGTGGTCGGGGTGCCGTTCGAGCACATCGAGCTCGAGCTGACCGAGTCGGCGCTGGTCAAGGACTGGGACAAGGCGGTGGCCACGCTGGAGGCGCTGCGCGCCACCGGC
>Ga0209254_10004998_pt1 | contig 12185 bp, 9 predicted proteins | sample FrelakmetDIP11DI_FD_187148 | JGI IMG/M metagenome (GOLD analysis project Ga0209254, IMG submission 187148) | Freshwater lake sediment microbial communities from the University of Notre Dame, USA, for methane emissions studies - DIP11 DI (SPAdes)... | ecosystem: Environmental > Aquatic >...
ATCGGACCAAACCAGGATGAAACCGAGCCTTCCTGAGAATAATGCCAGTCAAGCAGTTCCATAAAGGCAATGGCTTCTTCTTCAGTGGCTTTATTGGTGATGGCATAACTGCCACTCATGCCTCGATTCGGCCAATAGGGGGTTAACTGCACACCCGCGGGTCCTTTTAGAGGCGGTACAGGTTCGTATTTATTGGCGCGCTCCTCGTTTACCCAGGGGTCTACTCCCATCCCCAAGTGGCCTGCAGCATAGGTCCCAACCACCTCTTCCTCGCCTAGGGCTAAATTCTTGAATTGGTCCGCGCTTTGCGTGAATGCCTGAGGATCATAAAGGCCTTGCTCATATAAGCTTCTCATATACTTCAGGCCTTCTTTCCACTCTGGTTGTGTCGGAGCAAAAGCTACTTTATCCCCCTCAATATAAGCATAATCTGAACCTGTCCCTGTATTGTAAACGAACGAATTCATCAGGAAGCCCCAGGGATCACCGTTCCAGCTCTGAATAAAACCCGTCAATGGAATTTCATCTTTCTGACCATTGCCATTGGGGTCTTGGTCTCGGAAGGCGATCAATACTTTCTCAAACTCTTCCGTGGTGGTTGGCATTTCCATCCCAACCGCCTCCAGCCAGTCGGTATTGATCCACATCTTCATCGCCATGGAGCAGTGGTAGCATTCTTCCCAGAAAGGCATCATGTAGATATGCCCATCTGGAGCATAAACCGCGTCTTTCAGATTGGGATTTTCATCGAAGGCTTTGGTCACATTCGGGGCATATTTGGCAATATAGTCTTCCAAGGGAACAAATATACCCAGCTCGCCGTAGTTAACCACTTCGAGCATGTTGTACCAGGATTTATAAATGAGCTTGGGATAATCCCCGCTGGCCAACATCAAAGTCAGTGATTCCGCAGTTGTCCCAGTGACAAAATCAAATTTAACATTGAATTTTTCTTCCAGGTACTCTGTCAAGCGGCTCTCGGTGACAAATGCGGCATCCTCTTCTCCTGTGTCAACAAACACTTGGAGGGTGATGGGAGTTCCTGCTTCGGCAGGCACACCTTCGGCGGATGTGGCTTCAGCAGGGGCAGCTTCGGTGGGTGCAGTTTGTTCTGTTTGGCCTTGGGCACAAGCATTCAAAAGCAGGGCTAGCAGCATAAAGACAAACAGCAGTTTTCTCAGGTGTTTCATGATCTTTCTCCTTTATATCAAAGTAGTTTTTTTCTTTTCAAAGGTTTGTAAGAACGGTTCTTCACATTACTTCACTATTCCATTCATCATCCTCCTCTCTCATTTCTAAATTTCAGGTTTTCATTAATGTCTTCCTGGGTTTTATCCCTTGATCGAACCGATCATCACGCCTTTAACAAAATGTTTTTGTACAAATGGATAAGCGATCATTAACGGCAATGTGCCAATCACAATCATGCCGAACTTTAACAGATCGTTCATTTTTAGCTTTTGCATTTCAACCGAGACCAACCCATAATTTCCAAACGATTGATTTTGGATCAAAACATTACGTAGAACGATCTGGATCGGCATCAGCTCTTGACTTCGCAGAAAGACAAGGGCGTTAAAGTATGAATTCCATGCCCCTACTGCTGCAAATAAGAATAATATGGCAATCAAGGGTTTGGATAATGGAAGGACCACACTCCCAAAGAACCGAAAATGACTGCACCCATCCACCGTGGCAGCATCGAATAATTCATCAGGAATATTTGCCTGTAAAAAAGTTCGCGCAATGATCACATTGAATACTGACACCGCTCCTGGTATGATCATCACCCAACGTGTGTCGATCAGGTTCAGTTTGTTTAATAACAAATAGTATGGGATCAAACCACCCCCAAAGAACATGGTGATAACCATGTAAATCATGATTGTGTTCCTGCCGACAAAATTCTTCCGTGAAAGGGGATATCCAGCCAGAAGTGTCAAGGTAGTGCTTAGCAGTCCACTGCCAAGGGCGTATATTGTACTATTCATAAACCCCATCCAAAGGGGTTTGTATTGAAGGATCCGTTCATATCCCAGGGTGGAGAATTCAACGGGTAGAAGCACTACCTTACCGGAATTGATCGCATTGGGTGAACTAAAAGATGAGCTAATGACATAAATGATTGGATATAGGACGGCTAGTGACACGATGATCAGCAATGTATAGAGAATAATGAGTAATAAGATGTCGCTTTTTGCTTCACGAGCGAACAGTTTTTTTCGGGGGGTTTGGGTTACCATAAACTGACCTCCTGCGTTCGTTTAGCAATCCAGTTAGCAGAAATCAATAAAATAAAATTTACAACCGAGTTGAATAAACCCACCGCGGTACCAAAGCTAAAATCGGATCTTAGCAATCCCATTTTGTATACATAGGTTGAGATTACTTCTGAAACTGGTAAGTTCAAAGGGTTCTGCATCAGGAAGATTTTTTCGAAGCCTATACCCAAAATATTCGACATTTCCAAGATTAACAGGATCACAATCACAGGCAAAATACCTGGAATATCAATATGCCGCATCTTTTGAAGGCGGCTCGCCCCATCCATTCTAGCCGCTTCGTAGAGTTCAGGGCTGATCGCTGATAAAGCTGCCAGATACACAATCGTATCAAATCCAGCATATTGCCAAATATTCGAAATAACGTAAATCCACGGGAAAGCTTGAGCCTTGCCCATCAGATCGGTCGCTGGCAGCCCTAACCCACTAAAAATATGCCCGACCACCCCAATTCTTGGATTCAAGAGGGTCAGGATGATCGAGACCATGACAACCACCGAGATAAAATTCGGCGCATATGTGACCGTCTGGACATACCTTTTGAAACGCTCGTTCGGGATTTCATTGATCATTAAAGCCAGGATAATGGGAGCTGTAAATCCAAGCGCGATCCCTAATCCACTCAGCACGATGGTGTTTCGGATCATCCGCCAGGCATCTGGTAAGGAGAAAAACCAATCGAAATTTTTTAACCCCACCCAGGGGCTTCCCCAGATTCCCCCAATAGGGTTGTAGTCACGAAAAGCGATCTGTGCACCGGCCATGGGGATATAGTTGAAGATAAATATCAAGATGATTGCAGGTGCAATCATGACGTACAGCTGCCAGTTACGAACGATCCTCAGCCAGGTTATCTTTGCATTAACAGGAATAGAGATTGCTTTTTCCATTTAACTTCTCACTTTATAAGTTCCTGAGTGCTTTTAATGGATCTACAGGACTGTCGTTTGACGATTTCACAATCTAAAATAACGCGCCTTTCCGCCACCGGGCGATCGTTTATAAGCGCGAGGATCATCTCTGCCGCGGCTTGTCCTAGTTTTCGGGTGGGCTGCCGCACGACGGTAAGGGGTGGGCATGAGACTGCCGCCCATGGATGATCATCAAAACTCACGATGCCGATGTCTTTAGTGCATTCCAGACCAAGCTCCCGCATCTCCAGTAAAGCGCCCAATGTCAACAGGTTATTATTGATAAATACAGCCTCGGGGGTATCCAGTTGGCTAAACAACGTGCGCATCGCTTGCCGGCCGCCATCTACGCTTAACTGGGATGGAATGATCCATTCTTTATTTACTGGAAGTCCGGCATCTTGGAGAGCCTGGCAATATCCATCCAGCCGTTCGCGCATCGTGGATAAGCGGTCCAATCCGGCCAAAATTCCAATTTTTTTATATCCACAGAAAATCAGATGCTGCGTTCCCTGGTACGCTCCGGCTTTGTTATCAACTCCAACATAATAACTATCCGGGTTATCAAAAGTTCGATCCACGAAAACAATTGGCGTTTGCTGGACCTCCGCTTTGGATAACTCAATCCAGGGTTGGCTCGTGGCTGCGGTAATGATGCCGTCCACTCTTTGATTCAACAGTAGGTTAAGGTAATGAGCCTCGTATTCTAGTGTTTCGTTGGTATTGCAGATGATCAAAGCATAGTTTTGAGGGCGAAGCACCTCTTCAACACCCAGCAGAAGTTCTCCAAAAAATGGGTTAGACGTATCCGATACGACAATACCCACCGTCCCGGTTCGCCCTGTCGTCAGGCTGCGAGCAGCAGCACTCGGCCGGTATTGGAGCTCCTGGATGGCCTGCAATACTCGTTGGCGTGTCTCTTCCTCAACAAAGCGTGTGGCATTAATGACATGCGAAACGGTGGTTTTGGAGACCCCTGCCCTGACTGCCACATCCTGAATGGTCGCTTGGTTCATGGGAGACCTTCCTTGAGGGGAATATCGAATTGGATGATAAAAGTAAATAAAGGAAGAAATAACAAACAACAAACCGGTTGCGCAACCAGTTACGCAACCGGTTTGTTACATTATATCAAAACCGAATTTTAAGTCAATAGGCTTAATAAAAATGTCACAGAATCCCGGCCATTTTCTGAACGAGAGATTGGGTGAAAAGCACCAATAGCGATTATATTAATCCGCTGATACGCATGAGCAAGTCAACATGGGTTTTCTCATCCATGGTCAAGGGGAGCCTTGGCAAGCGGCTTTTACCACCGCAGCACCCGATGCGGTCCATGATATATTTGATGGTCTGTATCGCTTTGTAAGGTTCCTCACAAATTGTGTAGAGGGGCAGATATTGTTCATAAACCTGCCATGCCAGCGCATCGTTCCCCTTTATCATGTTTTCGAATATTTCCTGCGATTGGCTAGCCAATGCGTTGGCCGTAATCGATATCCAGCCGCTGGCTCCATTCTTAAACATCTCGTATGCCAGGGCGTCACAACCGACCATCACATTAAAATCCTTGCCGCAGGCTTCCCGAACTTTTCGGGCTCGAACCAAATCCCCGGTTGCTTCCTTAACATGCTTGATGTTTTCAACCGCGCTCATGCGCTTGATAAATCCAGGGCTCAAATCAGATCCGCAAGCGCCCGGGTTGTTGTAAAGCACAATGGGAATCTGCACTGCATTAGCAACAGTTTTAAAATGCTGATACAGTTCTTCCTCCGACGGTTTGAAATAATACGATGCAATCAGCAGCAGCCCATCTGCGCCCGCTGCCTGAGCATCTTTTGCATAGGCAACCGCATCAGCTGTCGTTTCAGCGGAGCAGCCAACCATGAATCCGGTGCGTCCAGCAATCTTGTTTGCCGCATAATCGACGATCTTCATACGTTCACGCGAGGTAAGGCTCACAAACTCGCCGGTACCGCCGCATACCAGGATGCCACCCAGGTTATTTTTTAAATACCATTCAATATTGACATCGAAGCCTTTATAATCCACGGCAAAATTTGCATTCATCGGCGTTATCGCCGCGCAAAAAACATTATTGATTCTCTTCATGCTTGTTATTCTCTTCCTGAAACGAAAACCCAGTACTGATAAGGATTAGCACCTCTGGCAGCACAAACGACCCCTCTTACCGGACGAGCACAGCATCCAGACGTACCATTTTTAATGATGAGGTATTGCTACGGCCGTCTCGCTTGTGAAAAACGAAACGGCCGCAAACTAAGGAATTGTTTTTACTTTGTGATCACTGCTTTCGAGATATACAACGTGTCAGACGGTGTGATGAACCAATTTGTGACATGCTTCTGCATCATAAGCGCACCAGAAGGAACAGAAATTGGCACCATTGGGCTTTCATCCATCAGAAGGTGCTCAGCATCGACCATCAGATCGAGGGCAATCGCTTCATCGGTCTCGATACGGGCCTTCGCAATGAGATCATCATATTCCGCATTTGCCCAAAAAGTGGCATTGTCATATGCGGTAGAGGTGAAAAGCTCGAGGAAGGTCATGGGATGATTATAGTCGCCACCCCAGCCGCCGAAGGCGATATCATATTTGCCCTCAACCATCATGGGGAAGTTTAGCTTGGAGTCAACCGGTCTGATCTCGGTTTTAATACCCAGATTGGTCAGCAGCATCTGCTGAACGATCTCAGCGTCTTTAACCGCGCTATCCGCACAATGCAGAACGTAGGTCGGCAGACCTTCGCCGTTGGGATAACCCGCATCGGCAAGCATTTTTTGCGCTTCTTCAACTTGAGCGGTTGCAGCGAGGCCATTGTCACCAGACACCACCCGGAACTCCTGCCCGTCAAGGAAGAGACCGCTGGGAACGGAGCCTAGCAGTGGCTGTGCAGTAATAATGCCCAGACCAGCCAGAAAGCCTTCCCGGTCAAATGCCAGGTTGATGGCTCTTCTCACCATTGGATCGTCAAGACCTGCAGACTTATTGTTCAGGCGCAGGAATCTGATCCTGAGCTGGTCATAAGTGTGCAGTCTGTCATCCGTTGTGAGGATGTTGACGAATTCGGTTGGAGGCACGCTGTTGATCCCATCCACATCACCGGCTAAGAATGCAGAGTAGGCAGTGTTGACATCCGTTATGAAGGAAAACTTCAGGTTATCGATCGTGACGGAATCAGCATCCCAGTAGTTATCGTTTTTCTCAGCCGTGATGTATGAACCGATTTTGTATTCTGTTAGCTTGAACGGACCATTCGAGATTGCAGTTTCAGGGTTGAAAGGCCACTTTTCAGGGTCAGCTTCCACGGCATCCTGACGGACCGGCAGCCAAACGCCTGTGAGCAGCGCTTGCAGGAAGTATGAAGCCGGGAATTTGAGCGTAACGACCAAAGTTTGATCATCCGTTGCCTTTACGCCGACTTCCTCAGCGCCAACTTCACCGGCAGCATATTCGGTACCGTTCTTAATGAACATCTCGACAAACCAGCTATATGTGGAAGCGGTTTCCGGTCTGAGTACGCGCAGCCAGGCATATTCAAAATCTTTTGCCGTTACCGGTTTGCCATCGGACCATTTAATTCCATCTCTGAGATAGAAGGTGTAATCCAAACCATCCTCACTAATGTCCCAGCTAGTCGCTGAGCTCGGGATGATGTTTCCATTTTCATCCACGCTTACAAGTCCATCATAGAGCGCAGCATAGAATGTAGATTGGACTGAGCCTTGAGAAATTCCGGGGTCGATTCCTGGGGGCTCATTATCATACGAGTAATGGAAGCTAACCGGCTCAGCTGGAACAGCCGTAGGTTCAACGGGTACAGCCGTGGGCTCAGCGGGAACAGCCGTGGGCTCAGCGGGAACAGCCGTAGGCTCAACGGGCACAGCCGTGGGCTCAGATGTGGGGCTAGCCGCCTGCTCGGTCGGTGTCTGGGCGCAGCCAGCGATCATTGTAAGAATCATGATCGATGCTACGACATATATCAATAGTTTTTTCATTGTGTTTTCTCCTTTTTTGTTATGGACGAACATGATCAATTTTTTCATGATGTTTTCTCCTCATTTTGTGTTTTATGGCCATTTTGATATTTCTTCCAGCATCGTTTTCTCCTTTCCATTTGTACGAGAATATTTTGGATCAGCTTTTCAGCGGATTCACATCCTTAAGGCCGTCTAAAACAAGTGGCAGGCAACAAAGTGGTTCGGCGAGACCTCTTTGAGTACAGGGCTTATCTCCCTGCAGATTTCCATCGCATGCGGGCAGCGTGGTGAGAAACGACATCCAGACGGAGGATTGAATGGGCTTGGGATTTCCCCTTCAATTGAAACCTCCTGTTTCAATTTTGCTAGTCTTGGATCGGCGATTGGAATTGCCCGCATCAGGCCAATTGTATATGGATGGAGCGGTGCTCTATATAACTCCTCACTTGGTGATACTTCCACGAGCTGACCCACATACATAACCCCCATGCGCTTTGAGATGTATTTAACCATTGCGAGGTCGTGTGCAATGAAGAAATAGGTCAACCCCAACTGTTCTTGAAGCGATTGAAGCATATTCACCACCTGCGCCTGTATGGAGACATCCAGGGCGGAAATAGGTTCATCGCAAATGATGAAATCCGGTTGGGTAATCAGTGCCCGGGCAATGCCGATGCGCTGCCGCTGACCACCCGAGAACTCATGTGGATATTTCTCCATATGCCCTGGCTCAAGCCCCACCATCCGCAGGCACTGCGCAACGCGCTCTTCATTCTCCGACCTGGCAGAGATGTTAAGCGTGGTAAGTGGTTCTGCCACAATGTGTTGAACCGTCATGCGCGGGTCAAGTGAAGCATATGGATCCTGGAAAATCATCTGTATACGCCGGCGATATGGCTTAAGTTCTTTTTCACTAAGCTTTGCAATATCTGTTCCATCAAAGATCACCGAGCCAGAAGTGGGATGATACAAGCGAATTATCGTTCGTGCTGCCGTCGATTTACCACAGCCCGATTCACCGACCAGGCCAAAGGTTTCACCTCTGGTAATTGAAAACGAGATATCATCCACTGCTTTAACGAACGGCTTCTTTTTTATGATTCCACCACCGCCAAAATACTTCTTTAAGTTTTTCACCTCAATGAAATTTTGTTGGCTCATTTAAGGCCCTCCTTTGCCCAATTGCTCGGGCATTTCAGGGTCTAAGAGCCAGCACATGCTCCGATGCGTCTCACTGAGTTGGAAATAAGGCGGACAATGCTCGAGGCACACTTGCATGGCTTTATCACACCGTGCACAGAACGGACAGCCCTTGGGTGGATCGAGTAGACTGGGAGGTGATCCGGCAATGGAAAACAGGCGGTCTCCGCCAAAATTATTAATATCGGGGATAGATTTTTTTAAGCCAATGGTGTATGGATGTGCAGTCTCGTAGAATATTTCATCTACAAGCCCTTCCTCCATGATCATGCCGCCATACATGACGATAACCCGCTCACAGGTTTCCGCCACCACGCCTAAATCATGTGTAATCAGGATGATGGAAGCATTTGTTTCGTGCCGCAAATTGCGGATCAATTTCAGAATCTGATTCTGGATAGTAACATCCAGCGCTGTAGTTGGTTCATCCGCTATCAGAAGTTTGGGATCGCAGGCGATGGCGATTGCAAACATCACGCGCTGGCGCATACCGCCGGACATTTCCCACGGATATGCATCCAGTTGACGTCTCGCCTCAGGGATCTTCACGATTTCCAGCAGTTTCTCAGCTTTCTCTCTGGCTTGCTTTTTACTGATTCCTTTATTGAAAGACTGGATGCGCTCCACGATCTGGGTACCAACGCGAATGGTCGGATTAAGACTCGTCATGGGTTCCTGAAACACCATGCCAATCTGATTGTTTCGCAGTTTACGCAGCTCTACTTTGGACATACCGAGGACATCTTCACCATTAAAAAGGATCTCGCCGCCAACGATCTTGCCCGGATCCTGTAGAAGGCGTATGACAGACAGGCATGCCACGGATTTGCCCGAACCGCTCTCTCCCACGATTCCGACGATCTCTCCATGCATCAAGCTAAAACTGATATTTCTAACTGCCTGAACCTCTCCCGTAAAAGTAAAAAATGAGGTCCGGAGATGATTTACCTCCAAAAGCTTTTCAGCACTCACAGCCATCTTCCTTATTTTCGCAATCTCGGGTCAAGCGCATCACGCAAGCCATCGCCCAAAAAGTTGAACGCGAACATCGTAAGACTAATCGCAATACTGGGTAATAGTATTTGATAGGGAGAAGATCGGATCGCACCGATACCTTCGTTACTCAAAATACCCCAGGAAGGCATTGGGGGTCTCACGCCGAGGCCAATGAAGCTCATAAATGCTTCAGTCGCAATTGCGGCCGGGATGCTGAGCGTCGCGAAAACAATAATCGGGCCGATGCTGTTGGGCAGCAAGTGACGTAGAATGATTTTGATGGGTGATACGCCGGCACATTTTGCCGCAAGAATGAATTCCTGCTCTTTCAGTGACAGCACCTGTCCTCTAACCAATTGTGCCATGGCCAGCCAAGATGTTATCACCATGGCAATTAATATATTGAATACTCCCTGACCGAAATAAACCATCAACAGAATGATATAAATCACGCTTGGTATTGCCATCAGGATCTCAACCACACGCATCATGAAGATATCGGTATTATTACCAGAATACCCCGCGATACCTCCATAGAGCACACCAATTACCAGCGTACAAATCGTCACGATAAAAGCCACCATCAGGGAGATACGTCCGCCATACAGCAGCCTGGTGAGCATATCTCTACCGATCGAATCCGTGCCAAGCAGGTAGTTCTTATTCCAGACTGTCTTGCTCTCAGGCAAAGGTTCCTGGTTTTCATCCAAGAGCCTGGTGCCCTCTGCGGAAAAAACCAGATAATAGGTTTTGCCGTTATATTCGTAGATAAATTGCTTATCTGCCAACTTCGCGGATACCGGTTTCAGCTCCTCAGTCACATACCCATTCTCCTCCGCCAGAAACACTCTCAAATCCGGGTGCACAAAAAAGTTTGTGCCATCCTTTGCCGTTTGGATTTCTATCCGCGGGGGCATATTGCGGAGAGCGAGCTGTTGTGTCTCGTAGGCCTTACCAGTCAACATCGGACCAAACGCGGATGCAAGCAGAATCATCGCAATCACAAAAATCGAGCCGACGGCCAATTTATTCTGCCGCAGTCTGCGGAGAACATCTTGCCAATAACTCACCGTCACACCCGAGGTGGTTTCCGCATTCTTCTCTTCCTTCTGCAGCGGTGCCCAATCCTTAATGAACTGCCCGTCATAGTTCTCGTTCATATCGTTCTCTCCGCTCTATTTATCGTAGAGCTTGATGCGGGGATCAAGGATCATGTAAACGATATCAATGATAAATACCGCCACTACCATGATGGCAGAAGTCAGGATCGTCAAAGCCATCACAGCGGTGTAATCGCGGTTCGTTATAGACTGGACAAAATACCTGCCCAGTCCGGGAACGGCGAATATTTTCTCAATCACAAAGGTTCCTGTGAGCAGCGCAGCAAAAGTCATCCCCAGAGAAGTAGTCACCGGGATGAGTGAGTTGCGTAACCCATGTCCAAAGATAATTCTGGAGCGCGAAAGTCCCTTTGATTCCGCAGTGCGCATATAATCTTGATTGAGGGTATCAAGCATACTGGAACGTGACAGCCTTGCTATTCCGCATATCGGCCCAACCGCAAGGCATAGAGCGGGTAAAATATAACCCTTCCAGGATTCCACCCCGAACGTAGGCAAAAGCTCAACTTTCACCGAAAAGAAGTAAAGCAGGAAAGTGGCCAACACAAATGAAGGGACCACCACGCCAATCGTTGATATGACCATACTGACACGATCCGGAAGTTTATTGCGGTTGAGGGCTGCGATAATGCCCATCGGCAACCCCACCAAAATAATCAGGACCGTGGCTGCGACAGCCAGTTTGGCTGATGCTGGCCAGCCATCCGCCATCATTTCGTTCACGGTTTGTCCAAAGTAAACATAGGACGGACCGAAATCAAAGCGGATTATCCCGGAAAGATAATCGAAATACTGTTCGATAACGGGTTTATCCAGATTGTATTTCGCTTCGAGAGCTTCTTTTACGCTCGGCGGAAGCACCCGGTCAAAAGAGAACGGACCTCCCGGGATTGCCCGCATGAGGAAAAAAGTAGCTGTAATGATGATAAACAATGTGACCAGCATCATTACGAAGCGCTTGGCTATATATTTCAGCATTCTTTCCCCTCCTCTTTTCGCTCGAGCATATAAATTTTGTCTTTGTTTAGATGAATTTGAAAACGACCTTCTGTATATTCGAGAACTGTATCGTCGTTTGCCCGCAGACAAAAGCCTGGTCCAGTGCTAATCACAACTTCTCCGTCGATGCGCGGTGCCACACGGGCACGAGTAAGCCGTCCTTCATCCCACGCCGCATCGATCACAACGTTTCCACGCGCCACAAGCCCGCTGAAATTCCCTTTTTTCCAACTCTCGGGCAGCGCGGGTAAGATAACAATCTCACCGGCATGGCTTTGCAGCAGCATCTCGATCACCGCCTGCACGGTTCCCATATTTCCATCGATCTGCATGGGCTTGTTATCTTCCAAAAGCTTCGGCACTTGCTTGATATTACAACAGCTAAAGAGGTTCGGTAGGCCCGAATAACGTGCCATGCTGCCGACCAGATCCCTTGCGGCATTACCGTCCCCAAGCCTTGCCATCAACCCCCCTGCCCAGGCGCGGCTCCATCCAGTGTTTGCGCCACCGTTGCGTATGCGCTTATCGATGCTTTTACGCACAGCTGTAAACAATTCCGTATTGCGTGCTGTAATCGCATTGTACGGATATGCACCGATCACATGGGATTGATGTCTGTGTCTGGGCTCGGCTTCTTCCGCTTCAAATCCCCATTCCAGGATCGCACCATCC
>Ga0209254_10004999_pt1 | contig 12184 bp, 8 predicted proteins | sample FrelakmetDIP11DI_FD_187148 | JGI IMG/M metagenome (GOLD analysis project Ga0209254, IMG submission 187148) | Freshwater lake sediment microbial communities from the University of Notre Dame, USA, for methane emissions studies - DIP11 DI (SPAdes)... | ecosystem: Environmental > Aquatic >...
GCCATGGAATTGATGCTGATCTCGCTCGCGGAGCCCGTGGCCCCGGTGGTCAGGAAGGCAATGCGCACCGGCCGGACCGACTGTGACTCCGGGTTGAAGAAGCGCGTCCGGTTCTGCGAAGAGCGGTCCGCGTTGTGGACCAGCGCGAACTGCACGTCGTTCCTCGCGCGGGCGTCGCCGAGCAGGTCGTTGAGTACTTCGGCCGTGCTGACGAGGCCGCCGCCGTTGTAGCGCAGGTCCAGGATGAAATAGTCGATGCCCCGCGTGCGGAACTGGTTGAAGGCCTGCCGAAGTTGCGCGTCGGCCGTGCTGATGTACGTGCGCAGGTTGACGTAGCCCACCCCGGCGGTGCCAGCGAGCGGCAGGATGCGGACCCCGTACCCGTCCGGCACGGGATCGATCGTGACGGTCCGCTTGGTCATGTTGACCTCCCGGGACACGCCGGCGTTCAGCAGTCTCAGGCCGCGCCGGATGCCAGCCTCAGCCGACCCGAGCACATCGCTGATGGTGCTGCCGTCGGCGAGCAGTTCCCCGATTGCGACGAAGCCGCTGCCGGAGTCCACCGCGACGATCTCGTCGCCGCGTCGCAGGCCGGACTCGGCGGCCGGGCCCGACTCGAACACCTCGGTGACGAAGGGTCGGTTGCCATCGTCCGTGCGGGTTCGGAATCCGAAGCCGATGAACTGTCCCTCGCCGAGCAGCGCCTGCTCCTCGGAGCGGGTCGTGAGGTAGCTGAAGTAACGGTCCTTGCGCTGCCCCCGGGCCGTCGCAGTCAGGTGGTCGAGGAGTTGCTCTGCGTCCTCGAAATCCGCCAGGTTCACGGCCTGCGGCAGCAGTTCGGGAAACAGATACCAGTCAAGCGCCACGTCGAGCGTGAACTGCTTGCGCGCGGTCTCCGAGCAGGCCGAGGGGGCACCACCGCCGTTTCCGCTGCTGCCACCGCCGCTGCCAGCGCCGCCGCCACCGCCGCCGCTGCAGCCCACGAGCAGCACCAGCGCGGCGCAGGCAAGGCCGGTCAGGGGGCGGGGTCCGGCGGTTCTGGCAAACATCGTGTGCGGTCCCGGGGGGATGAGAAGGGCGGCGCAGAGGATAGGGTGCCGGCGGAGCCCCGTCACCAGTCCGAACCGTCGGGTCTTTTTACATATTGCGAGCGCTGGCCACGGTCGCTCTCCGTAACCCATTGACATCGCAAGCGCACGGCGAGTTGGCGCGGATCTTGCTTGAGTTCCGTCAGGTGCAGGGCCGGCGAGTCCGGGCGCCGGCCTTCAAGGAGCACATAACAATGAAAACCGCCAGCTTCGGTCTAGCCCTTCTCCTCCTCGGGCCGATCGCGACCGCGTACGTGGCCGGCTATGGCGAGGCTGCCAAGTTCGTCGGTATCGGCGCCGTGCTGGCCGTGCTGCTCGGTCTGCTCGCCCGGCCGGTCGCCGCCTTTGCCGTGCTGCTGCCGGTCGTCTATGCCGCCGCCGCGCTCACGGTGCAGTCCACCCACGGGGTCGTCGCGCTGATCGTCGCCATCGCCGCGGCCGTCGGCGCCGCGGGCTCGCTTGGCCTGCAGCGCGGACTGGTCGCCCTGCTCGGTGCAGCATTGCTCGGGTCGTTCGAGCCCGCCGCGGCGGGCGATGTGCTGCGCCGCTCGGGCCTGATGCTGATCGGGATCGGCTACGGCTTCGGCCTCGTGGTCACGGTGCTGCGCCACGTGAATGTCGCCGGGCGCGCAGTACGCCCGCAGGCCACTCTGGGCTACGCGGCGCTGCTCGCCGTGCTCGCGCTGGTCGCATGGTATGCGGCGCGGATGGGTGGGCTCGCATACGCCTGGTGGCTGCCGCTCGCCGTCGTCGCGGTGAGCGAGCCGGTCGCGAAGCATTCGCCCTGGCATGCGCTCGCGCGCACCGCCGGCGTGCTGTGCACCACCCTGGTTCTGGTGACGGTCGTGGCCGCCGTGGATGCGCCCGCGCTGCGTGGCGCGCTGCTCGCGGCCCTGGTGCTCGCGGCGATCTGGCAGGGCATCCGCCATCCCACGCTGGTCGCGCTGCTGCTGACCCCGGTGCTGGTGCTGCTTTCGAGCCTGGGGCCGCCCGATGTGGAACTGAACGGGCAACTGACCACGTCGCTGATCGCCTCCCTCGTCATCTTCGCCGCGACCTGCCTCGGCCACTGGGCTTTCTGGACGTTGCGTGCGGAGCCGGGCCGCGTGACGGCCTGAGGCCGGACGCCGTCAGGCCCGGCGACTGGCCAGGCGACTGGCCAGGCCGAGCCGGCTCGCCGCGTAGCGGCGATGCACGTCCACGTAAGTGGACTGGTACAGCTCATCGACTTCCGCCGCCTCGGGAAACTGTGCCACGAAGCCCGGCGCGGCGGGCTCGAGCGCCAGCGCGGCGGCCCGCATCAGGTGCGCGATCAGCGCGCGCGGATCTTCCTCTCCGACCGACACGCGAATGGTCGTGGGGCAGATGTCCGACTGGCGCAGCGCCTCCTCGGAGAGCTCGGAATGGCTGGTGAGGGCAGGGCACAGCACCACCGTGTTGACCTGGCCGAGCGTCACCTGCAGGCCGAAGGCGGGCTCGAGGCAGTCGAAGAAGCGCTGGAACGCCTCGCGGCCGATGCCGCGGCCGATCGGCGTCTCGAAGTCGACCGTGAACAGCGGCGCGGGCAGCCCGAGGAACATCTGCCGCTCGCGCAGCGCGTAGTTGTCGTTGCCCTCGACGGCCGAGCAGCGCACGTTGATCGCCGGGTGGCGCGCCAGCGCACGCGACAGAACAAGCGTATTGATGCACTTGTTGATCAGCCGCAGCTCGACCGTGCGCATGCCGTTGATGACCTCGAAGGCCTTGTCCGCATCGAGGAACGCGCCCTTCACGTAGTACACGTTCCAGAACAGGGTTTCATCCCAGCGGTGCGTGCGCGGCTGCCCGTCCGGTCCCGGCACGGTGACGCTGTCGCCCTTGGGGATGAACATGCGCTCGTTGCGGCCGATGCACACGCCGGCCGTCGTCGTCCCCGAGCCGGCCAGGTCCTTGGTGTAGGAGTGGATCACGAAGTCGGGCCGCTCGAGAGGGTCCGCGCGCTGCAGCACCGGCTGCAGGATGGGCGTGCCCACCGTCGCATCGCAGATCACCGTGAGACCGGCGCGGTGTGCGGCGCGGCAGATGCCCGGCACGTCGAGCACGTAGCCGTGGGGGTTGCACGGGGACTCGAGGAAGACGTACACGTGCCGGCCGGCGGCGAGCCGGTCGGCGCAGGCGCGCTGTGTCTCGGCGAGCGCCGTCTCGAAGGCTTCCGCGGTGTAGCCGTCGAACCAGTGCACCGCGACGTCGAGATTGCTCTGCTTGCCGTACCAGTCGTGCAGCAGCTGGTAGGTGCCGCCGTACACGTTGCGGCTCGCCAGCACGACGTCCTGGTAGCCGACGAGGTTCGAGAGCGTCGCGTCGATCGCCGCCATGCCGGAGTTGAAGTTCCAGGCGAGGTACTCGCCCGACAGGGCGCCGGCCTCGAGGTCGACGATGTGGTTGGCGAGACTGATCGAGGTGGGGTTGAGCAGCCGCGAATAGATCTCGTGTAACGGCTCGCGGCCCCGGAACGCGTCCTCGACCCACTCGGTGCAGGCGTACATGTAGGTCGCGGTACGGGTGATCACAGGCGTCGCACTGAACAGGGCCGTCACGTTGTCGAACAGCGGATAGGGGCCCTTGACGGCGGACTCGGTGGGGTCATCGAGCAGCGACTGGTAGGTCTTACGCAGCGGGTTCTGCAGGGTGTCGAGGATCTTGGCGAGCTGGAAGCAGAGGAAGCGCTTGGCGTTGAAGCGCGCCACGCGGTCGCCGGCCTCCAGGCTCGCGAGCTCCCGGAGGCTCAGCTGCCAAAGCTCGTGCGTCGCTACGTTCGCCGAGTAGAGATGCGAGGCGAGCGTGCCGAGGCGGCGCCCGTACTCGCTGGCCGGATCGATCGAGAAGTGCCGCAGCTGCTCCGTCACTAGGCCGGCGAGATCGGAGGCGGTGGTGGTGTTGCGGCGCGGGCTCAGCTCGCGCGCGAGCGACAGGTCGGGGCTGGATAGGGTCATGGCGCGATGTTAGCGGAGCGGCGCCGGCCGCGCCCGCTCACGCCGCGCGTGGCTCCATCACGCTCAGCACGGCGACGAAGTGGCAGGCCACGCCCGCGAGCACGAACAGGTGCCAGACGGCGTGGGTGTAGGGTCGGCCCTTCCACAGGTAGAACGGCACGCCGGCGGTGTAAGCGAGGCCGCCGGCCACGATCCAGGCGAGTTCCGCCGAGCTCAGCGCCTGCATCAGCGGGCGTGCGGCCACGACGCCGATCCAGCCCATCGCGACGTAGAGCAGGGTCGAGGCCAGCGGGAAACGGAAGCGGAGCGTCAGCTTTGCGGCGATGCCTGCGAGCGCGAGTCCCCACACCAGGCCGAACAGTGTCCAGCGCCAGGCGCCGCTCAAGACGCCGAGCGCGAACGGCGTGTAGGTGCCGGCGATGAGGACGTAGATCGCAGAGTGATCCAGCAGCCGTAGCCGCGGCTTGAGCCGGGGCGAGGTCGACGCGTGGTACAGCACCGACGTCGAGAACAGCAGCAGCGCGCTCATGCCGAAGATCACCCCGCCGCTCGTGCGCCACGGGCCGGCGCCGTTCGCGACGGCAGTCGCGACCAGCCACGCGATACCGACGAGGCTCGCCACGATGCCGAGGACATGCGTCGCGCCGTGGACGAACTCCTCGCGTCGGGAATATTCGGTGTCGGTCATGCCGGAACTGTAGCGCGTCCGGGGTCCCGGCGGCTCAGGCAGCGGCGAGGGCCTGCTCGAGGTCGGCGAGCAGGTCGTCCACGTGCTCGATGCCGACCGACAGCCTGACCATGTCCTCGCTCACCCCGGCCTTCTCGAGCTCCGCGGGGTTGAGCTGGCGGTGCGTGGTGCTGGCCGGGTGGCAGGCGAGCGACTTGGCGTCGCCGATGTTGACGAGGCGCACGAACAGCCCGAGCGCGTCCTGGAAGCGCGCGCCGGCGGCGCGGCCGCCGTCGATGCCGAAGGTGAGGATGCCGGAGGCACGGCCACCCATGTACTTGCGCGCGAGCGCGTGACTCGGGTGGTCCGGCAGTCCCGCGTAATTCACCCAGCGCACCTTCGGGTGTTTCTGCAGGTAGCGCGCGACGGCCAGCGCGTTGTCGCAGATGCGGTCCATGCGCACGGCGAGCGTCTCGATGCCCTGCAGGATCAGGAAACTGTTGAACGGCGAAATCGCCGCGCCCATGTTGCGCAAGGGAACCACCCGCGCGCGGCCGATGAACGCCGCGGGCCCGAACGCGTCGGTGTAGACGACGCCGTGGTAGGAAACGTCCGGCGTGTTGAGCCGCGGGAACCTCTCCGCATGCGCCTTCCACGGGAAACTGCCCGAATCCACCAGCGCACCGCCGATGCTGGTGCCGTGCCCGCCGAGGTACTTGGTCAGCGAGTGGACCACGATGTCCGCGCCGTGCTCGAACGGCCGGCACAGGTAGGGCGAGGGCACGGTGTTGTCCACGATCAGCGGGATGCCGTGGCGGTGCGCGACCTCGGCAAGCGCCGCGAAGTCCGTGACGTTGCCGGCCGGGTTGCCGACCGATTCGCAGAAGATCGCGCGGGTGTTCGCGTCGATCAGGTTCTCGAAGGAGGCGGGATCGCGGTGGTCCGCGAACCTCACCGTGAGGCCGTATTGCGGGAAGGTGTGCGCGAACAGGTTGTAGGTGCCGCCGTAGAGCGCGGTGGAGCTGATGACGTTCTGGCCGGCCTCGGTGATGGTCTGCAGCGCGTAGGTGATCGCCGCCTGCCCGGAGGCGAGCGCCAGCGCGCCCACGCCGCCCTCGAGCGCCGCGACGCGCTTCTCGAGCACGTCGGTGGTCGGGTTCATGATGCGCGTGTAGATGTTGCCCGGGACCTTCAGGTCGAAGAGGTCCGCGCCGTGCTGGGTGTCGTCGAATGCGTAGGACGTGGTCTGGTAGATCGGCACCGCCACCGCCTTGGTGGTGGGGTCGGGCGAATAGCCGGCATGCACGACGAGGGTTTCGAACTTCATGGTGGGATCTCGTGGAACGAACCTGGGCCATTGTCCGCGAACCCGCCCGCGTTGTCCCCGCTCGAGACTCGAAGGTTATGGCGTCAGAACGCTGCGGCTGCAGCGCCGGGTCGGCAGACGCAGGCGGACCGGACGGCCGGCTCGATTGACCTGGGTCATGGAGTCGTCCGGCCGGTGGAGGACAATCACGGTCACAGCCGCGGCGGCGTGAGCCGCCGGATTGACGAGAATGATGATCCCTCTCCGTCGTTCGAAGTTGTCCGACTCCATCCAAACGCTGCTGCTGCTGGCCGGCGCGGCTTGTGCCCTGGGTGCGGTCGCCCGCGCCGAACCCACTCAGCCGCCGGAGGCAGGCGACGCGGGCCGACTCGAAATGGTCACCGTGTATGCGCGGCGGGTGGTGCCGATGACCCGGGTCGCAGCCTCCGTCACGGTCATCTCGCGGGAGTCGATCGAGCGCGGGCTCGTTTCCGACGTCAAGGAACTGGTGCGCTACGAGCCGGGCCTCAGCGTGCGCAGCGACCCGTTCCGCTTCGGGCTCGACACCTTTGCGATCCGCGGCGTCGGCGGGAACCGGGTCGCGGTCGAGATCGACGGCATCCCGGCTGCCGGGGGGTTTGCGATCGGCAGTTTCTCCGATTCCGGCCGGAGCTTCGTGGATGCCGCCTTCCTCGAGCGCGTGGAGGTGCTGCGCGGACCCGCGTCTTCCCTCTACGGCAGCGACGCCATCGGCGGCGTCGTGGCCATGAGCACGCTGACGCCCCGGTCCCTGCTCGGCGCGGACGGGCAACGCGGCTTGCGCAGCGAGGCGGGCGCTTCGGGCGTCGACGACGGCTGGCACGCGGTCGCGATCGGCGCGACACGCGTCGGCGCCGTGGAGGCGCTGCTCGGCTACGCGCACCGCGCCGGCAGCGAGGCCGATACCGCGGCCGACGTCGTGCCGAACCCACGCGATTACACGAGCGACTCGCTGCTGGCCAGGCTGAATGTCGGCGGCACGCCCGGCGGGCCGCTTGCCTTGACGGTCGAGGGCGGCCGCCTGCAGCAGGAAACCTCCATCGACGCGTTTCTGGGCCTCGCCGGCTCGCGCTTCGCCAACACGACGCTCCTCGAGGGCGACGACTCGCTCGATCGCCACCGCGTTAGCCTCGGGCAGCGGCTGTCCTTCACGGCGGCCTTCGACTCGGCCGACTGGCAGATTTACGCGCAGGGCACGGACACGCAGCAGGACACGCTCGAGGAGCGCACCGCCGTGCCGCCGCGCACGCCGCCGGTACGGATCCAGCGCGGTTTCCGACTCGAGGATCGAACCTACGGCGCCGAGTTCACGGCGGTCAGCGACCTGCCGGGTGATCGCGTGGAGCAATCCCTGGTCTACGGGTTCGAGCTCTCGCAGTCGCGGATCGAGGAGCGACGCGACGGCCGGCAGACCAACCTCGTCACGGGCGGCACCACGACGGTGATCCTGGGCGAGAGCTTCCCGCTCAGGGACTTCCCCGTAACCGACCTGACCGAGGCCGGCGTGTTCGTGCAGGACGAGCTGCGCCTGGGCGACTCGGGCTGGACCGTGATCCCGGCGCTGCGCGCCGATTACTACCGCCTCGACCCGGACCCCGATCGCCTCTACCTCGAGGACAACCCGAGCGCCGCCGCGGTCGGACTCGAGGACTTCGCGCTCGCGCCCAAGCTCGGGGTGGTCCGGGACTTCGGCGATGGCTGGACGGCCTTCGCACAGTACGCACGTGGGTTCCGGGCGCCGCCACCGGAGGACGTGAACATCGGCCTCGAGCTGCCGCTCTTCAACGTCCGCGCGGTCCCGAACCCGGACCTCGAGCCCGAGCAGAGCGACGGCTACGAGCTCGGGCTGCGCTGGGACGGCGGCGGGGCGAGCCTTGCGGCCGGCGGCTACTACACGGACTACCGGGACTTCATCGAGTCGAAGGTCAACCTCGGCGCCGACCCGCTGACCGGGGTCACGCTGTTCCAGTCGCAGAACGTCGACGAGGCGCGCATCTACGGCGCCGAGCTGTCGGCGAGCGTCCGGCCCGGCGAGTGGGCGCCCGCGCTCGACGGCGTGAGCGCTCGCCTCTCGGCGGCCTGGGCGCGGGGCGAGGATCGGGTGCGTGATCAGCCGCTCAACTCGGTGGATCCGGCGAGCGCCGTGCTGTCGCTCGGCTACGAGGCGCCCGCGGGGCGGTGGGGCGGCGAGTTCGTCACCACCTGGGTCGCCGACAAGAATGCCGTGGACGACAGCCGCGTCGATCTCTACCGGACGGACGGGTACGTCACCGTGGACGTGCTCGCGTACTACGACTTCGGCCGCGGCCTCAGCGTGAACCTCGGCCTCTTCAACCTGGCGGACGCCGAGTACATCGAGTGGGCAGATGTGCGGGGCCGCATCTCCGGCGACCCGCTGATTCCGTACTACACGCGTCCCGGCCGCAATCTGTCGATGACCCTGCGCTGGAGCCTGTGACGGCGCTATGGGCGGCCGGGCAGCGACAGGTGCTTCAGCACGCGGTTGAGGTTCCTGCGGATCTCGTTCAGCTGCCCGAGCGAGGCGAGCGTGCGCATCGCCTCCTTGATCGGCTGAAGCGGATAGCCGGCGTAGTGCCCCGGCTCGCGCACGTCGCTGGTCACGGTCGAGCGGCCGGCCAGCACGACGTCGTCGGCCAGCGTCAGGTGCGCCGAGACCACCGAGTTGCCCCCGGTCATGAAGCGGCGCCCGATCGTGGTCGAGCCCGCCATCATGAAGCCGGCCGTGTAGAAGCCGTCCTCGCCGAGGTCGCAGTTGTGCGCGATGTGGCAGATGTTGTCGAGCTTCGTCCCGGAGCGGATCCAGGTGGAGGAGAGCTTCGCGCGGTCGATCGCGCAGTTGCTGCCGATCTCCACCTCGTCGCCGATGCGCACGTTGCCGAGGTGCGGGATCTTCTGCGGCCGGCGGCTCGCGCCGACGGCATACCCGAATCCGTCGCTGCCGATGCTCGTGTGCGGGTGGATCTCGCAATCACGCCCGAGTTCGCAGCCGGCGCCGACGAACACGTGCGGATGCAGGACGGTGCCCGCGCCGATGCGCGCGCCGTTCTCGATCACCGTGTGCGCGCCGACGCAGCACCCGTCGCCGACGGAGGCTTCGGCACCGACCACGCAGTACGGGCCGAGCAGCACGTCGCGCCCGAGCGTGGCGGTGGGGTGGACGACGGCGGTCGGGTGGCGCTCGCCCCACTGCGTGAAGCGCTCGCGCTTGCGGTCGAGGTGCCGCAGCAGCACGGCCATGCCCATCGGCACTGACGACACCGCGAAGCAGCAGCCGAACGCCTCGGCCTGCGGGTCGAGCCGCGCGGCGAGATCGCGTTGGACGACGAGGATCGCGGCGCCGCGCTGCTGCACGGTCTCGAGCTGCGCGGGCTCCGAGACGAACACGAGGCTGTCGGGGCCGGCCTCCCCGGGTGGGCGACAGTCGGTCGCGACCGCTTCGAGGTCGCCCTGCAGGAACGTGAAAATGTCGGCGTGCCGGCTCTGGACGGTCTGGGCGTTGAGCATGGAACCTCCATTCGGGGGAGGGCGGCCGGAGTGCAGCCCCACGAGGCTGCGTGCGGGCCTCAGGCGGCCGCGGCCGCCACAGTTGCCGTGTTGGCGACGGCATCGGCATTGGACAGGGTGACGCGTGCGGTCACCCGTCCGTCGAAATCCAGCCACGCATGGTTGGCGTAATCGTAGAGCTTGCAGCGCCGTACCCCGTCCATGTACGTGCGTCGGTCGAGCCGGTAGTCGCACAGCTCCGGGAAGCGCTCCTGCAGCACCTGCTGCGCCTCGCGCAGCGCGAACATCGGGACGCGCGGGTTCAGGTGGTGGGCGTTGTGTTCCATGATGCCGTGCATCAGTCGGTCGATGCGCAACGGGAAGGTCACACGCGCCGTGGAGGTCAGGTAGGCCCGGTGGTGCTGCCATTCCTGCCGGTTCTGGAACCAGGCGATCTTCGGGCTCGTGTGGTGCAGGTACACGACGAAACCCATGATGCCGTTCCACAGCAGGAAGGGCACGACGACGGCCAGCGTGGCCAGCAGCAGGAACGACTGCCCGGTGGAACGCCCCACGAGCGCCACGACGCCGAGCCACACGAGGGCGCCCGCCGTGACCAGCAGGCTGTCGAGCTTGTACTTGCGACGGCTCGAGCCGATTTCCCTGCGGTTGGCGAAGAAGAGCTTCTTCCACCACATCTCGACGAGGTAGTACGCACCCCAGCCGAGGCCGCCCCGGTACAGGCGCTCGAGCGCCTGGCGATGTCGCGGCAGGGCATCGAACTCGGCCTTCGAGAAGGGCGCCCAGACCTGGTCGCGGCCCTTCAGGTTGTTGAAGCCGTGGTGGGCCGTGTTGTGGCCGACTTCCCAGAGGCTGAAGGCCGTCATCGAGGGCAGGAAGGCGATCCGGCCGAAGATGGAATTGAGCCGCGCATGGCCGAAGAAGCTGCCGTGGCAGGCGTCGTGCCCGATGAGGAACAGCCGGACGATGGCGGCCGTGACGATGAGGGTGCCGAGCAGCTTGAGCGCGACGCCCGGGGCGAGCAGGGCGAGCGCGGATCCGCTGCCGAACAGCGCCACGTCGAAGGCGAGCGCCAGCGTGGGGAGAATCAGCGGCGGCGCCTTGTCGAACGCACTCAGCAGGGCCTTGCGGTTCCAGCCGGTCGCTTGCATGTCTGGGAGGGGCCTCGGCGGTCCGTGAGAAGCATGCGCGGAGGCGTCAGCGAAGAGCACCGCGGAGAGCGCAGTGTAACCCGCGCGGAGCGGTGGCGTCGCGCGATTTGCGCCCCACGGGTCGCGGATCCGCGCCTCTCGCAACTGAAGTGCGCTCTCGCGGCGCAGACGCTGCCGAGGGCGTCAGTACGGGGTCCCGTCGCGTCGCGTGTACTTGTGCGGCTGTCCCGGTGGATTCCACAGCAGGTCCACGTCCGGGTACACGACTGAATCCGCCGGATCGCGCGTCCCGACCTCGAGGTACACGGCCGGCACGGTGCCGCGATTGACGAACTGGTGGGCGTCGCCGGAACCGGCCGGAAACCCGGCGCAGGTGCCGGCCGTAAGGACCTGCTCACCGGCGTCGGTCCGGAGCACGAGCTCGCCCTCGAGCACGTAAACGAATTCCTCCTCGCTGGAGTGCCAGTGCCGCATGGACGATTCCCGGCCCGCAGGCAGGGTCGTCAGGTTGACGCCGAACCGGGTCAGGCCCAGGGCGTCGCCAAGCGGGCGCTTCTCGCGCGGCAGGACGCGCGAGCGGAACGGCTCCGGGTAGCCCGAATGGGTGCGGGGCTCGACGGATTTCGGGTCGAGGGCAGGGGCGCGCAAAGGCATCGCGGTCTCCCGTCGTGAGGGTGGCGTAAGGATACTACCGGTCCAGAAGAAACGGCCCTGCCTCGGGAGAGGCAGGGCCGCAGGTGCGCCCTCGGGGGAGAGCGCAGGGAGGATCGTCAGTACACGTCACCGACCGTGTTGCGCACGTTGAACTTGCCGGTCGGCGTCACGATGCGCGCGTCGTCGATCACCTTCTTGAGCTTGAGCGTCCTGTCGTCGACGACGACGATCGCCGACCTCTGGTCCTTGCCGTTCCACACGGAGAACCAGACTTCGTCGCCGCCGGCATTGAACTCGGGTTGCACGACGCGCTTCGGGCCTTCGCCGAGGTTCGCCCATTCGGCGATCGGCAGCACCTTGTAGCCGGCCTCGAGGTTGTTGATGTCGAACACCGCAACGCTCTGGCTGATCTTGGGATCGGGGTTGAGCGTCGTGTCGACGTAGAGGTTCGTGGACTTCGGATGCGTCTTGACGAACAGCGAGCCGCCGCCCTGGCCCTTCAGCACCCGCACCACCTTCCAGGCATGGTCGGCGTGCTTCACTGGATCCGTGCCGATCAGCGTCACCTTCTCGTTGCCGAGCGCACTCGTCGCCCACACGGGACCGTACTTCGGGTCGACGAAGTTCGCGCCGCGGCCCGGATGCGGGATCTTGTCCACGTCCACCAGCGCCGTGAGCTTCTGCTCCTTCGAGTCGACCACCGCAATCTTGTTCGACTGGTTGGCCGCCGTCATGAAGTAGCGCTTGGTGGAGTCCCAGCCACCGTCGTGCAGGAAGCGCGC
>Ga0209254_10005000_pt1 | contig 12184 bp, 14 predicted proteins | sample FrelakmetDIP11DI_FD_187148 | JGI IMG/M metagenome (GOLD analysis project Ga0209254, IMG submission 187148) | Freshwater lake sediment microbial communities from the University of Notre Dame, USA, for methane emissions studies - DIP11 DI (SPAdes)... | ecosystem: Environmental > Aquatic >...
TCCTACAGAGCCGGCTTCCGTAGGAGCCCGCTCTGCGGGCGATAGGCCTGGTCGCGGCTCAAGCCGCTCCTACAGGGGGAGCGCCATCGCTAGGCTGCGGGCGCCGGCTCGCCGCGATTGACGTAATGGTCGCGCAGGACCCTGGCGACCGAAGCGGTGAGCTTCTTGCCGGTGGGGATGTGCAGGAACTCGTTGGGGCCGTGCGCGTTCGACTTCGGGCCGAGCAGGCCGGTGACCATGAACTGCGCTTCGGGGAAGCGCTCCTGCAGCATGCCCATGAAGGGGATCGTGCCGCCTTCGCCCATCGACGCGGATTTGGGGCCGAAGAAATCCTTCGACGCGGTGTCGATCGAATCGGCCAGCCACGACTTCAACGAGGGCGCGGCCCAGCCGGTCGAGGACTTCTCGACCTCGAACTCGACGTGCGCGCCATAGGGCGGATCCTTCTCCAGCAGCTCCTTGAGCCGCTGCGAGGCCATCTGCGGATCGAGCGTGGGCGGCAGGCGCAGCGAGACCTTGACCGCGGTCTGCGGCCGCAGCACGTTGCCCGCGTCCTCCAGCGCCGGCAGTCCTTCCGCGCCGGTGATCGACAGCGCCGGGCGCCAGGTGCGATTCAGCACCAGTTCGGCGTGGTCCTGCGCCATCGGCTGCATGCCGCTCAGCCACGGGAACTTGTCGTAGACATGCGCACCGAGCACGCCGGCCACCTCGCGCGCCTGTGCGACCCGTTCCTTGGGGATGTCGACGTACATCACTTCGGCGCGCAGCTTGCCGGTGGTGGGGTCCTCGAGCCGGTCGAGCAGCGAGCGCAGGACGCGGAACGACGAAGGCACGATGCCGCTGGCGTCGCCCGAGTGCACGCCCTCCTCCAGCACCTTGACCCGCAGGGTGCCGCCGGCGAGGCCGCGCAGCGAAGTCGTGAGCCACAGCTGCTCGTAGTTGCCGCAGCCCGAATCCAGGCAGATCACCAGCGAGGGATTGCCGATGCGCGCGGCGAGGTGGTTGACGTAGAACGGCAGGTCGTAGCTGCCCGATTCCTCGCAGGCCTCGATCAACACCACGCAACGCGAGTGGTTCACGCCGCGCTCGGCCAGGGCCATGATCGCGGTCAGCGAGGCGAAGGTCGCGTAGCCGTCGTCGGCGCCGCCACGACCATAGAGGCGGTCGCCGGCAATGACCGGTTTCCAAGGCGAGAGGTCCGGGGCCCAGCCCTGCATCTCGGGCTGCTTGTCCATGTGGCCGTACAGCAGGACCACGTCGTCGCCCTTGCCGGGGATGTCGATGAACAGCAGCGGCGTGCGCCCCGGCAGGTTGAAGCGCTCGACCTGCATGCCACTGATCGGCTGCGCGCGCACCCAGGTCTCGATCAGGTCCATGGCCTCGGCCATGTAGCCACGCTCGACCCAGTTGGCATCGAACATCGGCGACTTGTTCGGGATCTTGATGTAGTCGCACAGCTGCGGAACGATCTGGCGGTCCCACACCTCGGAGCAGAATTCGAGCAGCTTGGCGTCGTTCATGGCGGGTCGGCTATCGACGGACAGGCCTGCAGTCTACTACCAGGTCCGCGTGCGGGCCGGCCGCGACGGGCGATTTTCCTACGTCGCGCCGCGCGCTTCGCGCACGCGACGGCGCGGCGTTTCGCGCTGCCGCCGCTGCCGCCGCCTGCCTAGAGTGCACACCACCGGCGAACGACTCGCCGGGCCTATCGGTGTCCACACAGGGAGACTCAAGCCATGAAGACGTTCCGCACGCTGCTGTGTTCGCTGCTGCTGGCCGGTGCCACTTTCGCCGCCGCCGCGGCCGAGATGGTCAACATCAACACGGCCGACGCGACCGCGATCGCGACCGGCCTCAACGGCATCGGCCCGTCCAAGGCCGAGGCCATCGTGGCCTGGCGCGAGGCCAACGGCGGCTTCAAGAGCGTCGACCAGCTCGCCCAGGTCAAGGGCGTGGGCCTGCGCACGGTGGAGAAGAATCGCGACCGCATCAGCATCGGCGCCTCGCGCGCGCCGGCGCAGCCGGTCGCGAAGGTCGAGGCCCGGCCAGCCAACTGAGCTGGCGGGGCGCGCAGGGACGCGCGCACGATCCGCCCTGCCGGGGGGCAGGGCGGATTGCCGGGGAAGGCGCCACCCGGCGCATTCGCGGCCGCCGCCAGCGCCGAGCGCGCACCGGCGGCGGTGTCCCTTGGGCTACACTGCGGCGCCTTGAATTCCGGCACGCCGCATGATCCTGCCCCGCTACCGCATTGCGCCTTCGGGCATACCCGGCGCCGGCAGCGGCGTGTACCTGGACGAGCCGGTCGCGCGCGGTCGCGTGATCGTGGCGCCCGACGCCATCCCGCGCACCTGGCGCTGGGACGAGATCCTCGCCCGACCCGACCACGAAGCGCTGCTGCCCAGCACGATCCGCTGGTTCGAGGACCAGTACACGATCACGCCCGAGTGGCCCGACGAGTGCTATCTCAACCACGCCTTCGAGCCGACCGGCGTGTGGCACCTGGGCTTCGTGTTCGCCGCGCGCGACCTGGCGCCCGGCGTCGAGGTGACGGTGGACTACCGCCACCTGCTGGGCGAGGGCCAGGAGGAGGTATTCCGCGACGCGGCCAGTGGGCGCGCAATCGTGGGCCTGTCGTGGACCGAAAGCCTCGCGCTCAGCCTGCGCCAGCTCGGAGCGGCGCTCGCACCGCAGGTCGACGCACCGGCATGAGCCCGACCCTGCTGCGACGCGCGGACTACCGGCGCATGCGCTGGAAGAACGGCCTGGGCTGGACCACCGAGATCCTGCGCGAGCCCGACCACGATGCCTTCGACTGGCGCCTGAGCCTGGCCGAGATCGAATCGGACGCGCCGTTCTCCGCGTTCGCCGGCGTCGACCGCAGTCTCCTGCTGCTCGAAGGCCACGGCATGGAGCTGCGCATCGACGGCGCTGCGCCGCAACTCATGAACACGCGCGGCCAACTCGTGCGCTTCGCGGGCGAGACCGCGGTCGAGGCCCGCCTGCTCGACGGACCCACGCGCGATTTCAACGTGATGACGCGGCGCGAGGCGTGCACGCACCAGACCTGGTTCCGGCCACTGGTCGGTCCGATCGTGCTCGACGCGGGACCGGGCGTGGAATGGGTCGCGCACCTGGTGTCGGGTCGCGCGCGGCGCCAGCACGTCGACGAGCCACAGGAGCTGGAACCGGGTGACACCCTGCGGGTGCGGCATGACCCGGCACGCCCGCGCGTGGTGCTCAGCGGCGGTGGCGAGCTGGTGCTGGTGCGGATCGAGGCGCGTTGACTCAATCCCAGCGGTCGTCGCGGGTGTAGACCACCCCATCCTCGAGCTTGACCGGAAACTTCGCGGTCGGCTCGTAGGCCGGCGCGCACAGCGCCGCCCCGGTGCGGATGTCGAAGCGCGCGCCATGGCGCGGGCATTCGATCTCGTGGCCGCTGAGCGACCCACCGGTCAACTCGCCGCCATCGTGCGTGCACACGTCCTCGATCGCGTACAACTCGCCATCGAGGTTGAACACCGCGGCCACCACGCCGTCCACGTCGACCACGCGGTACTCGCCCGGCAGCAGTTCCGACCGTTCGCACACCCTCACCCATTCCGTCATTGCCCAACTCCCCGGAGCGACGCCCGCTCCTGTAGGAGCGCATCTTATGCGCGACCGCGCCGCCGCCCTCCACCATGCCGGTCCGGCAGGCGCATACGCCGCGGTCGCGCATGAGATGCGCTCCTACAAAAGCGATTTGGCCAGGATGATGAATTCGAGGTCGTCGCGCTTGGGCAGGCCGAAGCGCGGGTCGCCATAGGGGAAGGGCTTCGACTCCCCGGTCGCACGGTACCCGCGCCGCTCGTACCAGGCGATCAGCTCCGTGCGCACGTGGATCACGGTCATGTGCAGCGCGCGGCAGCTCCACTCCACGCGGGCGACGCGCTCGCATTCGGCCAGCAGCGCGTTGCCGATGCCACTCGCCTGCAGCGTGGGGCGCACCGAGAACATGCCGAAATAGCAGGAGTCGCCCTGGCGCTCGACGTGGGCGCAGGCGTCGATGCTGCCTGCGCGTTCAAGCAGCACGATTCGGCCCAGCGGGTTCGCGATCAAGGCCAGCACGCCCTCCGCGTCGGTGCGCTGGCCCTCGAGCAGGTCGGCCTCGGTGGTCCAGCCGGCGCGGCTGGCATCGCCGCGATAGGCCGACTCGACCAATGCGACGATGGCCGACACATCCGCGGCGGTCGCAGGTCGGAACGCGACTGCGATCGACGCACTCATTGCAGAGGCGCCCTCCCTGCAGGAGAAGCGACGGAACCACGCAGGGCCGGGATAGTCAGCATGCCTGCCATGGCACTGCGCTCACGCCAGCATCGACCGCGCCTTGTGCAGCGCGGCCACCAGGCGGTCGACTTCGGCGCGCGTGTTGTAGAAGGCGAATGAGGCCCGCGCGGTGGCCGGCACCCCATAGAACTTCATCAAGGGGTGGGCGCAGTGGTGGCCCGAACGCACCGCGACGCCCTCGAGATCGATCAGGGTGGCGAGGTCGTGCGCGTGCGCGCCCTCGACCAGGAAGGAGATCACCGCTGCCTTGCCCGGGGCCTCGCCGAAGAAGCGCAGGCCGGGTACCTCGCGCAACGCCGCCATCGCGTAGTCGCACAGCCCGCGCTCGTAGGCCGCGATGCGCTCCATGCCCACCGCTTCCAGGTAATCGATCGCGGCGCCCAGGCCGATGACGCCGGCGATGTTGGGCGTGCCGGCCTCGAACTTGTGCGGCGGCTCGGCGTAGGTCGTGCCGGCGAAGTCCACCGTGCGGATCATCTCGCCGCCACCCATGAAGGGCGGCATGGCATCGAGCAGCGCGCGCCGCGCCCACAGCGCGCCGGTGCCGGTGGGGCCGAACATCTTGTGCCCGGTCAGCGCATAGAAGTCGCAGCCCAGCGCCTGCACGTCGACCCGCTGGTGCGGCAGCGCCTGCGAGCCGTCGACCAGCAGCGGAATGCCGCGCCGGCGCGCCTCGCGCGCGATCTCGCGGATCGGGTTGACCGTGCCCAGCGCATTCGAGACATGGGTGATGCCCAGCAGCTTGACCTGCGGCGTCATGAGCTCGTACAGGCGCTCGAGGATCAGTTCCCCGGACGGCGAGATCGGCGCCGGCACCACGCTGGCGCCGCAGCGCGCCGCCACCAGTTGCCACGGTACGATGTTGGCGTGGTGTTCCATCGCGGTCACCAGCACCACGTCGCCCGGCTTGAGGTTCGCGAGTCCCCAGCTCCAGGCGACCAGGTTGATCGACTCGGTGGTGCCGCGGGTGAAGATCACCTCGTCGCGCGACGGCGCATTGATGAACGCGCGCAGCTTGTCGCGCGTGGCCTCGAACAGCCCCGTGGCCTCGGCACCCAGCGTGTGCACCGCGCGCGCCACGTTGGCGTTGTGGTTGGTGTAGTAGTCGCTCACCGCGTCGATGACGCGCTGCGGCTTCTGCGCCGTGTTGGCATTGTCCAGGTACACCAGCGGCTTGCCGTGTACTGCGCGCGCAAGGCCGGGGAAATCGGGGCGGTACTGTTCCGGGTCGAGCGCAGTCAAGTCGCCCCGTCCATCGGCCTCGCCGCCGTCCGCCGCAACCTGCCCCCTCCCCCTCGAGGCGGGAGAGCCTGTCCCGGACTTGATCCGGGGGTTGGGGTGGGGGTGCCCGGTCTGCGATTTCATCGATCGTCCCCGTCGTCATCGTGGCGAGCGCGAAAAGCCGGCGACAGGTCGCCTTGACGTGTCCCGGGCTCCCCCACCCCTGCCCCCCGGATCAAGTCCGGGGCAGGCTCTGCCCCATCAAGGGGGAGGGATTCACGCTGCGGGAGCAGTTGGCGCAACCGCTCAGCCACCGCCTCGCGCAACGCCGGCTCCGCAATCCCATCGAGCATCTCGCGGCAGAACGCGAAGGTCAGCAGCGCCCGCGCCTCGACCTCCGGAATCCCGCGCGAGCGCAGGTAGAACAAGGCCCCCTCCTCCAGCCGCCCCACCGTCGCCCCATGGCTGGCCTTGACCTCGTCGGCATCGATTTCCAGCACCGGACGCGTCGCGATCTCGGCGTGCGGCGACAGCAGCAGGTTCTTGTTGGTCAGCGCGGCATCGGCGCCGTCGGCGCCCACGGCCACGTGGATCGTGCCGCCAAAGGCGCCGCGCGCGCGGTCGTCGGCCACGCCGCGCCAGTGCACGAGGCTGGTGGTGTCGCGCGCTGCATGCTCAATCGTCAGCGCGATATCGGCATGGCGCCGGCCGCGCAGCGCGAACACGCCGCGCGACTCGCAACGCGCGCCAGCGCCGGCGAGGCGGATGCGCAGTTCATGGCGCGAAAGCGCAGCGCCCGCCTCGATCGCGGTTGCCGAATAACGGGCCCCCGCGCCCAATTCCACCTCGGTGCGCGCGATCGCGGTCGCTGCCTCCGGCTCGCCGGAGATCCGCAGCCAATCGAGCTCGGCGCCCGCCTCCAGCGTGACTCGGGTCAGGAGATTGCCGAAATTGGCGTGTGTGCCCGCATCGAGGTGATGCTCGATGACGCGGGCCCGCGCACCCACGCCGAGCGCCACGACCAGCCGCGCATGCCAGGCGAGGTCGGCCGGACCGGCGCGCGACACGAACACGCACTGGACCATCTGGCGCACCTGCACGCCGGGCGCGATGCGCAGCACCGCGCCGTCGGCGGCCAGCGCAGCACCCAGCCGTGCGAAGCCGTCGTCAGCAGCCGCGTAGCGCTCGCCCAGCGCGTGGCACAGGCCATCGCTGCCCGAGTCCATCGCCTCGGCAAGGCCCAGCAACGACACGCCCTCCTCGGCGACGAAGCGCGACTGGGCGCGGTCCAGCAGGCCATCGACGAACACCAGCCGCGAACCCTCCACGCCCGCCAGCGTCCACGCCCCCGGCGGCAGCGCTGGCGCCATCGCCGCGGCGTCGCTGGCGACGAAGGCGCGGCGTTCGAGCGCGCGCAGGGGCGAGTACTTCCAGCCCTCCACCCGCGGACCCGGCAGGCCGCCCGCGGCCAGCGCGTCGCGGTTCGCACGCCGTGACTCCGCGAGCCAGCCCAGGCGCGCGCCCGGCAGGCGCGGCGCCTGCGCGTCGAACGCGGCGAGCTGGCTGTCGAGGAACGGGCTGCTCACGGCGCCGGCGCCTCCAGGCGACGCTCGCGCGCCCAGGCGTAACCCTTCTCCTCCAGCGCGAGCGCGAGGTCCTTGTCGCCGCTCTGCACGATGCGGCCATCGACCAGCACGTGGACCCGGTCGGGCACGATGTAGTCGAGCAGGCGCTGGTAGTGCGTGATCACGAGGAAGCCGCGCTCGGGCGAGCGCAACTGGTTGACCCCGTCGGCCACCAGGCGCAGCGCGTCGATGTCGAGTCCGGAATCGGTCTCGTCGAGGATCGCCAGCGACGGCTCCAGCACCGCCATCTGGAAGATCTCGTTGCGCTTCTTCTCGCCGCCCGAGAAGCCCTCGTTGACGGCGCGGTGCAGCAGCTCGTCGGAGACATGCAGGATGCGCAGCTTCTCGCGCACCAGCTTGAGGAACTGCATCGAGTCGAGCTCGGGCTCGCCACGGAACTTGCGCTGCGCGTTCAGCGCAGCCTTGAGGAAATAGGTGTTGTTGACCCCGGGGATCTCGACCGGGTACTGGAATGCCAGGAACACGCCCAGCGCCGCGCGCTCCTCCGGCGGCAGCGCCAGCAGGTCGCGGCCGCGGTATTCGACGCTGCCGCGCACCACCTCGTAGCCCTCGCGCCCCGCCAGCACGTTGCCCAGCGTGCTCTTGCCGGCGCCATTGGGGCCCATGATCGCGTGGACCTCGCCCGCTTTCACGGCCAGGTCCACGCCCTTGAGGATTTCCTTGCCGGCGACGCGCACGTGCAGGTCCACGATCTTCAACATTTCGCTCGTTCCCGGGTTGACTCCCCTATCCCAGGGGAGAAGCGTCGCAGTTTCATTCCCCTCTCCCACCGGGAGAGGGATGCGCCTCAGCGGTGCCGCAGCACCGCGTACACGAAAGCCTGCGCGGAATCCCATGGCGTGCGGTGCTCCTCGCGCGCCTCGCCGACCAGCCCGAAGGCCGGCGCGAATGCTGCCGCCAGCTCCGCCGCCGAATGGCGCCGTACGGGCAATCCGCTGCATTTCTCCGGCCCTTCCGGCGCAAAGGTCGCGATGATCGCGTAACCGCCCGGCCGCACCGCCCTTGCCGCCTGCGCCACGTACGCGGCCCGCGCCGCCTCGTCGACCAGGAAGTGGAACACCGCGCGGTCGTGCCAGAGCCCGTAGCGCGCGTCCGGCAGCGCTGCATGCGTCACGTCGGCCACGTGCCAGGCCACTGACCCACCCGTCGCACCGAGGCGCTCGCGCGCCTGCGCCAGCGCCGCCTCGGAAAGGTCCAGCACGCCGAGGTCGGTGTAGCCGCGTGCAAGCAGGTCGTCGACCAGGGTGGAGCGGCCGCCGCCCACGTCGATGACCGGTGTCGCCCGGTCCAGTTCCAGCCCGTCGATCAGCGCCAGCGAGGTGTCGAGGTGTTCGCGGAACCAGCTGGTCTCGCGCTCGCCCTTGGTGCGGTAGACCTGTTCCCACTGTGCCTGCGGCTCCACGGCCAACGGGCCTGCATCGGTTGCCGCAGGTCGTCGGGGACCGGCATCCACCGCGCTTGCCGCGGCCTGGCCGGCGTCGTCGCGCCAGCGATTCATCCCACCGCCCCCTCGAGGCTGACTTCGAGCAGCTTCTTGGCCTCCACCGCGAACTCCATCGGCAGTTCCTTGAACACCTGCTTGCAGAAGCCGTCGACGATCATGCTCACCGCATCCTCGGCGCTGATGCCGCGCGACCGGCAGTAGAAGAGCTGCTCGTCGGAAATCTTCGAGGTGGTGGCCTCGTGCTCGACCTGCGCGCTGGGGTTGCGGACCTCGATGTACGGGTAGGTGTGCGCGCCACAGCGCTTGCCGATCAGGAGCGAATCGCACTGGGTGTGGTTGCGCGCACCCTCGGCGCCCTTCTCCATCCGGACCAGCCCGCGATAGGTGTTCTGTCCGCGCCCGGCGGAAATGCCCTTGGAGAGGATCTTGGACTTGGTGCGCTTGCCCAGGTGGATCATCTTGGTGCCGGTGTCGGCCTGCTGGCGGTGGTGGGTGAGCGCCACCGAGTGGAACTCGCCGACCGAATCGTCGCCGCGCAGGACGCAACTCGGATATTTCCAGGTGATTGCCGAGCCGGTCTCGACCTGGGTCCAGCTGATGCGCGAGCGCGCACCGCGGCACTCGCCGCGCTTGGTCACGAAGTTGTAGATGCCGCCGACGCCGTTCTCGTCGCCCGGGTACCAGTTCTGCACGGTCGAGTACTTGATGCTGGCGTCATCGAGGGCGACCAGCTCGACTACCGCCGCGTGGAGCTGGTTCTCGTCGCGCATCGGCGCGGTGCAACCCTCGAGGTAGGAGACCTGCGCGCCTTCCTCGCAGAGGATCAGCGTGCGCTCGAACTGGCCGGTATCGCGCGCGTTGATGCGGAAATAGGTGCTGAGCTCCATCGGGCAACGCACGCCGCGCGGCACGAACACGAAGGAGCCGTCGGTGAAAACCGCGCTGTTGAGCGCGGCGAAATAGTTGTCGCCGGTCGGCACCACCGAGCCCAGGTACTTGCGCACCAGGTCAGGGTGCTCCTTCACCGCCTCACTGAAGGAGCAGAAGATCACGCCGGCCTCGGCCAGTTCCTTCTTGAAGGTCGTGCCGACCGAAACCGAGTCGAACACGGCATCGACCGCGACTCCGGCCAGGCGCGCGCGCTCGTGCAGCGGCACGCCGAGCTTCTCGTAGGTCTCGAGCAGTTTGGGATCGACCTCGGCCAGCGATTTCGGCCCTTGCCTGGGCGCGGCGAAATAGCTGATCGCCTGGAAGTCGATCGGCGCGATCGAGAGCTTCGCCCACGCCGGCGGCGTCATCGTCAGCCAGTGGCGATAGGCCGCCAGGCGCCAGTCGGTCATCCACGCGGGCTCGCCCTTGCGCGCGCTGATCATCCGGATCACGCCCTCGTCGAGCCCGGGCGGGACCACGTCGGTCTCGATGTCGGTGATGAAGCCGGCGTCGTAGCGCCGGTTGACCAGGGCCTCGACTTCGCGCGTCGTGGTCGACATCTCAGGCCTCCGCCAGCAGGCGCAGCGGGATTACGCGGCGCCGCGGCGCCGGTGCGCGCATGTCGGCCAGGCTCACGCCGCGCAACGCGGCCTCGACCGCCGCGCTGATACGGCGCCAGTTGCTGCGCACGCCGCAATGCGCCTCGTGGCCGCAGTTGCCTTCGTGCACGGTGCACTCGGTCATGCCGAAGGGCCCTTCCATCGCCGCCACGATGTCGGCGACCGTGATCGCCTGCGGCGCACGCGCCAGGCGATAGCCGCCGTTGGCGCCGCGGAACGATTCGACCAGCTGCGCCTGCCCCAGTTGCTTGAGCAGCTTGCTCACCGTGGTCGGTTCCAGGCGCACGCGCTCGGCCAGCTCCACCGCGCTGATCACGGTGGCCGGGTCCTCGGCCAGGGCGGTCATGACGACTGTGGCGTAGTCGGTAAGGCGGCTGATGCGGAACATGCGGGCGGGCCCGTTCCTAAACGGGACTAAAATGGTACCGATTAGGTGACGGTGGCGTCAAATCCGCACGGCACCCCCTGTAGGAACGGTTTCAGCCGCGACCAGCCCTTGCTGCGTAGCCGGGCAGGGTCGCGGCTGAAGCCGGTCCTACAAGGTCAGGCGCGCGGCAGGCCGCGGCAATCCGTAGACCAACGCCAGCGCGACCAGCACGGGCAGCAGTGCGACGACGAACGGCGCCGCCGGCCCATACCGGTCCCACAGCAGGCCCGCCGCCACGCTCGCCAGCAGGATCGCCAGTCCCTGCACCAGGCTCAACAGCCCGAACGCCGTGCCGCGCAGCTCGCCCGGCGCAGTATCGGCCACCAGCGCGGCGAGGATGCCCTGCGTGAGTCCCAGGTGCATGCCCCACAACGCGATGCCGACCAGCGCCGCCGGCACCGAGGCGGAAACCGCCAGCACCGCATCGGCCAGCAACAGCACGACGAGCCCCAGTGCCAGCAGGCGCCGACGGTCGCCGCGATCGGACCAATGCCCGGCCGGCCACGCAACCAGCATGTACACCGCGTTCATCACCACCAGCACCAGCGGGATCCAGGTCGCCGTCAGGCCCAGGCCCGAGGCGCGCAGCACCAGGAAGGCCTCCGAGAAGCGCGCCAGCGTCAGCGCCGCCGCGACCGCCAGCACGATCCAGTAGTCGCGCCCCAGCAGGCGCATGCCCACGCGCGACAACGGCAAGCGCGCCGGCACCGGCGGACCACTGCGCTCCGGTTCCCGCACGCCGAACACCAGCAGCGCCATGGCGATGAGTCCGGGCACCACCGCCGCCCACAGCACCAGCTTGATGTTGCCGGCCAGCGCCAGCATCAGGCCGATGGCCAGCAGCGGGCCGGCGAAGGCGCCCACGGTATCGAGCGCCTGGCGCAATCCGAAGCTGGCGCCACGCACTTGCGCCGGCGCGATGTCCGCCACCAGCGCATCGCGCGGCGCGCCACGAATGCCTTTGCCGAAGCGATCGAGCAACCGCGCCGCGAGCACGCCGCCCGCGCCGGTGGCGAGCGGGAAGCCGAACTTGGCCAGCGCGGCGATGCCGTAGCCGATCACGACCAGCGGCTTGCGCCTGCCAACCACGTCGCTCAGCCAGCCCGAGAAGACCTTCACCACCAGCGCCAGCCCTTCGGCGCCGCCCTCGATCAGGCCGATCGCGAGCATGCTCACGCCCAGCGTCCCGGCGAGGTACACCGGCAGCAGTCCGTGCACCAGTTCGGAGCCCAGGTCGGTGAAGAGGCTTACCAGGCCCAGGGTCCAGATCGCCGCTGGAATGCGCGGTCGTGCGGCACCGGGTGCGGACGGATTGCTCATGGGTCGAGCATCGCATGCGGCCGCGCGGGCCTGCCATCGACAGGTCCTGCGCCCTTGCGCCGTGGCTGGTTACACTCGGGGCTGGAACCGCAAACGCACGCCGATCGATGTCCCCCACGCCCGAACGCCTGGAAGCGCTGCGCCGTTTTGCCGCGCAGTGGCTGGCCGACGACCTGGTCGAGCCCGAACGCGCCTCCGCCGACGCCAGCTTCCGCAGCTATTGGCGCGTCGCCAGCCGCGGCCGCAG
>Ga0209254_10005001_pt1 | contig 12182 bp, 11 predicted proteins | sample FrelakmetDIP11DI_FD_187148 | JGI IMG/M metagenome (GOLD analysis project Ga0209254, IMG submission 187148) | Freshwater lake sediment microbial communities from the University of Notre Dame, USA, for methane emissions studies - DIP11 DI (SPAdes)... | ecosystem: Environmental > Aquatic >...
CACCCAGTGGATACGTATTGCCCAATGAGCCGCCAATACGCGGTGATGAAGACCATCCGCCACTTCGCCGACCTGGCCCAGAGATCGGTGGAGCGCGAGGTAATGGTGGAGGCCATCGCCAACATGCCCTTGCGCACACGCCTAGGCAAGTCCAAGTTCGAGGAAACGGTCGACCAGGAGCTGGAGGACATCAACCGTGAGATGGACAAGGCCTTCGAGGCCCTGGGAGGGAAATAGATGACCATCAAGGAGTACAAGACCATCTCGCAGATCGCCGGACCGCTCGTCTTCGTGGAGAAGACGGAACCAGTGGGATTCAACGAGATCGCAATCGTCACCCTACCAAACGGCGAGGAGCGCCGTGGGCAGGTGCTCGATACATCCCATGACCTCGTCGTCATACAGATGTTCGAGGGGACGTCCGGCATCGAGAGGGCCGCAGGCGCCCGGTTCCTGGGCGAGACCCTCAAGATGCCCGTGTCCCAGGACATGCTGGGCCGCATACTGTCAGGGAGCGGCGAGCCCCTGGACGGAGGGCCGAAGATCATACCTGAGGACCGCCTGGACATCGTCGGGGCGGCCATCAACCCCTGGGCGCGCGACAACCCGCGCGAGTTCATCCAGACCGGCATCAGCACCATCGACGGCATGAACACCCTGGTGCGAGGGCAGAAGCTGCCCATCTTCTCCGGGAGCGGGCTGCCGCACAACGACATCGCCCTGCAGATCGCTCGCCAAGCCAAAGTGCTGGGCAAGGAGGAGGAGTTCGCCGTGGTGTTCGGCGCCATGGGCATCACCAGCGAGGAGGCGCAGTACTTCATGAAGGACTTCGAGAGGACCGGTGCCCTCAAGCGCGCGGTCGTCTTCATGAACCTGGCCGACGACCCGGCCATCGAGCGCATCATCACTCCGCGCCTGACATTGACCACCGCCGAGTACCTCGCCTACGACCTGGACATGAACGTGCTCGTCATCCTTACGGACATCACCAACTACTGCGAGGCGCTGAGGCAGATCGGCGCGGCCCGCGAAGAAGTGCCTGGCCGACGCGGATACCCTGGGTACATGTACACCGACCTGGCCACGCTGTACGAGAGGGCGGGGCGAATCAAGGGCCGCAAGGGCTCCATCACCCAGATCCCCATCCTGTCCATGCCGGGCGACGACATCACCCACCCCATCGCCGACCTCACCGGCTACATCACCGAGGGCCAGATCGTGGCCAAGAGGGACCTGCACCGCGCGGGCATCTATCCGCCCATCGACGTCGGCTCCTCGCTTTCCCGGCTCATGGACTCCGGCATCGGCAAGGGCCGCACCCGGGAGGACCACAAGTCCGTGTCCGACCAGTGCTACGCCGCCTACGCCGAGGGTCGCGATCTGCGCGGGCTAGTGGCCATCGTCGGCAAGGACGCGCTGTCCGAGAGGGACCGCAAGTTCCTGGAGTTCGCCGACCTCTTCGAGAAGCGCCTGGTCCGCCAGGGCAAGGAGGAGGACCGCGACATCGAGACCACCCTCAACCTGATGTGGGACCTGCTGGCGCACATCCCCGAGAACCAACTCACCAGGATCGATCGCAAGTGGATCGAGAAGTACCACCCGGCGCACCAGCAGAAGGCGGCCTGAGGACGGCTGTACCATGGTAAAGCAGGACATCAAGCCAACCCGGTCGGAGCTCCTCGAGATCAAGAGGAAGATCAAGCTCAGCCAGGCCGGCTACAAGATCCTGAAGATGAAGCGGGACGGCCTCATCCTGGAGTTCTTCAAGATCCTGGAGGAGGCCAAGGAGATACGGCAGAGGGTCAACCGCGACTTCGAGATCGCCAGGACCAAGATCGCCGTGGCCAAGGCCGTGGACGGGGCCATCGCCGTCAAGTCCGCCGGCTTCGCCCTCAAGATCCACCCCCAGATCCAGCTGCGCTCCAAGAACATAATGGGATTGGTCGTGCCGGAGATCGAGGCCACCAGCCTCCGGGCCACCTCCGACACCCGAGGCTACGGCGTCATCGGCACCTCCACGTACATCGACGAGGCAGCCAAGGCCTTCGAGAACCTCACCGAGACGGTCATCAAGGCCGCGGAGATCGAGACCACCATGAAGCGCCTGTTGGACGAGATCGAGAAGACCAAGCGCCGCGTGAACGCGCTCGAGTACAAGGTCATCCCTGAGCTAAAGGAGGCCGCCGCCTTCATCCAGCTCCGCCTCGAGGAGATGGAGAGGGAGAATATATTCCGTCTCAAGCGCATCAAGCAGAAGACGGCCGCCGCTGCGGCCGAGGCCGGCAGATGAGGAAGCAGGACGAGGAGTTCGAGGAGAAGGCGGGGCGCAGGGGCGTCATGCTCCGGGTCTTTTGGTACATGGCTCTAGGGATGTTGGTGCTGGGCTACGTGCTGATCTTCCTGCTCTGGGTCTGGTGAGCCGCGCTGGCGCCTCAGGCGCACCTTTACCCGCGTCTTCTCAGCTGAAGTCCTTTATCGAGCACTTGCCCGTGCCAAGGTGCACCATCGGGACCTTGGCGGGGTCAGGGACGAAATTGTGCATCCTTTGGAAAGAGGTCTGGTCCTGCCAGGTGGATGCGTTGATCAACCGCACCCCCCGATAATCGGAGATGCCGGCGCTGTGAACGTGGCCGGTCACGAAGATGTCCGGGACCTGATCGATGACCAGATGGTCCTTCTTCTCCGGGGCGATGGCCGTCTTGCCGCCATAGATGGGGGCGAGGTGCCGCCGCCTCAGCATCTCCCGCATCGCCTCCAAGGGATGGTTATAGGTCAGCCCCTGGATGGCGTTCACCAGGTCGTCCATGCTCTTGCCGTGGTAGGAGAGGACGACCCTCCCCTCGATCTCCAGGTAGCAGGGGTTGCCCACCAGCAGCACCGAGGAGTCGAAGAGCCGGGCGATCTCATCGCTGAAGGCCGGCTGCGGCTCCGCCAACCTGACCGCGTCATGGTTGCCGGGTTGAACGATTATCTGGATGTGGTCCGGCAGCTCCTTGAGCAGCTCGGCCAGGGAGCGGTACTGCTCGAAGATGTCCTCGATCTCCAGCTCCTCCTCCTGGTCCGGGAAGATGCCGATGCCGTCGACGCAATCCCCGGGGACCAACACGTATTCCAGACCCTCCTTCTTGGCCTGGGTCTTGGTCCATTTGATCATATGCCCCCACTTCTCCCTCAGGAAGGTGATGCTCCCGACGTGAATGTCGGAAAGGAAGGCGATCTGTGCGCTGGAGTCCGAGGGGGCCATGCTGCCGGTGATGGGCACGTCGGGCCTGATGATCTCGTTGGCCACCACCATCCCCCCTTTCTTCGCCACCTTGCCCACCACCCCGATGACCTCGTCCTGGATCACCTGCTCGTCGATGAGCGGCGACTCCTTGGTGATGAGGACCAGCCCTTTTCCGTCCTCGTCCTCGAGCTCGATCATCTTGTGGCCGTTCTTGGTCGTCCGGACCTCGTTGACGATCCCGATGCAGCGGACCTCGCGCTCCAGCTGCATGGCCTTGGTTATGGAAACGCATCCCACCAGCTCCCTTCGGCGCACCAGGATGCGCTTGATGCTCTGGAACCGGTCGTTGAAGTAGCGCGCGAAGTCGATGATGTTGCCCTCGCAGGTCGAGTTCCCGGTGATGTCCTTCAGGACCTTGACCTCGCCCCTCTTGACCGGCGGCGGGGCAGGGGACGGCGGGCAGGAGCCCCGGGTCGACGAAGCGCAGTAAGCATCCCTGATGTCCTGGATGGTGATGACCAGGGGCATCTGGGGCATGACCTCGACCGCCTTCCTGACGAACCCCAGGGGGTCGCTCTGCCCCAGGACGAAGTCGACGGCCTCAGGCGAGAGGAAGACGCCCTCCTCCATCAATGCCGCTAGAACCTGGTCCCTCATGATCAGGCTAGCATCATGTGACGGGTCCATTTAAATACTTCTTCTCGGATGCCGAGCGCATCATGGCCCTGGTCACGATTACGGCGAGATGCTATCCCACCGAGGACCCGGCGAAGGTGGAGAGGGCGATCCTCAACCTCTTCCCCGGCAGCGAGGTGGAGAGGTCAGCCGACGCCATACTGGCCAGGACCGGCAGCCTGGAGCGCTTCAAGGAGCTCATCCGCAACCACCGCATCCTGGACGCGACCCGTCGCGTTATGATGCGAGGGACCGACGGGGAAAGGACCAGCTTCGTGGTCAACAAGCAGGCCGCGCTGTCGGGGAAGGTCAGCTTCCTCGAGGGCAAGGTGGCATTGGGAGGGATCCAGGTAGCCATCGAGGACGAGGACCTCGGAGCCCTGATCGACGAGGTCTCGCCCACCACCGTCAACGGAGAGGAGGTACCAAGATGATCGCAGTTTCCGCGCCCGTGCTTTCCATGTTGGATTTCGATGAGGCCTTCGGCTTCGTCAGCAAGGAGTTCAATGCCTGGGAGATCGTGGGGGAGGGTCGGCACTTCCTCCCCAACCTGGTCTATCAGTTCTTGGACGCCAGTTCGTCATACGACCTGAGCTTCTCCGCCCATGCCCCCCTGAGCGACATCAACATCGGCTCGCTCAATGAGCGGGTGAGGGAAGCCTCGTTGAGGGAGATAGTTCACTCCATCAAGGCCGCCAGGCGCATGGAGATCGGACTGCTGACCGTCCACCCCGGCTTCTACTCTCCCGCCGGGATGCTGGAAAAGCCCAAGGTCCTACAGACCACCTTGGAGTCGCTCTCCTACATCGAATCCGTTTCCCGCGATCTGGGCGTCAGGGTGGCCCTGGAGAACATGCCCAACATGGGGCCCTTGACCATGGGCCGAACGCCCGCTGAGCTGCTGCAGCTCCTCGGCTCCTTCGAGCTGGGCATCTGCTTCGACGTGGGCCACGCCAACACCATGGGCAACGTCGAAGCCTTCCTAGCGCACAAGAAGCGGTTCATCAACGTCCACCTCCACGACAATCTGGGCGAGCGGGACCAGCATCTTGCGGTAGGCGAGGGGAACATTGATTTCAAGAAGGTGCTGTCGGCACTGTCGGATTACCAAGGTCGTTTCGTCATAGAGGCGCGCAGCCTCAAAGAGGCGGTCGTATCCCGGGACCGCTTGACCTCCATACTGGCAGCGCTCTGATCATTCCTTGTTGCCACAGCGGACGCACTCCAGCTTGCCGTCCACGAAGCGGGCCTCGGTGTTGCCGCATTTCGTGCAGCTGTAGAACCCATCCTTATGTGAACGCATGACGGGAGGCGCCGTGCTCGGCGCCATGGATCTCTGTTGCGGCGGAGGGGGTGGAGGAGCCACCGACGAAGGAGTTGGGGTGGGTCCGATGGGCTTTGCGGCCTTCGGCTCCGCACCCTTGCCCATAAGGAAATCGAAAATACGCTTGCAGTAAACCACGAGGTACGCGCTTCCAAGCAGGTCCCAGAAAAGGATCAGCAACCCCAGAATCAAAGTCACCGCCAAAGAGCTTGGAGCGATGTCCATCGGCACGGAAAGGTAATCGACCGTGAAGTGCAGCATGATGCAGGCGTACAGGCCCAGCCGGAGGAACAGGTATCCGAATGCCAGTCCTGCGATCCAGGTCGGAACGATCTTCCAGGTGTCCCAATAGATGATGTGGCCGAGGGCGAATATGCCTGCGGAGGCCCAGATGAGGGCCAACTCTATGCCGCCGAACTCGAACTTGCCGCCAAGGAAGTACCGCCACAGCTTCTTCCTCTTGTGGTATGCAAGATCTATGAGCAACAAAGGGATCCCGATGTAGAGAACGCGGGTGATCAACTCCTCCCAAACCGAGGCATTGGCCAAACCGTACAACAGCTGCCAGAGTTCCTCGCTGGCGAAATCGGGTGTGGTGATCTCGACGTTCAAGAGCATGAGGATGAGTGCGTAGATGAAGTTCATCGCCATGATGGCGAAGAACACCGTGCCCACGATCCAGAGGGGGCTGTGCCCCCCCTTCGGCCTCTCCAATCTCAACTCTTGCTTGAAGGTGTCCACGCTCGCGATCACCATCCAGGCGAAGGAGACGGCGATGGCGAGCACCAATAGGACATGGTACACGCCGAAGGACAGGCCGGTCAATTCGAACAATCCTACGAGAGGGTTGGCCCAAGGCACTATGAGGAAGAGAACGATGCCATTGGATGGGTCCGAAGCCTCAGGAAGGACGATGCTCGGGCTCCAGACCAGTATTATGAGATTTACCACTAGCAGGGCCAATAGAGCCGCGAGCCCGATCAATGTGACCAAACGACCGAACTTCATGACCGATTCGATGTGCGACGGTGGTCGATAAGTGTAGCTTTGAGAGTATGCGGCGGGCACCTGCACGCTCAAAGATCTTCCGCAGAAGGGGCAGAAGCGATCCGCCTCTTCGAGAGGCTTGCCGCAACCTGGACAATACCTTAAGGGCGTGGGGGGCGATGCAGCATCCCCCGGTTCGGTCATGCCCCGTCCAATTCTCAGTTTGATATATTTAATCTTCGACAGTTCTCTTTTCTGGGGCGCTGTCTGATGCCATCACCAACGCCCTTCATGCCATCCAGCGCGTCCAATCGAGCATCGAGAATGCTCGGGCTGATGGAAACTTTTAATACCGAACCCACTTCTTCCGAGTTACTTGCTTAGGAGGCAAGACAATGGACGACGAGTCGAACGGCAAGAAGGTAGATTTCATAACGATCAGCGCTGAGAAGATACCCTTCGGGCGTAACAACTTCATCGAGGTCGCCAGGAAGAAGGCGGTCACGGGTGACGGGGAGAACGAGTTCATATCGCTCTCGAGGGGGTACTATCTTCCGGACGGCACGGAGCGCTTCAAGAAGTCCGTGACCATCCCCGACGACGCGAAGATAAAGGAATTCGTTATCGCCAAGATTAAGAGCCTTTGAGGCTCCAGTCATTTGCTCTTCTTGGATTTCCTTTCCTTCTCTTTCAGCATGATCAGCTCGAGGTAGGACCTCCTCTCGTTGCCTTCGACCCCGAGCTCTCTCATGAGGGCCAGGATTCTTGATCTGCCGTCTTCTAGGTCCTCGCCCTCGAACTCGAACTCCACGTAATCCCCCAGCCCCTCCACTTGGTCCAGGCAGACGCTGACCCCCTTTAGGCCAAAAATCCTCCTTTGCTTGGAGACCCGCATCACCGGTTCGAATCCCAGCTTCTCTAGGATCTTGGCGAACGTCTCGGCATTGCCCAAGGAAACCTCCAGCTCCTCTCGCGTCTTGCTCCCCCGGTCCAGTTTAGGGCCTTTGTATGTGACCAGGGTCAGGTCGTTCTCCACCCGCAACCTCAGGGCCTCGTCCGTTCGCCCGAAGTCTCGGTCGGGGTGGGCGTAGTAGATGTCCTTCTGGTACAACCTTCCGAAGTTCCTCGCCCCCGAAGCCTTTAGCTTGGCCTCCAGCGCGCCAAGGTCTGAGCAGGGTGCCTTTATCTCGATCTCCAACACGATAGGCGATTCGCCTAGTTTCACATAAAGCTCCCTTCGGGCGAATCGTATTTTACAGAGGAGGCCATAAAGAAGCTGAGAGCATGGCGGAACTGGGGCTGATGCATGTCTATACTGGTGAGGGCAAGGGAAAGACCACGGCAGCATTCGGCCTGGCCCTAAGAGCATGGGGCAGGGGACTGAGGGTCTGCGTGATCCAGTTCATGAAGTGCGGCGAGGACTATGGGGAGGTCGTGGCCGCCAGGAGGCTCAAGGGGCTCGATCTCTTCCAATTTGGCAGTGGGAAATGGGTGGACAAGGAGCGGCACACCCCAGAAGACGAACTCTTGGCCAAGAGCGGGTTGGCGAAGGCCAAGGATGCTTTGACATGCGGGAAGTACGACGTCGTAATCCTTGACGAGGCCAACGTCGCCACGGACTTCGGGTTGCTGAGTCCGGCGGAGGTATTGGGCGTCGTCCGCTCGAGAAGCAAGGTCGAGGTGGTCCTGACCGGCAGGTACGCCCCCGAGGAATTCATCCGGGAGGCGGACCTGGTCACGGAGATGAGGGTGCTGAAGCATCCGTACGATTCCGGGGTTGACGCCCGACCGGGAGTGGAGTATTAAAGTCGCCGGCTGGGCTTACGCATGGACGGAAGCAGGAACAGCAGCACGCCCATGATGAAGAAGCCAAGCCCAACAACCGGGATATCGATCAAATATGATAGAGCCACCCCCGAGACGATCAATGCCGTGGCCAGCACATAGAGGAAGAACTCGGGCCGCACGTCACTGCAATGAACGCAGGCGTTAATTGCTCTTTCTGCTTCCTTTCTTTCGGGTGCGCAGGTACATGAGGAAGCGCACCTCCTCGTTCAGCCGGATGGCCTTTAGGCCGTCGGCATCCCCTCGCTTAACCAGGTCCAACGCCAGAGGTTGTCCGCGCGTGAGCATGTAGATTAGCTGGAACGCCTCGTCGTCCAAGTCCCCACCTAAGAATTCCCGTGCCGTCGCCTCGTCGAAGCGATGCAATCTGATCTCGATCACGTCCTTGGACAGCACATCAGGGCGCAGGTAGAACCTTTCATAAGAAGGGGTCTCCTCCCTCATGGACACGGCCAGTTTGCATAATCCCCCACGCAATCGGGGAACAAAGTCCGTGAGGAAGTCCACCATGACCTCGCTCATTTCCCGATAGTTGTCTAGGCAAATGAGGGCCCTCTCCCCCTTAAGGGCATCGGCGCTCGATTCGAAACCAAGGAAAGCCGAGAAGCGCTCCAGGTTGCTCTTCAAGGACGCAGGGTCCTCCTCTTTGGACAGGTCATGCCAAAGGACCGGGCCATCGAATAGGTCCACGGCAACCTTCTTCAGGAAAGTGGAGGACCCATAGCCATGGTTGGCGTAAATGGCCAGGACCAAGGCAGGGCCCGATAGGAACTCCTTGGCAATCGCCAGCTGCTCCCCTCTTCCAAAGAAGTCATCCGCTCTCAGCTCAATATCAGAGACGATCAGCCGCTTGCCAGGGGCTTGGGGGCGCAGGACCCCACCTATCGAATCCACTACTTCTAGGGTGTGCAGATAAGGATAGGCGGCTAGGACCTCCCTAATCCGCCTTCTCCTCTTCCTCCCATCTTCGACCAATTCGAGCTCCTCGTCGCCCACCGACTCCACCAGCTCTTTGGCCCGGAGTAGGCCGGTGGGGGTGAGCAGATAATAACTCATTTTCCTATCCCCGCCCTCCAGCCTTCCTTTGCCAGCCTCCACCAGACCAGCATCCACCAGGGGCTTCAGGACCCTTGTTATGTGAGTGCGATTGACATTGAGGGCGGAAGCGATCCCTTGCTGGGTCAGCGCCTCGCTCGGCTTTTCCGTGAGGTGGGAGCGTGAATCGTAAAGATGGAGCAAGGCCCGCTCCTTAGGGGACAGCTGGAGCATCCCTTGGGACTCGACTGCAGGCGATATCTAACTTTCTGCCGTCGTATCCAAAAGGATAACCGCGAGCGACCAAAGGTATCACTCTGGATAACAGTGCTGGAAGAATTCGCTCCTGGGTAATTACCACATAATGATTATATATGGAGCCAGGGGTAACTTCATATCCACGGAGCCAACGCTCCCTCAATGTTTCGGAGGTCGTCGGATGGGTAACCTAAGTCGCAAGTTACGCAAGAACAAGAAGGGTGTCTCGGAGATTATCGCGAACATCCTGATCCTCGGTATCACCGTGACGCTGTTCTCGAGCATCATGGTGTTCGTGGCTTCCATGCCGGAACCGCACGAGAACGCCTATGCCGACTTCACCCCAAACGTGAAAATCATATCTGGATCCCCCAATAGGCTTGAGGTCAACCTGACGCATAAGGGCGGACAGGAGCTCAAATCCTATACCACGGCGATCTACCTCTTCGTAAACGAGACGCAAACGACCTTGCACTTATCCGACAGCCTGTTTCCATTGGGCGAAAAGTGGACCGTGGGAGAGACCTTCATTTACAGGTACACCGTGGCCAATGGTGTGAACCCTTACAAGCTCACGCTCTCCGTTATGATTAGCGACACTGAAAAGAACTCAATACTGTACCAGGCCAACATCCTCGGAGGAAGCATGGGGGCGAGCTCTCCGCCGATCATCGGAGCTAGGGGGACCACGCCCTCTCCGACCTATGACGCCACGCAATTCAACTTCTATGTCCAGATAACGGACACGGACAAGGACCTCAAACCCAACAGCGTGTACATTGACCTCACCAGTTTGGGCCTTTCCTCAGGGCCGGTCAAGATGTACGACAACAACACTGATGGGATTTTCACCAGGGGCTCGTACACATCAAAGCTGGCCTGGAACGGGGCGAGCATACTCATCAATTGCTCCGACTGGGCCGGGCACCAGGTCAATGGGCTGGTCACGTTGAGCATACTGGCCCAGAGCGGAGGAAGCCAAACCTACTATGGGCCTTACTATAACTATTCGTCCTATTTGATTAACGGCACCTATCCTCCGGATGTGACCGGTGGAGAAAGCGGAGGTTCCTCTGCTGCGGGGACGACCTTCTATTACATAAGGAGGGCTTCCGACTACTTCATCACCCGCGACTTCACCCCATCCCAGGACATCCTGCTAGAATTGTATAGCGACAAGCTCTCCAACCTGGCGCTGGAGAATGGCTTCTACATCTTCCACCCGATTACCGGGGATAAGATCTATCCGCAGACGGTGGAGGTGGACGCGCTCGACTATGGCGGCATATACGGCACGTTCTATCGTTATGTGTACGTATTCGATGCGCCCAGCGACCCGTACATCTATCCGCTGCAGATGAAGGCCAAGGACAACCTCGGCACTATAATCAACATCCTCGATACGATCAGCGTCTCCGGTGGGAGCTATCCCAAGTTGGTGACGTATAAGAACGTGACTAACGCCTTGGTGCAGAGCAAGGGTTTCAACCACACCGACACGGTCTACCTGAAGATTTCCACCATGAACGTTGACGCCTCGTCAAGCGGCGTCTACGTTTCGGACATTGAGATAAGCGATTACACAGGCAGATACGTGGTCAAGAAGGTTCCACCAGCATACTCCTCGCCCCTATCATACTCCGCTCCTGTGAGCTGCGTGCACAAGACCGGGAACACGCCGACCCCCGCTTACGAAGGCACAACCTCGGGCACATATACCGTACAAATCAACCTGAAGGATGCCTACCAGGGATGGTGGCTGCCCCGCACCAACTGGTACACGGTGCGCATAGGGCTGGTGACTGATAACAACGAAATCTATTACCAATTGAGCTGCCAGATCAACGTCACCGCTCCACTCACCACCATGGACATATTGGCGTCAGTCGGTAGCGGCTCGTTCACCTGGTCCTCCTCTGGAGCGAACTGGGAGAACAGCGGCATCAACTGGTATAAGTTCACTGAGGAATGGGACGAGACGGTCATCGCCACCTCCGACGACGGCTCGCTGCCCAGCGATGGTCCAATCGGTCTCTGCCTGGCGGATCTCGACGGAGACGGGGACCAGGACGTCGTGGTCGGAACTCAGGACCAATCCCAGCCCAACATCCTTTGGTACGAGAACTATTTGGTAGATGGAAGCAGCTGGTCCGACCCCAGGGTCGTATGCAACCCATTCGATGCCTATAACCCAGCAGGGGCGGCGGATGCGGCCTACAACAATAATCAGGGGAATGTCAACGAAGACGCTAGCGTTTGGGCCACCGGCGTCTCCCCGGATCGCTTCTATAGCGGCTATGCGGACAAGTACGAGCTCTGCGGTGACCTCGAAGTGGGCGACTTCGACAACGATGGCGACGGGGATATAGTGGCAAGCTTCATCCATGTCGTGGTCTACACCGATGCCACCGGCTCTGGTGACGCGGACTACACCAACTCCTGGGGCATGTACTTCAATCGAGGTATCTACGTCTTCTGGAACGACGGCTCCTGGACCAAAAAGGTGCTCTATAGCACCTTGGATTGGATAGCCGCAGACGCCGCCAATAAGAACACCAACCCGGCGGCTATGGACGTGGATGTGGCCGACTTCAACCTCGATGGCTACGACGACGTCGTCGCTGGTTACGAGACCGGTGAGACCAAGGTCTGGATGAACCGCTGGAGCGTGACCGATGGCTCTATCGCAAACCACGAGAACAAAGCCTTCGGATCTGATGGAATTGGCTACACTGTTCGCACCATCCCAGCGTACACTGGAACGGGGTCCCTCCCCTGGAGCCACGTACAATATCCAGTCCGTATTGCTGCCGACAGGGTGAACAACGACAA
>Ga0209254_10005002_pt1 | contig 12181 bp, 10 predicted proteins | sample FrelakmetDIP11DI_FD_187148 | JGI IMG/M metagenome (GOLD analysis project Ga0209254, IMG submission 187148) | Freshwater lake sediment microbial communities from the University of Notre Dame, USA, for methane emissions studies - DIP11 DI (SPAdes)... | ecosystem: Environmental > Aquatic >...
CACCGGTTGGCGAAGATTGCTTCGCCTCCGTGCGGAAGTGACGTGTTATTCTATGGAGCAGGTAATACGGCCGGAGACCGCTCTAGTCTCCCTTCGCAAGAAAGCGGAAAGGTATGACCACAGAAAGGAGAAACGACCGCAGTCGTCGCTGCGGCGAGCCGCCGCGTTCTCGATCGATTGGCAAAAGCTCAGAGGCCGCAACTATGACGAAGCTGTCAACAAAATCGGAGAACAGATTGAATCGATGACCTGCTATTTCGTCAGGTCAGGGCCAGGACTAGGGCTAGCAGTACCCCGCCGGCCATGACGCTGCCCAACTGGCCGGCGGTGTTGGCGCCCATGGCGTGCATCAGGATATAGTTGTCGAAATCCTCATCGTGGGCCACCCGCGCCGCCAGCCGGCCTGCCATCGGAAAGGCGCTAATGCCCGCCGCCCCGATCAACGGGTTGATGGTCCGGCCGCTGAGGGCGCACATCAGCTTGCCAAACAGCAGGCCGGCCACCGTATCCAGCACAAAGGCAACCAACCCCAACGCCAGGATGCTCAGAGTAGTCCAGTTCAAGAAGGCAGCCGCACCCATCGTCGAGCCGATGGTCAACCCCAAGAACAGCGTCGAAACGTTGATGATCTCGTTCTGCGCTGCCTTGCTCAGCCGGTCCACCACCCCACTCTCGCGCAGCAGATTGCCCAACATCAGCATGCTGATCAACGGTGTGGCGTCGGGCACCAGCAGGCCGGCGATGAGGGTAATGACCACCGGAAAGGCCACCAGCGCCCGGCGGTCCACCGGCCGGGGAGTATACTCCATGCGGACGCGGCGCTCGGACTTGGTCGTCAGCAGCTTCATCAGCGGCGGTTGGATGATCGGGATCAGGCTCATATAAGAATAGGCCGCCACCGCGATTGGCGCCAGCAGCCGAGGCGCCAGCTTGGTGGCGACAAAGATAGAGGTCGGCCCGTCGATGGCCCCAATGACGCCGATAGACGCTGCCTCGTTGAGGGGAAAGCGCAGCAAGGTGGCCAGCAGCAGCGTGCCAAAGATGCCAAACTGCCCGGCTGCGCCCAGCAGCGCCATCTTGGGCTGGGCCAGCAACGGGCTAAAGTCGATCATTGCCCCAACGCCGATAAAGATCAGCAGCGGGAACAGCTCGGTGCTGATCCCGGCCTGGTACAGCACCCCGAACAGGCCGTTGGCCTCCGTCATGCCGGTCAAAGGGATGTTGGCCACGATACAGCCAAAGCCGATCGGCAACAGCAGCACCGGCTCGTACTCTTTGACGACGGCCAGCACGATGAGAATGGCGCCCACCGCGATCATGACCGCGTTACCGGCAGTAAAATCGGCCAGCCCTTTCGACAGCTCACCCAGCAGATGGGATAGGTCCATTTAGGGCGCAAACTCCACCAGCGGCTCCTGGTGCTTGACGTGCTGGCCGACTGTCACGTGTACCGCGGCGATCTGACCGGCACGTGTGGCCCGGATCGCGTTCCGCATCTTCATCGCCTCCAGCACACACAGCTCGTCACCGATCTGCACCTTGGCGCCGGGCTTGACGGCAATGGCGACGATGACGCCGGGGATCGGCGCTCGAACCAAGAGCGCCTTGTCGCCGCCTGAGGGTGGAGTGGGGATGGGCGCACTGTGGGGAATGGGCGTACTCCCATATGCCCCCACAACCTCGGGCTTGCTAGGGGTTGGCATACTAGCGGGCGCACCACCTTGCGCCCCTACGACCTCCGGCCAGACCTCAAAGCGCTCGCCATCGACCGTCGCCACGATGGGCCGGGCATCCAGGTCATCCACGTCAACCTCAAAGACCTGGCCCTCAATTTGCACCTTTCCCCTGAAGGGGATCTTTGTCAGTTTCATCGAGCTGGACCTCGCGAAGAGATGCGCAGGCCTTTGGCGCGTTGCACTACCTGCCAGGCACTCGCTTGCCCAGTGGGCGATATAGGGCGGGCAGGTAGTCCTGCTGACCCGCTTCGTCGCGCCAGAGCAACAGTTACGGCTGCTGCTGCTGCCCGGCGCTTGCGGAGATCGCTTTTGAGTGATACGTCTTCTTGCGGGCTACCTTCTCGGCGTTCTCCCTCGGTAGGCTGATCCGCACCGGGCCTGGTGATGCGAACCAGGGCTGCCATCACCAGCCAAAACAGGATGATCGAGCCGAACACCAGGCCCATGCCGATCACAGTGATCTGGAGAGCGAGCAGTAGATCCTGTGTCACGTCCGATCCCACCTACAGCGGCACATTGCCATGCTTGCGCGCCGGCGCGGTCGAATACTTGTCCCGCAGCGCGGCCAGTGCGGCGATAATCTTGTTTCTCGTCTCTCGCGGCTCGATGATGTCGTCTATGTAACCGGCGTACGCAGCCTGATACGGGTTGTTGAACCGCTGCCGGTACCCTTCCACCAGGCGTTGGCGCTCCGCCGCCCGCTCTGCCTCGGGGGTCGCCTCGATCTCTTTTCTGAACAGGATGTCGACCGCCCCTTCGGCTCCCATGACCGCGATCTCGGCGCTCGGCCAGGCATAGCTGACGTCAGTTCCCAGGTATTTGCTGCTCATGACGATATAGGCGCCGCCGTACGACTTGCGCGTCGTGATGCCGATCTTGGGCACAGTCGCCTCCGAATAGGCATACACGATCTTGGCCCCGTGGCGGATGATGCCCCGGTGCTCCTGGTCGATGCCGGGCAAAAAGCCGGGAGAATCGATGAATGTGACCAGGGGAATGTTGAAACAATCGCACATCCGCACAAAACGGGCGATCTTGTCCGACGCGTCAATGTCGATTACGCCGGCCATGACGCTCGGCTCCTGGGCCACCAGGCCGGCGGTGTGACCGCCGATGCGGGCCAGGGCGACGATCGCATTGCGCGCCCAGGCAGGCTGCAGCTCCATGAGCTCACCCTTGTCCACGATGTGGGCCAGCACCTCATGCATGTCATACGCCAGAGACGGATCGAGTGGAACGATGGTATTCAGTTCGTCACCTGTGCGCAGCGGGTCATCGCCGCACGGCAAGTAGGGCGGATTCTCGACGTTGTTGGACGGCAGATAGCCGAGCAGCCGCCGGCACAGGGCCAGGGCTTCCGGCTCCGACTTGGCCCCCAGGTGGGCTGTGCCGCTGACCGCCATGTGCACGTCGGCCCCACCCAGGCTTTCCTGGTCGATGATCTCGCCGGTCACCGACTTGATCACCTCTGGTCCGGTGATGAACATGAACGACTGCTTTTCCACCATGATGATCAGATCGGTCAGGGCAGGACAATAGGACGCACCGCCGGCGCACGGGCCGAGCATGACGCTGATCTGAGGGATGACGCCCGAGTATTGCGAGTTGCGCTTGAATATCTCGGCATAGCCGCCCAGGCTCCTGACCCCCTCCTGGATCCGGGCTCCGCCGGAATCGATCAGGCCCACAATCGGTGCGCCGTTGTGCACGGCCAGGTCCATCACCCGGCAGATCTTGCGGCTCTGCATCTCGCTCAGAGTGCCGCCCAGGATGGTAAAGTCCTGAGCATAGACATACACCGTCCGGCCGTCGATCTGGCCATAGCCGGTGATCACCCCGTCGCCCAGGTACTTGTCGGTCACCAGATCTAGAGAGCTCGCGTCCGGATTGGGGGAACGCTGTTCAGCGGGAGGAAGAGGGTCATCGTGGCCGATGGTGAAAGGCTCAAGCTCGTTGAAGGTGCCGGCATCAAGCAGCAGATCGAGCCGCTCGCGGGCCGTCAGTTTGCCCTTGGCGTGCTGCCGGGCAATGCGCTCCGCACCCCCGCCCTGGCGGACCCTGTCGCGCAGGGCCCGCAGCTGCTCTATACGAGGATCGTTCCCCGCGTCTCCCATTTCATTCCTCGAGGTTCGTATTATAAAGGCGACTCAGTATATACCCAACCGGGCGACAATGCAAGTCAACCCGGCTAGCTAGGTGCGCCCGGCCAAGACGGGCAAGTCACAATTGACAGCGATTGCGGGCTGTGGTATACTGTCACTCCTGGCGCAGTCTACCAGATTATGGTGGCGGTGACAATGTCCGTAACGACGGGGCAGACACGTTCGGGGGCCTATTACGATTCGGTTGTCCTGATGCACCTGCAGCGCTCCCTGGCTGGCCTACCCGGCATCCTAGACGCCGGGGTGGTGATGGGTACCGCGGCCAACAAAGAGATCCTGGCCCAAACCGGCCTGTTGACGCCTGAAGCCCAGGCCGCCGGAGCCGATGACCTGGTCATCGTCATCCGTGCGGACGACAACGCCGCTGCCCAGGCTGCTTTGGACCAGGTAGACACCCTTCTTGCCCAACGCCGCCGGATCGTCGAGCTAGAGTTCCTCCCTAAAAGCTTGGAATCTGCCGCACAGATACTGCCCGATGCCCAATGGGTGCTCATCTCGGTGGCCGGCCGCTACGCCGCCGGTGTGGCCCGCCAGGCGCTCAGCCTGGGCAAGCACGTTTTTCTTTACAGCGATAACGTCTCCCCAGAAGACGAAATCTCGCTCAAACAGATCGCCGCCAGCGCCGGACTGCTGGTCATGGGGCCAGACTGCGGCACGGCCATCGTCAACGGCGTGGGGTTGGGCTTTGCCAACCGGGTGCGCCGGGGACCGATCGGGCTGGTCGCCGCTTCGGGGACCGGGCTGCAGCAGGTGAGCTCGCGCATCCACCAGTTGGGAGGGGGTCTCACCCACGCCCTGGGTACCGGCGGGCGCGACCTGTCCGAGGCAGTGGGGGCCGTGACCGCCCGCCAGGGACTCGATCTGCTTCGCCGCCACCCCGAGACGCAGGTCGTTGTGCTCGTTTCCAAGCCACCGGCTCCCAAGGTAGCGGACGAGCTGTTGCAGCTTGCCCGGTCGGCGGGCAAGCCGGTCGTGGTTGATTTCATCGGCTACCTGGGCCGCTCGGTGGACAACCTCCACTTTGCCAACACCTTTGACGAAGCGGCCGCGCTGGCGGTGCAGTTGGCTACCGAACAGGTTGGCGGTGATGGGCGGGCAGAAGGCACCGTTCCCACCGGCCAGTTTGCGCCCGGGCAGCGTTACCTGCGCGGCCTCTTCTCCGGAGGCACCCTGGCCTACGAAGCCCAGCTACTTTTGCAGGACTATTTGCCCGGCGTCCTGGTCAGGTCCAATGCGCCGCTGCGGAAGGAGCATCGGCTGGCCAACTCGCTGGTTAGCCAGGAGCACACCATTGTCGACCTGGGCGAGGACGAGTTCACCGTGGGCCGGCTGCACCCGATGATGGACAACGACCTGCGCATCCGCAGGCTGCACCAGGAAGCCGACGACCCAGAAGTCGCCGTCATCCTGCTCGACGTGGTGCTGGGTTACGGCGCCCATCCCGACCCGGCGGGCGAGCTGGCTCCGGCCATCGCCCAGGCCCGCAACCACGCCGCGCAGGCTGGCCGCAAACTCGAGGTAGTCGCCATAGTCGTCGGCACCGACGAGGACCCCCAGGGTATGACAGCCCAGATAGAACAACTCCAGACCGTCGGCGCCCACGTAGAAACCAGCAACGACGCTGCCAACCGTCATGTTGCCCACCTCCTCCAGACCTTCAATCCAAAATCGAAAATCGAAAATCCAAAATCGGTCGACTTGTCGGTACTGCAGGCGCCATTTGCCGCCATCAACGTCGGCCTGGATTCGTTCGCCGCCAGCCTGCGGGCGCAGGGTGCGCCGGCGATCCAGGTCGATTGGCGGCCTCCGGCAGGGGGAAACGAGCAGTTGATGGCGATCCTGGAACGGATGAGAAGGAAGTAAAGTGAAAGAGTTTGTTGCTGCTTGCGTGCAGATTGCCGTAACGCCCAACGACGTGCAGGCAAATGTCGACAAGGGTGTGGCCTGGCTAGAGACAGCAGTCGAGGAGTTTGGAGCGGAGCTGGTCGTCTTTCCGGAAACGGTGACGACCGGTTTCGTTACCGGTTTGGACGCAAACGGCCTGTGGGACCTGGTAGACGAGGCCCCCGGACGGATCACCCGCGACGTGCAGGCAGCGGTCCGGTCGTTGGGCGTCTACGTGGTGTGGCCGACCTACCGGCGCGGTCCGGAGCGGGGCGTGGTCTATAACTCGGCCATCCTGATCGGGCCGGACGGGGAAATCATCGGCATATACGACAAGACCCACCCCTTCCCCCTGGAGCGGTGTGACTGTGGCGGCTGGGTGACGTTGGGCAACCGAGCCGACGTATTCGAGACGGCCCTGGGCACCATCGGCATGATCATCTGCTACGACGGCGACTTCCCAGAGCTGTCACGCCTGCTGGCGGTCAAGGGCGCCGAAGTGATCGTCCGGCCGTCGGCGCTGCTGCGGAGCTATGACATCTGGTACATAACCAACTGCGCCCGCGCCTACGACAATCACGTCTACATGGTGGCGACCAACTCGGTGGGGCCAGACGCCGGCGGCAGTTACTACTTTGGCCACAGCATGATCGTCACCCCGATCGCCTGGCGGTTGGCCCAGGCGCGCGGCAGCGAGGAGATCATCGCCGCCAAGCTCGATCCCGACCCTCTGCGCTATGTGACCTGGGGCAGCAAGAGCTTGCAGGTGTTTGACCACCTCCAGGATCGCAACCTGGAGCTTTACGAGGAGATACTGAAAGAAGCGCGCTCCCGGTTTGAGCCGGGGAAACGGCTGCGCTGAAGCGGAGGGGGTGAACTATGGATATCGAAAAAGCGAATCATGAAGCCACCGAACGGATGATGGAAGCTCGCCCGGTGCTGGTGGGGCTGGGCAAGGCCCGCGACGTGATCCCCGGCATGAGGGACAACCTGCTGCTTCACGCCGGCCCGCCGATCGCCTGGGACCGGATGTCGGGACCGATGAAGGGCGCCGTCATCGGGGCGCTGATCTTTGACGGCAAGGCCAAGGACAACGTCGAAGCACAGGCGTTGGTGCAAGCCGGCAAGGTCGATTTTGAGCCGTGCCATCACCATCAGGCCGTCGGGCCGATGGCCGGCATCATCTGCCCATCGATGTCGGTGTATATTCTGGAGAACAAGACCCACGGCAATAGGTCCTTCTCGGGCCTGAACGAGGGCTATGGCAAGGTGCTGCGCTACGGCGCCTATAGCGCCGAGGTGCTGAACCGGCTGCGGTGGATGGAGGATGTGATGGGCCCCGTGCTGGCCGGAGCGCTCGAGGCAAGCGGCGGTATCGACATCCGGGCTCTCCTGGCCGAAGCGCTGCACATGGGCGACGAAGGCCACAACCGCAACAAGGCCGGCTCGATCCTGTACACGGTCAAGCTGGCGCCGTTCATTGCCAAGGCTGCCCCCAGCTCGATTGTGGCCGCCGAAGTGCTCAAGTTCTTGGGCGACAATGCACTGAGCGTGCTCAATCCGGTGATGGCTGCCTGCAAGGGTATGGCCGACGCCGCCCACGGGGTCGAGGGCAGTACCATCGTCAGCACGATGGCCCGCAACGGCACCGATTTCGGCATCCGGGTCAGCGGGCTGGGCGATCGGTGGTTCACGGCACCGGTGGCAGTGCCCAAAGGGCTGTACTTCCCCGGGTTCAAGGCCGAGGACGCCAGCGGCGACATCGGCGACAGTGTCATCACCGAGACGGCGGGCATCGGCGGCTTTGCGATGGCTTCCGCGCCGGCGATCGTCACCTTTGTCAGCGGCACGCCTCAGGACGCGATCAATGCCACGCTAGAGATGTACGAGATCACCTACGCCGAGCACAAGTACTTTACCATCCCGCCGCTCGACTTTCGCGGGACGCCGGTCGGCGTCGACATCCGCAAAGTGGTGGAAAAGGGCATCACCCCGCGGGTCAACACCGGCATTGCCCACAAGGACGCCGGCGTGGGGCAGATTGGCGCCGGGCTGGTGCGCCCGCCGATGGCGATGTTCGAGCAGGCGCTGGTGGCCTTTGCCGAGCAGTACGGATATTGAACTTTGGGGCGGGTCGCCAGTGCCGCATGCGACCGACGGGAGTGGCGGCCCCCGCCCAACCACAGGAGGAAGATATGGACCGCGATCTGTTCATCAAAACGATGGCCAACGCCAAGCTGTACGACCTGACCCAGGATTGCAGCATCTTTACACCACCCTGGCCGGGGGAGAAGGCGTTGGAGGTGCACTTTTTCAAGCGGGTCACAGGCGCCTACGGCGGCGGCCAGGGGGCCAACGGCCAGATCCTGAACTGGAGCAACACAGTCGGCACGCACCTGGTAGGTGAGACGGCTTTCCACTCCGGCGGTCGGGCCATCTCCGACGTCCGGCTGAGTGAACTGTGCGGGCCGGGCGTGGTCGTGGACATCTCGGACCTGGTGTCCGATTACAGCCTGTATACGCCGCAGATGATCATGAGCCGGGCGCAGGTGAAAGAGGGTGACATCCTGATCATCAACACCGGCTATCACCGTTACTCGTGGGACCAACCTGACGTCCTCAACCCCAACGCCCAGGGCGGCGTCGAATCGAAAGAGTTCGGCTTCCTGGTGCGGCACCCCGGTCCCTCGCCCGATTTCTTGCAGTGGGCGATGGAGATGAAGCTCAAGGTGGTCGGCGTCGATTGTGGCTGCGCGGAGCACCCGATGAACACGCCGATCCGGCGGATGCACGCCAATCACTTTGAGCTGGCCGAGGCCAAGCTGGTGGCCGAATATGGCAAAACCTGGGATGAGATGTTCCCACCGGACGACTATTACGAGCTGACCCACATCACGATGCCCAAGGCTCACCTGCTCCTGGCCGAGTGCATCGTGGGCGAGATCGACAAGGTCAAGAACCAGCGGGCGTGGATCATGATTATGCCGATCCCGTTCATGGAGGTGGAGACGGCCTGGGCGCGGGTGTGCGCCATGCAGGCGCCGGATGGGGCGAACGAGCAAGAGTTCTTACAGATGATGGGCGCGGCCGAGATGCTGGACATGACCATCCCGTTCAGCGTCCAGACGCCGCAGTGGGCCAACTACATTCCGCTGACGGTGAACTATACCAAGCGAGTCGGCGGCCAGCACTTTGGCATGGGCCGCAACGGCTCGATCTGCAACGCCAGCATCCACCTGGCCAGCCATATGGACGGCGAGAAGCACTTTTGGCCAAGGGGCCGGACGATCGGCCAGGTTCCGCTCAACGAGTGGGTCGGCCCGGGCGTGATCGCCGACATCTCGCACTTGGTCAGCAATTCCAGCGTCTACACTCCCGAGATGATCGAGTCGGTGGTCGAGGTCCGTGAGGGCGACATCCTGATCACCAAGACCGGCTGGTACCGCTATGGTTGGATCAGTCCCGAATCGGACGAATTCCGCTACATGATCAAGCACCCCGGGCCTTCGCCCGACTTTGCCAAGTGGTGCGTTGACAAGAAGCTCAAATGGCTGGGCGTGGATGCGGTCAGCCAGGACCATCCGATGAACACCATCCAGCGGCTGTGGCATCCCAAGACCTTCGCCGAGGCCAACGCCAAGTTGATCAAGGATTTCGGCAAGAGCTGGGACGAGATGTTTCCGCTGGACAAGTACTACCAGGACACACACCTGAACCTGTTCCCGAAAAAGATCGTCCACGCCGAAAACCTGGCGGGCGACATCGCCACGGTGAAAAGCGGCCGGTACTATATCGGCTGCTACCCGGCCAAGGTCATGGAGGCCGAGTCGATGTGGGCGCGGTTTGTTGCCTTTAAGGAGGGGGACTAGGCAGCGGATATTAGGGATTGAGTCTCGAATATCCGATGATCCTGATCACAGGCGCAGCGGGCAAGACGGGCCGGGCGGTCATCCGGGCGCTGGTGTCCAGGGGGCAGGTGGTTCGAGCCCTGGTACACCGACCCGAGCAGGCCCGGCCGGTCAAAGAGCTTGGGGTGCAAGAGGTCGTCACCGGGAACCTAAGCGACGCAGAAGCGGTGGGACAGGCAGCAAGGGGCAGCCAGGCGATCTATCACATCTGCCCCAACATGCACCCCGACGAGGCTGTCGTCGGCCAGGCGGTCATCGCTGCGGCGCGTTCGGCGGGGGTACCGCACTTGATCTATCACTCGGTGCTGCACCCGCAGGTCGAGGCGATGCCGCATCACTGGCACAAAATGCAGGTGGAAGAACAGCTCTTCAAGTCGGGATTGAGCTACACCATCCTGCAGCCGGCGGCCTATATGCAGAATGTGCTGGCCCAGTGGAACAGCATCGTCCAGGAAGGTGTCTACCCCGTGCCGTACCGGGTGGAGACCAGGCTGGGGATGGTCGATCTGAACGACGTGGCCGAGGCAGCCGCCATCGTGATGACGGAAGGAGGGCACGCCGGGGCCACCTACGAGCTGGCCGGCGCGGAGGCGTTGTCGCAGATCGAGGTAGCTGCGGTCTTGGCCGATTGCCTGGGCCGGCCGGTCCGCGCCGAGAGGGTTGAGATTGAGGCGTGGGAACAACGGGCCAGGGCTTCTGGCCTGGGCAGTTACCAGATCGAGACACTGGTCAAGATGTTCCGTTACTACGAACAGCATGACTTCTGGGGTAATCCGCGGGTCCTGGGCTGGCTGCTGGGCCGCCCGCCCACGACATTCGCCGGCTTTTGCCGGAATGCTCGGGAAGCCAATCCCCTGATTGGGACTCTATAAGAAGGAGGTAGAAAGTAGATGAAACCAGCTCCATTCAAATACCATGCACCGGCCACGGTCGACGAAGCCCTGGCTCTCTTGGCCAAGTATGGCTACGAAGGCAAGGTGCTGGCCGGCGGTCAGAGCCTGATCCCGATGATGAATTTCCGCCTGGCGCAGCCTGCGGTCCTCGTGGATCTGAACAACATCTCTGAGCTTTTCTTTGTCCAGCCCAATCGAGATGGCAGCGTGCGCGTCGGAGCCATGACCCGCGAGGCTCAGGTAGAGCACGATCCGTTGATCGCCCAGGCAGCGCCGATGGTCCATGCCGCCATGCCAATGATCGCCTACCCGCAGATCCGCACCAGGGGCACCTTCGGCGGCTGCCTCGCCCACGCCGACCCCTCGGCCGAGCTGCCGGCGGTGAGCGTGGCGCTCAACGCCCGCATGCGGGTCCGCGGCCAGCGGGCGGAGCGATGGGTGGCGGCCGACCAGTTCTTCCAGGGGTTCTTTGCCACCGCCCTGAAACCGGACGAGCTGCTGGTCGAGGTCACACTGCCGCCCATGCCCCGGAACAGCGGCTGGTCGTTCATGGAAGTCGCCCGCCGCCACCACGATTTCGCCCTCGTGGGTGTCGCGGCCGTTGTCATCCTGAGCGAAGCGAAAGATCTCTGTCAAGAGGCAAGGCTCGTCTTTTTCAGCGTCGGCGAAGGTCCGGTGCAGGCCCACCAGGCAGCGCAGGTGCTGCACGGCCAGGCGCCCACAGCCGAGGCGATCCGCGACGCCGCCGAGGTCGCCGCCAGGGATGACGTAGACCCCACCACCGACATCAACGCTTCGGCCGATTACCGCCGCCACCTGGTTGGCGTGCTGGGCCGCCGGGCGCTGACCGAAGCCTTTGACAGGGCCAGACAGCGCTAGGTCGAGGAGGACAAGATGAGCGACACATTCGGTATCGTCATTACCGTCAACGGCACCCGCTACCAACGCAACGTCGAGCCGCGGCTGCTGCTGAGCGACTTTATCCGGCACGACCTGGGCCTGACCGGAACGCACGTCGGCTGCGAGCATGGCGTGTGCGGCGCGTGCACTATTCTGTTCGACGGCCAACCGGCCCGCTCCTGCCTGATCTTTGCCGTGCAGGCCAACGGCCACGAGGTCACGACCGTCGAAGCGTTGGGAACGCCGGACAACTTGCACCCGATCCAGAAGGCGTTCTGGGAGACGCATGCAGCGCAGTGCGGCTTTTGCACCCCCGGCATCCTGATGACCCTGGTGCCCTTTCTGAAGGAGAACCCCGATCCCGGCGAGCAGGAGATCCGCGAGGCGATCTCGGGCAATCTGTGCCGCTGCACCGGCTACCAGCACATCGTGGATGCGGTCAAGCTGGCGGCCAGCTATGGGGAAGGATGAGAGGGCGATACCATACGCGCCCTGTGGTGTTTTAGGACAGGAGTGAAACAGTGACGAAGAAGCAGAAATATATCGGCCAACGCATCACACGCAACGAAGACCCGCGCCTGCTGACCGGGAAAGCTCTGTTCGTGGACGACGTGGACCTGCCGGGCATGCTCCACGCCGCCTTTCTCCGCAGTGACTATGCCCACGCCCGCCTGCGGAGCATCGACGTATCGGCTGCC
>Ga0209254_10005003_pt1 | contig 12178 bp, 9 predicted proteins | sample FrelakmetDIP11DI_FD_187148 | JGI IMG/M metagenome (GOLD analysis project Ga0209254, IMG submission 187148) | Freshwater lake sediment microbial communities from the University of Notre Dame, USA, for methane emissions studies - DIP11 DI (SPAdes)... | ecosystem: Environmental > Aquatic >...
AAACCATACGGAGATAAACAGAAAGCTTTTGACAAAAGGTATCTTGAAATGGCGCTTATATGGGCACAGAATTCATATTGCAACCGCAGGCAGGTGGGGGCATTGATTGTTAAAGGGAAAATGATAATTTCCGATGGTTACAACGGGACACCCGCAGGATTTGAAAATATCTGCGAAGATGAAAACAATATTACTAAACCTTATGTGCTTCATGCTGAAGCCAATGCAATAACAAAAGTTGCCAAATCAAATAATTCAAGTGAAGATTCAACGTTGTATGTGACAACTTCTCCATGCATGGAATGTGCCAAACTCATAATTCAGTCAGGTATAAGAAGGGTTGTTTACTGCAACCGCTATCATAATACTGATGGGCTTGATCTTCTGAAACGGGCGGAAATTGAGCTGGTATTTATAGACCCTGAAAATGACTTATATGAAATACAATAATACCACCAGAAACATAATCCTCCCATTGCTGCTGGCCGTTGCACTTGTGGCCGGGATACTGATAGGCGTTTACCTCCCGGGCAGGAATCAGTCCTCTCCGCAACCGGGTTTCAGGGTAAGGAATGATAAAATCAACAGCATCCTGAATGCTATCGAATCTGATTATGTTGACACCGTCAACAGGAGTGAGCTTGTCGAAGCTGCAATACCCGCAATTCTGAAAAAGCTTGATCCGCATTCAGTGTATATATCGGCAAAAGACCTGATCCGGGCTAATGAACCTTTGCAGGGGAATTTTGATGGAATAGGAATCTCATTTAACATGCTGACTGATACCATACTTGTTATAAGTACCATTCCCGGGGGACCCTCAGAAAAGATCGGGCTGCAGGCCGGCGACAAAATAATTTATGTAAATGATTCCCTTGTTGCAGGAAAACAGATGAGCGAGGAAAAGATCATGGGAATGCTTAAAGGTCCCCGGGGAACAATTGTAAAAATTAAATTGCTCCGAAAAGGATATAATGAACTTTTCCCGTTTGAAATAACACGCGACAAGATCCCTATTTCGAGTGTCGATGTCAGCTATATGATCGATGATAACACAGGATTTATCAAGATCAATAATTTTGCTATGACCACATACGATGAGTTTATGAAAAGCATTAAGGAACTTAAGGCCAAAGGGATGACTGACCTTGTCCTTGACCTGAGAGAGAACTCGGGCGGCGTGATGGAAACAGCAATTAAGATAGCCAATCAGTTTCTCAGGGAGGGTCAGATGATAGTTTATACTCTGGGAAGGTCACAGCCAAGAAATGAGGCAAGGGCAACCGGTAAAGGGGAGTTTGAGACAGGAAAACTTGTTTTACTGATTGATGAATGGAGTGCTTCAGCCAGTGAAATTCTCGCCGGTGCTATACAGGACAATGACAGGGGGACGATAATCGGAAGGCGTTCTTTCGGGAAAGGGCTGGTCCAGGAACCTATCCCTTTTGCTGACGGATCAGGAATGAGACTGACAATTGCAAGGTATTACACCCCTACCGGAAGGTCGATCCAGAAACCATATAACAATGGATTCGATGAATATTTCGATGACCTTAATTCGAGATATGAACACGGTGAATTTGAAGTTTCTGACAGCATTCATTTTGCCGACTCACTAAAATTTACCACTCCGGGCGGCAAGACAGTTTACGGAGGCGGAGGTATAATGCCCGATATATTTGTTCCGGTTGATACCACAGGCCGTTCTGCATATTTCCTGGCCGTCAGGCCGCATATTTACAGGTTTGCCCTGAAATATACTGAGAATAACAGGGAAATACTGAAGAAGTACACCGAGGGTGATGAAATGAATAATTACCTCAATAAGCAGGTACTGCTTGATCAGTTCGTCGATTTTGCTTCCAGGAGCGGGGTTAAGAAGGATCCTGAAGGTATAAGGATATCAGGTCCGGTAATTCACACACAGCTGAAAGCATACATTGCCCGTAATATTTTGGATAATAAGGGATTTTACCCGATATGGAAAGAGCTGGATACCACTCTCAAGTATGCTATTGACTACCTGAATAAATAGAATATTACAAGTCACGGGGTGTGTAATGGGAGGAATTCCTTAATAAAATCCGCAACAATTTTTACTGAAAGATCTTCCTCTTCCACAAATCCCATATGCCCGGAGTTCTCAAGAAGTACAAGCTTTGCGTTTCCCGGAAGTTTCACCTTCAGTGGCACTGCTTCGCAGGAAATATAGGTATCTTTTCTCCCCAGTATCCATAAGCATGGCACCTTGCCTTTCTCCATAACTGACTGTCGGGAAGGCCGGAGCATCATCCCGTTCAGAACCGCAGTCAAACATTCATCACGGATTGTCAATGCGATATCCTTTGACCGCTGTATCGCTTCATGGAATTTATTGAGATTGCTGGTGGCGAACATTGTCGGAATATTTGCAGGGTATATAAGGTATTTCTTGCCTGCCCTTATAATTTTAATATCCTTTTCTCTTTTCCCAAACATCTCGGGGGAATCTGCGAATGGATGAGAATGAAAAAGGCAATAACCTTTAAGAAGTTCAGGGAAAAGCTCAAGGAAGGCTAGAGTTACATATCCACCCATGGAATGGCCAATTAGAAAAGTTCTCCTGATGTTCAGGCTATCAAGCAATCCTTTGACAGCTCCGGCCATAAACTCCATAGTATGGCATTCATCATACACTTTGGAGAGCCCATGCCCAGGAAGATCGACTGAAATAACACGGTATTTCGCAGCAAGTTTCTTTCCGAATCCCGACCAGATATCCGATGTTTCGAGATACCCGTGAAGAAGTATCAATGGTTCTCCTTCGCCTGTATCTGAGTAGTAGATCTTACCGCCATTGTAAAGGATGTAATATTTCATAGCTGTTAAGATATTTTGGTATCAATGAAACACAGACAAACTCTCCAATGAAAACATCTTACTAATAAAGATAGTTCATATTAACGATTGCTTATATGATTAAATAGTTTTATTTTTAAAAATTGTTGCTCTCCACTTGAATAAGACCCTTAAATATCTCACAAACAATGAATAAAGTTATCTTTTCGTCAATTTCTAAAAAATTCATTATGGCCCTTGCAGGATTATTCCTGATTTCGTTCCTGCCTGTGCATATGATCATAAACCTGATGCTTCTGAAAAGTGATCCGGAACCTTTCAACAAAGCTGCACATTTCATGGCAAATTTTCCACTAATCAAGATAGCTGAAATCATTCTGATATCAGCTATTATTATACATATTTCCTGGGGGGTGTTTTTACAGATCATGAACTGGCTTGCACGTCCGGTTGGATATGTAAGCGGAAACAAATCACAAACTTCATTTTTCTCAAAGTTTATGATCTGGACCGGAGCTTCAATTCTTACTTTTCTCGTTATTCATTTCTTTAACTTCTATTTTATCAAAATCGGCCTGGTACAGGGTAATCCTGAAGATTTTTATTCAGTTGCCCATCAGCTTTTTAAGATCCCTGCCTACAATTATATCTATCTCGTTTGTTTTTCACTTCTGGGTCTTCATCTTTTTCACGCTATCTCCTCCGCGTTTCAGACTCTTGGACTAAACCACAGGATATGGACGCCGGTCGTAAAGATATTTGCATGGATTTATGCAATTGTTATACCTATAGGCTTCGCTTTTATTTCAATAACTATCTGGCAATTCAGGTAGAAAAAACCAAACAATATGGGAAAACTTGATTCAAAGATACCCGATGGTCCACTGTCGCAAAAATGGACAAACTATAAGGCTTCAGTAAAACTAGTCAATCCGGCTAACAAAAAGAAGCTCGAAATAATTGTTATAGGGACCGGACTATCGGGTGCCGGTGCGTCTTCATCGCTCGGGGAACTGGGATACAATGTAAAAACATTCTGTTATCAGGATTCACCACGCAGGGCGCATTCCGTCGCTGCACAGGGCGGTATCAACGCTGCAAAAAACTACAAGAGTGATAACGATAGTGTATATCGCCTCTTCTATGATATGATTAAAGGTGGAGATTTCAGGGCTCGCGAAGCTAATGTTTACAGGGCTGCGGAAGTAAGTAACCAGGTAATTGATCACTATACAGCCCTGGGAGTGCCTTTTGCCCGTGACTATGGAGGAGCCCTCACTACCCGTTCCTTCGGAGGAGTTCAGGTTTCGAGAACTTTCTATTCCAGCGGGCAAACCGGTCAGCAGTGCCTCCTTGGGGTTTACTCATCCCTGAACAGGCAGATTAAAAAGGGTAATGTGACCATGTATCCCCGTCGTGAAATGCTCGACATTGTACTTATTGACGGAAAAGCCAGGGGAATTATTGCACGGAACCTTATTACCGGGGAAATTGAAAGACATGCTGCACATGCTGTAGTTCTGGCAACAGGAGGATATGGTACAATTTATTATTTGTCAACTCTGGCTGTAAATTCGAATGCATCAGCAGCATGGAAGGCCCATAAAAAAGGAGCTTTCTTTGCAAATCCCAGTTTTGTTCAGATACATCCAACAAGTGTTCCGCAGCTGAACGAGTTTCAGTCAAAACTTACACTCATGTCAGAATCTCTCCGGAACGACGGAAGAGTCTGGGTACCCAAAACCAAGGGTGATAAAAGACCGGCTAACGACATACCCGAGGCGGAAAGAGACTACTATCTTGAAAGAAGATATCCTACATTCGGTAACCTGGTACCAAGAGATGTTGCATCGAGGGCAGCCAAAGAACGATGCGATGCAGGTTATGGAGTCGGAGAGACAGGACTTGCCGTTAATCTTGATTTCAGGGATTCCATTAAGCAACAGGGAAAGAAAAGCATTGAGAACAAATACGGAAACCTCTTTGATATGTATAAGAATATAACAGGTATAGATTCATACACAGAGCCGATGCGAATATACCCTGCAGGACATTATACCATGGGTGGCTTGTGGGTCGATTATGAACTTATGACCACTGTACCCGGGTTGTATGCCATCGGTGAATCAAACTTCTCCGATCACGGGGCCAACAGGCTGGGAGCAAGTTCACTGATGCAGACTTCAGGCGATGGATATTTTATTCTTCCTAATACAATTAATAATTATCTGGCCAATGAGATCAGTGTACCAAAGATCTCAACCACCGCCCCTGAATTTGAAGCCACTGAAAAAGAAGTTGTTGAAAGACTCAATAAGCTTCTCTCAATACAGGGAAAACAGACAGCATCATCATTCCATAGGCGTCTTGGAAAAATAATGTGGGATTATTGCGGAATGGTAAGAAACGAAGAAGGTCTTAAAAAAGCTCTTGTTTTAATTAAGGAACTTGAGGAAGAATTCTGGAAAAACCTTAAGGTCCCTGGAACATACAGTGAAGTGAACCAGGAGCTCGAAAAAGCGGGCCGGGTTGCAGATTATTTTGAAGTTAGTGAACTGCTTATTACAGATGCCCTGAACAGAAGAGAATCGTGCGGCGCTCATTTCAGGGAGGAGTATCAGACCCCTGATGGCGAGGCAAAAAGGAATGATGAGGAATTTGCATATGTTGCTGCCTGGGAATATGCGGGAGAAGGTAAGCCGCATATCCTTCACAAGGAGGAACTGAAGTTTGAAGAGGTTGAAATGAAGGTGAGAAGTTATAAATAAAGGCGCAATGGCATAAAGGCACAAAGGCGCAATGGGGCAATGGCTATAAGGCATAACAAAATAACGATAAAACAAAATAACTAAAAAATGAAGCTGACACTTAAGATATGGCGGCAGAAGAATGCAAAATCCAAAGGTAGTTTTGAAACCTACCAGATGGATAATGTCTCTCCCGAGATGGCTTTCCTTGAGATGATGGATGCCCTTAATAAGAAGCTTGTGGAAGAGGATAAGGATCCCGTGGCATTTGACCATGATTGCCGTGAGGGGATATGCGGATCGTGCGGAATGTATATCAACGGACACCCTCACGGACCGGTACCGGCAATTACAACATGCCACCTTTCGATGAGGTATTTTAAAGACGGGGAAACAATCTGGATTGAACCCTGGAGAGCTAAGCCTTTCCCCGTGATCAGGGACCTGATTGTTGACAGAAGCGCGTTCGACAAGATACAGATAGCTGGTGGATTTATTTCGGTTGACACCGGATCGGCTGTAGAAGCCAATTCGATACTTATCCCGAAAAATAAATCAGATGAAGCATTCAATTCATCAATTTGTATTGGTTGCGGAGCCTGCGTGGCTGCATGTAAAAACGCCTCAGCAATGTTGTTTGTATCAGCAAAGATCTCTCATTTTGCCCTTCTGCCTCAGGGAAGAGTAGAAGCAAAAGAAAGAGTTCGGGCAATGGTTGGAAAAATGGATGAACTTGGATTTGGTAATTGCTCAAATACAGGCGCATGCGAAGCAGAATGCCCTAAACAGATAAAACTTGTAAATATTGCCAGAATGAACAGGGAATACTTTAAGGCCTACTAGGAACAAGTCGATTCTATTTCTGCAATAGTTTTCGGAATTGGCTTGCCAAGAAGCTTATGCCCTTTTTCTGTTATCAGAACATTATCTTCAATCCTTATGCCGCCTAATCCAATAAAGGCCTCGACTTTTTTATAATTAATGAACTCCGCGAATTTTCCTTCAGATTTCCACTGTTCGATCAGCTGAGGAATAAAATAGCATCCAGGTTCCACTGTAAAAACATGACCCGGCTTATAGGGAAGAGCGAACCTGAGGAATGCCAGACCGAACTGATCGCTTCTTTTTACCTGGTCATTATATCCGATGTAGTTTTCTCCAAGAGCTTCCATATCATGAACATCCAGACCCATCATATGACCCAGTCCATGGGGCATAAAGAGCGCATGAGCGCCTGACGAAACAGCAGCATCAACATCACCCTTCATCAATCCAAGATCTTTAAGCGATGATGCAATTATCCTGCATGCATTTAAATGAAGGTCGCGATTTGAGATTCCCGGTTTTGCAGCTTTTATTGATTCGGTATTTGCTTTCAGAACAATTTCATAAATATCTTTCTGCTTCTGGTTGAATCTTCCTCCGACTGGTGTGGTGCGGGTTATATCTGAAGAATAATGAAGATTGGTTTCCGCACCTGCATCAGTAACCATCATACGGCCCTTTTGAAGGATATTCGAATGATTATGATTATGAAGGGTTTGTCCGTCGACGCTTAAAATAATAGGGAAAGAAGTTCCGCCTCCTTTTGACAGGGCGATCCCTTCGATTACACCAAAGATATCCTGTTCTTTTACACCAGGTTTACACATTTTCATGGCAGTTGTGTGCATTTCCCAGGCAATTGCAATTGCTTTTTCAATTTCATCAATTTCCGCCTGTTCCTTTATTGAGCGCATGGAGATCACTGCTCTTATAAGATCAACCGACGACAGTGTCTTCATCTGACAGGGATTCTCCTTGAGAAGTGATCCTAGTGTCATTTTTGTTTCAGCGCGGTAAGGAGGCAGAAAATGGACTTTTCTTTTCTTTGAAACAGCATCTTTAATCACTCCCTCAAGCTTTGACATTGCAGCTGTTTTAGCCACCCCACATTTCTGTGAGAGTTCCTTTACTGTCGGTTGAGGACCCATCCAGATTATGTCGTCCATGTCAACATTATTTCCAAATATCCAGTCTTCCCCCGAATCAAAATCCATCAAACCTGAAAAGCCCGGAATATCGAGTCCGAAAAAATAAAGAAAATCACTGTCCTGCCTGAAATGATAAGCATTTGCAGGATAATTCATCGGTGAATCAATATTTCCGACAAATAATGCCAGCCCTGATTTCATCATATGATGAAGGCTGGTCCTTCTTCTTCTGTATACTTCACTCTTAAACATTACGTAATAATTAATAATACTGTTTGACTCTTCTAAGTTAGCATCCTTATATTTATTTACAAGTGCCTTATGTGCATAAAAAGCTTTTTTGCGGATCCTCCTTTAAACTGACAGTAACATTCAACCATAAAGGAACACAAAGTACATCACAAAGTCACACCAGGTAAGAATAATACAGTGAAGTACTTTTGATACAGCCTCAAAATGTTATTAACAAGTTCATGAAAATCACCAAAAACAGAACATTTTAATAATAAATAATTTAGTTTGCGAATACTATTGGTTATTAACAAAACGTTATTATATTCGCATGAAAGTTATCAACACCTTGTTAACACTAACCTGATCATTATGCCCTACAGAAGATTGCCCAATACTGATGCTGCCCGCATCAGAGCGATGAGGATTGCGCTCGAAAAAGGGAGAGATGTTCCTCCAAGCCGGATGGCATTTTCATCAAAAAATATTGTCAGACTTCAGCGATTCCTGCCTCAGTTCGAGAACATGATTCAGCTGCAGCGTCAGTCTTATGCCTCACAAAACAATAAGAGCAGGGATTATGCTGAGTTAATAAGGAAAGCGAGGCTATATCTTACTCATTTCATCAGAGTAATGAATATGGCAATCTTCAGGAGCGATCTCCCGGTTGAAACCAGAGCATTTTACGGACTTGCCACCAACGAATCGACAGTTCCTTCATTAAATACTGAAAATGAACTCATCAGCTGGGGGAAGAGGATCATTGAGGGAGAAGAATTCCGTATCAGAAAAGGGGGATGCCCTATTACAAATCCCACAATTGCAGTTGTTAAAGTAAGATACCAGAACTTCCTTGATGCATGGAATTATCAAAAGACCATTGCAAAAAGGACACTTGACTATACAGAGAAAAATTATGAGCTTAGGAAAGAAGCCGATGAAATTATAGTACAGATATGGAACGAGGTTGAGAATTCTCACAGCACGCTTCCTGAAGATAAGAGATTGGCTGAAAGCGAAAATTATGGCATCGTCTATTTCTACAGAAAAAATGAACTGAACAAAGCCGGTACCCCTTCTGAATCACAAACCACTATCTGGCCTTAATAGAACTCAGTTTGACAATCGGAAATATACTTCTTGGGAAATATCCTTTATTCCTTGCGCCGATGGAGGACGTTACTGACCCTTCCTTCCGCTATTTATGCAAGATCTACGGGGCTGATTTCATGTACACTGAATTCATCTCAGCCGACGGCCTTATCCGCGATGGCGAAAAGAGTGTCAGAAAGCTTAACATTTATGATTTCGAAAGGCCCATTGGCATACAGCTTTACGGGCATCTGATTGATCCAATGGTTGAGGCAGCCCTGATAGCTGAAGCTGCAAACCCGGAACTCATCGACCTTAATTTCGGCTGTCCGGTAAAAAAGATCGCGAACAGAGGGGCCGGAGCTGGAATGTTACGTAATATCCCTCTAATGATTGCCATGACTGAAGCCATTGTAAGGGCAGTCAGGCTGCCTGTTACTGTGAAAACCCGGATAGGATGGGACGATGAGAACAGGAATATTGTTGAAACAGCCGAGCGGTTGCAGGATACCGGCATAAGTGCCCTGACAATTCACGGCAGAACCAGAGCCCAGCTATACAAAGGTTCGGCCGACTGGACACTGATTGGCGAGGTTAAAAACAATCCCAGAATGAGGATCCCGGTTATTGGCAATGGTGATATTGACACTCCGGAAAAAGCAAAGGAGATGTTTGATAAATATGGTGTTGATGGTATTATGATCGGCCGGGCAACAGTCGGAAGACCATGGATATTCCGAAATATCAGGCATTTTCTGGAAACAGGGGAAGTGCTTCCCGAGCCAACCGTATCCCAAAAGGCTGATCTTGCTCTCCTTCATCTTGATAAATCGCTTGAATTCAAGGGAGGTTCAAGGGCAATTTATGAGTTGCGCAGGCATCTTTCAAACTATTTCAAAGGATTGCCTGATTTCAGGGAGACCCGGATTAAGCTGCTTACTTCGCTTGATGCAGATAATATAAGAGATATGATTAATTATATCCGAATCCGTTGGGGCGATCAACGGACCGAAGAGAAGACATCTGTGTACGGACTCTGATCGGCCGGCGGTTTAGCCTCCACCCTGCCCAGGAGGAGTGAAAATCCTTCCCATTTAAAGATTGTTTTAAGCACTATAATGAAAATAATGCCCGTCACCAGAAGTGCGGCAAATTCATTTAACGGGTAAATATTCTGCTGTTCATAAACAGCCGGTGTTTGCAATGCTGAAGATTTATGTGTTACCATTATGCAAAGAAAAATATTGTTGGCAGTATGAGCCCCGATAGCGGCTTCGATACCATCGTCAAGAATTGTTATAATACCGAATATCATGCCGAATGCAACATACTGAGGCATCATTGTAAAAAATCCGAATTCTTCAACTTCAGGATTAAAAGAATGCATCAGTCCGAACAGCACCGAAGTCATCAGCAGCGGAAACCACCTGTTTCTGGTCAGTACGGCTAATCCCTGCATCAGATAACCTCTGAAAAGAACCTCTTCAAATGCCGCCTGAAAAGGAACGAACAAAAATGCAACTACTATGAGGATTACAAGCGTTTCAGACACATTATTAAGACTGAAGTTTGAAGGATCTGCCTTCAGATAAATGAATAAATAGAGAGCTGAAAGTATCAGCCACACGAAAAATGAAACAACGAGCCTGTTCCACCTGATTTTACCTGTTCCATTAATTGTTATTTTGAATGTCCGGTTATGCAACGGTTTAACCAGCAGAACAAATGCCAGCAAACCAATAAGGAAAGGGAAAAGCATCATAAAAAATCCAATGTTCGGATCAAGTCCCAATACCCCGAGGTCGCTTGGGTTTTTGGCAATTTCTGATACTATTTCAGGATTGGTTGCAGATTTTGTCGCATATGCAATCAGTAATGGCAAAGCGCCTAAAGTGTTTGAAGCCACTAAAACTGCTGCAAACATAACAACATATCTCCACAAGTTGTTCCTGCCGGTAAAAGACGATTCAAGATGATTCATGCAAAAAACATTATTTAGTTTTGTGAGCTTATTTTTTTCGGATAATCTATGGAATAATGGAGACCTATGCTCTCTTTCCGGTTCATGGCGTGTTTTATTATCAGGTATCCGACATTAATAAGATTCCTCAGTTCGCATATTTGTTTTGAAATAAGAGATTTCTTGTAAAGGCTCTCTGTTTCGTTATACAGGATTTCCAGCCTGACCATAGCCCTTTCAAGCCTGAGATCGGACCTTACGATGCCGACATAATTGCTCATGATCATCTGGACCTCTTTAAGGCTCTGGGTAATCAGCACCATCTCCTCAAGATGGGTTGTGCCCTTGTAATCCCAGTCAGGCAGATTTTCTTCAAAATCGAGCACCTGAAGACGTTTTTCGGCATGCATTACGGCCCGGTGAGAGTAAACAACGGCCTCCACAAGAGAATTTGAAGCCAGCCTGTTAGCACCATGCAGACCTGTCGACGATACTTCACCAAGAGCGTATAAACGGTCGATATTGCTCTGACCATTGGTGTCCACTTTAATTCCTCCGCAAGAATAATGAGAGCACGGAACGACTGGTATCTTGTCCTTTGTAATATCAATCCCTCGCAGCAGGCAATGCTCGTAAACATTGGGGAAGTGATCCCTGAGTCCTGCCGGATTCAAATGGGTGCAGTCGAGCCAAACGTGATCTTCACCCCATATCTTTAGTTCGTTATCGATGGCCCTGGCAACAATATCCCTCGGAGCAAGGGAACCCCTGTTGTCGTATCTGTTCATGAACTTTTCCCCGGCCATATTTTTAAGTACCGCACCATAACCCCTTAATGCTTCTGTAATCAGAAATGAAGGTTTTTTTTCCGGATCGTACAACGACGTTGGATGAAACTGGATAAATTCCATATTTTCAATTGTCCCCTTAGCCCTGTATACCATTGCAACACCGTCACCGGTTGCTACTTCAGGATTGGTTGTTGTCAGGTATGCATTGCCAAGTCCACCGGTTGCAATAACTGTAACTTTCGAAAGGAAAGTATAAACCTTTTTGTTCACCAGGTCAGCTACATATGCTCCATAGCATTTAATGCCAGGATAGCTCTTCTTAAGCTCTATCCCGAGATGGTGCTGGGTAAGGATCTCAATAGCAAAGTGCTGTTCGTAAATCTCAATGTTCGGATCATTCCTGACCTTATGGATCAGGGTCTCCTCAATGGCCTCACCGGTCCTGTCTTTAGCATGGAGAATACGGGGTTCGGTATGTCCTCCCTCCTTTGCCAGGTCATATGTGCCATCCTTATTCTTGTCAAACGGAACACCAAGATCTATAAG
>Ga0209254_10005004_pt1 | contig 12177 bp, 7 predicted proteins | sample FrelakmetDIP11DI_FD_187148 | JGI IMG/M metagenome (GOLD analysis project Ga0209254, IMG submission 187148) | Freshwater lake sediment microbial communities from the University of Notre Dame, USA, for methane emissions studies - DIP11 DI (SPAdes)... | ecosystem: Environmental > Aquatic >...
GTCAATATCGTTGGGGACCACGCAACCTACCATCGGCACCTTGATGCACCGCTGACATCGAACATCGCAGGGTTTGCCGACCCGGTATCCGGATGGATACACGCATCCGAGTCATCGCAGAGCGTTGCCGCCGATGGTGCCGCAGCGGTTGCTGCGGCAATGACGCCGCCGGGGCAGATCGCCACGCTTATTCTGCCGGCGGATACCGCGTGGGGTCCGGCTGCGGGTCCGGCACGTCCGGTTGCGGTACCCCCTCGCTCAGCCCCAGACGGCGTCGCGGTGGATGCCGCCGCTGCCGCGCTGCGTTCCGGTGAACGCTGTGCCTTGTTGATGAACGGTGCGGCATTGAGCGAACGCGGCCTCGAGCTCGCCGGCCGCATCGCGCAGAAGACCGGGGCGCAGCTCTTTGCCGATACGTTCGTTACGCGCATCGCTCGCGGTGCCGGCCGAGTGGACGTGCAGCGGGTGCCGTACTTCGGTGAGCAGGCAACCGAAGTGTTGGCGCCGTATCGGCATCTGATTCTGATTGCGACCAAGGCGCCGGTCACTTTTTTTGCCTATCCCGGCAAGCCCAGCGAGTTGACACCGGTCGGCTGCGCCACCCATGTGCTGTCGACACCGGAGCAGGATGCGCTCGCGGCATTGGATGCGCTGTGCGAAGCAGTGGGTGCACGCAGTTCGACGCCCGCGACACAAACAGCACAAAAGCTAACGCTGCCGCGTGGCGCACTGACGGCGCAGAGCGTCGCACAGACGCTGGGTTGTCTCGTCCCCGCTGACGCGATCATCGTCAACGAGTCGGCCACATCCGGCTTCGCAATTCCCTCGCTGACCGCTGCCGCAGCGCCGCACGATTGGCTCGACCTCACCGGTGGGGCGATTGGTCAGGGCCTGCCAACCGCCGTGGGTGCGGCCGTCGCCTGTCCGGGGCGTCGTGTGCTCGCGCTGGAAGGCGATGGCGCCGGCATGTACACACTGCAGGCGTTGTGGACGATGGCGCGCGAAGGGCTCGACGTGACGACGGTGATTTTTGCGAATCGCAAATACGCGATCCTTCAGGTCGAACTGCTGCGCGTCGGGGCCGGCAACCCGGGCCGTAAAGCGCAGGACATGCTGTCGTTGAGCCGACCCGATCTGGACTGGGTCAAGTTGGCCAACGGCATGGGCGTTCCCGCGACCCGCGCAACCACCGCCGAAGAGTTCAACAATCAACTGGCGCGTTCGCTTGCCGCACCCGGTCCGGGTTTGATCGAGGTGGTGCTGTAACGAGCCCCGAGCGAATCACCTTACATCCCAACGTCGAATCACCTCGCCGGCCTTGTTAGGCTTGCCGCCATTTGAGATGACAGGAACCCATCGTTGAACATCACGCTTTTCGGAACCGGATATGTCGGCCTGGTGACCGGCACCTGCTTCGCCGAAATGGGCAATCAGGTGCTGTGCATCGATGTCGATCTCGACAAGATCGCCGCACTGCGCCGAGGCGAAATCCCGATCCATGAGCCGGGGCTCGAATCGATGGTCCGCAGCAATATCGAGGCCGGAAGGCTCCGTTTTTCATCCGACGCAGCGGCCGGCGTCGCGCATGGCGAGATCCAGTTCATCGCTGTTGGCACACCGACCGCAACGGATGGTTCGGCGGATCTGCGCTACGTACTCGAAGTCGCACGCTCGATCGCGCAGCACATGACGTCGCCGAAGATCATTGTCGACAAATCGACCGTGCCGGTGGGTACCGCCGATGAGGTGCGTCGCACCGTTGCAAAAGCGTTAGCGGAGCGTGGCGTGGCGATCGACTTCGATGTGGTGTCGAATCCCGAGTTCCTGAAGGAAGGCGCTGCAATCAACGACTTCATGAAGCCCGACCGGATCATCATCGGCTCGAGCAATGACCATAGCGCGCGGGCGCTCGAGCAGCTCTACGCACCGTTCAACCGCAATCACGATCGTATTCTGCATATGGATACACGATCGGCCGAACTGACCAAATATGCCGCCAATGTGATGCTCGCCACACGAATCAGCCTGATGAACGAGTTCGCGAACCTGGCGGATCGGCTAGGGGCGGATATCGAAGCGGTTCGCCGCGGGATCGGCTCCGATCCGCGCATCGGGTTCAATTTTATCTATCCGGGTGCGGGCTACGGCGGTTCCTGCTTTCCAAAGGATGTCAGGGCGCTGCTGCACACCGCGATGGTCAGCGGTTACGAGGCGGAGATCGTGCGTGGCGTCGAATTGGTCAACGAACGCCAGAAGCAGGTTTTGATGGATAAAGTCCTCCACCACTTCGACGGTTCAATCGAGGGGCGCACCTTCGCGCTGTGGGGTCTTGCGTTTAAGCCCAATACCGATGACATGCGCGAAGCGCCGAGTCGGACGTTGATGGAAGGTCTCTGGGAGAGGGGTGCAAAGGTGCGCGCATACGACCCGGCGGCCCGCGGGGAAGCGCAACGTTTGTATCCTGATGAAGCCAATCTCACGTTGTGCGAACGGCGCGACGCAACCCTCGATGGCGCCGATGCGCTGGTGGTGATCACCGAATGGAACGAATTTCGTAGTCCGGATTTCGGCATGCTCAAGGTGCGGCTGCGTGAACCGGTGATTTTCGACGGACGTAATCTGTATGACCCCGACCAGCTGAGCCAACTGGGCTTCAGCTACTACGGCATCGGGCGCGGAATCGGTAATCGGGGTTACCGCTAGAAAACTGCTTGATACTGTATATTTGTACAGTTAACCTGGACGGCCGTTGTATGGAAATACAGTGTCCATCATGGCAGACCACCCCGTTGCCACCGTCCAGGCGCTGCTCGCTCACCCCGACCTGTGGCGCGCGGGTCGAATCGAGCCGAATACTCAGACCATAACCACCGGCTATCCGGTACTCGATTCCCTGTTGGCCGACCGTGGCTGGCCCAAGGCGGGCCTGGTGGAATTATTGTCGGCACAGCTGGGCATTGGCGAATTGCGTCTGCTGGGCCCGGCGCTGGCCCGGTTGAGTGTTCAGGAACAGCGTTGGATAGCCTGGATCAATCCACCTCATATTCCTTATGCCCCGGCATTGGCCGAACTCGGAATCGACATCAGCAAGGTGCTGCTGGTGCAGCCGAAAACGTATGCGGATGCACTGTGGGCCTTCGAGCGGGCTGTCAAATCCGGTACCTGCAGCGCCGCACTCGCGTGGTTCGATGATGCAAGGCTCGCGGCCAAAGACGTACGGCGACTCAAACTCGCCGCAAGACGCGGCGGAACTCTTGCGGTGCTGTTTCGTCCGGATACCGCAGCCCGACGTCAGTCGATGGCCGAATTGCGCATCCTGCTGCAGCAAGCATCGCTGCCGGATCGATTGAGCATCGAAATCCTGAAACGACGCGGCGGTTGGCCCACCGAGCGATGCTCGCTCGAACTCGCGTATCGCACCACCCGTGTGACCCGTCATGAACTGCGTGAACAGTTGACGCTGTGGCGGGCAAAAAGTCTGTGCCCGATCGGTGCCCCGCCCCTGTGCGCGTTACCCGCTCCACAATCGGCGCATGCCGGCGGTCCGTAAATATGCTGTGGTTCTGTGTAGAACTGCCGGCCCTGGGCCTCGAGGTATGCGCCAGGCGGATGCCGGACGAAGACATTCCCGCGGTGCTGGTGCAGGACAATCGGGTGGTTGTGTGCAATACCCCGGCCAGCGACAGCGGCATTGTAATCGGCTGCAGCCTCGCCACCGCCCACAGCATCAGTCACCGTCTTGTACATTTCAGCCGCGATATCGCGGCGGAACACGAACGACTGCGATTCATCGCCGATGCGGCATACCGCTTCAGTGCCAGCATCAGCATTCACGAGCCATCGGCGATTCTGCTGGAGGTCAGCGGCAGTTTGAAGTTATTCGGCGGCCTCTACGGGTTGAAGCGCGGTTTAATAAATTTGTTAGGAGAACTCGGCCATAGAACCGATATCGGCATTGCCCATACCCCATTAGCAGCGCTTGCACTGGCTCGTTCAAAAGAAAACTACGAGCTGCCGCGCTGGCCAACAGCACACGATGTCAAGACACTGGCTCTCGAATCTCTGCGACGAATCTCGCTGCGGCATACGGAATGCGGCAGCGACATCATCGAACGCTTCGCCAGTATGGGCATCGAGACTCTGGGTCAGATATTCAGATTGCCGACGGCTGAATTAGGCCGCCGCTTCGGACCCAAACTGCTCGACTATCTCGAGCGCCTGTCGGGGCAACGAGCAGATCCGAGATTCTGCATAACGCCCGCAGCCAGCTTCACGGCCGAACTCAACTTTCTGGAAAGTCTCTCGAACAAGGAATCCCTGGCTTTTCCGATGCAGCGCCTCGCGCAGGATCTCGGTAACTGGCTCATCAGCCGGCAATTCGGCGTGCTGCGTATCGGTTGGAGTTTTGTGCCGTTCAATGCCGATGCGGTAACGATGGAAGTGGAATTCGCCGAACCCCAGCAGAACAAACAAACGTTGTTATCGATCAGCCGGTTGAAGCTCGATGCATTGGATCTGCCCGCTGAAGTGCTTTCGATCCGTCTCGCCTCGGTTCGACTCGCGCCCTGGCAGGCCGAAAGCAACTTCCTGTTCGCCCGGGCAGAACACAGCGCTCATCCCCCGGCTGAACTCATCGATCAATTCAAGGCGCGTTTGGGTGACGGCGCCTGTTCCGGCATCGCCGACAATAATAATCACCGTCCGGAACTCGCATGGAGATCGACGGCGCCCGACATGCGACTCTCCAAAAAACAGCGCCCGAACACACAAACCAAGGGACGCGAGCCGCAGCTAGCAGCCACGCGCCGGCCGCTTTGGCTGCTCAAAGCGCCAAAACCGGCGCTGCGTCGTCAGCTCTCGCTGCTGCGGGGTCCAGAACGGATCGATGTCGGCTGGTGGGCGTCAACCAATGTATACGACCCAGCCCATCGGGATTATTTCATCGCACGCCATTCGGACGGCAGCCAGTGCTGGGTGTTTGCCGATCGGAATGGGGAGTGGTTCATCCATGGCTACTTTGCCTGACGCTTTTGCAGAGCTGCACTGTAAAAGCAACTTCAGCTTTTTATACGGTGCGTCCCATCCGGAAGAATTGATTACACAGGCTGCCGAGCTGGGCTACCGCGGCATTGCAATCACCGATGAGTGTTCGCTGTCCGGCATCGTCAAGGCGCATCTGGAAGCAAAAAAGCGCGGCATCCAACTCGTCATCGGCGCCGAGTTCCTGCTGAGCGAAGGCATCAAGCTCGTGATACTGGCGCCGCACCGCTCCGCCTATGGTCAATTATCGACGCTCATCAGCCGTGCGCGCCGGCGCAGCCCGAAAGGCGCCTATCGACTATCCATCGACGACCTGAGCTGGGGTGTCGCCGATTGTTTTGTCTTATGGGTACCAATGACCACCACGATGAGCGTGCTGCTCGATCAGGGCCGCCGCCTGCACAGCGTGTTACCGCACCTGTGGATTGCGTTGGAGCTTTTACAGAACGGTGATGATCTCGACCTGGCGGCCACTGCATTGACGCTGTCGATGCGGCTCGATCTGCCGGTGGTCGCAAGCAACGACGTGCATATGCATGTCGCGCAGCGTAAACCGCTGCAGGATGTCCTGACTGCAATTCGACTGAAGACGTCGGTCAAGGAGCTGGGTACCGCGCAGCACGCGAACCGTGAGCGCCACCTGCGATCCATTGCCCGCTTGCGCACGCTGTATCCGGCCGAGATGTTGCAGGAATCGTTGACGATTCTTGATCGATGTCATTTCTCGCTCGACGAACTGCGTTACGAATACCCCGAAGAACTGGTACCGCCGCATCTGACGCCAAGTGTCTTTCTACGTCAGCTCACCGTTGCCGGCGCTGCACAACGTTGGCCGGCAGGTGTACCCGAAGATGTCGAAGAACTGCTCGACACCGAACTCGAACTCATTGCCGCGTTGAACTACGAATACTTTTTCCTGACGGTGCACGACATCGTTCAGTTCGCGCGCAGTAAGGGAATTCTCTGTCAGGGCCGCGGCTCCGCTGCCAACTCGGCGGTCTGCTACTGCCTCAATATCACCGAGGTCGATCCGTCGCGGATGCATGTGCTGTTCGAACGCTTCGTCTCGAAGGAGCGCAATGAACCGCCTGATATCGACGTCGACTTCGAACACGAGCGTCGTGAAGAGGTCATTCAGTACATCTATAAACGGTATGGCCGCGACCGCGCGGCACTGGCGGCCTCGTTGATCACCTACCGGCCGCGCAGTGCGGTCCGCGACGTCGGAAAAGCGTTGGGACTGAGTCTCGACCTGGTTGATCTGTTAGCTAAATCGCTGGCGTGGTGGGACAAGTACGATGTGCTCGAAGCACGTTGCGCGACCGCGGGCGTAGATCCACACAGCCCAACGGTGCAACAGTTTCTCGTGCTGGTGCAGGAGATGTTGGGGTTTCCCCGTCATCTGTCCCAGCACGTTGGCGGGTTCGTCATTTCACGTGGGCCGCTGGCGCAACTGGTGCCGATTGAAAATGCGGCCATGGAAGACCGCACGGTAATTCAGTGGGATAAGGACGATCTCGAGGCACTCGGCCTGCTCAAAGTGGATGTGCTTGGCCTCGGCATGCTGACCGCGATTCGTAAGGCGCTCGATCATCTGAATGATTTTCATGGCACCGCACTCACCGTCGGAACTATTCCGCCGGAAGACCCGCAGACCTATCGGATGCTGCAGCGGGGCGACAGCGTCGGCGTGTTTCAGGTGGAATCGCGTGCGCAGATGAGCATGCTGCCGCGGCTCAAACCCAACACGTTTTATGACCTCGTCATCGAAGTAGCCATCGTTCGGCCAGGTCCGATCCAGGGCAACATGGTGCATCCGTATCTCCGCCGTCGGCAGGGATTGGAGCCGGTCACGTATTCGAGTGAGGCGGTCCGCGGCGTCCTCGAGCGTACGCTCGGCATTCCGATCTTCCAGGAACAAGTGATCGAACTCGCAATGGTTGCAGCTGGATTCAGCGCCGGTGAGGCCGATCAACTGCGCCGTGCGATGGCAGCCTGGAAGCGCCGCGGCGGTCTGGAACAATTCGAAGCCAAGCTCATCGACGGCATGCTGGCGCGCGGCCATGACCGCGAGTTCGCCGAGCGTGTATTCGAGCAGATCAAAGGCTTCGGCGACTACGGCTTCCCGGAGTCGCATGCCGCCAGTTTTGCGTTACTCGTTTATGTCTCGGCGTGGTTAAAACGTCATGAGCCGGCGGCCTTTTTCTGCGGTCTGCTGAACAGTCTGCCGATGGGGTTTTATTCGCCTTCACAACTCATTCAGGATGCCCAGCGTCACGGTATCGAATCACGCCCGGTAGACGTGCAATGCAGCGGCTGGGATCACCGCTTGGAAGTACAAGCCGAACCGCGTGAAGCGCCGTATCGACATGCCAGGGATCAGGGTGCACTCAGATTGGGCCTGCGTCTGATCAAGGGGCTGGGCAAAGATGCCGGGGAGCGCATCGAACAGCAGCAACCCTTTCGCGATAACAAAGATCTGACGGTGCGAGCGGCGTTATCGACGACCGAACTGCGCTGTCTTGCGCGCGCGGGTGCGCTGGCAGGCCTGTCCGGCCATCGTTACCAGGCGCACTGGGATGTGGCGGCAATACAGCCGCCAACCGCGTTATGGCGAGTTGCCGATTACACCGACACCTACCACACCGATGTTCAACTGCCCGCCCCTACGCCGGGCCAGAATCTGCTCGCCGACTACAGCTACCTGACGCTGACGCTGGGTCCACATCCGCTGCGACTGCTGCGTGATCACAACGTACTGCGCGGTTGTCGCAACGCCGCGCAGTTGAGTGGTTATCAGCACGGCCAATTTATTCAGGTCGCGGGGCTCGTCACGTGTCGTCAACGACCAAGTTCAGCGTCCGGCGTGGTGTTCCTGACTCTCGAAGACGAGACCGGCAACATCAACGTGCTGGTGTGGACGTCGGTACTGGAGCGTTATCGAGCGGAGTTGTTGCAGGGGCAGTTATTGCAGATCAAAGGCACGGTTGAACGCGAGGGTGAAGTGATTCACGTCATTGCCGGCCATGTGATCGACCGCACGCCGTTACTCGAAGCCCTGGACGACACGACGGCCGTATCCAAAACGTTCGGATCACGCGACTTCCACTGACGGATACACCACGCCGCGCGGGAGTCCCGCACGCGATCAGGAAACCCGTCTGCGCTTCGACAGTTCGCTGACTTTGGCGCGCTGCGCCTTGACTTCTCTGACCAGGTCGACCAGCAGCGACCGAATTTCGCCGAGTTCTTCCTTGAGCCCGTGGCCCATCGTATCCACCGCGCGCTCCAACGACGCCAGCCGCTGCTGGACGTTGGCCTTGTCGAACATCATCCGCGCCATACTCTCCAGCGGCTGGGTGATCGGCTCGGACGATGGCGCGGCGGATTTCGGTTTGTCCAGATCGGCACCGATGAATTCATTGCCAATTTCTTCGGCGACCAGCCGCACGACCTCAGCATCCACCTGATGCAGTTCTTCGAGAAACGCGTAGAGCAGCGTGCGGTCGCAGAGATTGTTGATCCGCCGCGGCACACCTTGCGTAAATCCATAAATACGTTCGAAGGCATCGTCAGTGAGCGCCGGATCCGCCTTCCAGCCGACGAGACTCAACCGGTGTTCGACGTAGGTACGCGTCTCATCCGCATCCAACGGATTCAGGTGATAGGTCGCGATGATGCGCTGGCGTAACTGTTCAAAACCCTCGGACAGCAACGTGGTCCGAAACTCTTCCTGCCCAAGCAGAAATACCTGCACCAGGGGGCGCCCCTGATGCTGGAAATTCGACAGCATGCGCAGCTCTTCGACCGATTGCGCAGGCAAGTTCTGCGCTTCGTCGACAATCACCAGAACCCGCTTCTGTTCACGGGTTCGATGCAGAAAAAATTGTTCGAGATCTCGCAGCAGCGCCGCTTTGCTCGGTCCGCTCGGTCGCAGGCCGAACTGGTACGCCACCAATGTCAGCAGATCGTCTTCTTTCAAATGGCTGGTGACGATGTTCGCGACCACCGTAACCTTAGGATCAAGATCCGCCAGCAACGTTTGAACCAGCGTTGTTTTACCGGTGCCGATGTCGCCGGTAATCACAATGAACCCGTCGCCCTGACCGAGGCCATACTGCAGGAACGAGAGCGCCCGCTTGTGTTCTTTGCTGGGGAAAAAGAACCGAGCATCAGGGGATAGCTGAAAGGGCTTACCCGTGAGGCCGAAAAACTCCCGGTACATCAGTGCTAGCTCCGTTGACTGCCGTAACCGTAGCCGTAACCGTAGCCGTAGGCAATATGGTCGGAGGAGCCGCGACGAGCCTTGTTCAATACCAGGCTGACAGACTCACAGCCCTTCAGCTGATGCAAGGCGTCGGTGACCGAGGCTTGCGGCGTCTTGTCTGCCTCAACCAATACAACAACGTGGCCAACCATGCGGGCGAGCACGCTGGCTTGAGTTCCCGCGTGCAGCGGTGGCGCATCGACGATCACGATTCGATTTGGATTGTGATCGGCGAGGTCACGCATCAGGCGCGTCATCTTGTCGCTCGCAAACAGTTCGTCGACGTTCGGCAACATCGGACCGGAAGGTAGAAACGACAACGACTCGATGTTCGTCTGCAATATGCTGTCTTCAGTATGCACGTTGGCTCGGTCGAGAAGGTCCGTCAGACCTATCTCGTACTCGACACCCAACACGCGAGCGACATCGTTCTTGGCGACATCGGCATCGACCAGCAATACAGTCCGATCGAGTTCAGCTGCGATGCTGAGCGCCAGGTTGATCGAAACAAACGTCTTCCCCTCACCCGGCAATGAACTCGTAATCAAGACCAGATTCGCCGGCAGGCCCGTATGCCCGAGCGCCGACGATTTTTTGATCGCCATCAGCAGCGGGCGTTTGATTCGACGCAGATCCGCAGCGATTTCGACGTTGACGTTCTGCTGTGTGGCAAATCCGCGAGCCGTCAAGGCGTCCACATCGATTTCGCAGAAGCCACCACCGATACGAGGTTGCGCGATTCGACTCGAGCGTTCGATCGCCGAAGGCGCGTGGGCTTGACTAGAAGTAGCGTGGACCTGAGTCAATGTTTCGGCGGCCGACGTTTCCATCGGAGACTGGATCGATGCTGGATCAGCTACAGCATCACCAAGCTTGGGCTCGGTGCGCGGTTTTCCAATCTCACCCAGTCGAGCGGCTGCTCGTTCAATCGTGCTCATGCTCGCTCAATCGTGCCCATGACTGTACCTTCGCAAACCAGCGTCCGATTCTACCGGCGTGGCACCCGAACACCTGTAAAGCGTTGTATCGGAGAAGAATCGCCAGCGGGTTTACTTCGGACTACAAGCTCGTCACAGTTGCCCGCCGGCTTGTCGGCATAATACGCGCAATCAACGGATGGCTTGGACATGCTGATCACAGATCTTGCCGACGCGCGCCCGGCAATTATCGGCTTGGGCTACGTCGGACTGCCACTCGCAGTTGAATTCGGGCGCCACTACCCCACCGTCGGTTTCGACATCAATTGCGAACGCGTGGCTGAACTGCGCCGTCGGCGCGACTCCACGCTCGAAGTCAGCGCAGACGAACTCGCGGCAGCAACGCAGCTTAAGTACTCCACCGAGATCAATGACATTGCGAACTGCAATGTCTACGTCGTCACCGTTCCGACACCGATCGACGCGCACAAACGCCCCGATATGGCCGCCCTGCGCTCGGCGAGCAAAACAATCGGTGAAGTCATCAAGCGCGGTGACGTCGTCATTTACGAATCCACCGTCTATCCCGGCGCCACCGAAGAAGTATGTTTGCCGATCATCGAAAAGACGTCGGGACTGCGCCTCAACACCGACTTTTTTGCCGGCTACAGCCCGGAACGTATCAACCCGGGCGATAAGTCGCATCGTCTCACGACCATCACCAAGGTGACGTCCGGATCAACACCGGCGGCCGCGGACTTCGTGGATCGTTTTTATGGGTCGATCGTGAAAGCCGGAACCCACCGTGCATCGAGCATTCGTGTTGCCGAAGCAGCAAAGGTCATCGAGAACACCCAACGCGATCTGAACATTGCGCTGATCAACGAGCTCGCCGTGATTTTTGAACGCATGGGCATCGACACCGAAGAGGTGTTGCAAGCCGCCGGAACGAAGTGGAACTTCCTGCCGTTCAGACCAGGTCTCGTTGGCGGCCACTGCATCGGGGTCGATCCGTACTACCTGACCTTCAAGGCGCAGGAGATCGGCTATCACCCCGAGGTGATCCTCGCAGGCCGCCGCATCAATGATTCCATGGGCGAGTACGTCGTCGACCGAGTCGTCAAGCTGATGACCCAACGCAAGATCCATGTCGTCGATTCGAAGGTGTTGATTCTCGGCCTGGCCTTCAAAGAGAACTGTCCGGATATCCGCAATACGCGTGTGGTCGATCTGGTCACCGAACTCAAGCAGTATCATGCGGATGTTGATGTGCACGATCCCTGGGTACATGCCGGCGACGCCGCACATGAATACGGTCTGCGCATGATCGATTCGTTACCGACGAACACCTACGACGCGATCATCATTGCGGTCGCACACGATCAGTTTCGTGCATTGGGAATCGACGCAATCCGCCAACTCGGAAAGCGTGAGTGCGTAATCTTCGACGTCAAGCACCTGTTCCCCAAACAAAACACGACGGCGCGACTCTGAGCGCGTTACCGTGAAAGTTCTCGTCACCGGGAGCGCCGGGTTCATCGGCTCCTTTGTTTCGGCACGCTTGCTCGGACGCGGTGACTCGGTGGTCGGGATCGACAATCTGAACGACTACTACGACGTAAATCTGAAGCAGGCGCGGCTCGATCGATTGTTAGGTCAGCCGCGGTTCCACAATGAAAAGATCGACATCACCGACCTACACGCATTGCGTGAGGTCTATCAACGCGAACGACCTGACCGTGTCGTGCATCTGGCGGCGCAGGCCGGCGTCAGATACTCGCTCGAGAATCCGCAGGCGTACATCGACGCGAACATCACAGGATTCATGAATATCCTCGAGTGTGTACGCCACGACGGCACTGCGCATCTGGTGTACGCGTCGTCGAGCTCCGTGTATGGGGCCAATACCCGCATGCCGTTCTCCGTGGACGACAACGTCGATCATCCGGTGAG
>Ga0209254_10005005_pt1 | contig 12176 bp, 10 predicted proteins | sample FrelakmetDIP11DI_FD_187148 | JGI IMG/M metagenome (GOLD analysis project Ga0209254, IMG submission 187148) | Freshwater lake sediment microbial communities from the University of Notre Dame, USA, for methane emissions studies - DIP11 DI (SPAdes)... | ecosystem: Environmental > Aquatic >...
TAATCCACGCAGAAGAAGGATTATCGCCAATAAACACAATATCCCTGAGAACCTGGTCTTCTCCGACTGGAAACAGGTTTTTGAAAAAGAGAAGTTTGCAGATGCCATAATCATTGCAATACCCGACCACTTACACACTACCCCCTGTCTTGCAGCATTAGATGCTGGATATGATATTTTACTCGAAAAACCCATTGCCCCTACAGAAAGAGAATGCAGGCAAATACTACAAAAATCAATTGAAACAAACCGGATCTTTGGGGTTTGCCATGTGTTGAGATATTCACCATATTTCAGGGAACTGAAAGAAATACTGGATGCGGCCTTATCGGCGATATAATCAGTATCCAGCATATGCAAACGATCGGCCATATTCACATGAGTCATTCTTATGTAAGAGGCAAATGGCGGAACAGCAAATCTGCCACGCCGATCATACTGGCAAAATCAAGTCATGATACAGACATCTTAAGATGGCTGACAGAGAGTCCCGTTAACGATGTACACTGTTTTGGAAACCTTCGCTGGCTTACCAATATCAATGCGCCGGAAGGAAGTATAGAAAGATGTACGGATGGCTGTAAAGTTGAAAGCAGTTGTGCTTATTCTGCACTGCAGATCTATTACCGCGACAGAAAACGCTAGTACGTTTTTTGACCTGCCTCAAGACCAGCGCAATTGGGATGAGTTGATCCTGCAAAATCTGAAGACAATGAATTACGGACGCTGTGTGTACAAGATGGACAATGACCAGCCTGACCATTTAACGGTGAATATTCTTTTCAAAAATGGCATTACAGCTGCATTCTGAATGGAAGCTCACGTATCTTATGAAGGCCGGCGTACCAGGATCATGGGTTCCAAAGGCGATATCGCCGGAGATATGGAAACCTTTGTGATGACAAATTTTGAGACAAAAAAAACTTCCTGGAACCTGAAAACATACCCGCATGGCGGTGGCGATCACCGGCTGGTTCAGGACTGGCTTCAGGCTGTTGCACAACAAAATAAAGACCTGCCCAGTTCTTCCATTGAAGTATCGGTAGAAAGTCACCTGATGGTTTTTGCGGCGGAAAGAAGCAGGCTTAATCGCAGCATTGAAGAAGTAAAATTATTCACAGAGGAAGGCGATAGAAAAGACTTAGCCCATAGCCATATTACTGACCCGGCTTAACAGATCATAGTTGTATCATCATTACTTAACGTGTTGTGCAATAAATATGATTATTACAGAGTAGTAAATATTCGTATTAAATAATTAGCAGAAAGCCTTCTTTCGTTGGTCAAAGCGTTCTCGCACGAGCCTGTATCATCCAGCATGATTTGGATTTAAGGCAATTGATTGAACAAGAGTTTACATTGATTTTGTAGAAATTTGTATGAATGATAACAGAAACGATGTAAATACAAAAATCAGAATACAGGCAACAGAGGGCAACGGAGGAAATAGAGGGCAACGGAGAAATGCAGGATAACCTCGGCGGCTCTCAAAATATTCTTTGCGGCCCTCTGTGGGCTAATTTATTTTTGATTTTATGTATGATCAAATTTAATAGCACAACACGTTATTACTTATTCTTTACACAATGGATAACTGGAAATAAATTAATGCCTTCCAGGTAATCACCCCCGGATAAAATGTAATCCAAATTTCACAGCTTATGAAATCAGTATTTTTGAAGTCTCCATACAGAGATATATAGTCAAAGTTCCTTCAGATATTGTTTTTCATTAAGGCCATTTAAAATAAAAGATTCGCATAACGAAGTGAAGTTTTTAAGAATTCACTCGTAACTTCAGGAATGACCCTGAATTTATGTGTGACACCGTCATTTATGCTATTGCCTGATCAAAGATGCCTATGCAAAAAAACTTTGATGTAATTGTTTTAGGCGTGGGATCAATGGGATCTTCTACCTGCTACCACCTTGCAGCACAAGGCGTAAAAGTATTGGGGCTGGAACAATTCGACATACCGCATGAACTGGGTTCACATGGGGGGCAGAGCAGGCTGATCCGCAAAGCGTATTTTGAACATCCCGACTATGTTCCATTACTCGAAAGGGCTTACCTGAACTGGCGGAAAATTGAACAAATATCCGGTGTATCCATCTACACAAAAACAGGCCTTTTATATTTTGGTAAAACAGATCAGCAATTGATCAAAGGCGTTAAAGAATCCGCAGAAAAGTACAGTATTGAAGTTAATACACTGACTGATGCAGTGGTTAAAAAAGATTATCCGCAGTTTAATATTCCGGATGATTATGAAAAACTGCTAGAACCTGATGCAGGTTTTGTTTGTCCGGAAAAAGCGATCCTCGCATACACCCGGCAAGCCATTCAACTTGGTGCAGTCATTAAAACAAAAGAAAAGATCGTCCACTGGGAAAGGTATAATGATGGTATAACAGTAACCACAAATACCGGCAATTATTCAGCCCAAAAACTGATCATTACGGCAGGCCCATGGGCAGGTAAATTAATACCGGCTTTAGCTAAAAATCTAAAAGTCACCAGGCAGGCCCTTGCATGGGTAAAACCCCAAAACTGGGAAGATTTTGAATTGGGCAAATTTCCTTGCTGGACCATTGCAGATAATAATCACCCGGGAATTTTTTATGGGTTCCCTATTCTGCCAATAGAAAATTATGGTGGCCCGATTGGCTTAAAAATTGCACATCATTATCCCGGTTCAGAAACCGACCCCGATACGATCAGCAGGGTTCCCACAGCTGCGGATGAATCGAACCTGATCTATGCGCTTAACAAATTCATACCCGAAGGATACGAGCGCACACTGGTTATCAAAACATGCATGTACACTAATACACCGGATGAAAACTTCATACTTGATTTTGTACCCGGATATGATGGAGATGTAATAGCTGCCACTGGTTTCAGCGGGCATGGATTCAAATTTGCATCCGCTGTGGGTGAAATAATGTGCGACCTTGCAATTAAAGGAAGTACAAACCTGCCTATTGAATTTTTAAAGGCAACCAGATTTCAATAGCCAGAAAGAAAAAACCTATGGCAAATGTGATTACCGGATTAGTGTAATATGCCCTTTAAAGACTTCCTTACGTAAATCGGTGTATTCTACGACAACCTGGTAAACATAGGTACCGGATACCAAAGGTTTCCCTGCTGCAATACCGTTCCAGCCATAAGCCGGATTATTGGGCGGTACATTATAGGCATTAAAGACACGCTGGCCGTACCTGTCGTACACAGAAAACTCTTTTACTATAGCAATATCCCGGGTTCCCATAATATAAAAAATATCATTACGGCCATCTCCGTTAGGCGTAAATGCATTGGGAATATGAACCTTATCTTCCGTATGCGTACGTACAATGGCGGTAGCCTCTGCGGTACAACTGTATTCATTTTTCGCTTCAAAAGAAAACTCCATGGTATATGGAGGCCTGGCTACAGGCGTCAGACAAGTTGAACAGGACAGGTATTGAACAGGCTGCCAACTGAATGAAGTAAGCACTCCACCTTTTGCATCCGCTTCCAGCAAAACACTGCCCAGTCGGGAAATACTGGTATCATCCGGAGATATGCTTACCGAAAAAATACTGGCTATTGCGCTATTTGCATTATTTAATAAATCCGTTTCGGCAAATACCGTATCCGGGAAAATAGTACCGCCTTTATCATTAACCACAGCAAAAATATTTCCGGTTGCAGGGGTTTCTATTATTGTTGAAAAAGTATCGCAGGAGCCAGCACTCAAAGTTGGCGTCTGGAATGAATTACCCAGCAATGTTGCACCTCCGGCATATGGATTCCTATCATAGAATGAAACAGGTATCCCTTTATAAACACTGTCATATCCGTTATTCATACAAAGTTGAAATGAAACCAATGTGTTATTATTCGTAAAACATTTTGTGCCTGTTATGCGAATAACCATATCAGGAGGAAGGATTCTGATCTTAGATTCTCCATATATCCGGCAGCCATACCGGCTGGACATCTGAACTTTGATAATTGCGTCTTTTTCAACTGTTGCCTGAGTAGTGGTACAACTTGTACAACTGAGCGCATATTCATTTCCGGTAAGCCAGGTGATAGAAGACGGATCATATACTGTTGACAGGATAGTAACAGGAAGAGATTGATTTCTTATGACAACGGCATTGGCAGGCGACACCATTATTGAATCTGTTTTGTATCTGTATGTTCCTGTATTATTCTGTGTATTTCGCTCAAGGAAAAGTGTATCATTTGGAAATTGATACGGAGTATTGCCCCGGTTATTGACTACGGCAAAAATACTGTCAGTAGCAGGGCCGTTTATAATATGTGTAAACGACATACATTGTGCATTTGAGCCTGCAGCAATCTTAAAAACCGGCCCTAAAAGTTTAGACGAACCCAAGGCGGGATTGCCATTATAAAAACTAACCTGCAGATCTGTGGGAATCACGCCTCTCCTGAATTGATTACATACCGTAAATTCCGCACGCAGCCGCTCGCCCTGGTAACATTCAACCGATTGTATCGTAATCACATAATCATCTGCCGGCGGCACTTTAATAACAGCAAAAGCGCTGTCATAACAACCATAGCTGCTGGTTGCAATTAGTTTTTTTATAACGTCTTCTTTAGCTGCAATAAACAATGGGGTTTGGCAGTCAATACAACTTAAACCTGCAGAGGGGCTCCATGCATAATTTGTTGTTGTACCTGGCCTGGTGTTGCCTGTTAGTTGCAGCGTATCGCCAGGTTCAAGTGTTGCCTGAGGAGGGCTGATGGAAACCGTATATCTGAATCCTGTTACTGCACGGAAGTTATTAGTATAATTTAATTCGGGCAGATCTGTATTGGGCAATTGAACGGGCAATGCCGTGCCTTTGTCATTGAATACAGCAAAAAAGGTATTCAGTCCCTGTCTCTTAACGTCTAAAATTAACGTGTATGAAATTCCGCAGCATCTGCCTGTTACAGGATTGGGTAATAAAAAAGTGGTATCAATCTTATGCGCACCCGGCAATCTTGGATCTGCATCATAAAAGGAAATTGGTGTGCCGGCCGGGATGGTGGCATATCCATTATTACAAATGGAAAATGTTACCCTGATCTTTGTTTGCTGATAACACTGCACATCAGAAACACTGACCGTACCATCTACGGTGGGATCAAGGACAGAAAAGCTGAAGGTTTCCGTAGTATCCCTGCAACTGCCATTAATGGCTATCAATCTTATTTTATAATTGCCTGATTGATTAAATCCATAAGCAAGGTCAGTTTCAGTGGATACAATTTGTTCTGTCATACCCTGGTTGTTACTCATTAACCATTGAAAGGCGGTTGCATTTTCTGACCTGTTTTTGAATAAAATTGTATCAATAAGAATGGGCAACTTTGACGCGATCACTCTTTTATCGGGATAGAACCTGGCCAACACTCCGCAGGTTACGATAATGTCATCCGTATAGCTCGCATAACAGCCAGCAGACCCATTATAAACCTTAAGCGTAACCGAATATTTTTTATTTGCCGGGAAAGTAAAACTGAAATTGGGACTATTGGATCCGGATACAACCCCATCTACTGACCATTGATAGTTTGCCCCGCCGGATGAGGTACTGGTGAAATTGATGGTACTTCCGGTTGAAGGCAACCAATTATCCCGGGTGAATCCCGCGAGTATATTCTCTGTACAGGGAGCTTCACACCTGTTACCCTGCAGGAGCCCGTTTCTGACTGTGCTGAGGACCTCTTTCATTTTATTAGCCTGCCCCACAGTAAACATATTCCTGCAGGAGCTATAGGTCATGAAATTAGCATTCAGATCGCGCTGTTCTACGGAAAAGCCAGATAAAGTATCGGTAGTACAGGAATTTTGGGGAAATGCACAGGAACCACTTGCCACTGCAGAAGGAGGTGTATCACAAATCCCATCGCCATCTGTTTCACAATTATTATTGGTACAGCTGCCCAGTGTAAAACTATGCTTCAATCCCAGGTAGTGCCCGGTTTCATGTGCGAGTAATTTACCAAACCCTGTAACAACAATGCCATCACGATAATCTCCCCCTCCAGGGAAAGTGGCATAACCGGCTTCTACATCGCGCCGCCATCTGCCGCAACTATATACCGGGTTAATTTCAGATTTAATTTCTTCGACATACCAGATATTGCAATATTTTCTTGTGTCCCAGGACACGAGATTCTTAAGGCGGTTATTTTCAATATCATAATCGAAATTTCCAAGGACGGATGAAGTACGGGTTATACCATTAGTATTACCCCCTAAAGGATCAGTTTTTGCAAGGCAAAAAGTGATGCCCGTATTTGCACCAGGCCCGTCGCTATAGGCGCCGGTATGGGCAAAAGCATCATTCAGGTCCTGAATGGCAATGATGATCTGTGCATCGGTAACGGCATCGGGATTGGTACTGATAATGTGCACAACAACAGGAATTTGCTGTGCAAACAGTGAGGTATAAACTAAGTTGAAGCAGGCACATAAAATGAGCCTGACAATCAGTTTATGATTGATTATATTGTTTTTCCCAAAAAGTACCATCCGAAAAAGTGATGGTAAAATACGGTGAATAACCCATATTACATAATCCCAGCAAGGGTTTTGCTTAATTGATTAGCGATCAATATTCTATATTGTCCGTTTTGGAAAAAATGATCAATGCGGCAATTACTGTTCAATAAAACCGGAAAAGGCTGAACCTTCAGGTCTTATATTAAATAATACATTGTTGTGCTATTGAAATATTAAAAAAATAAGCTTATCGATTTTTTGTAGCAAAATGCTTGAGGATAAATTTTATAAGATTACGAAAATAGATTCTTCTCCCGCACATGCGGGATCTGGATGACAGGCTGGGAGAGAATCAGTCATTAGAGATAGCAACTATTAGTCGACCTTTCTCCTGTCATCCCGACGAAGGAGGGATCTAAAATGCTCATAAAATACTGAATAATAAATGCAGAGATCCCTCCTGCGTCGGGATGACAAAAAAGAGAGTAGCAGTTCCAATCATATACAAAATCAGTAAAACAGAAATTATACTCATCTACCTGGCCATTCCTTTTTGAGATTTATATTCATTTCTCTATTGCAGGTGGTGCTGTTTCTGTGTCTTTAGGCTTTTTGCCGGGAGGCGGTGGCTGAAGTTTTTTCGATGCTTCAGTATACTTTTCGAACTGGGATGGGGTCAAGACTTTTTTCACTTTTTCATCCCTTTCTTTCATTAGATTATCCATCGCAGCTTTCATCTTTGGATCAGGAGGTGGCGGCGGATTATCTTTCCTTAGTTTATCAGCGGATACAAAAAAATCCTTGTACGCTGATTCAATCACCAGGTTCTGCTCATTATTTGGCTGAACTTCTTTTTGCATTACTTCATGGGTGCGTTTTAATCGTTGCTCAATTGTTGGTGGCTGCTTTGGCTGTTGGGCACTTACGTTTACTGCAAAAAAGAGCAGCACTGCAATCATTATTGATTTTTTCATAAAAAGAATTAAAGGATGATCAAATAAATACGCCAGCTTAATGGCCGTATAAGATCATTATACGATTGTCCTTCATTAATCCTTCGGTGGTGGTGGATTATTTCTGGCTGTTCTGGAAAACAGGCGGGAAAGTTCTTTTGTCAACTTGTCAAATTCACCCAGTTGATCCGGCCGGCAAATCTTTTTAATATCCATGAAATGAGCATAATGTATAGCCTCAACCTGCTTTTGCAAATCCGCTAATGTCAGCAGCAGGGAATCTTTTGAAGCGATATTTTCTGTTGAAAGTGACTGGTAAAGTTCATTTTTTGTATCCGAAATCTTATCGTCAAGATCCCGGATGGATGCTTGATGCTGATCGATCAGTTGTTTATATTGAACTGCCTGCTCCTTATCAAAATGAAGCATTTGAATAATAGTTTCGCGTGGTGCTTCCTTACGAAATGGAGGCCTGCCCATACCCGGATGGAGAGGATTGCCTAAAAGCATATAAGTGATCATTCCAATGTTTAGCAGGAATAATCCAATAACAGCAATGGTCAATAATTTGATCTTACTCATCATACAGGTTATTACCGGATGAAAGGTTCATGGATATAGCAATTGTTTCAATACTGGAATTTTTAGCTGTATTGGCTGTTTTGAGAATGATCCCCAGATTAAGTACAACTATAGCCGCTCCGGTCAATACCAGCGCCCATTTCCAACTACGTGGCGCGGGGGACAATTCAAGAGATTGTATACGCTGCCTTATCCGGGTGAGCAGAAAAGGAGGTTCATCCACCGATTGGATTTTTCTGAGCAGGTCCAGTTTTTTATCTATGTCCATATTTTATCTTAAGTTATATACGATGGTTCATTTAAAATCCTTCACTATTCTTTAACTTTTTTATTAAAGCCTGTTTGGCCCTTTGGAGCAGCGATTCCACCGCCTTTACACTCACATTCATGATGTCTGCCACTTCCTTCTGCGACCTGTCTTCAATCCGGGTTAAGATCAAAGCCGTTTGCTGGTTTTCAGGTAAGGAATGAATTGCCCGGAAAAGCTCCTGCATCTCCTGTTTATTTTCAGCCGCCACACCAGGGTGATTGAAATCTTTCAGCATCGGCAAAGGTTCATTTGTCCCGCTATGAAAAAGGGAAGTTAAGAAACCAAATCGTTTTTTTGATTTCCTGGCCTTAATGAAATCAAGGCATTGATTGATGGTGATGCGGTAAATCCAGGTTTTAACGGATGCTTCACCGGGATCAAATTGATGCAGGTTTTGATAGACTTTAACGAATACATCCTGGGCGATATCCTGCGCATCTTCGGGATTGAGCACATAATGCAAACAGATATTATATACAAGCTTTTTATGCTCATGGTAAATATCGTCAAATTGCACTTCACTCATATAAGGAAAGTGAAAGTATTATTTTTTTAATAGACGCAGATTTTTAATTAAGCAATTAACACTTTTGACAATGATCCAGGCAAATACAATTACTGTAATTTATCAGTTAATAATAATGATTGACTCATCCGTTTTTTGGGGTTATTGTTACATTACTTTCCAGCAGCTCACTGAACCTTTCACTTATGGCTGAGATTAATTAATGTTCAAGCATGCTGCGTAACACAGCCAACTCAACACCCCGGATTTCCGCTAAACCCCGCAACCTGCCAATGGCAGAATAACCCGGATTGGTTTTCTTTTTGAGATCATCAAGCATCTGGTGCCCATGATCAGGCCTTACAGATATGCAACATTTTCGTTTCTGCATGGCCATTACCAACTCCCTGATCACAGCATACATATCTACGTCTCCTTCAAGGTGATTATCTTCATAAAAATCACCAAACTCATTTCTTGTCGTACTTCGTAAATGAATAAAGTGAATACGGTCATAAAACTGCCTGATCATTACAGGTAAATCATTTTCTTTTATAACACCGTATGAGCCGGTGCAAAAACAAAGACCATTGTGTAATGAAGGGACTGCTTTTATTAAATCTGCGATGTCGGTTGAATTACTTACAACACGGGGCAATCCTAAAATGGAGTACGGAGGATCATCGGGATGGAGTGACATCATAACACCACATGATTCGGCAACGGGAATGATTTGCTGCAGGAAATAAATAAGATGGTTCTTTAATGTAGTCCTGTCGATCTTACAATAGGCATCCAATGCCTCTTGAAATTGTTCGATTGTAAAACTTTCTTCACTGCCCGGTAGCCCTGCGATGATATTACGTTGCAATTGATTTTTTTCATCGGGCCCCATCAGGGCAAATCGCGCTGTTGCTCTATCTATCGTTTCGGCATCATAATCCTTTTCAGCGTCTTTTCTCTTTAACATAAAAAGATCAAACGCAACAAAAGAAGCCATTTCAAATCTCAAAGCTTTTGAGCCATCTTGTACCTCATAACTTAGATCAGTTCTTGTCCAATCAAGGACAGGCATAAAATTGTATGTCACATTCTTTATCCCACAGGCTGAAAGATTCCGGATACTTTCTTTGTAATTTTCAATGAACTTTTCAAATCCAGTGGCTTGTGTTTTAATGGCCTCATGCACGGGTACGCTCTCCACTACAGACCATTGCAAACCAGCCTGCAGTACTATTTCTTTTCGCCTGTTGATCTCTTCCATTGTCCATACACCCCCGTTGGGAATATGGTGAAGTGCTGTTACAACACCTGTACAGCCTGCCTGCTTAATATCCGATAAGGATACAGGGTCCTCAGGGCCATACCAGCGCATGGTTTGTTCCATCCGGTAATGGGCTGCGCCGTATGAGGGGAAATGCTTATTGGGCATCTGCTGATATAATTTTAAATAACACAGTTAAGAGTTAATTCACTATCAACCAAAACTTCAAATCCTGGTATTCATTTGAATGGACTGAATAATATTTTACTCAAAAAAACGATCTGGCTAACAGTATTTTCTTAGTCAATATGTCATCAAAAATCGTATTGATCGATAAAAACACCTGTTTAATTATCCTTGTGCGCTAGCCTCAAAATTTGAAAATAACCCTTTACCGATTTTGCAATATTTACTCAGCCCATTTCGATAACTATATGATGGATTGTTCCTTGCTCAAATAACGGTAACAAGTTCGAATCATAAATATTACCATCGATGGTAACCTTTGCTACCCCCTTACTAATGTGCCTGCTATTAACCACTTTTATATGATAGGTTGCCCCCCTGAACTTCCTGGTGACTTCAAAACCATCCCATTTTTTTGGAATACAGGGATCAATTCTTAATCCATCGTAATCAGGTTGAATACCTAAAATATACTGACTGATGGTATAGAAGTTCCATGATGCCGTACCTGTTAACCAGGAATTCTTTGCCTCACCGGGCCTGAAGGAATCTTTACCCGCTATCATCTGCGCGTATACGTATGGTTCAGTTTTGTGAAGCTCACTGATATCTTCCAGGTAAGCAGGACAGATCTTTTTATAATATTCCCATGCCTGGTCACCGCGGCCAATGACCGTTTCGCCAATCATGATCCATGGATTGTTATGACAGAAAATCCCGGCATTTTCTTTGTACCCCGGAGGATAACTGGAAATTTCACCATACTCAATATAGTATTTGGTGAATGCAGGATTATTCAGAACAATTCCATATTCCGTATCCAGTCGTTCCTTTACAGAATCAAGTGCTTTTTCACACATTCTTTCATCAACGCCTATACCAGCCATGGTACAGAATCCATTCGATTCAATGAAAATCTTTCCTTCCTCATTGTCTTCACTGCCAATTTTTCTGCCATAATAATCATATGCCCTCAGGAACCACTCTCCATCCCAACCATGTTCTTTTACAGCGGTTATCATTTTATCCACCTCGCTTTGCGCACGTTCAGCTTCTGCTGTTTTACCAAGCCTGGTGCAGAGTGCAGCATAATCCCTTCCATAAATCACAAATAACCCGGCGATCATTACAGACTCCGCTTTTGACCCTTCGGTTTTGTTTTCGGTGGTTTGAAAAGATTCATTGGGATCATTGGAAAAACAGTTCAGGTTCAGGCAGTCGTTCCAGTCGGCGCGACCGATCAATGGCAAACCATGTGGGCCGAGGTTGTTCACTACATGGTCAAACGAAACGGTAAGGTGATCAAATAAGGACCTCGCTACAGTTATATCGTTATCGAAAGGAACCATTTCATCGAGAATGCTGAAATCACCGGACTCCTTGATATAGCTGATGGTGCCCAGGATCAGCCACATAGGATCATCGTTGAAACCACCGCCGATATCGTTGTTTCCTTTCTTAGTAAGTGGCTGGTACTGGTGATAGCAACCGCCATCCTGGAACTGCGTTGAAGCAATATCGATGATGCGTTCGCGGGCGCGTTCCGGAATCTGGTGCACAAACCCGATAAGATCCTGGTTAGAATCCCGGAATCCCATACCACGCCCGATTCCGCTTTCGAAATATGAAGCAGAACGAGAGAAACAGAATGTGATCATACATTGGTATTGATTCCAGGTATTGACCATTCGGTCAAGTTTCTCGTCACCGCAATTAACCGTATAAACGCTCAGCAGGTTATCCCAGTAAGCGCGCAGTTCTGCAAAGGCAGCATCAACTTTTTGAGCCGTATCAAATTTTGCAATGGTGGCTTTGGCCTTTGTTTTATTGATGATATTTTTCGATTCCCATTTTTCGGA
>Ga0209254_10005006_pt1 | contig 12175 bp, 10 predicted proteins | sample FrelakmetDIP11DI_FD_187148 | JGI IMG/M metagenome (GOLD analysis project Ga0209254, IMG submission 187148) | Freshwater lake sediment microbial communities from the University of Notre Dame, USA, for methane emissions studies - DIP11 DI (SPAdes)... | ecosystem: Environmental > Aquatic >...
CCGGCGCCGGGGCCACGACCGGGGCCGGAGGCGGCGGCGGGGGCGCGGTCTGTGCCGACGCGATGCCGGACAGCGTGACTGCCGTGGCCAGCAGCATCGTGTTCAGCAGGTTCGCGTGCGAGGCGCGCCGGGCGGCGCGGAACGTGCTCGTCATTTGTTGTTCTCCGAAGGGATCGCCGGCGATCGGTGCGCGCCCGGACGCTCGCGGCTAGAGTATAGGGCTTCCGACGCGTGGTCCACGCAACCGGGGTGCCGATGACCAAGCCGACGGGTGCGTCGCGACGCGACGCGATCAGGGCCTTGTCCGCCGCGACGCTGTTTCCTTCGATGCTGCAGGCCGCGGGCGGCGCGACTTCGCCGGCGGCCGCGGCGGCGGCGCCGCCGGCCGTAGCGGCGCGCGACCCGACTGCGGCCGCCCGGTTGCGCGCGCTGATCGAGGCGAGCGATGCCGCCGCCGAGAAGCTCGAACCGATGCCGCGCGACCCGACTGCGCGTGCGCCGGGCGAGCCGGTGTTCGTCGATCCGCTCGGCGAGGCCTGGTTCGATGCGGTGCGCCGCAACGCCGACGCCGATGCCCGCGGTCTCGCGACGATCGACCCCGCCGACCTGCCGCCGGTCGAGCGTGTCGCCTACGACGTGTTCGCCTACCGCACGCGCCGCGAGCTGGACCGTCACGATTCCGGCATCGCGCGCATCCAGCGCCTGACGCCGCTGAACGCCTCCTTCGGATTGCATCTCGAGCTGCCGGACTATGTCTCCGGCGCCGGCGCGCCGTTCGGCACCGTGGCCGACTACGAGGCCGGCCTGCAGCGCCTCGCCGGCTACGCCGGCTACCTCGGCTCGATGGTCGCGCGGCTCGAGGAGGGCCTCGCCGCCGGTTACGTGCAGCCGCAGGTGATTGCGCGCCAGGTCGTCGCCCAGTCGGAGGCGCTGCTCGCGCTGCCGGACGCGCAGAGCCCATTCCTCGCGGCGCTGGCGCGCATGCCGGCCTCGTTCGACGCCGCGACGCGCGCGCGCTTCGAGCGCGCCTATCGCGACGTGGTCGAGCGCGAGGTGCGTCCCGGCCATGCGCGATTGCGCGACTACCTGAACGACCGCTACCTGCCGCGCGCCACCACGGAGGTCGGACGCTCCGCGATGAAGGATGGCGCCCGCGTCTACGCCAGCGACCTCGCGCACCACACCACGCTGCCGCTCGAGGCGGCGGCAGTGCACCAGACCGGGCTCGGCGAGGTCGCGCGCATCCGCGATCGCATGGAGGAGGTGCGCCGCGAGCTCGGCTTCGACGGCCCGCTGCCGGCGCTCTTCGAGCACGTGCGCACCGACTCGCAGTTCTATTTCACGAAGCCCGAGGACCTCCTCGCGCGCATGGCTGCGATCGAGGGGCGGATCTGGCAGGGCATGCCGAAGCTGTTCGCGCGCCGGCCGCGGGCGCCGTTCAGCGTGCGGGCGCTGCCGGCGATCGGCAACCAGCGCGGCACTGGCTACTACAAGCCCGGCCCCCCGGACGGCGTCACGCCCGGCGTACTGTGGTTCAACATGGCGATGCTGAACACGCGCCCGATCCCGACGCTCGAGACGCTGACGCTGCACGAAGGCATCCCCGGGCATCACTACCAGATCACGCTGGTACTGGAGGACCCGACGCTGCCGCCGATCCTGCGCTTCGGCGGCCTGACGGCCTACTCCGAGGGCTGGGGCCTCTACGCGGAGTCGCTGGGTCGCGAGCTCGGCCTGTTCACCGATCCCTGGCAGTGGTTCGGCCACCTCGACATGGAGATGTTGCGGGCCGTCCGCCTGGTCGTCGACACCGGCCTGCACGCCCTCGGCTGGAGCCGCCAGCGCGCGATCGACTACATGCTGGCCAACACCTCGATGGCGCCGCGCGACGTGCAGGTGGAGATCGACCGCTACGTCTCCCAGCCCGGCCAGGCCTGCGCCTACAAGACCGGGGAGCTGAAGATCCGCGAACTGGGCGAGCGCGCCGCCCGCGCGCAGGGCGGGCGGTTCGACCTGAAGGCCTTCCACGGCCAGGTGCTCGATACCGGCGCCCTGCCGCTCGCCGTGCTCGAGGGCAAGGTCGACCGGTGGCTCACAACGCGGGCCTGATGCGAAAAAACGACACTGGCCGGCCGGGCAGGGGATTGCACGGGCGAACGGGCTGCTGGACACTGCGACGGCGAATAAAGACGGCTGCCGGTTCAGAGCGGCCGCAAACCTCGCGCCCTCGGGGAGTACATCGATGACGCTATTTCCAGCCGGCCGGTTCCTGGCCGTCCTGTGCCTGTGTTTTTCCGCCGGAACGAGCTCGGTGGCCCTCGCCGCGTCCGAGCCCTCCGGCGACACGCTGTCGCGCTTCTTCGTCTGGTGGAACCAGACCTTCAAGCAGCCGGGCGGCTACACCGTGGAGGGCTTCGGCCAGTGGTTCACCCCCGATGCGACGCTGGTCCTCGAGGGCAAGGAAATCATCCGCGGTCTCGACGGCTGGGCGACGCACTTCCAGAAAATCCAGGCGGGCGGCGGCGACGTCGAGATCGTCGTGCCGTTCAAGCGGGTGTTCCAGCAGGGCGACCGCATCTACACCTACCACGTGATCCGCAGCCGCCGCGACGGCAAGCTCGCCTGCTCGCTCGCCGCCGGCCATGCCGAGCTGCGCGGCGGCAAGATCGCCACGATCGTCCTCGTGCGCTCGGACCTCGACCCCGCCAAGGGGCAGACGGACCCGGAGTGCTGGACGAAGTGACCCCGCGGCGGCGCCCTCGCGGCGCTGCCGGCCCGAACCTTTCCCCAAGATCCCCGGTCGCCGATCGCCAGATCGTGCGGCCACAGCCAGGAGCCCGACGATGACGACGACCCGCCGATCCGACACCCGCAGCCCCGCCGAGCGTGGCCGTACCCCGCTCGCGACCCTGACGCTGGCCGCCGGCCTCGTCACCGCGCCGCTGCTCGCCACGCCGGCCCAGGCGCAGTCCGAAGGTGGCCTCGAGGAAGTCACGGTGACGGCGCAGCGTCGCAGCGAGTCGCTGATGATCGTGCCGATCCCGATCACTGCGGTCACCGCCGCCGCGATCGAGCGGCAGAACATCCAGAGCGTCGAGGACGTGCTCGCCAACGTGCCCAACGTCAGCTTCGTTTCGCTCGGCTCGCGCGACCGAAAGGAGATCAGCCTGCGCGGCATCTCCAACCAGCTGAACCCGTTCACCGACGTGCGCTCGTCGACCTACGCGTTCTATATCGACGAGTTCAACGTCGCCGTCGGCACCAGCAACCCCGAGATCCTCGACCTCGAGCGCATCGAGGTGCTGCGTGGCCCGCAGGGCACGTACTTCGGCCGCAACGCCGTCGGCGGCGCGATCAACGTGATCACGAAGGCCCCCGACAACGAGTGGTTCTCCGAGGTCGGCCTCGGGTATGGCAACTTCGACACGAAGGAAGCCCACCTGATCGTCAACGCGCCGGTCATCGACGGCAAGCTCGCGATCCGCGCCTCGGGCCAGGTCCGTGAGACCGACGGCTGGATCGAGAACATCAACCCGATCGGCGGCGGCAACGACGGGGAGTTCAACACTGCCCGCATCACCGCGCGCTTCACGCCGAACGAGAACCTGACCTGGGACCTCAACTACAGCTACACCGACGGCGAGGAAGGCATGCGCGTCGGCGTGCCGACCGGCTTCCTGACCGCCACCTGGCGCGCGGTCTACTACCAGAACCGCCCCGGCAACGTCGCGAGCCAGGACGGCGTCGGCTTCTACCCGGCCAACGACGATCGCGTGAACTTCAACCGCCCGCAGAAGGTCGGCTCGGACTTCGAATACGTCAGCACGCGCCTGCAGTACGACTTCGACGCCGTCACGCTGACGGCGGTCGCCGGCAACCTGACCTCGAGCCTGTTCAACTATGGCGACGTCGACGGCGGCAGCCCCGACTTCTTCTACGAAGACCTGTTGATCGACCGCGAATCGACCAGCGGCGAGCTCCGCCTCGCGTCGCGCAACCCGCAGACGATCGAGTGGAGCGTCGGCGCGATCGTCGGCCAGGACTCGGGCCTGCAGGACCAGTCCACCTACCACGGCGCGCAGAGCCCGCTCGGCCGGCCGAACGGCGTCGAGGTCACCGGGGCCGACTCCGACACGACCACCGACTACTGGGCGCTGTTCGGCCAGGCGACCTGGAACATCTCCGACGCGTGGAAGCTCGTGGTCGGAGGCCGCTACTCGGAGGAGAAGATCGAGACCCTCGGGCAGACTCGTTCCAACGGCATCATCACCGGCACCAACGATCGTGACGCCAAGTTCGACGATTTCTCGCCCCGCGCCACCCTGAGCTGGTCGCCGGCCGACCTCGGGATGGTCTACGCGACGGCGTCGAAGGGCTTCAAGTCCGGCGGCACCCAGACCACCGGCACCGCGCAGCTGCGCAACGAGTACGACCCGGAAGAGCTCTGGAACTACGAGCTCGGCTGGAAGGTCGAGCTGCTCGATCGCCGGCTGCGCCTCGACATGTCGGCGTTCTACATGGACTGGAAGAACGTGCAGCAGTTCATCCGCTTCCAGTTCATCGACCAGGCCACCGGCCTGCTGCGCGGCGTCACCGGCGTCGACAACGCGACCTCGGCCACCAGCCAGGGCGTGGAGTTCAGCATCGACGGCGTGGTCACCGACCATTTCCGGGTCGGTGCGCAGGTGGGTTATCTCGACGCCACCTACGGCGACTACACCAACGCGCTGATCGACGGCACCGTCATCAACGCGAGCGGCAAGCGGCTGATCAACGCGCCTGAATGGACGCTGGGCGCGAACGCCGAGTACTCGCGCAAGGTGTTCGGCGACAACGACGGCTTCGTCCGCGCCGAGTGGCAGCACCGCAGCGAGCAGCTCTCGAACACCTTCGCGCTGCGCTACGAGGTGTTCCCGTTCATCTCCCCGTCCTACGACGTCGTGAACCTGCGCGCCGGCCTCGGCAACGGGCGCTGGAACGTCAACCTCTACGCGGAGAACGTGTTCGACGAACAGTACTTCTCCGCCGCCTACGAGAAGGCGTTCTACAGCGGCGTGCAGGTCGAGCCGTCGGTGCGCAACTACGGCATCGAGTTCCGCTACCGCTTCGGCGGCGCCCGGTAAGCCGGGCGCCTCGCGGCGGATGCGCGCCCCGCATCCGCCGCGTGTGTCCCCGGCCCGCGCCGGGTTAGACTCGACGGATGGATGAATACTCCTCATTGGCGAACCAGCGGGTCGCCGTCCCTGTGCCGCCACTCGACGACCTGCAGCGGCGCGTGCTTGACTGGCTGCGCACGGAAGCCGGCTTCGCGCAGGTCTACACCGTCAACAAGGACGGCTATCCGGTCGGGCGCACGATGGCGGCGCCGGTCGACGACGCCTTCACCGTGTGGATGGTCCAGCGCAAGGTCCACAAGCGCATCGGCCAGTGGCGGCGCAACCCGCGCACCGAGGTGATGTGGATCGGCACCCCGGCGCCCGATTCGCGCAACGATTCGCCGCACGTCTACGACCTGAATCTCGCGATCCCGCGCGCGGTGTTCATCCGCGGCGACGCGGAATTCCTCGATGACGCGACCACCGTCGAGGTGTTCCAGCGCCAGACCGAACTGCACCGCGCGCGTGGCTGGACCAAGGCGCCGCTGCGCACGCCCGAGAACATCGTCGCCGAGCTGGTCGGCGTGAAGATCAGGCCGCAGCAGGTGCGGGTCGAGGGTTTCGGCGAAGGCGCCGCGTCGTTCCTGTGGAAGCCGGGGTCGGCGGCATGATCAAGGCACTGGTGGGCTACACGCTGGTCGAGGGCGTGACGCCGGCCGAGTACGACCGGTGGCTGTGGGAAATCCACACGCCGGACCTGCTCGCCAACCCGCACCTCGACAGGATCGTCTACAACACGGTACTGAAGCCCGTCGAGAGCGCGAGCGGCAACACGATGCAGATCGCGCAGAGCCTCAGGCTCTACCGCATCGCCGAGCTGCACTTCCGCGACATGGCGGCCTACGAGGCCTATCGCGCCTGGTTCGCCGAGCACCCGCTGCCGGTGGAGCGCGGCCCGGCGGGCCGCACCGACTTCAAGTTCTACCTGCTGGCCGAGGTCGCCGAGGCCACGCGCGGCTGATCGGGCCGGTCGCGGCGGCGCCGCAGGTGGATTCCGGCGCAGCGCTCGAGCGCTTCGTGCGCCGGTGTTCCACGCCCGGGCGCGCGGACGGATGCGCTACCCTCGTGGCATCGCGACCACATCGCGTCCGCGGAGAGCGCTCGATGGATGACTTCTACGCCGGCAGGATCGGCTACTGCGGGCCGAACGGCGAGAACGGTCGCGAGTGGTTCGAGATGGTGCCGCACGTGGGCGGCCGCACGCTGCGCGCGTTCTGCGAGATGGACGAGATCGGCCTGAGCCGGGACGTCTCGATCGCGCTCGATGCAGCGTCCCGACCGCTCGATGCGTTCGTTCGCGTGATCCAGGCGGGGGCCGTCCGCGGCTCGACCCTGTTCCTGGTCGAGCCCGGGGCCATCGAGACCGAAGGCGTGACGCTCGACCACGGGCGCGTGTCGCAGCGCAAGCCGCTCGCCGCGCCGCTGACCTACCTCGGCCTGCACCCGCTGGTCGGGGACGCCCTGGTCACGATTCCGCGCGGCACCGATCGTCGCGGCGAGTTCGTGACGATCGATGGCATCGCCAATTCCCTGTCACCGAACGGCGAACTCGGCCTGATCGCGATGCCGACCCGCATCGACGTCGCCTACCTCGGCGAGGAGCGCGTGCGCGTGCCGGCCGGCGAGTTCGAGGCGCGCCGCTACGCGCTGCGCTGGAACCCGGCCTGGCCGCCGGCCGACATCTGGGTGCACGGACCGCAGGCGTTGTTCCTGCGGCTGCGCTGGGAAATGATCGACGCCTGCTACGAACTGACGGAGTTGCGGCGCTCGCGGTGACGGCCGCGGCGCGCGCCGCAGGACGTCGAGCGGGACCCGCGAACCGGCGAAGGAGAGACGAACGTGACACGACTCTGTGTGGTGACCGGCGGATCCTCAGGCATAGGTCGCGCCACCGTGGCACGGCTGGCCGGCGAGGGCGCGACGGTCGTGGTGTTCGATCGCGCGGTGCCGAAGGACCTGCCTCCGGGTTGCAGTCATAGGCGAATCGACGTCGGCGACGCGGCCCAGGTGCAAGCGGCGGTGGCCGAGGTGCTGGCGACCCACGGGCGCATCGACGTGCTGGTCAACTGCGCCGGCATCGGCATGCAGGCGACGCCCTTCCACGATCTCGACATGGGCGTCTGGGACGAGGTGATGCGCGTGAACCTCGGCGGCACGGTCGCGACGGTCAAGGCGGTGCTGCCGTCGATGCGCGCCCGGCACGCCGGCGCGATCGTCAACATCGGCAGCAGCTTCGGGATCCTGGCGCGGGGCGACCAGTCGGCCTATTCGGTCAGCAAGGCGGCCGTCATCCACTTCACCAAGTCCGTCGCGATCGACCTCGGCGCGTCGCCGGTGCGCATCAACTGCGTGTGCCCGGGCCTGATCGACACGCCGCTGACGTCGTTCCTGCAGGAGCCGCGTAATGCCGGGCTGCTGGCGGCGAATCATGCGGCGCACGCGTTGCGACGCAGCGGCCGGCCGGAGGAAGTGGCCGAGGTGATCGCGTTCCTGGTGTCGGACGCCGCCAGCTACGTGACCGGCCACGCGATGTCGGTCGACGGCGGCTACACGTCCGGGAAGTGGCTGGTCTGAACCGGCGCGGCTGAATCTGCACCGGCGTCGAGTTGTCCCGCTGCTCCGCCATTCAGCCGCCGAGCTGCGTCGTCGCGCAGCCGCTCAGCCGCGCAGCCCGACCAGCCCCGCGCTGAGGTCCCAGAGTCGCTCCGCCCGCGCCTGGTCAGTGGCCTGTGACGAGAGCGACTGCGCGAACGGCGTGCCGTCGGCGCTGCGGCGTCCGCCCCAGCTCCAGTGCAGGCCCGAGTTGCAGAAGCCCGGGTCCGCGACCACCTGCGCGACGCGCTCGCCGGCGAGCGCCTGGTCGACGTAGCCGCGCGTCACGTACTTCTGGAACGGCGGGAACAGCGCGCGGAACGGCGCCGGCGTGTGGCGGAACAGGCCGGTGTCGGCGACGCAGCCCGGGTACAGCGTGTTGAAGACGATGCCGGTCGTGTCGTGGAAGCGGCGGTGCAGCTCGCGACTGACGATCATGTTGCAGAGCTTGCTGTCCTTGTAGGCCTTGCCGGGCTTGAAGCGGCCCGCGTCGATCATCGCGATCGGCGCCTTGAAGCCGCCGGCGAGGCCCTCGAGCTCGCCCAGGTGCGCCGGCGTCGGGATCGGGATGCGGCCCGCGAACTCGGCCGTGTTCGCGGTGATCGTGCCCAGCGTGACCAGCCTGCGCACGGGGGAGCGCGACTGCTTCAGGTCGTCGATCATCAGGTTGGCGAGCAGGAAGTGCCCGAGGTGGTTCGTCGCCACGCTGATCTCGTAGCCCTCGCGCGAGCGCATCGGCTGGTCGAGCTGCGGCAGGTAGACCGCCGCGTTGCAGACCAGCGCCTCCAGCGCATCGGCGCGCTTGCGGTAGTTCTCGACGAAGCGGCGCACGCTGTCGAGCGAGCCGAGGTCGAGGTGCATCGCGGTGACCGCGGCCGCGTCGATGCCGAGGCGGCGGATCGCGTCGCCCGCCTTGCCGAGGTCGCGGCAGGCCATCACGACGTGCCAGCCGCGCGCGACCAGCGCCTGCGTCGCATGCAGGCCGACGCCGGAGGAGGCGCCGGTGACGATCGCCGTGGGTGTGTCCGCTGCCGGCATGCCTGTCGTGGTCCGCGGGACCGGGGGAGAAGGAGGAAGAATTGTACGGTACATCCGTGCCGCGACCGCGGAAGCCGAGGGTCCGGTGGCGTCTCGAGGCGCGTCGAGCCTCAGGGGCGCAGCGCCTGCCAGGCTCGCGTCGCGGCGACGTCGAGCACCGCGAACAGCAGGACGGTGCCGACGATCTCTGGCGCGCCCAGGCCAAGCGGTCGGTACAGCGCGAGCAGCGGCAGCAGCGATTCGGGGAGTTGGTCGAGAAGGAGGGTATCCCGACCCGGCGCGCGATCCAGCCGTCGCTTGGCGAACGACGACGCGAGGTCGCCAAACAGCGCGAGCACGCCGAACGCGGCGCCGAGTCCGACACCCACGCCCGTCGCGCTGCCGACGAAGGCCGCCGCGAGGGTGCCCGCCGCCAGCCCGCGCCAGGTCTTGTGCGCACCGAGCAGCGGGCGTCCATCGCGGAAGCTGCGCCCGCCATCCAGCGGCCATGCGCATCGCGGCCCAAGCAGCAGTGCCGCCAGGACCGGCGTGCCGTTGGCGGCAATCAGCAGCAGAAGGACGTCAGTATCGACCATGAATGCTTGCGAGCGAGTGCCCGTTTGACCGACGGCGTAGGGCAGGCGCCGGTTGTCTCGTCGGAATTCCTTAGACGCGGCGATGGCCAGAATTCAGTAACCATCGAAAGTGAGGTGCGTAACTCTCGGATCTCGATACCCAAGTACTGTGCCGACACCCGTCCCGGAGCCTGGCACGCTGGCCCTGCTCGTCCTGGGGCTCGCCGGCATGGGAGCGCTGTGCGTCGCACGCGCGCCGACTGAATCGCGGTTGGACCGGCGCCTCAGCGCGGTTCGGTTCCGCGGTAGGGCGTCTGGTTGCGCAAACGTTCCACTTCGGCGAGGTCCTTCGGCGGCGCCAGCCACAGCGGCGCCTCGCTGCGGATGAAGTCCTTCAGCGCCTCGCCCGGCATCGCGTCGAACGACCCGTAGCGCCAACTCAGCACGCTCGAGACCACCGGGCCCGGCCCGGTGCCGACCCAGGTGTACTGGTAGCGTTCCGGATCGGCGAGATCCTTGCCGGTGCGCAGGAAGAAGTCGTTCACCTCGAACCGCTGGCTGCGCTGGCCGTCGACGCGGACGCGATCGATGAACATCGCGTAGTTGTAGTGCGTGACGCCGCCGAGTTGGCGCGCGGTGTAGTTGGTGCGCGGCGGCTCGCTGAACACTCGCGCCGAGTCGTGGCTCTCGACCGAATAGAGGATCTCATCTCCCTGAAGCGTGTAGGTCTTGACCTGGAACGGGTAGGCCGTCGCCCGGCGGGGCTTGCCGTCGGGCCCGAGCTGGCGCTTGCCGCTCTTCGGGTCGAGCAGGATGAAGATCTTGCGCGACAGCTGCACCCAGGTGTCGGGCTTTGCGGGGTCGCGGAACGCGAGCGCGACGTCGACGCCGTCGATGCGCGAGACGACTTCGCCGGTGACGTTGTCCATCACGTGCCCGGTCGCATACCAGTAGACCGGCTTGCCATCGGTGCCGGCGCGCATGTCGATCCAGGCCGTGAAGTTGGTGCGCGTGAAGCCGCCCGCGCCCGACGGCACGGGGGCCAACGTCAATGCAGCGAGGCCGAGCAATGCGGGCAGCACAGTCGCAGATCGGCTCATGGCGCAGGGTACTCCATAGGCGGCTAGCGCCGGTGATCGAAGTTGCGGCGGTCCCGGCCGCCACGCGCCGGGGGCGGAACCTCCGCGGCCTGCGTCGACCGACGCTTTCCCAGGCACTGCATGAACCGGCGCTCGAGTTCGTCGTGCAGCTCGGGGGCAATGGCATCGATGGCCAGCCACTCCAGCCGCATGGCCTCCCAGTCGCGATCTTCCACCCGTCGCGCCTGGCCGAGTCCCTGTCGCAGCAACTGCATCTCGCAGTCGCGGCGCAAGCTCGCGTCCCCGGGCGGAGTCGCGGTCGAGCTGAGTATCTCGGCGCGCACGCACAACTGGCGCAACGCCTGCTCGCGCGCCGCATCCTCCGCGGCCGACGCCGTGGACGCGGTCGAGTCCGCCCGCGCCAGCGCCTGCCGCACCGCCTGCAATGCCGCCTTGCCGGGCCAGCGCGGCACGCCGGCGATAAAGGCCTCGGCCGCGTCGCGCCGCGCCGCGCGTTCGTCGTCGGGCGCCCCCTGCAGTACGGCGCGCTGGTACGCGCGGACGCGGCGGGCTGCCGCGTGCAGGTTCGATTCGGCGGCCTCGGCGTCGCGCTGGTCCTGTCCGGCCAGCAGCGCCTCGTAGCGCGACGTCGCACGCTGGAAACGGTCGCGCAGGGCGCGTGCGTCGGCAGGCGGCAGTTCGCCGATGGCGTTGAACGCGTCGCGCCACTCCGGCAGTTTCGCTTCGGCGGAGCGGCGATCCGCGGGTGCCTCTTGGCTCGCCTGTTCGATCTGAGTGCACAACGCCACGGCCTGGACCTTCGCCTGCTCCAGTGTCGCCGACTGCTGCGCGAAAGCCTGCTGGCGGCGCTCGAAGATGCCGTTGCACAGGCTGCGGAACTCCTCCCACATCGATTGCGACTGCGCGTGCGGCACGGGGCCGGTCGCCTTCCACTGCGCCTGCAGGCGCTTGACCTCGTCGACGGCCCGCGCCGCGTCCTCGAGCGTCTCGAGCCGGCGCGCCTGCGCGAGCAGCGCCTCCTTGTCCGCGGCGTTGCGGGTGTACCAGTCGGCCACGCGGGCGCGCAGCCGGTCCAGCGCCCGGTAGAACTCGGTTTCGGCGGGCCGACTGGCGTCGCGATCGACGGGCGCATGGCTGCGCCATTCCTGCGGCGCTTCACGCAGCACGCGGACCAGCAGCGGGTGGTCGGGCTGCTCGGGGTCGAGCGCCGCTTCGACGGCGAGCACGCGCTCCAGCACCTGCCTGCGCGCGTCGAGGTTGGCGCGCCGCAGGGACGCCTGCTCGGCGAAATAGGCGTGGCAGGGCTTGAACGCGGCCTGGTAGGCCTGCTCGAAGCGCTCGGCCTCGGCCGAGACGTCGGTCGCGACGCCCTTGTTCAGCGTCCGCCATTCCTGCCGCAGCGCGCGGATGTGCTCCGCGAGCGCGTCGGGCGCTTCCTCCGCGCCGATCAGCGCTTCCATTTCCTCGATCAGTTCGATGCGCTTCGGCGCGGCGACGTAGTCCTTCCACTGTCGCAGCTCGTTCAGGCGTGCGTCTAGCTGCTCGAGGCTGCGCGCGAGCTGTGGCGGCAGCGGGGGCGCGGCCTGCAACGACTCTTCGATCGATTGCCGGAACCGGGCCGCCTTGCGCGTATCGCCGCGGTGCAGGGCGGCGCCGCCGAGGCGGATCAGGCTCGCGATCTCGCCATGTGCCTGCGCTTCCGCGGCGCGCCGGTCGGAAGCGCAGGCACATGGCG
>Ga0209254_10005007_pt1 | contig 12174 bp, 10 predicted proteins | sample FrelakmetDIP11DI_FD_187148 | JGI IMG/M metagenome (GOLD analysis project Ga0209254, IMG submission 187148) | Freshwater lake sediment microbial communities from the University of Notre Dame, USA, for methane emissions studies - DIP11 DI (SPAdes)... | ecosystem: Environmental > Aquatic >...
AGGTGAGATCCGTGGCAGTGAATTCCCGGATGAGATCATAACGGTGGGCGGTCACCTCGACAGCTGGGACCTGGGTGAAGGTGCCCATGACGATGGTGCAGGTTGTGTACAGAGTATTGAGATCATCAGGGTAATGAAAGCCCTTGGCATCAAACCTAAAAGGACCATCAGGGCGGTGATGTTCATGAATGAGGAAAACGGTTTACGGGGTGGCACTACATATGCTGAACTGGCAAAAGCAGAAAATAAGCAGTTTATTTTTGCCCTCGAAAGTGATGCTGGCGGATTTGTTCCCAGAGGGTTTGGCTTTACAGCAAAGCCCGAGCAGATAAAGAAGATTTTTACATGGAAACCCCTCTTTCACCCCTATGGTGCCGATAATTTTAATGTAGGTGGTGGCGGCGCAGATATTGGCCCGTTAAGGCCGCTGGGTACTGCCATGGCGGGCCTAAATCCCGATTCACAAAGATATTTTGATGTGCATCATGCTTCATCGGATGTGTTTGAAGCAGTTAGTCCGCGGGAACTAAATTTAGGAGCGGTGGTGATGGCAGGGTTGGTTTATATGGTAAGTGAATATGGACTTTAGGGAGTCGAGAGTCGGGAGTCGGGAGTCAACAGCCGGTGTTTAATTAAACAGCTTTTTTATCAAATTCGAAAAAAAGAATAATTAAGATTTCTTCAGATATTTTTGCATGCAGAAAAGTGTTGTATACCTGATCCCCACTGTGCTGGCGGAAGATGGCTTTGCTGCCATTCCGGCATACACGCTGGATGCCATAAAGGAATGTGCTGTTTTTTTTGTGGAAGAAGAGAGAACTGCCAGGCGCTATTTGAAAAAAATATGGCGCGAGATGGTGATCGATAATTATACCTGGTATGTGATCGATAAAAAGGATCCCGCCGTTAAAAAGGGGTTAGAAGATGCGCTTCGGTCAGGCCTTACTGTTGGTATCATGAGCGAGGCAGGTTGCCCCGGTGTTGCTGATCCCGGTCAGGACCTGGTGGCTTTCGCCCAGAGCAGGGGCGCAACCGTGAAGCCTTTGGTTGGCCCCAGTTCGATCTTACTCGCCCTGATGGCCAGTGGTATGAATGGCCAGCATTTTCGATTCAAGGGCTATTTGCCCATAGATCAGTTGCAAAGGAATAAAGTTATAAAAGAGCTGGAGGCAGACTCTGCTAAAACCGGGTGTACACAAATTTTCATTGAGACCCCCTATCGTAATAACCAGATGCTGGAGAGCCTGCTCAAGATATGCCAGCCTGCCACGCGTTTATGCATTGGTGTTGATATAACCTCAGCCAGTGAGCGGATACAAACGAAGACAATTTCTGAATGGAAGAAAGAAATCCCGGAACTCCATAAGAAACCAGCTATTTTTTTACTAAGCGTATAAAATGCAATAGTTGTTAGTTGATGGTTGTTAGTTGGTAGTAACAGCCGGACCATAGAGGTTTATGTATTTTGCCTTTACTAACAACTATCAACAAATACAATAGTTGTCAGTTGATAGTTGTTGGTTGGTAGCAACAGCCAGACCATATTGGATAATGTCTTTACTAACAAATATTAAAAAATACAATAGTTGTTAGTTGGTAGTAACAGCCGGACCGTAGTGGATAATGTCTTTTGCCTTTACTAACAACTATCAACAAACAACTATCAACTCTTCTTCAGGTCATGCATGCTGATCGTTGCCGCAATGACTGCATACGCAGGGGCTAATACCCACCCAACAACAATGATCCCGTGCATCAGGTAAAAAACCAGGCCGTTGCCAATGGCCAGCCCTTTATGTTTTCCCACGTATTCAATGCTTTTTGAAACATTCATTTGTTTTCTTTCACAGCTGTAATCGAGCATGGAGAAGCCGTAATAATAGCATTCCACAAACAAAGCCAAAAGAGGGGTAGCCCAGCCAATGACCGGGATGAAAGATAAGATGAGGATCGACAAAGTATAAACAGTTTGCCAGAGGGTGTTGCGGAGTGCCAGTCGGATGCCGCGCAACATATCTGACCAGAGTTGTTTAAAGCTGAAAGGGTAATCGCGACCTTCAATGATGGAAGAAGTTTTTTCACTCAGGAAGGCAAAGATCGGCGAACCTATAATTAGCCAGATATACTTGAACAGTGAAAAGTAGAAGAACATCAGGATTATCCAGAAAATGATACCGGCCAGTGTAAAAAAGAATCCCAGCCAGGTATTTTCCAGTTTCTGCACCCAGTTACGGACGCCGCTGAATTCGGTTAGGTATTCAATTACGCCGGTGGCGGACCGTCCGAAAAAATACATGCTGGCTGCAAAGAGCAGTGCATAGATCAATCCGGGAATGATTATCCACTTCCACAACCGGTTCTGTATAATGAACTGGTGGGCTTTGGAATAGGATTGAACGGCGATAACGATTTCTTTCAGCAAGACAATGGTTTTTATTTATGTTTGTTACAGGGTAAGGGACAGGGTTGAATGAATTTTACTTATTCAAACTTAAGATATTTATTCTCAGAAACCGACCTATTGTGAAAAAACTGGAAACTGCTTTTTACCAACAAAGTGATGTACTGAGGATTGCCCGTGATTTGCTGGGTAAATTGCTTGTTACACAATGGGAAGGCCAATGTACTATTGGTCGCATAGTGGAAACAGAGGCATATAGGGGAGTTACAGATAAAGCATCACATGCTTATGGAGGGCGGAGAACGGCACGTACCGAAATCATGTATGCGGCAGGCGGCGTTGCGTATGTTTATTTGTGCTATGGGATGCACCATCTCTTTAATGTGGTTACGGGCAAAAAGGATGAACCACATGCTGTTTTGCTCCGGGGGATTGAACCGGTAAAGGGGCTACCGATAATGCATAGCCGAACAGGAAAAAGGCCAGGGGATATTTCGCTGGGAGCGGGTCCCGGTAACCTTGCACGGGCGATGGGGATTCAAACCATGCATACCGGGCAAAGTCTACTTGGGGATTCCATGTATATTGCTGAAGATGGATTTATTTTGCGAAAAAGCTTACTCCAGGCAACACCAAGGATTGGCGTGGATTATGCGGGTGAGGATGCCGCCTTGCCATACCGGTTTATCATCCGCGATAATCTCTGGGTAAGCAAAAGAAATACATTTTTATTATCTAAAAAATGACCGATTGAAGAACGTTAATTCATTAAAGTCAATACTGCAAGGACTTTCCTTCTGGCTCGGGCCCGCCCTGTTTTGTTTATTTTTTTTCGTGAACCCCTTTGGGCTGGATGAAAAAGCCAGTAAGGTTATTGCCGTTGCCGCACTCATGATCACCTGGTGGGTCAGTGAAGCGATGCCCATGCCGGCCGTAGCGTTGATTCCGCTGGTGCTTTTCCCATTATTGGGCATAGCCACGATTTCAGAAACGGCAGCGCCATATGCAAATGAAGTGATCTTCCTTTTTATGGGCGGATTTCTGATCGGGCTTGCCATTGAAAAATGGAACCTGCACAAACGTATTGCCTTGTCTATTGTTAAACTAACAGGCACCAGCGGTAACCGTATCATCTTAGGCTTTATCCTGGCAACCGGATTCCTGAGTATGTGGCTGAGTAATACGGCCACCACTATGATGATGTTTCCCATCGCTTTATCTGTAATAACAGTGGTTAAGGGAAGCGGAGTAGATGATAAGAGCGCTGCACATTTTTCTCTCTGTATCATGCTATCGATTGCTTATGCATCCAATTTTGGTGGTATTGCAACTATTATTGGAACGCCGCCCAATGTTGCCTATGCTTCTTTTATCAATAAAAAATATGGCTATGATATTTCTTTTTCCAACTGGATGATCATTTGTATGCCTATTGCCTTGCTGCTGCTGCTTTCCCTTTATTTCGTTCTGGTGAAATGGCTTTATCCAAACCAGATTGCTTCAAGCAGTAAAATGAAAAGTATGATCGATGATGGGATTACAGAACTCGGCCCCATGACCACTCCTGAAAAAAGGGTATTGGCGGTATTTATACTTACAGCTTTGCTGTGGATCACCCGCGATCTCATTAATAAGATAGGGTGGTTCAGGCTGGACGATAATATGATCGCTATTTTTGGCGCGCTGTTACTTTTCATCATACCGGCAAGCGCACCCGAAAACCGTCCGCAAAAACTGCTTGAGTGGCGCGACACGGGTTCCATGGCCTGGGGTATATTACTGTTGTTCGGCGGAGGTATTACACTGGCCGGCGCCATGGAAAAAGCCGGGCTTATAACCCTGTTAGGCAATTGGATCGCGGGTTTTTCCGGATCAAATCTTTTACTCATTGTTATCGTAGTCACGGTGCTCTCTATTTTTATGAGTGAGCTGATGAGCAATATCGCACAGGTGATCGTACTGGCGCCGGTGGTGAGTGGCATTGCTGACGCGATAGGGGTCAATCCTTTTTTACTGGGGATACCAATGACCTTGGCCGCAAGTTGCGCTTCCATGATGCCAATGGGCACACCGCCCAATGCCATAGTTTTTGCCAGCGGTCATATCCGGATGAAACAGATGATGAAGGCAGGGTTTGTGATGAATATCATCAGCATCGTGCTGATCGTATTGTTTTGCTATCTGGTATTGCCCCATTTCCTGAGTTTGACAGCAAAGTGATATACAGGTATCCAATGTTTCGAAATAAATAACTATAAATACGGTGTACAATCGCCCCGGAAAATTCTGAAAAACCTCGCATTTTTTGTACAAAAACAATATTCAGTAGAGTTCGTCACTTATCAACTTCCAGCCAAATGCTGGTAAATAGTTGTTTGAAGCGACTTCGCCGCAATGAGAAATATTTCTCGCAAAGTCACAAAGATTAAAAAGCCACAAAGTTGCTCAAGGTGAAATATTTTTTCGCGCCTTTTATTTTTTCTTTGTGCCTTTGCGTGAAATATAATTTGAAATTTAGTACTATAGATGTACTACAGAACACAGAAATCAGAACTTCGGGCAGTTCAGCTTTTTCATATTCGGATCAGAAGGCTTACGGATATATATAAGCGAAATCTCCGTTCCGCCACGTCCGTTGGAGGCTGTATTGAGTGAAGAGTTATTGATGTCATACGAAAATCCGATCCGGAAACCGGAAACTTCAACACCTACATAAGGTATAAACGCATCATTGAACCTGTACCATAGTCCTGTATAGAGTTCAATGGGATTTTCCTCATCGTAATTTACATTGAAAGCCATGGCGCCGCCAATCACTGTTTCAGTGGCATTTGCCTGGCGTTGGTGGATAAAGCTGCCGTGAAACATTTTATATTGTCCCACGGGTACATACCCCCCGCCGTGTAAAGTAAGGCGCGGCTGCAATAGAAAATTACCCCCCATGAATGATTCTTTGGGCCGGTTGATATGGTAAACGGATGCGCCAACGTAGAAACTATTTACACCATTGGTAGTACCTGAGTACATCACACCTGTATTAAAATCGAAGTAATTGATGGCCACCTCCTGGTTATTATTGAAAACTTCCTGTGTGACACCGGTAAATCCAAGTGCGGTAAGTTCATCTTCAAAATCGGCCCGGTTAACATCCAGTCGTTTGCTTGCAAAGGAACCCTGGAAACCCACCGTCAGCTGATGGTATCCGTTTTCATCAAGTCCTTTATGATAAGCAGTGGAAATGCCAAAGAAGTTATTGTTGAGTATCTTGTTTCCGCTCTGGTCATTCAGCGCAAGTAAACCAACACCCCATGTGTCATATTCCGGCAGCCTGTTGCTTAGGATGGGCATATCAATTGATGCAGTGGCGGTAGTAAATGCATTATTGATTGTGGGCCACTGGTTCCTGTAATTTCCTGCTACCCTGAAACTACCATCGAATTTACCGGTATAAGCCGGGTTAAGCGTAAGGGGGGAAGCGAAGAATTGTGAGAAATGCGGATCCTGTGCCCGAAGGCCTGTAGCCATGACCAGTAACAGTAATAGTGTTTGAATAGTTTTCATGCAATTTTTGCTTGGGGATACAAAATACTATTTTTTTTCTCAAGACTGAAGCTTTTCCCCAAAAGCCAGGTCTCCGGCATCTCCCAGGCCCGGGACTATATATCCTTTAGCGGTGAGCTCTTCGTCAATAGCGCCGCACCAGATCTTAACATGCGGCTGCTCCCTGCGCACATATTCAATGCCAACAGAGCATGCAATGGCTGCCACTACATGTATTTCTTTTGCAATGCCCTCATCCTTAAGCATATGTATGGTTTTTACCAGGGAAGATCCTGTTGCCAGCATAGGATCGCTCAGGATCAGGATACGATCCTCCAGGGATGGAGCAGAGATATATTCAAGGCTTATATCAAAACTGCCATCCCGGTTATGTTTCCGGTAGGCGGAAATAAATGCATTATCTGCCTGGTCGAAATAATTAAGCATGCCCTGGTGCATGGGCAAACCGGCCCGGAGAATAGTTGCCAGAACGGGTTGTTCCTTAAGCACTTTACAAACAGAAATACCCAAAGGCGTTGTGATTTCCTTGTCAACCCATGGCAAGGTGCGACTGATCTCGTAGGCCATGACTTCGCCAATCCTTTCCAGGTTGCGCCTGAACCGCATGCGATCGTTCTGAATGTCGGTATTCCTCAATTCACTTACCCAGTTGCTGAGCAAAGAATGTTGTTCGCTAAGATTAATGACCATACAATTGTGCTAATTTCGGCGGTTGAAAATCGGGCAGGACAAATCTAATTAAATGAGCCTGAAATATGCAGAAAGTTATCTTTTTTTCATGGCTTTATTATCTAATGTTCAAACAGTATTATCATGGTTTACCGTGTGATAGGTATTATGAGTGGTAGTTCACTTGACGGACTTGACCTGGCTTTTACAGAAATCGAGGAAATTGGCGGTAAATGGACCTACGAAATATCCGCAGCGGCCTGTTTGCCTTATACGGCCGAATGGAAAGATAAACTGTCTGGGGCCATTCATCTTTCTGCACGGGATTACCTCCTCCTGCACAGCGAATACGGTCATTATATTGGGAAACAGGTTAATGCATTCATTGAGACGTATGGATTGGCCTACCGGGCAGGGCTGATCGCTTCCCATGGCCATACAACTTTCCATATGCCTCCGGCGATGACAGGCCAGTTGGGATGCGGTGCCGCCATAGCGGCAGAAACCGGGTTGCCGGTGGTTAGCGACCTTCGCACGATTGACCTTGCATATGGTGGACAAGGGGCGCCGATCGTTCCCATGGGAGAGAAATATCTATTGGGGGAATATGCCTATTTTTTCAATATCGGCGGCATCGCCAATATCTCTGCCAATCGCAAAGACGAATATGTGGCATTTGATGTTTGTCCGGCTAACCGGGTTATGAATATGCTCGTAGCCGAACAAGGGCTTGAATATGATGCAGGCGGCGCTATTGCAGCAAGTGGAAAGATTGACCAATCCCTGCTGGAAAAACTCAATGCCTTTGCTTATTACGACAAGGGCTACCCGAAATCTTTGGCCAACGATTTTGGCACCGATACTATTTACCCGCTTATTAAACAATCCGGGTTATCACTCGCTGATTCCCTGCGCACCTGTGTGGAACATATCGCACAGCAGGTACGGAAATCGGTGGTAATGATCCTGGCAAAGCACAATGAAACAGATGCCGGCAATGCCCGCATGCTGGTGACCGGCGGCGGGGCATTCAATACTTTCCTGGTGAGCCGGATTACTGAACTTTTACAGCCGTTCCTGCTTGATACAGTGGTAGCCGATGACCGGCTGGCCAATTATAAAGAAGCATTGATCATGGCCTTCCTGGGGGTATTGAGGTGGAGGGAGGAAAATACAGTGATGCATTCGGTTACGGGTGCACGTAAGGATAGTGTTGGCGGGGCGATGTGGATGGGGGACGGGAGGTAGGAGGTGCGAGGTGCGAAGTAAGAGGTGCGAAGTACGAGGTGCGAGGTACGAGGTGCGAGGTGCGAAGTAAGAGGGGCGAGGTGCGAAGTACGAGGTGCGAGGTAGGAAGTGGGAGGTGGAAAACAATTATAATTTTTGTGGCGATTTACTAGCGTCTTTTTTTCTTAATGGTAAATCATCAGGTAGATCAATATGCCTGCTGCGACTGTCATTAATAACAGGGCCATTCCACCGAATATATTAGATAACTTTCCATTTGTATTATCACCCATAATTTTTTTGTTATTGCAAATATGAAGTATGATGCCTATTAGAACGGGTGCTGTTACACCATACACAATAGCCGTTAGAATTAGGGCACTGACAGGAGAGAGACCGGTAAGGTTGATCAGCAAAGCTGCCAGGATGGAAATGATCATCACCAGATAAAATCCTTTGGCTTCATGAAATTTTTTATCAAGGCCTTCTTTCCAGCCAAAGGCCTCGCTTACCATATAGGATAATGAACCGGCAAGAACCGGAACAGCAAGTAAACCAGTTCCTAAAACGCCTAAGGCAAACAATATATAACTGAACCTGCCTGCCAATGGTTTTAGTGCCAAAGCGGCCTGGTCAACGGTTTGTATATCACGCACTCCTCCATTGTATAATACCGTTCCGGTTGTAAGTATGATAAAATAAAATACAAGGTTTGAAAAAAAGATGCCCCCCCGCACATCTTTTTGCATACCATGAATAATTCGTTTATCAACAATCAGTTTTCTTTGTTTTACTTCTTCCACTTCCATAGAAGTTTGAAAGAAAAAAAGATAAGGGGAAATGGTAGTGCCGAGTATACCAACGATTATTGCAAAGTAAGCTTTGTCCATAATCAGCGTTGGTATAAAAGTATTTTTGATGATCAGCATCCAATCCTGTTTAAACAGAAAGGGAACAACCAGGTAACACAATAAGGAAAGACAGAGCCATCGAAGTATATTAGCGATCCTGCGATAGGGAAGAGCTACAATGAAGTAAGTGAGGCTAATGCCAATGATGATGCTGTAAACAGTTGCCGGTATGATGGGCCATAACATATTGGCCACGGCACCCATGCCGGCCAGGTCTGCACCAATATTCAGGATGATGGCCGGAAAACTCAGCAGTACCATGATTGAAAGTAAAGGCCGGCTGTAATACCTTTTTATTACACCTGTAAGGCCATGTTTTGTAACCAACCCAATCCGGGCACACATTTCCTGTAAAGAAGCCATGAGCGGATACGTTAGCAAGGCTGTCCATAAACTGGTTAATCCAAAAGCCGCGCCTGCCTGCGAATAAGTAGCAATACCGGAGGGGTCATCATCGCTGGCGCCGGTTATCAGGCCGGGCCCGACAAATCTTGCAATCCATGATTTTTTTTTGGGAAGCCCCTTGTTTTGAGACATATTTCCGGATTACCCATTACGGGTACTTAAAATTAGGTAAAATCTATCCGGGTAACCAGTTCCTTTTATTGATCATAATCATCCCATTTCATTGAATTCGTCATTGATACAGGATAGTTGAAAATCCTACCTTTTACTCATAAAACAACTGCATGCCAGAGCCCGGGAATTTTCAACAACAACGAGGCAGCAAAAGGACTGCCCGGGATTATACTTTTTCACCCGGGTCAATGGAAGAGATCGAGCGGTTTAAACAACAGCAGGTTAATTTCCGCGGGCAGTATGAAGCTGTTTTTCCTGATCATTGTGCGCCTAAGACCATTGTCATCATTCCCTCTTTAACGCTTGACCAGGAGATCCTTGGCAAGATCAAGGGACATGTGTATTATGAAGAACGGATGCTTTGCATGTTGCTCTTACTGCGCATGCCGCATACCCATGTTATCTATGTAACCAGTGTTCCGGTAGACCCGATCATTGTAGATTATTACCTGCATTTATTGCCCGGCATAACAGGGTATCATGCCCGCCAGCGGCTTACCTTGCTCAGTTGTTATGATGGAGAGGCGCTTTCACTCACCCAAAAGATCCTGCAAAGGCCCCGCCTGATCGAACGGATACGCAGATCAATACCATACGGACATCTGGCTCACCTGGCCTGTTTTAATGTTACGCCTTATGAGCGTACATTATCGGTTAAACTAGGCATTCCTATTTATGGTTGCGACCCGGACCTGTATGGCTGGGGAACGAAGAGCAGGAGCCGTCAACTTTTTCGGGATTGCGGCATACCATTGCCGGAAGGGTTTGAAGACGTGCGCGACCAGGAAGAAATGGTGGAAGCATTGGCCGACCTGAAAAAAAGAAACCCCCTGCTGGAAAAAGCAGTGATTAAAATGAATGACGGTTTCAGCGGCGAGGGCAATGCGGTGTTTTCCTATAAGGGGGCACCCATTGAAACCGGCATGAGAAACTGGATACGGAAACAGTTGCCCAAGACATTGAAAATTGTAGCCGGCGACATGGATTACGAGCAGTTCATTGGCAAGTTTGAACAGATGCAGGGAATTGTTGAAGAATTTATCGAAGGGAGCAATAAGCAGTCGCCCTCTGTACAATGCAGGATAACACCCTTGGGAAGAGTGGATATTATTTCCACGCATGACCAGGTATTAGGTGGAGAATCCGGACAGGTTTTCCTGGGTGCATATTTTCCCGCATCGCAGGAATATGGAAATGAGATCGGTGCAATGGGGCGGCGTATATCCGAGGCGCTGCGCGATAAAGGGGTGCTGGGTAGATTTTCCATTGATTTTTTGTCGGTGAAGGAGCCCTATGGCTGGAAACATTATGCCATTGAGATCAACCTGCGCAAAGGCGGTACAACACATCCATACCTGATGCTGCAGTTCCTTACAGACGGTGAATATGATGAGCAGAAAGGAGTGTATTATACCGCCAACGGACAACCGAGATTTTATTATGCAACCGATAATCTGTATAGTGAAAGGTACCACGGCCTTACGCCAATCGACCTGCTGGAAGTGGCCATCAGCAACGGCCTTCACTTTGATGCTACGCTGCAGGAAGGTGTGATGTTTCACCTCATCGGGGCTTTGTCGCAATTTGGAAAACTCGGTCTTGTATGCATTGGCGACAATATCGAAAAAACAAAAAACATCTACCGGCATACGGTAGATGTTTTGAATAAACTCTAAGAGAAAATTGAAAGTGGAAAATCGAAACTTAAAGGCAAATACAAGATGCTTTCACTTTCCAACTCACCCCCTTCCCCTCTCTTGAAAGAGAGGGGTGCCCAGCATAGCAACTATGCTTTAAAAGCAGATAAATTATTTTAATTGCATTTACTGTATTTGTCTTTCACTTCCCACCTCTTACCTCGCACCTCGTCCCTCGCACCTCTTACCTCGCACCTCGTCCCTCGCACCTCCTAATATCCCCATTTCTTCATGATCGCCAAATTTTCCTTCATACATTCCATTGGTGTCTTGCCCTGGTAAGATTCCTGCTCAATGATGAAATGTTTGGTTCCCCACTGCCTGCCCAGGTCGATCACTTCTTTGACCGGAACCACACCTTTACCCAGGATGGTTGATTCAAATTTTTCATGTCCACCAGATGCAGCGATCTCATCTTTTACGTGCATGGATTCAAAACGGCCGGGATATTTTTTCATAATGTCGAGGGCCTTTGCACCGCCGTTGATCATGTTACCAATGTCCAGTTGCTGGATCACCAGTTTTCCGTCTGTTTCACCCAGGATGATATCAAAGATAGTACGGCCATTCAGTGTTTCGCTGAATTCGAAATCGTGGTTATGGTAGCCGAATTTCATGCCCGACTTATTACACAATTCGCCGCTTTTATTGAAGAGTTCCATCATCCCTTTCATATCGTCGTAATTCTTACGCTTAGAGTCCTCCAGCCATGGGCTTATAACGAATTTCTGTCCACAGATGGCGGCATCTTCTACGGTATATTTCCAGGCATCGGTGAAATCCTTTTTAGCAGCATCCCAGTGCTGGGAAGTCATTACGGTATGGCCGCTGGGCATGGTCATTCCCAGGTCGTCCAGGAGTTTTCTGAACTCTTTGGCGCTCCATCCATAAAATTTACGATTAATATAGTTGGCGTGCTCCACGTGCTTGTATCCCATTTTGGCCAGTTCCTGCAAAGTGGCCAGGGGATTGGCTTTCATTTCGTCGCGGATGGAGTATAACTGAACGCCGGTGAGTTCGCCTTTAGGGGCTGCTGCAAGTAATTTATTGGAAAGTAAGGTACTTCCCGCAATGGTAAATGCGCTGTTACGGATAAATGTTCTGCGAGAGATTGACATATGGCAAATTT
>Ga0209254_10005008_pt1 | contig 12172 bp, 10 predicted proteins | sample FrelakmetDIP11DI_FD_187148 | JGI IMG/M metagenome (GOLD analysis project Ga0209254, IMG submission 187148) | Freshwater lake sediment microbial communities from the University of Notre Dame, USA, for methane emissions studies - DIP11 DI (SPAdes)... | ecosystem: Environmental > Aquatic >...
TGGCGCCGCACCTCCGCTGCTGCTCGATGATGACGAAGAAGTTGATGTTGTGCTCGAACTGCTGCTGGAGCTGCTGCTGGAGCTGGTGCTGCTTCCAGATGGATAGACTGCAATGGATAAGGTTTTTGAAGAAACCCGGCTACGGCCATCTGTAACAGTTGCCGTGAAGGCAAAGGTTCCCGGACCTGTCGGGGTTCCGGAAATCACTCCGGCAGCGGAGAGGGACAGGCCTGGCGGCAGGCTACTACCGCCTGCCAAGGTCCATGAATATGGAGTAAGACCACCGCTCGCGCTCAGGGTGCTGCTCGGGTAGGCCTGTCCAACGGTACCATAGGTAAGAAATTCAGTTGTTATCTTAGGCTTGTTCGGATTTACGGTGATCGTCAGGCTCTTTGATGCTGTCCTCTGGGGATTATCACTGTCTGTAGCCTGGATAGTGAAGTTATAACTCCCGTCGCTGGTGGGAGTTCCTGAAATAGCCCCTGTTCCGGGGGTGAGGGCAAGTCCGGGCGGTAATGAACCAGATGTAATTGCCCAGGTATACGGTGTTGTGCCATCCGTAGCCTCAAGGGTCGTTGTTGGATAGGTTGTTTCTTCTGTGGCAGAGGCAAGGCTTTCAGTAACTATCCTGAGTGCGTTACAAACCTTCTGCCTCAAGGTGTCTATATCGATATAGAGGGTGGTGTCATCATATCCGCTTACCCCGGGCACCTGTATGGTAAATGGTGTTGCGGTTCCTGTGTCGTTCACTCGATTCTCACCTGCGCTGAAAAGAATAAAGGCCACATTTGTTTTGTTTATTCCCTGGTCATTAATGGTCAGGTAGGTGCCCACGGAGGTGCAGATATTGTACATAGGGGGTGTGTCTGCGTAGGCTTTGAAGTAGAGAAGATTATTAAGATAAGCATCGGTGCTTTTGATGCCAAGATCAGTTAATTGATTGGGTAATCTCTTGTTGCTTATGGCGAATCCCAGGATTGATTCGTACGCGTTTTTGACAATCTCCCTTGTTTCAGTTAATTTGACCCTTTTTGTTAAAGGCCCGATAAGGGCTGCACCAACTGAAACAAGAAGACCAATGATGACGAGGACTATTGCCATTTCGATAAGGGTAAAGCCTCGTGTACCCGGGCAGTTTTTCATGATTGTGATTAATTGTATCACAAAAAACTCAAAATTCATTTTTTTATAAAGCTTTTTTACGCTTTTTCGTTGCCCACCCATAAAGAAACTACCGTGTGTCATTCTGAGCAAAGCGAAGGAATCTAAATTTCATCGCTTTTCCCGCCTTCATAAAGTCTTCTTTAGCACAATACAACATAATTCTTGACTCTTGATATAGGACTCGGTATAAGTTTGATTCAAGTATCCTCGACCTATTTTTATAAGTCTATCTGACAGCGGGGGGTCGTGCAGCTGCTTGCAAAATCCTTGTTTATTACCATCTTTGGTGAATGTGCGTGAGCAAACAGATTGCCGTTAGTTTTGAAGATGGGTATGTAAAGATAGCTTATGGTTCCCGGAGCAATGGAACCCTTGTTGTAACGAGGACCCTTGCAGTTAAGGAAGAGGAATTCGATGTTTTTTTAGCCCGGGAAAAGACCAAGGACTTCACTGTTGTTTTCAGTTTCCAAACCTTCTATCAGGATGTTCTCCTCCTTCCGCCAGTAGAAGAGAAATATCTCGAAGCTTTACTCCAGGCTGAAATCAGAAAAAATGCTCCGGAACTCAAGAATTTTGTCTTCTTCTCTGCAATCCTCAAAGAAAAAGTCCACGAGGGCAGGCCTGTCAAGGAGACATTTATCTTTGCTGCAGATCCCGTAGAGATAAGCCCCCTTCTCGAAAGATTCAGCCGGTGCGGAAAGAGAGTCAAGCACCTTTATGCCGATGTTTTTGCCCTTGCACAGCTTGTTATTGCTTCAGAAGATGTAAAGGAAAAGACCATCCTGGGTATGATAGACATGGAAGGCCGTAAGACCCTCCTGCTTATGAGGGAAGGTAAGCTCACCTTTGTAAGAGGTATACAATCCCGGGGGAGAGGCATAGACCAGTATGATATGACAAACGTTAACATGACCGTGAACTATGCGCGTCAGACTTTGCGGGAACACCCCGAAAAACTCATAATAGTGAGTACGGAGAAAGATACAGTCCCCACTATAGAAGGGCTTACGCTTCCTGCATCGTTTTTTCAATATCCCGCTAATGTTTTCGTTGCAGAAGGCGGTACGACAGAATTTGCAATCCCTATCGCCGGATTGTTTGTTGGAAAAGCGTCAGGCAAGGAAAGCCTTCTCCCGCGAGCGTACCAGAACCTGTTATTGCAGGAACTGATTTTAAGCTTTGCTATCGCTATTTTTTTAATCATCTCATTCCTATGTCTGGGTTATATCATCTCTGGATGGAATCAAGCCCATCAAATAGGTAAGCTTATTGTTCCCCTCAAGGCAGAAATTAGTAGCCGAGCCAGGGTTTACGAAGAATTTGAATCACGCAACAAGGAGTTCCAAGAGGCGCTACCCTTCATTAACTATTTAAACGGAGAGTTTGCAACACCGGACATCCAGAAGTCACTAGTCGTCCTGCAGACTTTGAATCGCGACAAAGTAAAGGTAAAAGATGTAGAAATCAAGTATACAGGGCGTGAGCTTGCTTTACAAATCAAGGGCCATATATCTGCCAATACTTACAGTGAACTGCAATCCCTTTTTCACAAACTGGCTGATGATATCAGGTTAGCTGAGGGCGTACAGGGTGTATCTGAGAAACTTGACCTGATTAACAAGGACTTCAGTTTGGAGTTGACATGGAAACAATAAAGCCAACACTCACAGAGGCAAAAGGAAGGTTTAAAAAGTTGTTCTTCACATATGGATTGAGCGGGATCATACTTCTGGTTACCTTATCGGGTGCCATTTTAATGAAGAAATATACTGAGTCCCTCTATACGACATTTGACAGGCTCCAGGAATTCAACGTTCAATATATAAAGGTCCGGGCTGCTATCGATGATATTGATAAATCGCTATCATTGCTGAAAGATAGGTTACCGCAAGATTTTTCCGGACAGTCAATAGAGGAGCACATGCTTCTGACCCTTGACGATCTGAAATCGAAAGCAGGTGCCGCAGAGATAACAATTACCAACATGGAGGACAAAGGCGCCGATCTCCAACTCTCCGTAACCATTCGGGCACCGCTTAAAGACTACACCTCCCTGGTTAATTTTGTTGGTTATTTGCAGTCCTTGAAGTTTCCGTTTTTCGGTATCACGGGAATTAAGATACAGAGAAGCGAAGACCCAACTGTTAGTGCAACTTCTTTTGAAATCAAGGGTGCCCTGAAATGTCCGAAATCATCTTCACGGGCAAAAGAGACAGCCACAAAAGGGATACCGGGCAAATCATAATGGACAGACAATTTTTCATACTTATCTCGTGTTCAGTCATTGTAATTGCTCTTGTTCTTTTTGGGGTGTCGCGGGTCAGTTTCGATCTGTCTCTTTCACCTGCCGAAAAAGGTATTCTTCTTTTCCGGTTCGAGAAACTTAAGATCAAGGAGCGCCAATCCCCAGTGGTGACTGGACTTAAGAGCCCGATGGAATCAGGAACATCAGACAGAAAAAGCTACCCATCAGTGAAGCTGTCAGATATTGCCCCGCCCGACCGACAGAGGGTTTCTCTTGTACTGATAAGGGGAGAGAGAAAGATTGCCATCATAGACAGCCTTGTTGTAAGAGAAGGGGATAGTATTAATGATGGCAGAATCGCCCGTATTGAAAAGGGTGGCGTGTTAGTAAAAAATAAGGAGGGTGAGCGGTGGTTAAAGATAAATTGAAATTAACAGGATTCCTGCATAACTTCTTGTGCGCTCTTTGCATCTTCCTGTTGACAGCATGTTCATCATATACGGTAAAAAAGGAGATTGACATACCACCTGAAGCAAAGCAGGCAAGGGTGGAACCCCCTAAACAGGTTGAATTCCGTGCACCAGAGTTTTTACCTGTCACTGAAGATATCTCCCCGTTGCGAACAAGGATTGTTGATGTAGTTGCGCGAAATACTCCTTTACGGGACGTACTCCATGTGATTGCAGAGGCAACAAACCTGAATCTCATTTTAGAAAAGGGAGTAGCCTCGGAAACACCGGTGACCATATCATTGAGGAACGTTACTGCTGAGGATGCTTTGCGGACTGTCCTTTCTTCCGTCGATTATTTCTTTACTATCAAAGATACCATGCTTTTTGTGAAGGCTCATGACACGAAGGTTTTCGAAGTGGGTATTCCTCCTGTTGTACAGGGTTATAATGTAGAGGTTGGAGGGGACATATTCGGAGGGGTAACGGGCAACATTGCACCATCGTCCACAGGGGGTACCGGGGGCACCGGTAGCAGTGGAACCTCAGGCAGTACTTCTACGCCGATAAAGGGCACAATTTCCCAGACATTAAAAAGTGACGAAGCAACGTTCAAATTTTGGGATTCAGTGGAAAACTCGATCGCAGGCCTCCTTGGCCAAGGCTCGGTAGCTTCGCCAGGCCAAACAGCTAAAATCAGAACCGGCGAGGAGCACTTTACCGTTAACAGACTGACCGGAACAATTATTGTAACAGCAACAAGAAAGAACCTTGAAAGGGTAGAACAGTTCCTCACTAAAATACGGAAGGTGATGAACAGGCAGGTTCTCATCGAGGCAAAGGTTATCGAAGTAACCCTGGCACAGGGATATCAATTCGGAATCGACTGGAATCTTACGTTGAACCTGGCCGGAAAATGGGCCGGCGCTGTGGGCCTTGGTACATCAGGTTTCTCAACTGTGGTGCCGCCGACCTCACCTGTTTTTAGTATTGCAACAGGACAAGGTGGGGTCACAAGAACCTTTTCTGCAGGCACCATAGAATCGATCAACATCACAACCTTGGTGAATGCCCTTGAACAACAGGGAGATGTGAGACTTCTTTCAAACCCGCGAATAAACATGATGAATGGTCAGACCGCAATGTTGATGGTGGGAAGGAACACGGCGTACATCTCGTCCATAGAGAGCACAACCCTCCAGGGAACAAATCCCGTTGTTACCTTTACTGTCGGTACATCGAGCGTTCTTTCCGGGATTACCATCGGCATCGTTCCTTTTGTCAATGATGTGGGAGAGATTTCACTTACCATAACGCCTATACTATCTGAACTCGTTCAGCTTGATACAAAGAATATTGGCAGTCCCCTCAACCAGTTGCAGATATCGCTCCCGACGGTAGACTTAAGGGAGCTGAGCACCACTGCAAAGGTCAGGGATGGGCAGGTAGTGGTTATAGGCGGACTCACCGCAAGGAGAGAAAGGGTTAAAGAGAACCAGACCCCGTTTCTTGGAAAGCTACCGCTCCTGGGTGGTCTTTTCAGAAGCTCAGACAGAGGTGAAATCAGTACGGAGCTGGTCATAATCCTCCAGCCTGTGTTGCTCTAAAAAGAAACTAACGAAGAGGCAGGTCCATGGCTACATTCCGACTTGGAGACATACTCAAGACAAGGGGCCTCATAAGCGATAAGCAGCTCAGCATATCGTTGCACCACCAGAAAGTAACGGGAGACCTCCTTGGCGATATCTTTGTTCGATTGGGTTTCATTACATCTAAGGAGCTTGGTCAAACCCTGGCAGAGCAGTTTGGGATGGAGTTCATCGACCTTAGCGAATATCCCGTGTCTGATGATGCCCTACGATTGATACCCAAGGAAATTGCCGAGAAAGAAGAGTTCATCCCTATTGAAGTGGAAGAAGGCATTCTGTCCATCGGTGTTACAAATCCAAGTAATATCACTGCTGTCGACAGGGTGGTAAATATCACGAAAAATTATCCCAAGGTATTTCTCGTGGACCCCGACAGCTTCAATGATTCTCTGGAAACCAGCTACTTCTTCCTTGAAAATCCTATCCAGGAACGAATGGAAGAGATCGTAAAAGAGGTAAGCAAGACTGGGGCAGCCACGGGCCCACAGATAGCGTCTATGACGGAACTCATCATCATGGAAGGCATACGTGAAAAGGCCACTGACATTCATATCAACCCCTTTCTCGATGTTTCTACGATCTTTTACCGCATTGACGGGGTTCTCCAACACCGGTTTTCCCTACCCAAGGTGACCCATGGCGGTATCGTCTCAAGAACAAAGATCATGTCGCAGATCGACATTGCCGAGACAAGGCTTCCCCAGGACGGTTCATTCAGCTTCGCCTTTCTTGATAAATCCTATGACATCAGATCATCAACTGTGCCGACCATATACGGCGAGAATGTGGTCATGAGGATCCTCGCCGGGACCGGTTATCTCCTGAGCATCGATAAACTTGGTTTTGAGAGCACCGGAACCGAAAAGATACGACAGCTTTTTCAGAAGCCTTACGGAATTATACTGATTGCAGGCCCTACAGGGAGCGGAAAGACTACCACCCTCTACTCTGCCTTAAGGGAGGTTAACCTCCTCGAAAGAAATGTGATCACTGTTGAAGACCCGGTCGAGTATAAACTCAGCTTTGTTAGGCAGACCCAGGTCAATGAGAAGGTGGGATATGATTTTGCCCTGGCAGGTCGTAATTTCATGCGCCAGGACCCTGATGTTATGCTTCTTGGAGAGATAAGAGACGAAGAGACGGCCAGAATAGCAATCCGTGCTTCCATAACCGGGCACCTTGTCCTATCGACCCTTCATACAAATGATGCAGTGACATCTATCCCAAGACTACTTGATCTTCAGGTTGACCGATTTCTCCTCTCTACCTCGCTTCTTGCCATTATCGCCCAGCGCCTTTTAAGAAAAATATGCAGGTTTTGTAAGGTTGAATACCCTTTAAGTGAGAAGGAGAAAGCCCAATTCCAGGAGTTTGGGGTCTCAGCCGAGGTAGGTTACAGGGGCCAGGGATGTGCAAAATGCGGCAGCACAGGATACTCAGGAAGGACTGTTATCGGAGAGATACTGATTATTGATGATGAGATGAGGGAGCTTATATTTTCAGAGGCAGCCATAACTTCCATGAGACATGCCGCTTTGAGTAAAGGCATGATCCTCCTCAAGGAAGACGGCCTCAAAAAGGCTGCCCAGGGCATAACCTCCCTTGATGAGGTCATCAGGGTTACCGGATGAACTACTACTTTTACAAGGCAGTCAACCTCGATGGCTCGTTAATCGACGGCATTGTTGAAGCCGAAGATCCGGCGGCTGTGTATGAAGACCTGACCGCCAAGAGCCTCAGGGTGCTTGTCGTAAAAAAGGCAAGCAAAATAGCTGCAAAGTTAAGGCAGCATATTGCCTCAAGGGGAGTAAAACGTCTTGATATCATTGAATGTGTCCGGAACCTGTCTGTAATGCTGACGGCAGGTATTCCACTCCTGAGTGCCCTTGAGGACAGTATTGAGGCAACAGAAAACAAAAGCTTGAAATCTGCCCTTTCTAATGCCAAAAAAGAAATAGAACTTGGTATGAATTTTTCTGACGCCCTGTCACATCAACGAGGCATCTTTCCGGATATTTTCATCAGGCTGACAAAGGTTGGAGAATCCACCGGTCGTCTCGACAAAAGCCTTACAGATGTGGCCGATCATCTTCAAAGATTAGAAGATTTGAGCCAGGCCATTAAGCGATCCCTTTTCTACCCTGTCTTCGCTATCGTAACAACAACAGGGGCTATGATCTTCTGGTTTGTCTATGTTCTGCCAAAGATCATGAATGTTATCCAGGAAATGGGAGTAGAGCTTCCTGTTATCACACGGGTCCTCATGGCTGTTAGTAATGCCATATCTTCATACTGGTATGTAATCGCAGGCATGGTGATTGCCTTCGTAATTACTGTCCTGGTCATGCGAACACAAGAGAAAACTCGCTATTTTTATGATCTCATGCTTCTTAAGCTGCCGATCGTGAAACTGATCATCTATAACAAACTCCTTGCCCTTTTCACCGAGCAAATGAGGATTCTTATCGTTGCCGGTCTGACGATTGACAGGACGCTTGATATCGTTGCAGGTGTTATTGACAACCTTGTTTTTCGACGGGCGATCCTCGCTGTGAGAGAAAATGTTCTCCTTGGCAGCAGGATTTCTGACAGCCTCAAAGAACATAAGATATTTCCCCCTATGGTAACAAGAATGGTTAACGCAGGAGAGAGAAGCGGGAATCTTGACACTCAGTTTTCTTTTCTTTCAGGGTATTATATAAAACGACTTGATGATATCTCCGCTAAACTGGGCAAAATGATTGAGCCTATCCTTCTTTCAATTGTTGGCATTGTTTTTATACTTATCCTCATGGCAGTATTGCTGCCTGTGTATGAACTTGTATCGAAAGTGGGGAAGATGTAATGGACTACCTTGAATTTTTTGGTCTTAAGGAAGACCCCTTTAAAATTACACCTGACCTCACCTATTTTTATCCTTCAAAAGAGCATAATGAAATCCTCACAGCATTGAATTATGCTGTCACACAAAAAGAAGGTTTTTTCCTTGCCACAGGTGAACCCGGTACAGGCAAGACAACTATCCTGAAGGTGTTCATAGATGAATGGCAGGACAAAGCAGAGATAGCACTCGTGCTTACCCCAAGGCTTACCCCCGAAGAGTTTATCATTGCAGTCCTGGAGGATTTGAAAGTACCGGTAAAGGATAAGAACAAAAATGAAATGCTTAAGACCTTCAGGGATTTTCTTCTTTCCTCTGCCTCTCGCGGCAAGGAAGTTATCATTATTGTTGATGAGGCCCAGAACCTATCTGATGAGACCCTCGAGGAACTACGCCTCCTGTCAAACCTTGAAACTGAGCGCGAGAAGTTACTCCAGATAGTCCTCGTTGGACAGACAGAATTAAAAGAACGGCTGTCTGCAGACAATATGAAGCAGTTGAGCCAGCGAGTTACAGTCAAGACTGCGTTAAGACCGCTCACCCGCGACGAAGCATTTGATTATATAAATTATCGATCCATGAAGGCAGGAAAAGGCCTGCCTGCCTTTGATGAAGATGCGAAGAACCTTATATTTAAATACTCGAAAGGGATACCGAGGCTGATCAATGTTGTTTCATCAAGGTCCCTCATGGCTGCCTATGTTGAAGGGAGTACAGATATAAAAAAACACCATGTTCGTTACGCTATAGATCATCTCTCAGATAGGAGGAGCAAGTTTTTTGACCGAATGCAATACTGGAAATATGCTGCCGTTGTGATACTCGCGGTACTCATCGGAGTTGCCGGTGCCCTTGGTTTCAGGTATGTCGCCCCAAGCTTTAAAACCAAAGAGGTACAGGAAGTTGCAAAAGTGGGTGCAGAGGCAAAGGAGATTGCACCTTTACCGAAGACACAGCCGGAGGTAGTGATGCCAAAATCCCGACAGGCTGTGGTAACTGCTCATTCAGCAATCCTTAGACAGGAACCATCGTTGGATTCAGACCCCGTAACGTATGTTTCCCAGGGGACGTCACTTAAAGTAGTGGGGAGCAAAGCTGGCGAAGAAGAGATTATGTGGTACAAGGTAAAAATCTCTGATGGGCGGGAATGCTGGATTTCAGGGAAGGTTGTGCAACTGAAGGAATGAAAAAGCAGGCAGGAAAAAATGGAGGGTATCCACTCCTTCCTGCCTATGTAAGGGGGTTGGGGTTAGAACTTAAAATACAAGCTAAAGACACCGCTTGTTGCAGTGCCGTAATCACCTGAACCTCTTATTCCTCCCGTGTTGTAAACACCGTCATCGTACTGCAAGTCAAGAGATTGACATGCGTCATAGGGGATATTCTGGAATGCGATCCAATGAGCAAGGAGTCCACCCGTAACTGTATAATAGCTTAGTGCTATCCGTCCTCCATAAGCATTCGCGGGATTAGAAAATCCGCTCCCTGAGATGAATTCGGAGAGTCGTAGTTCATTCCAGAGATCGCATTGTTCTGTCCCTGTAGCAGTGCAAGCAAAGTTTGGAGCCGTAGAACCTGCTCCGACACCTATTAGACCATTCCCGTTACCGGCTGTTACCCCTGCCCAACGGGTTGCTGCGTTGGGATCATCACCGGGGAAGAACGAATATTTGTCAAAATAAGAATAAACAGCTGCAAGGACTTCCCTTTGCTGATTGTAGACCCGTTTGATCTTTGCGTTATTGATAAGGGCTTGCCCTTTGAGTACCGCTCCAAGAATAATTCCAATAATGACAAGTACGATCGCCAGTTCTACAAGGGTGAAACCTTTTTGATGCCTGGTAATTTTCATCATTCCCATAGTTTCTTACCTCCAGTTAATTTCTAGTTCACAACAACGTCAGTAAATACAAGTATTCAATAATCATGCCAATAAGTTGCTGAACAATTTATCGGTTTTTTTTAATTTATGTTAACTTTTTGATTCCCGATGCGGTTTCAAAAACAGTTGATTTTTCGAAGATGTATTACTACAATGAAGTACTTTGCTGACAAAGGCCTTTTCAATCCTCTTTATCCTTTATCCTTTGCTTGTCATTGCTTTTTGTTTTGATGAGGCGGCACGCGAATATGGCATTAACCCGAACCTTCTCAGAAGCATTGCAAGAATTGAGTCGAATAATAACCCGTCTGCGGTAAACCACAACAGCAACGGCTCAAGTGATCTTGGAATTATGCAGATCAACTCATCGTGGATCAAGACTATGGGGCTTGAATATCAGGAGTTGCTAAAAAATCCGTGTTACAATGTGATGATTGGGGCAAAGATCCTCAAAAAGTGCATGGATAAACATGGATATACATGGGAGGCTATTGGCTGCTATAATGCTGTTAACCCATATATGAGGGTAAAATACTCATGGAGGATATTTGGCGAACTCAATCGAAGGAACTATTCAAATAGCGATACATCTCCAACTACGGTTAAAAACACTTTCTTTCATTTTGAAGTGCGGGACATCAACGAGGTAGGTCAATAAATCATGAGCCTTCTCGTAGATTTACTCTCAAAAACAAGGACGAAAGAGTCGAGAAAAGATATCCCCCCAGGCTTGCGAAGAACTGTTGTCGACGGTACCTACAAAAAAAAGACACGACGAAAGGTTATTGTTCTGTCCGTATTGGTGCTCATTGTTTTTCTCGCAGGGTTTTCAACAATTTACATCATGGAGACCTTTAAAACATCGTTATCTACAACAATCGCCACAAAAACACATGCAAGACATCCCATTCCAACTACAAGCATTCGCGATGAAGTACCTCCCAATCCTTCAAAGGCCGATGCGCAAGTCAACGCCACCACCCTTGTTCCAAAGTCTCTTTTGCCTGAGACGGGCCCCCAAGAAAAGCCCAAATCAGCCAGAGAAAGCTCTCCCAGGATGCCTAGTAATGTTGCCAAAAACAGGGAACCCAGCATCCCAGCAACGGTAAAGACGCAGTTACAGGGTACCGGGAAGACTGGCAACAGCGAAAAATTGAACATTGAAAAAGGACAGCAGAAAACAAACAAAGATGTTTATCTCTATGCTGCAAGAACTCACGAAGCAAGAAGCGAATTCAAACAGGCCCTTGATTATTACATGAAAGCCCTTGAGTTGGATCCTGCAAACTACATCGTCATGAACAATATCGCAGGGGTTTACATCCGTCTTACGTTGTACAACGAGGCTCTTTCCTATTCAAACAAAGCCTTGGAAGTGAAAACCAATTACGTTCCTTCCCTTATCAATGCAGGTATTGCTCAAGTATCGCTGGGCAATTTTTCCGAAGGGGAAGGGTTTCTCACAAGGGCGGCTACCATAGAACCCTTGAATAAGTTGGCTATCTTTAACCTTGCCGTGCTCTGTGAGAAGCAAGGGAGCAATGACCGGGCATTTGAAAACTACTTTAATCTATCGCAGATGCGGGATATTGACGGTTGTCTCGGTGCAGCCAGAATCCTGGAGAGACAGGGACGAAATGCAGAGGCCGCCAGGTTTTACAGGGAAATCCTCACTATTGAGAGCGCAGGCCCATCAGTCAGGCAGTTTGCAAATCAACGGTTAAGCCAGATTACCAGGTAACTGCAATACAAGGTTTGGGACATTCCTCGCAATGACTCAACTGAAACAGGCATCAGGGTCCGTCAGTGAAACAGTAAAACAGCATCCAGAAAGAAGAACGCCCAGCCTGAAACCATGGCCAGCCCGAAGTACCAGAGAGGTTTCTTTTTTGTGAGGGCAGC
>Ga0209254_10005009_pt1 | contig 12172 bp, 11 predicted proteins | sample FrelakmetDIP11DI_FD_187148 | JGI IMG/M metagenome (GOLD analysis project Ga0209254, IMG submission 187148) | Freshwater lake sediment microbial communities from the University of Notre Dame, USA, for methane emissions studies - DIP11 DI (SPAdes)... | ecosystem: Environmental > Aquatic >...
CAGCGCAGGAGCACAGCGTAGGAGCATGGCGGGCAGGACCACTCCTATCTTCCAGAGAACCGCCCAGCATTGCATCTGCTCTGCGAAAAAAGATGTTCTCTATTCTCCAATAACTTACCTCCAACTTCCTTATTCCTTATTTCTAATTCCTTATTTCTTATTTATTGTCTCCGGCTCAACCCAGGCCTCGTTTTCCTTGAGAATGGCGATCAGTTCCTCCACGGCAATATCACTATCCACATTCCGCTTTACGATCTCCTTGCCTTTATATAAAGTGATCTTACCCGGCCCGCTGCCCACATAGCCAAAATCCGCATCCGCCATTTCCCCGGGGCCGTTCACTATACATCCCATAATGGCAATTTTTACGCCTTTTAAATGATGGGTGACCGCCCTTATCCTTGCGGTAGTTTCCTGCAAATCAAACAAAGTGCGGCCACAACTTGGGCAGGAAATATATTCCGTCTTTGAAATTCGTGTGCGCGTTGCCTGTAAAATGGAAAAGGCTGTATTATTGAGGAACTGTTGATTGTTTTTTACTTCAAGGTAAGTACGGCCGCTCACCCTGATATTTTGCAATTGTTTTCTCCTATTCCAAAGCCAGATTCCATCACCCATTCCTTCCAGGAAAAGAGCACCGGCCTCCGTTGAGAAATGAATGAGTTGTTCATCAATACTCTCATTACTGCTTTCAACCCTCAACAGGAGCGGACAGACGGCTTTCATCTCCATAAGTCGGGCGATAAATCTCCTTACGCAAGGCATGGCATGATAATGGCTGGATTCGAGGCAAAGTATTACCCCACTGGATTGAAGGACGGCATTTATTATTGAATCCCATAAACCAGTCTGTGCGGTATCAAAAAGAACAAAGTGGGTTGAATCAGGCGGTACTTTTTGTTCCAGGTAATCCGCTGTCTGAAATAAAGGCAGGTATTTGGTTTTGTCTGGCATTTCCTTCCAGAAGATAAATGGACAAATAACTTTCAGGGTACCCGGCAAGGCAAAATCTATTTTCTGATTGCCGGTAAATATGAAATCCGCCGCTCCGTCGCTTATGTTCCATTTATCCAGCGCTGCATCATACCTATAACCAATACCCTCTATTGATGCAGTTGTTATTTTTTCTGCCGATTCAAAATCGGCAATAACAACCGGTACATTTTTCCCTCCGATATTGCCTGACACTCTTGATTCCCTTCTGCGATATTCAAAAGGCGAATAGGGCAACGTTGAAAATTCAGGTATTTCTGACTCGCCGGAAGCATTTTTTTTCCCATGTTTTGTTTCAACATCCCTTAGTGTGTACCTTTTTACCAGGTCTATACAAACCGGCACTTCAAACTCAGGATCTTCAGTTAGGGATACACGTATGGTATCGCCAAGGCCGTCTTCCAGCAGGGTTCCGATTCCTATGGCAGATTTTATCCTCCCGTCTTCTCCATCTCCCGCTTCAGTTACGCCCAAGTGTAATGGATAACATGCCCCAAACTCCTGAAACATCGTCTGAGCAAGCATGCGGTAAGCCTGCACCATTACCTGGGGGTTGCTAGACTTCATACTCAAAACTATATTGTGGTATGATTCATCCCTGGCAATCCGCAGAAACTCCATAGCACTCTCCACCATACCCATTGGGCTGTCGCCGTAACGGCTCATGATCCTGTCACTCAGTGAACCGTGATTGGTACCGATACGCATTGCTGTTCCATATTCCTTACAGATCTTAACCAGGGGAGTAAACCGCTCCCGGATTCTTTCTATTTCTTCCAGGTAATCTGCATCCGTATATTCAATGAATTCAAACTTCTTCTTATCAACGTAATTGCCTGGGTTGACCCGAACTTTTTCAACAATCCTGGCTGCAATCTCTGCTGCATTGGGAGTGAAATGAATATCCGCAACTAGCGGAGTACTATACCCTCTTTTCCGGAGTTCATTCTTTATCACAAGGAGGTTCTCCGCCTCTTTCTTAGATGGCGCTGTAATTCTAACAAGTTCCGCGCCGGCTTCAATACACCTGATCGTTTGTGCAACTGTTGCCTGGGTATCCATAGTATCCGTTGTGGTCATAGTCTGCACACGGATAGGATGGTTGTTACCAAGCAGAAGATCACCAATTTTGACTTCCAGCGTACCGAGTCTTTTATAGGCTGTCAGGGTTTCACAATACAGTTGCATGCCAAGCGGTTTAGTCTGGTACAAAATAACGATAAATTCGGGCTTACATACCAATAGGAACCTGGGTTTGTAATTAAATCCCTGGCGGCTACCAGTCTTTCTCAGGCTGGCTGGGTGAAGGAATCTTTACCTTTTGCATTTTCTGTTGAAGCTTTTTCTCCTGCTCCTGCAATGCCTGGAGAAGTTGCTGCACCTGTTGTTTAGTCATCTTTGGCTCCTCTTTCTTTTTCTCCGGTTCATCTTTCTTCTTTTTCTTTTCTTCCTGTTCCTGCTGTTGTTTCTTTTTTTGTTCCCTTAATGCCCGCACCAGGTTTTCACGGGCCAGGGTATCCGCAGGATTTAACCGGAGCGTCTGCTTATAAGCTTCAATACTTTCTTCGAGTTTTTTTTGTTGCGTCAAAGCAACACCTTTGTTATACCAGGCGTCAGAGACAATTTTTTTGTCTTCCCCGTTGTCGATAGTGGCATTAAACATCTTCTCTGCTTCTGCAGGATTATTCTTACGATATAAGGCATTACCAAGGTTAAAGTTTGCTATGGAATTTCCGGGCGCTTTAATCAATACTTTTTCATAGGCTTCGGCCGCTTTATCATATTGCTGCTCGCGGTAAGATTTATTGCCTTTTACCAACTCAGGGATTTCCTTTTGTGAAAAAGCTGAAAAGGATGTGATGGAAAAAAATATGATAATACAAATTAACTTCATGCAGTTTTTCTTTTGCGCTCACTTACAAAAAAATCAAGCAGTAGTAGTGCCAGAGCCAGGCCTAAAAACCATTGAAAAAAACTGCGGTAATTAATAAACGACTGATCCGAGATAGACTTTTGCTCCATACTATTGATCTGCCCGAGAATATTGCTAACCGCCTGGTCGGTGTTTTCCAAATGCTGGTAAGTTCCGTTTGCCTTCCTGGCCAGTTCCTGTAACATTGGCTCATTCAACCTCGAAATAACCACATTACCCTGTGCATCTTTTTTTTGATCCTGTGTTACCGGATCAATAATTGTTGAACCTTCTGCAGAACCAACACCAATCGTGTGCAGAAGGACTCCGTTTTCGGCCAGGATCGCTGCGGATTCCATTGCCTTTTCATCATGATCCTCACCATCAGTAACCAGAACAACTGTTTTATATTTCTTTTCTTTTTGCCCGAAAGCATTATTGCTGATGGTCAGCGCTTCTCCTATCACGGTCCCCTGGGCCGGTACTGATTCCGGCGATGCACTGTTCAGGTATATTTTAGCTGAAGCGTGATCGGTTGTCAGGGGCATCTGTAAATAAGCCCGGCCAGCAAAGAGCACCAGTCCTACCCGGTCGTTACGGAGCTTATCAATTAATTTATTGATTAGCTGTTTAGCCCGTTCAAGCCGGTTAGGCTGAATATCACGGGCAAGCATACTCTTACTTACATCCAGCACCAGGATCACATCCACGCCCTGTCTTTGTATCTGCTCAACTTGTTTGGGATACCGGAGGTTTGCAACACCCAGGCCGGTAAGCGTGAAAGCAGAGAGTACCAGTAAAAATTTAACCAGGAAACGCCGTGGGGAATAATCAGCTATCAGTTGCCGAATGAGTTTTTCGTCGCCAATTTTTCGCACAGTTCTTATTTTCCATCTTATAAGTAAGACGTAAAGCAGCACAAGTAAAGGCAAAAGCGCCAAAGTCAGTAAATACCAATTATGTTCAAATCTGAGCAAACTTCATTATTTATGTTGATCCCAATGCAAAAAAAGAGCCAGACCAGGTCATTAATTGATTTTTACATTTTCCCTTTGAAAAACCCTATATATCCTAACACTTCTTTTAATATTTTGAGCCGGGCTTCCGGCAAGGCTGCTTCTTTTTCCATTTCAATGTTCAGGACAAAAGGATAAACATGCCGGTTCTCTTCAATCCAACCAACCATCCAGCCCATTGGTTTGCCTGAGTCAGAAATACCCATACCGGTTTTATATGCCAGCTGGTAAGTAGTATTATTCTCCCAGATCATCATCTTTTTAACTGATTCCTGGATACTTTCCCGGAAGGGCAATTGACGGAAATACAATCGCTTTACAAGTCCAAGTTGCTCATCGGGAGAAATAAGGATGCTGTTGTCAAGCCAGAAAGCATCCACTGTTTTGCCCATTTTCATATTTCCGTACTTCAACGTATCTAGCCAGTATTGCATTGTATCACGGCCAATTTGCCGGGCAATTTCCTGGAAATGCGGTACTGCAGAAACCCTAAAAGCCCGATACAGGGAAAGATTCTGGTTCCATTCAGGACGGTCCCGAACTACACCATCCCAGGGAATAACGGTACTGTCGCTGGTTAGCCGGCCGGTTTGGAGCGCTATTAGGGAGTTTACAATTTTGAATGTTGACGCGGGGCTATACCTTTTTTTAAACCGATCCAGATTATAGATGGTAAAGCGCCCACGGCTGTTATCAAACATCCCGAATGTCCCGGTCGCCTGTTCGGCATCGAAGTACTTTTTAATATCGTTGTCGATATCTACATTATTGACCGTGCAGCCTTGTAAAAAAAACAAAGAAAACAGTATTACAGGTATCCCGGAACGGTAGCTAAAAAGATACATGACACGGTCAATCCGTACGAATCCTTTTTTGTGGTTTCTCATAATATTTTTTATTGCACCCTATATAAAACGGCTTTTTGATAGCTGCGGACCGGGAACGACTGAACGGCAGGTATTTCTTCAGTACCCTTTCCACTCTCCCTGGCGGCCGTTGTTTTTGTTGAAATCATTTCTATATGCATGGCATTCCCCTCCAGCCAATGAATTGATGTAATTGTATTCCCCATCACACTGAAAATATCAATATAACGGTTACCAATCCAATATCCATCGAGCAGGATACCATTATTTTCATCCACCAACCAATGTCCACTGGCTGAATCCACCGGCTTTAAATGATAAGGGCGGTTGTCTTTAGTGGAATCACCATATATAAGTTGCCAACTGTATTGAGAAGGCTCTGCCTCAGGCAGAATATTCAATTGCATATTCACTGTCTGCATTTCCTTTCCCGCCGGATACCAGTTAAGGCTACCTTTCCAATTACCAATAAAATCTTTTGGAAAAGAATGGATTGGGCTTTTTTCCTGCGTCATACCGTTTACATTAATAAGAGATAGGAAAAGCAGCACTAAGAAATAATGAATGTTTACAAGGTTTTTGCACATAGCGATCAACAAAAATACTATGAAATAGTTTGATGAGCTTTCTTTGGTTTGTTTACTACAAAAATACAGGCCACAGAGGATCACTGAGATTAAAGAGAACCATAGAGATCAGGTTTATTTAACTTAGCGGCTCTCACAAAAATCTCTTTGGCCCTTTTAATTTAAATATTAACTGAAGTTTTTATTTAATAACTCCTAATGATTTTCCAACTTTAGTAAAGGCTGCAATTGCTTTATCCAGCATTTGTTTGTCATGAGCCGCACTTAGTTGTACACGAATACGGGCTTTACCCTTTGGCACTACCGGAAAAAAGAAACCAATCACATAAATACCTTCTTTAAGGAGCTCCGCCGCCATATCCTGGGCAACCTGTGCTTCATATAACATGATAGGTACGATGGGATGATCTCCAGGCTTGATATCAAAACCGGCACGGGTAATGTTTTCCCTGAAATACCGGGTATTCCATTCAAGTTTATCCCTGAGTTCGGTGGTTTCGCTGAGCATATCCAAAACAGCAATTGAGGCGCCTACAATACTTGGTGCCAGGGTATTAGAAAACAGGTAAGGCCTGCTTCGCTGCCTAAGCATTTCAATTACTTCTTTCCGGCCGCTGGTAAAACCGCCCGATGCCCCGCCAAGTGCTTTACCTAATGTACCAGTGATTATGTCGATTCTACCCATTACACCACGGTATTCATGGGTTCCCCTGCCTGTCTTCCCCAGGAATCCTGAAGAATGGCATTCATCAATCATTACAACAGCATTATATTGGTCTGCAAGCGCACATATCTTGTCAAGCTGAGCAATGGTGCCATCCATGCTGAATGAACCATCGGTTACAATCACCCTTGTTCTAAGTGCCTTCGCTTCTTTCAATTTAGCTTCAAGGTCTGTCATATCATTATGGAGGTACCTAAATCGCTGGGCTTTGCAAAGCCGCACCCCGTCTATAATTGAAGCATGATTGAGTTCATCGGAAATAATGGCATCCTGTTCATTGAACAAAGGTTCAAAGACACCACCGTTGGCATCAAAAGCAGCTGCATAAAGTATAGTATCTTCCGTACCCAGGAATGTGGAAATTTTGGCTTCCAGTTCTTTATGAATGTCCTGGGTGCCACAAATAAACCGGACACTACTGAGGCCATACCCCCGATGGTCGATGTATTTTTTAGCTGCTGCAATAACCTTTGGGTGCGAGGAAAGCCCGAGATAATTATTGGCACAAAGATTTATCACAGTCCTTCCGCCTACCCTGATTTCCGGGCCCTGAGCACTTTCAATAATCCTTTCCGTTTTATATAATCCGGCCTGCCGAATTTCATCCAACTCTACCTTGAGCCGGTCAATTATTGCATCATTCATATAGGAGGGTTTGACCAACAAACATAGGGTAAAAAAATATGCTATATGCTTAACAAGTGCCAAAAATTAGATTCTGCTCCTTGCTATTATATCCACACTGTGAGAAAGAAATCTTATTGATATTTTAACTTTTTTAAATATAAGTGTAACATTTTCGGTCTACCTTCGTCATATAGCTCAAATAACTATTATGTTACGCAAGGAAAAGACCCGACTGATTGTTTCAAGTGTATTGATTATCATATGTTTAGCATTTTTTAGCTATCGTAGTTCAATTAAACTGGTAACCCCTGCTGAAGTTTGTGAAACAGACAAAGAGAATGAGCAACAAGAGATAAAAGTAAAAACGGCAGTTCCTCTTTGGGAAACTTTATCCAGACACCTGGTAAGCTTAAGGTAAATACTTCGTTTTCAATAACTTATTCCCGGCCCTTAGTTTGCCGGGATTTTTTTTTGACATTTTTTTCAGGTAACTGTAACAAAACCTCCCGTTATCCGTAATACTCTGGAATGACCGATAGAAAGGATTAACTTACCAAAACCGAACGAGCACTGTTTTATGACCGAAAGAGAATATAACCAATGTGTGAATCAATACGCAGACAATGTGTACCGGTTCATTATGAAAAACCTTCGGCATGAAGAGGATTCCAGGGACGTGGTTCAGTCAGCTTTTGAAAAAATGTGGCGGAACCGGGAAAATGTTGAAGTCGAAAAAAGCAAATCCTATCTCTTTACGATCGCTTATCACCAGATGATCGATCATATCCGGAAAGTGAAGCGTGTAACCCTGAAAGAAGACTTTGCTGAGGAAAGCAGGATTACTGAGCAACCAAAGATGCAGTTGAAAAAAATACTGGAAGAAGCGCTCAGCCGGCTGAACGAAACGCAAAGATCACTGGTAATGCTTAAGGATTATGAAGGATACAGTTATGAAGAGATCGGACAAATCACCGGGCTGAGTGAAAGCCAGGTAAAAGTCTACCTCCACCGCGCCCGAATTCAGTTAAAGAATTTTTTGGTGAAACCTGAAAATGTATTGTGATCATGAACATCAACCGCCATAATTACGAAGAATTTTTCCTGCTTTATGCAGATAATGAATTGCCGGCCGAACAGCGCCGGGAGGTTGAAGACTTTGTTAAACAAAACACTGACCTGCTTGAAGAATTCAATTTCCTTAATGATTTGCGGCTTTCCCCGGATACAACAATCAAATTTGAACATAAAGAATCTTTATTACAACCAACCAGCCTGATAGATAATTCCGCGCAGATTTCTGATGATCAGGAAAAAATTCTCCGGTTTATTGATCTGGAAATGAGTTCGGAAGAAAAATCAGAATTCAATCAAAAACTGAAACAGAATCAAGGTCTGCAGCAGGAGTTTGAAATATTTTCCAAAACTAAATTACAGCCCGACCTTTCAGTTGTTTTCCCGGATAAAACAACTCTATATCGCAGCAGCAAAGAAGTGGCCAGGGTATTACATATGACCTGGGTTCGGGTAGCCGTTGCCGCTGCGATCATATTGGTAGCAGGTTTGCTCTGGATCAATAACACAGTTGAAGAGACTACAGGATCAGGGCCTCTGGCCAGTGTAACAGAATCTTCAAACGCCAATAGCAAATCCGCCGGGATCGAAAATAATCCTGAAGAGGAAAATGCACCAAACAGGAATGAAAGTCAGGCATTAAACAAACAGGATTTGCCGGATCAAAAGTCAGCCGTTGTTTCAGCACCTATTCCAAATGCGGTAAAAACCAATATAAAAACACAGCAGGATAACCAGCCGGCACAACATGTAAGGCTCAAAGAAGATCCACCGGTACTGGCTGCCATAGATAATCCACAACGTCAGACAGAAAACATAGCAACACGCGGCAACGAACAAACGCTGGTCAATGTATCTCCCAACCTCGCAAGAAGTAATGGGATCATTGATCAACCGGTGACCGATGCAAATGTCAAATCCAATTATGCCACTGAAGCCCTGATGAGCGCTCAGGATGAGGTTGAAGTGTTAACATTGGAGAACAACACACGCAAAGGCCCAATACGCGGAATTGTCCGAAAAGCCAACCGATTATTAAACAAGGTTACCAATCCGGATCCGGATAAGCCGTTGCTAAGGGTAGCCAATTTCGAAATTGCACTAGCCAAATAATTAAGCATTCAAAGAAAAATCAAAGAACATGAAGAAAGTACTATTCGTTCTGCTGCTTGCAGCAGGAACCCTGACAGGTTATGCCCAGGAAGATACAACGACCAAGAAAAGTGAAATACACGAAGAATCAGATACCATCAGAGTTGGTGGGATCATCATCATCAAAAAGAAAGGGGATGATGGTGATAGCGAGTACAAGGTTACTCCCGAAAAAAAATATCAGCATAAAAACCGGTCCAAAAGAGATAATATCACAACCAACTGGCTGGTTTTTGATGTAGGCTACTCCGGTTATAACGACAAAACTGATTTTTCCACCCAGGAAGCGCAGGATTTTTTACAGTTTCAAAATGGCGTTCCCGCATCAAAAGGAGATTATTCATTAAGAGCCGGGCGTATCTCCAACTTTAACCTTTGGCTATTTTTGCAACGAGTAAATATTTATAAGCATGTGGTGAACCTGAAGTATGGTTTTGGTATAGAGACAAATAACTATTTCTACAAAAATCCAATTACATATGTTGATGGTCCTAGTCCATTTACGTTCAGGGATTCTGTTAACTTCTCAAGAAATAAAATCGCAGCCGATTTTTTCACAGTGCCTGTCATGATAAATATCAATACTAACCCCGGCGGTGGCCGATGGGGTGGATTCCAGATAAGTTTTGGTGTAAGTGGTGGATATTTGTACTCTTCAAGACAGAAACAGGTTAGCAATGAACGTGGCAAACAAAAACAGCGAACAGATTTTAACCTGAATAAATGGAAACTGGCATATGTGGCTGAACTTGGCCTTGGACCAGTTAAATTATACGGATCATACAGTATGACAACATTGCACACATTTGGCCTTGATCAATTTCCTTATAACATAGGTGTTCGGGTCACTTTATTTCAAGAAAATTTTTCATACTGATCTAAGAAATTAAAATAATTCTTGCCATAGGGAGCCGCAGAGAGAAATTTCTTTGCGGCTCTCTCTTTTTTCAGCATCCCTATTCGCGGCAAATATTCATGCTTTTAACTAAATATTTTTTCACTGTAAAAGTTTGTGCGTTACCTTGTACAAAACTTTATTTTATGCCTTATAAAGTAATTGACATTGAAGGAATCGGACAGAACTATGCAGAGAAGTTGAATAGTCTTGGCATTTTTACAACAAGCGATCTCCTGGAAAAAGGGGGAAATAAAAAAGGACGGGAATCGATTGCATCAAAAACCGGCATACCGGAATCATTGGTACTTACCTGGGTAAATCATGCTGATCTGATGCGCATCAATGGAATAGCCGGACAATATTCTGAATTACTGGAAGCAGCCGGTGTTGATACTGTTAAAGAATTTGCTACCAGGAATGCCGAAAACCTGCATGTTAAACTGGTCGAAACAAATGAAAAATTCGGGCTGAGCGGTAAGGTTCCTTCCCTTGATTCTTTAAAAGATATGATCAGCCAGGCTAAAACATTGGAATCCACTGTTTCACACTGAAATAGGCTTTTCAAAAAGCGCTAACAGCCAATGTTTTGCGGTAGGCTTCATCTTAGCCAGAAAAAAAAGTTAAAGGATTTGACTGGCAAAATTTTCATTCAGGCATAGCGTTTGAGTGATAACGGAAGGTTATGAAAAAAATCGCATTAGTACTTTCTCTTGTCAGCCTAATATTCTTTCTGGGATCAATGTCCATCTTCCCTGAAAGTAAGGATCCTGGCAAGCCGGGCTCATCTGTTAAAAAAAAGACAATGGCTGCAAAAAAGCCATCGGAACCCGTTTACCCTCTTTCTCCATATAAGATCCTCATTGATAAATCTGATTATACATTAATGTTGTATGATGAAGATGGCTGGTTGGCTACTTACCCGGTTGTCTTTGGCAGCAAGCAGCAGGAAGATAAAAAAATGGAAGGCGACAGACTTACGCCGAACGGAAAATTTCGTATTACATTGAAAAAGAGCCATAAGGAATGGGGATATTTTTTACTTCTCGATTATCCAAACAAAGAGAGTTACGAAAAATTCAACGAGCGAAAGAAAAAGGGTCTGATACCCAAGACAGCAAAAATAGGCGGTGGCATAGGAATTCATGGAACACGCCCAACGGAAGAATATGCCGTGGATAAATTTATGAACTGGACAAATGGGTGTATCTCACTCAAATACAGCGACATTTTTGAACTCTACGAAATGATTCCGCTAGGCACTGAAGTTGAGGTCAGAGATTGACCGGGGCTAATGTGTTAATCGTCCGCTGCTGATCTGTTGTACTACATCGGGATCAAGTAAGGTAGAAATATCCCCCAAATGCTCTGTATCTCCTTCAGCAATTTTACGCAGAATCCTGCGCATGATCTTACCGCTTCTTGTTTTAGGTAATCCAGTTACAAACTGAATTTTATCGGGTTTTGCGATAGGGCCGATAATCCGACTAACCGTATACGTTATATCCTGCCGGATCAGTGTTTCATCACCATGTGTACCGCTGTAAATCACATAAGCATAGATGCCTTGTCCCTTGATATCATGCGGATAACCCACCACTGCACTTTCTACCACTCCGGCATGCATGTTGATGGCATTCTCTACTTCGGCAGTGCCAATACGGTGCCCGCTTACATTAAGAACATCATCAACGCGCCCTGTGATCCGATAAAATCCATTTTCGTCACGTAAAGCGCCATCGCCGGTAAAATAGAGTTCCGGGTAAGCCGAGAAATAATTAGTCTTACAGCGCCCATGATCACCATAAGTTGTCCGGATAATGCCCGGCCAGGGTGAACGGATACAAAGGTTTCCTGATACATTGTTCTCTTCAATCTCTTTCCCGTTCTCATCCACCAGCAAAGGCTCAACACCCGGCATCGGCAGGGTTGCATATGTTGCTTTTGATGGGGTAACGCCTGCCATATTGCTGATCATGATACCACCGGTTTCCGTCTGCCACCATGTATCCACAATCGGGCAACGGCGTTTTCCCACATGCTCATCGTACCAATGCCAGGCCTCTTCATTTATTGGTTCGCCAACGGTACCGAGTATGCGCAGTGAGCTGAGGTCTTTTCCATGCAATGGGCCAAGGCCAAATCCCATCAGGCTCCTGATAGCGGTTGGAGCGGTATATAAAATATTAACCCGGTATTTGTCGACAATATCCCAGAACCTTCCCGCATCGGGCCAGGTAGGAATGCCTTCAAACATCAGTGAAGTTGCTCCGGCACTAAGGGGACCATATAAAATATAAGAATGTCCAGTGATCCAACCAATATCCGC
>Ga0209254_10005010_pt1 | contig 12171 bp, 13 predicted proteins | sample FrelakmetDIP11DI_FD_187148 | JGI IMG/M metagenome (GOLD analysis project Ga0209254, IMG submission 187148) | Freshwater lake sediment microbial communities from the University of Notre Dame, USA, for methane emissions studies - DIP11 DI (SPAdes)... | ecosystem: Environmental > Aquatic >...
TCCATTTTCTCTTCACTGATTATTTCATTTTTGGAATCTGTCGCGTCATCAGTAATCCCTTTACCGCAAGTGGGACCAGTTATAATAAACCAACAGAAGTGTCTCCTAGATTATCATTAGAAGTTTCCCCATAAAATATCGTGGCCATTCATTAAGAAAGCGAACAATTAAACCTATCATTTTAACAGTCCCAGATTAATCCGGAGAAAATTAATTATTGACCCCAGGTCGGACGATAAGCCGCATTCTGTTCCTGATCGAGGTATCCAAAAGGACGGTTGGTCAGGTGGGATCATCTCTCTAGGCAACCTGTTACCAGGCAGCTCATGCGGTCCACCCGGGGTATAGAACGGCGAGCCGCCGCCTGCCTGCCGAAGCAAGCAATACCCCTGCTTGACCTTGCTCCTCCAGGGGGTTGCCTGGCCGATGCATTACTGCAATCGCCGGTGGTCTCTTACACCGCCGTTTCACCCTTACCCCAAATGGGGCGGTATGTTTCTGTGGCCCGGTCCGATGAATTTCTCCATCCCGGAAGTTATCCGGCGGGAAGCTCTGTGGAGTGCGGACTTTCCTCAGCATGACATATCATGCCGTGATCCCCTGTCCAACCTGGGTAAAACTATCATACCTTCTCCTAAAAGGAGTGTCAATGACTACTACAATTATTTTTAATTTACGATTGGGGGCGAATATCAATTATAATTTTATTTTAGATATATCTGTCCAGATACCTTGTCAAATCCATGTCATCGACTTTAAGCTCCATACTTCTTATACCCGTTGAGATCACATATGCGATTTGCGCGATCTCGCTTTTTCTGATTGGGACCAATTTTCTTGTCAGTGTGATTATTTATATTCGCAATCGAAAAAAGGGATGGTCACTAAAAACTCCACAACCACCTGATGAATGGCCACCGGTCACCATTCAATTACCAATATATAACGAACGGTATCTTGCAGAAAGGATCTTAAAAGCAATCACGCAATTCGATTACCCGCGTGAAAAACTGGAGATTCAGGTTTTAGATGACTCCACGGATTGGACGACTAACCTTCTGATTGGTTTAGTAGAAAACTACCGCAAACAGGGAGTGGATATCAAATACCTTCACCGGGTGGACCGGTACGGGTTTAAAGCCGGTAACTTGACCTTTGGGTTAAAGTATGCCAAGGGGGAATTTACTGCGATTTTCGATGCTGATTTTATTCCACCACGAAATTGGTTGAAACGAACCATTCCCTTTTTTAATGATCCAAAGGTGGGATTTGTCCAAACCCGGTGGGATCATATTAATTTTGCGCATAACATGATCACGAAGATGGCAGGATTAACCTTGGATGGTCATTTTGTCGTGGAGCAGGTTGCTCGCTCCACCGCTGGTCTTATCATGGGGTTCAACGGTTCAGGTGGGATTTGGCGGACTGCTGCTATTGATTCAGCGGGTGGCTGGCAATGGGACACGATGACCGAAGATGTGGATATGACCTTTCGATCCCAATTTGCCGGATGGGAAGGTAGATATCTGGTGAATTTGCGTTCACCTGCTGAAGTTCCACAGGAATTGGATGATTTTAAACTCCAACAATACCGCTGGTGTAAAGGCACTGCCCAGGTGGCGTTAAAACTTATGGGACAACTGCCAAAAGCAAAGATGCCATTCAAAAAAAAGGTATTTGGAATGATACACCTTCTTAGTTACCTCACGTTCCCGCTAGCCATCCTGCTCCTTCTTCTTGTTTTACCGGTCAGCCTGTGGAGTCAATCGTTTTTAAGGCTTTTTTGGTGGGCAGGACTCGCCAGTATAGGACCGGTACTTCTCTTCGTTCTTGCCCGAACTGAACATGCCCCTCGTTTGATCGACCGGTTGAAAATAATGCCATCCGAATTTCTTATCGGGGTCGGAATTTCCCTTGTTTGTGCGCTTTCCGTTATTTCCGGAGGCGTTCACCGGGGTAAGGGGGGAACATTTATCCGTACCACCCGGGCTGATCCACGTATTGGACGTGCATACGATTCCGGCAAACGCAGAATTCTGGATCTTTTCATTCTGGGGGAGTACGCGATGGGTACATACCTCGTCTTATCGCTTATCGTTCTCTGGTCGACCAGCGGTCCATACCTGCTCCCATGGTTGGGAGGGAGTGCACTTGGATTTTTCCTTGTAGCTTCAATCAGCTTGCATGATAGACTTAAAAAAGGTATAAAACATCATGTCAAACACGAGGAAGGATCAGACGTAATTCCGATAGTCTGAAGAATAATGATACGGGGATAATCCATGCCTTTTGTAGTAAACGATTATGTAGGCCCATATTTATTGATTGAGCAGCAAGGCCAGGGGGGAATGGCAACTGTGTTCAAGGCGTATCATGCTGCGCTGGACCGTTATGTTGCGATGAAAGTGATGCACACGGCATTCACTGAAGACCCAAACTTCCTTGAGCGGTTCCAGAGGGAAGCCTTGGTTGTTGCCAAACTTGATCATCCCCATATTGTCCCGATCTTCGATTACTCAAGTGAAGACGGGAGGCCTTATCTCGTGATGAAATTTATCGAGGGGGTAACCCTTAAAGATAAGTTGAAGAAATTCAGGCCTACCTACCGGGAGATGCTGCCGATCATCGAAGATGTTGGCTCTGGATTAACCTATGCACATGAGCTTGGCATCGTTCACCGGGATGTTAAACCTTCCAATGTATTGATTTCCAAGGAAGGTAAAATTTACCTCACTGATTTTGGCCTGGCTAGAATGGCGCAAGTGAGCACAACGACGCTAACCAGCGACCAAATGATTGGAACACCTCAATACATTTCACCTGAACAAGCAACTTCAAGTCCGAACCTGGATTACCGCACGGATATTTATTCATTTGGTGTTCTCATTTATGAGATGGTAGTTGGTCAAGTGCCATTTAATGCTGATACACCCTTTGCCATCATCCACGACCATATCTATACTCCCTTGCCGCGCCCCACAATCCATAATCCTAATTGTCCAGAGGCGATTGAAAAGGTCCTTTTAAAGGCGTTAGCCAAAGATCCAGCCGAGCGGTACAAAGATGTGAATACGATGGTTCGTGCATTTCGTGGTGCCATTCGGCAACTGGATGGCACCCAGGTAGCGGATTCACCTATCTCTGTTGAATTGAGCAAAAGGCAGCCGGAATCATTCCCTTATCAATCCAACCTGCCGGTCATCGAAAATATTGATTCAGGTAAAAAGGAAAACTCCTTAATTCCCAAACCAAAGAAATCGATAGGTAAGCCTAAAATAAAACTGACCATTCCGCGCAAATGGTGGGTTGTCTCCACGGGGATAGCCGCCGGAATTTTGCTCATGGTTGTTATGTTCGGCGTTTTCTCAAATCTTCAAAGTACCCCTGAGGTGCCCATAGTAAATACCGAACAACCTGGGGGGATTATTAAACCGATCGCTGGGGAGATCCATGGGGACGCCCGGACATCCCAGGCTGCCTGGCTCAAAGCCATGCTTTACTGGCAGCATGCTGACCCTGTTTCAATGGATAGATTATTGAACCTTGCCACCATAAAGTCTAACGGTGAAAAATTAATTTTGGACCAGGCACTTCAGTATTTTTATGCTCACGAAGCCTGGCTTCCGGCGGCGAAATTAATGCTTGAACCTAATCTCAACAAACCGGGAGAGACTGACTTACTGAATGATGCCCGAGCACATCAGGTCATCTTTATGGCGGGGGCGGATCAGCTATCCGATGAATTCTTTATCCAAAATGCTGGGAACCCTTTGTTTAAAGTTGGATTCACCCGCTTTTTATTGACAAACGGTAATTTATCCCAAGTTAGTTCTGAACTGGACCGTCTTTTACAAGAACCTGATTTTGAAATTGAATTTCCGGAATATAAACTGGTAAAGGCTGAATTTCTCATTAAAAATGGATCAAAACCTGAGGCTCGCGATATCATCGAGCCAATGATGGATGACCCAAACCTTCCTGAATGGGTGCGGCTGTTCGCCAGACAAATCTATCCATCTGCCCGGTATTAAAAACATTATGGAGGATTCAATGCGAAAACCGTTGGTTGCTGGAAATTGGAAAATGAATAAAACTGCCGAAGAAGCCCGCCTCCTTGTGGCGGAAATGCTTCCCGAACTGCAAAAAATAGACGGTGTGGAACTGGTAATCTGCCCACCCTCCACCTCTTTTATGACAATATCTGCTGTTTTAGCTGGGACCCAAATTGGTTTAGGTGCCCAGAATCTGCATTGGGAGGGATCCGGAGCTTATACCGGGGAAATCTCTGCCAATATGGTCAAGGAATTTTGTAAATACGTGATTCTGGGGCATTCCGAACGCCGAGCAATGTTTGGTGAGTCAGATGAAACTGTGAACAAGAAAGTTAAAACAGCCATCTCCAACGATTTAATCCCAATTGTGTGTGTTGGTGAAACCCTTGTTGAATTTGAAGAGAATAAGACAATTGAAATTGTATCCAGACAAGTAATTGAGGGCTTGAAAGATCTCACCAAAGAACAAGCATCCAAACTTGTCATTGCATATGAGCCAGTCTGGGCGATTGGCACTGGCAAGGCCGCCTCTGGAGATGGTGCCAATAAGGTTATAAATGAATCCATCCGGCTACCGCTTGAAAAGATGTTTAGTCAGGAAATCGCACAAGGTGTCAGGATACTTTACGGTGGATCGGTTAATGCCGCCAACGCAGCTGAATTCTTCGGCCAACAGGAAATTGATGGCGCACTTGTAGGGGGAGCCAGTCTGAAACCAGGAGATTTCCTCGTTATCGTAAAAGCTGCCGCCAAGTGAATTTGGGTGAGTACCAGGAGGTGGGGTGGCTGCTTTTATGCATGCTGCCCTTCTTCTTTATCCAGGTTAAACTACATCGGGAACTGAAACTTTTCTTTTATCTCGTTTTACGAAAAGATTCTGCCGCCGATTTGCTTTTTTATATTATATTTTTTCCTGGAATCCTTGTTCACGAATCCAGCCACTGGTTAATGGCAAAACTTTTAAGAGTACCGACCGGAAAATTATCCTTGATTCCCCAAAATCTTCCGAACGGCAAATTACGATTGGGTTATGTCGAAACTCAGAAATCTGACTGGTTCAGGGATTCCCTCATCGGGGCTGCTCCATTGTTCGCAGGTTGTTTGATCACCGGATGGCTAGCAAATTCACTTTGGGGTGCGCCGGCACTAACTGAATCGATTGTAAAAGGGGATTTGGTAACTTTTAGACAGGTTATCGTTTCGGTTTATCAAGGATCAGACTTTTGGGTATGGTTTTATTTGGTTTTCGCAATCAGCAGCATGATGCTTCCATCCGAATCTGATCGGAATTCCTGGATCCCAGTTTTATTAATTTTTACCGGATTCATCTTGATCATGGTTCTCGCAGGCGCGGGGGGATGGATGGAATCAAATCTCCTGCCTCTTTTCAATCCAACCCTTTTCACTCTAACAACTGTATTTGCGGTAAGCCTAACTCTCCATCTCATTCTTTTGATCCCCATCTGGCTCATCCGCGCGGTCCTGGAAAAAGTGGTAGGTTATCCATAAATCGGATAAAATAGGTCATATTATTGCGGATTATAATCGATGCGGAATTTAATTCGGAAAAGGAATAAATGTTAGTCGACCGCTGCAAACGCAGGATCACTTATCTGAGGGTTTCTGTCACTGACCGGTGTAATTTGCGCTGCGTCTATTGCATGCCGCCGGAAGGAGTGAAATGGCAGGAACATGAATCGATCATGCGGTACGAGGAAATTGACAATATTATAAGAGTTGCTGCCGAAGAGGGTGTCAGGGAGGTTCGGCTTACCGGTGGGGAGCCACTGGTTCGCAAGAATCTGCCGGACCTTATCCATTTGATTTCAGGGATCAAGGGTATCAAAGATATCAGTCTCACGACGAATGGGATACTTCTTGGAGATCAGGCTGAAGACTTGAAAAATGCTGGTTTAAACCGGATCAATGTAAGCCTTGATACGATGAATCCTGAGAAATACGCTCGAATTACCCGCGGAGGGAATATTCAGCGAGTCTTCCAGGGATTAGAAAAAGCTGAAGCGGTTGGCCTGGATCCAATTAAACTTAATATGGTTTTACTAAAAGGCGTGAATGACGGGGAAATCATAGAACTTGCGTCCTTGAGCAGACAACATAAATGGCAAATCCGTTTCATCGAATTGATGCCAGTCAAGAATCAAACCAGTTGGGGGGAAGGATTTCCGGAACCTGGGGATATGTACTACCCGGTGAGCAAGGTGAAAGATGTCCTGGAGCCGATGGGATTGATCCCATCAGAAAAAACGACTGGGGCGGGACCTGCAGAGATCTACCGGTTTGATGGGGCTGCCGGGACGATCGGTTTCATCAATCCCTTGAGTGAATCTTTTTGTGACCTGTGCAACAGGTTACGTCTGACCGCAGACGGGAACCTGCGTCCATGCCTATTAAGCGATGTTGAAGTTCCCCTCCTGCCAACCTTACGGGCTGGGGGTGATATTCGTCCTCTTTTTTACCAGGCGATGGAAATTAAACCAGAGGGTCACGAATTGAACCGGAACCTTGTTCCAGCTGGACGCTGCATGATGCAAATCGGCGGATAAGATTATCCTGTTCCAAATTGCCGGTCTCCAGCATCTCCCAGACCAGGTATGATATACCCCTTTTCATTCAATCGATCATCCACAGCAGCAAGGTGAATAGGCACATCCGGATGATGGTTTTGCATCAATTGGATGCCTTCGGGAGCACCAATAATCCCAACAAATTTGATCTTTTTTACACCCCATTGCTTTAATAGGTCAGCACAGGCTTTAGCAGAACCACCGGTCGCCAACATTGGATCGAGGATCAGGCAAACAGATACAGTGGGTTCTAGAGGAAGCTTGTTGTAGTATTGAACCGGTTTCAGTGTTCGCTCATCCCTGTATAGACCGATATGCCAGACCTCGGCGTTCGGGATTAATTCCCAAACCCCTTCCACCATACCCAAACCGGCACGCAAAATGGGAACCAGGCCGATCTTGTCTTGCAAACACTTGCACTCCGTGGAAGCGATAGGGGTGGTAACCGAAACTGGGATTAACGAAAGATCAGTAGTAGCTTCGTAGGTAATCAACGCAGCGATTTCCTGTACCAGTTCTCGGAATTTCTTAGGTTCGGTGTCTTTATCCCGCAATTTTGCAAGCTTGTGAGCGACCAATGGGTGGGGGGAAATGATTAAGTTTGACATACCGAACTCCTTGAAAGGTTTTTTCATTATAGCATCTGGCAGCTTTTCCCTGCGTTTCCGGTAATAAAAAACCCAATTTTCCCGTGGGGTATAATATTTCTCATGAGTGATCAACCTGAGCGAATGATTGATCCTGCACCCAAACAGGATGACCGGCTGGATCTTGCCATGCGCCCTGTTAGTTTGAGCGATGTGATCGGTCAGGACCAGATCAAGGAAAACCTATCCATACTCCTTACTGCAGCTAAGCAAAGAAATGATCCTTTGGATCACGTCCTTTTCTATGGTCCACCCGGCTTGGGAAAAACAACTCTCGCACATGTCCTTGCGCACGAAATGGGGGTGAGCATCAAGATCACCGCAGGCCCTGCGATCGAAAGAGCAGGTGACCTTGCAGCAATCCTCACAAATCTTCGGGGAGGGGATATTCTCTTTATTGACGAGATTCATCGCCTGGGCAAGATCGTTGAAGAGGTTCTATACCCTGCAATGGAAGATTTTTCGCTCGATATCATCATTGGTAAGGGTCCTTCCGCCAGATCGGTCCGGTTGCGTTTACCGCGGTTCTCGGTGATTGGTGCCACCACCCGCCTGGCTTTGATCAGTTCCCCCCTGAGGGCGCGGTTTGGCGCTGTTTACCGTCTGGATTATTATGGTCAGCAGGCGTTGGAACAAATCGTTAAACGGGGGGCAGAGCTTTTAACCCTTGCGGCAGACGAGGGCGGTATTCATGAAATCGCCTTACGAGCTCGCGGGACACCCCGGGTCGCTCTCAGGCTTCTCCGCCGTGTCCGCGATTATTCACAGGTCCGCGGGGATGGTCGATTGACCAGGAAAGCAGCCATAGACGCACTAGATCTCCTGGTCATCGATGAGCTGGGCCTGGATGATGTGGACCGCAGGGTACTACGGACTATCATCGAGAAATATGACGGGGGACCGGTTGGCCTTTCTACTATTGCAGCTTCCATTAGTGAGGAACCGGATACGATCATGGATGTGGTAGAACCCTACCTACTGCAGCTTGGTTTCCTGGGGAGAACCCCGCAGGGTAGGGTTGCGACGCGACTTGCGTATGATCATCTGGGCCTTGCATGGAAGGGTGATATTGATCAAATTTCACTATTTGATTCTCAACAAGCGACCTGAACCTCCTCTTCATGAAAACATCTGATTTTGACTATACTCTCCCACCGGAGAGAATTGCCCAGGTTCCTGCTGAACCAAGGCACAGCTCCCGACTTCTTGTTTACTCCCGTCAGAGTAAAAAGATAGAGCACTCTTTTTTCTGGCAGTTGGAGATGTTTCTTAAACCGGGCGATCTTCTTGTCGTAAACCAGACAAAAGTGATCCCTGCCAGGATCCATGCCCAAAAACCGACAGGCGGGCGGGTTGAATTGCTCTTATTAAAAAAGATCGATCCGATGACCTGGGAAGCCCTTGTTGGTGGTAGCCGCATAAAAGCAGGACTTAACCTGGGAATGGAAAATGGTCCGGCAGCAACCATCCTTGAAGACCGGGAGGGATCTAGAAGAATCGTCCGGTTTGAAGAACCAATTGAACCATACCTGGATGGTTTTGGCGAAATGCCACTTCCCCCTTATATTCATACCCGACTTGAAGATCCGGATAGATACCAGACAGTCTATGCCAGGGTGAGCGGATCTGCAGCAGCACCCACGGCCGGTCTACATTTCACCCCGGAATTGATGGCTACGCTCCTCCAGAAGGGGTTCGAATTTGCAGAAGTCACCCTGCATGTAGGGTTGGATACCTTTGCCCCGGTTAATGAGGATAACCCTCAAACCCACCAGATCCATTCTGAATGGTGTGAAGTAAACCAAAAGGCGGTAAAAAAGATCAATTCCACAAAAAAGAATGGGGGAAGAATCGTTGCTGTCGGGACGACCAGCGTCCGCACACTGGAAACTGCGGCGCGGGATGCAAAAGAGGAGGATACTGTCGCAGAATATTGCGGACCTACCGACCTCTTCATCCTTCCCGGTTATGAGTTCAAATCGTTGGATGCCCTGATCACGAATTTTCACCTGCCGAAATCCACACTCCTGATGCTGGTGAGCGCTTTTACCGGTAGGGAGGAGATCCTTCGGGTTTACCAAGATGCAATCCGTAATAATTACCGTTTTTATTCATTTGGCGACGCAATGTTGATCCAATAATGGCGATTTCGGATAATACCTGGGAAAACTTGAATGACGAAATCTCCGCATGCAGGAAATGCGATCGTTTGGTGAAATGGCGGGAGCAGGTCGCCCGGGAGAAGAAAAGGGCTTTTCGGGATTTCGAATACTGGGGTAGGGGAGTTCCCGGGTTTGGCGATCAAAATGCAAGAGTTCTTGTGCTTGGGCTCGCACCAGGAGCTCACGGCTCAAACCGTACAGGCCGGATGTTCACAGGAGATTCGTCCGGGGCATTTCTCTTCCCTGCGCTTTACCGTGCAGGTTTCTCTAACCGGGAATACTCATTGGATCGAGATGATCCACTTATCATCCATAACCTTTTTATCAGCGCTGTTTGCCGCTGTGCCCCACCCGGAAATAAACCTTCACCCGAAGAAATAAATAATTGCATCCAATATTTGAAGAGGGAACGAGTATTACTAGGAAGGCTGGAGGGAATAGTTGCGTTGGGTCACATCGCATTCAATCAAGCATTAAGAATATTAAAAGAGATTGGAAATCGCAAGGATAACTATAAATTTGGCCACGGGGCGTTTTATAAGGCTGAAAATGGATTCCCCTGGATAATGGCTTCTTATCATCCAAGCAGGCAAAATACCCAGACTGGGAGATTGACCGCGGTCATGTTCGATGAGATTTGGATTCGGGTCAAGGATTTTATCAACTAGCAGCTGCGTGGCCGGATTTACGGGCGATAAACCAGACCCTGCCTGAATCCACTCCGGGTGGTGAAAAATCCTCGATGCTTCCGAGGCAGGAAACAAGATCAAAACCGGTATCCGCAAGAATGGTTTTTATTCGTTCAATAGGGTACCCGCGTTCCTGGTGAATTTCATCAATTCGCTCCCAGAACTTATTCTGACGGATAAATCCGGTGATTCGCATCGTGGCCAGTTGTTTTTCAAAATCATATATCGGACGATGGATGGCGATAATATCTTCCGTATCAATTGGAACAGTCCGGTTTTGAGATCCCCAGCGGGTTGAAAGTCCATAGATTGTATTCATATCAAATATGAACCATCCCTCCTCTTTCAACGCCCGGTTCGCCCCCGAAAAGGTAAGTTTTAAATCAATTTCTTCGAGCATGTAATTAACTGCATCGAAAAGACAGGTCACCAGATCAAATTCATTGCAATAATCCAGGTCACGCATATCGGCTTTTTTGAATTTTACCTCAACCCTTAATTTTCCTGACTGCTTAATCGCCAGCTCAAGCATTTCTTCAGATTGATCGATCCCGGTTACCACCCAACCATTTTGGGCTGCCTGGACAGCAAATGTGCCCTCCCCGCAGGCTACATCGAGCAGCGTGCCTGTAAGCGGTATCCCGTAATGATCACATAGACCCGGAAGCAGCTCGCCGAAGTGTTGCGAGAAGGATGGGTATTGCCCTTCGGCGTATATTAGGGCGAATTTTTGATATTGAGACATAATTTGTCCTTTGGTTTCAAAAGAATGCTATTGTAAAAGGTTCCTCTTGCAGATGAACTTTCAATTCGATACAATCAAATCATATTATAACGTTGGGAGTAAAACAATGAAGCTCATTTGGAAAATACTGATAACTCTTTCAGCCTTGGTTGTTCTGTTAATCGCTGGTTTTTCTATCTGGGCTTATACCCCGGCCCGCCCGATGGCGGAAGCAGTGGTAGCGCTGCAGCCTGACGCATTCGTGAATGTCAGTTCGGATGGGTGGGTTACCTTTTCACCCTCAAAGGGGACACCTGAAACCGGGATCATCCTTTACCCAGGTGGCAGGGTAAACTACCGGGCGTACGCTCCAATCGCGCATAAACTCGCTGCCGAAGGTTATCTCGTTGCCCTGGTTCCCATGCCATTCAACCTGGCAGTATTCGGCAGCGAGAAAGCCGATGAGGTGATCGACGCAAATCCAGAAATTAATAATTGGGTGATTGGTGGCCATTCCCTTGGTGGAGCAATGGCTGCCTCTTATGTATACAATAATCCCGGGGCAGTGGAGGGGCTGGTTCTATTAGCTGCTTATCCGGCTGGTTCGCAAAGCCTTGCAAATTCCGACGTTAAGGTTCTTTCAATTTCAGGGACTCTGGATGGTCTCGCAACCCCGGAAAAGATCTCCGCAGGTGTACCGCTGCTGCCAATAAACACCTTTTTTGAGGATATTAAAGGTGGAAATCACGCCCAGTTCGGTTGGTATGGGTCGCAGGCAGGCGATAGCCCTGCAGAAATCAGCCGGGAAGAACAACAGAATATCGTTCTTTTAAGAATAATCTCATTTCTGGATTCTTTGAAAAATTGAAAAAAACCATAAAAGCATTTGGAATCATTCTTGGGTTTATCCTCTTACTTGGGATTATTGTCCCTTTAATTATTCCTATACCAGCCCTGGTAACTTCCTCCCCGGTCGCTCTGGCTGATGAAGACAGCCTTTTCACCAATGTGGATGATATCAAATTGCATTACAAAAAAATGGGAAATGGAAGTCCGGCAATTATTCTACTGCATGGTTTTGGAGCAAGCGTTTTTTCCTGGCGCGAGGTTATGGCACCGCTTGCCAAAATTGGTACAGTTTACGCCTACGACCGCCCGGGATTTGGTCTGACCGAACGACCGCTAGAAGGGGAATGGCAGGGGTTGAACCCATACAGCCAGGAAGGCCAGGTGGAGATGCTGACTGATTTCATGGATTCCCAGAATATCCAAAAAGCCATCCTGGTTGGAAATTCCGCCGGGGGAACCATAG
>Ga0209254_10005011_pt1 | contig 12169 bp, 13 predicted proteins | sample FrelakmetDIP11DI_FD_187148 | JGI IMG/M metagenome (GOLD analysis project Ga0209254, IMG submission 187148) | Freshwater lake sediment microbial communities from the University of Notre Dame, USA, for methane emissions studies - DIP11 DI (SPAdes)... | ecosystem: Environmental > Aquatic >...
GCACGAGTTCTCGCTGCTCGGCGTGCCCGACTTCGAGGCGCAGGTATCGAGCACTTTCCGCTGGCTGTGGCTGCCGATCCCGGACGGCGGCGTTCCCGACGACGAGTTCGAGGAGCGCTGGACCGACGCCGGGCCGGAACTGCACGGCCGGCTGGCGGCCGGCGAGCGCGTGCTGGTGCACTGCCGCGCAGGGCTGGGTCGCACCGGCCTGATCGTTTCACGACTGCTGGTCGAGGCCGGCATGACGCCGCTGCAGGCGCTGAACGCGGTGCGCCGGGCGAGGCCGGGAACGGTGCAGACCATGCCGCAGGAGCAGTACGTGCTGCTGCTGCCGGGTCGGCTGGCCGGCGATGATCGCGCCGGCGCGGCCGGGTCAGGCTAGGCTGCTCGGCGACGGGCGGGTCCGCTTCCTTCCCTGCGTCCGTTCCGCCACGAAGGTACCCCGCGCCGCGGCGAGCCAACAGGACAGGGGACCGCGGTCTCGCACGGCCTGCAGCTGGTGCCGCCTGGCGCATGGAAACAGGACATGTCGATGCTGATCCACCACGGTCTGTTCACTTCGGAATCCGTGTCGGAAGGCCACCCGGACAAGATGGCCGACCAGATCTCGGACGCCATCGTCGATGCCTTCCTCGCCCGCGACCCACGGGCGCGCGTGGCGTGCGAGACGCTGCTCTCCAACGACCTCGTCGTGCTCGCCGGCGAGTTCAAGACCGGGGTGCCGGGCCTGTTCGAGGACGTGCGGGCCGGCGCGGAGGCCATCGCGCGCGGCGTGATCCGGCGGATCGGCTATCGCGACGCCGCCACCGGCATCGATCCGGAGTCGTGCGAGGTGCTGGTCCGCTTCAATCGCCAGTCGGAGGACATCAGCCGCGGCGTGGATCGCGCCGACGCCGTGCTCGACGCCGGCGACCAGGGCCTGATGTTCGGCTACGCCTGCCGCGAGACGCCGGTGCTGATGCCGCTGCCGATCACGCTCGCCCACCGGCTGGTGCGCCGGCAGGCGCAACTGCGCGGCAGCGGCGCGGCGCCGTGGCTGCGGCCGGATGCCAAGTCGCAGGTCAGCGTCCGCTACGTGGACCGGGAACCGGTGGCGGTCGAGGCGGTGGTGCTCTCCACCCAGCACGACGAGGCGATCGAATTGCCGGAACTGCAGGCCGCCGTGCGCAGCCAGATCGTCGCCCCGGTGCTGGAAGCGGCGGGCTTTCGCCTGCCCGAGCGCGTGCTGGTCAACCCGACCGGCCGCTTCGTCACCGGCGGCCCCAGGGGCGACACGGGGCTTACCGGCCGCAAGATCATCGTCGACACCTACGGCGGCGCCGCGCCGCACGGCGGCGGCGCCTTCTCCGGCAAGGATCCGAGCAAGGTCGACCGCTCGGCCTCGTACATGGCGCGCTTCCTGGCCAAGCAGGCGGTCGCCCGCGGCTGGGCCGAGCGCTGCCTGATCCAGGTTTCGTACGCCATCGGCGTGGCGGATCCGGTGAGCTTCGCCGTCGAAACGTTCGGCACCGGCTTGCTCGATCCGGCGGACATCGAACGCCGCCTGACCCACGAGTTCGACCTGACGCCGGGCGGGATCATCAGCCGCCTGGACTTGCTGCGGCCGATCTACGAGGCCACCGCCGCCTACGGCCACTTCGGCCGCGACGACCTCGACCTGCCGTGGGAGAAGATCGTCTGAACGCTACCGGCCGGGGGCGCGAGGCGCAATCGATGCGCGAGCGCACCGCTCCGCCGCGCCGCGGTTCACATCACGTAGCGGGTCAGCCATTCGGCAACGAGCGCGGGCTTGCCCGCGCCCTCGATCTCGACGGTGACGTCGTAGAGCACCTGCCGCTGGGTGGGGCCGAGAATCTCCGCGCTGCGCAGCAAGAAGCGCCCGCGTACCCGTGAACCGACCGGCACGGGGGCGACGAAGCGCACCCGGTTGAAGCCGTAGTTCAGCGGGTGGCGCGCGCCTTCGACGTACGGACAGACCTGGTAGCCCATCGTCGCCAGCAGCGACAGGGTCAGCAACCCGTGCGCGATCGTGCCCCCGAAGGAAAGCGCCGCCGCGCGCTGCGGATCGATGTGCAGGAAGTAGCGATCGCCGGTCACGTCGGCGAACGCATCGACCATCGGCTGGCTGACCGTGATCCAGTCCGATATGCCGATCTCGGTGCCCACGCGCGCGGCCAGCGCCTCCCACGACATGCTGTTGACCGGACCGTCCATCGCTACCCCCTCGCCTCGGTGTCTGTTCCTTGGACAAGGCTCAACACTACCGCGCCTGCGCGGCGGCTCCTGATCCCGTGCGGCTTGACGATCGTCGAACGCCGGGCGCCTGGTCGGGTCTACGATGGCTGCGACAGCGGCAGTACCTCTGCCGCGGAGCGTGGACGATGGGCCATCTCGCAGGCAAGGACGTCTACCGGGAACTCGGCCGGAAGATCGACGGCCTCACCATGCGCGCGCCGTGGAGCGAGAAGCTGCGCGCGGTGCTCGCCGAGCTGTACTCCGAGGACGACGCCCGCCTGGTGGCCGCCATGCCGTGGGGCTTCTCGCGCCTCGGCCGCCTGCAGAAAGTGACCGGCCTGCCGCGCGCGCAACTCGAGCGCCAGCTCGAGAGCCTGTGCCCGCGCGGGCTGGTGATGGACGTGCTGGCGGACGGCGAGTACTACTACGCGCCCTCGCCGATGGTGATCGGCATTTTCGAGTTCACCATGATGCGCACCGGCGAGCGGCTCCCGGCCGACCGCTGGGCGCGGCTGTTCCGCGATTACCTCGAGGAAGGCGGCATCTACCGGGCGAACTTCGGCGCCGGTCAGCAGGTCTCGCTGATGCGGGCGGTGCCGCACGACGGCTCCATCGCGCCGGACGACTACGTCGAGGTGCTCGACTACGAGAAGGCCGCCGAGATCATCGACCGCGCCGACCGTTTCGCGATCGGCATCTGCTCGTGCCGGCACGAGCACGAGCACGCCGGCGGGCGCACCTGCAAGGTGCCGCTGGAGACCTGCTCGTCGTTCGGCGAGGCCACGGTGGGGTTCATGGTGCGCAACGGGCTGGCGCGCGAGGTGTCGAAGGCGCAGATGCTGGAGAACGTGGCGCGCTCGCGCGAGCTCGGCCTGGTGCTCAATGCCGATAACGTGCAGCGCAACGTCACCTTCATGTGCCACTGCTGCGGCTGCTGCTGCAACGTGCTGCGCGGCATCAGCCGCCACGGCTATCCGAACGCCGTGGTCACCTCGAATTACATCGCGGCATCCGACCGGGAACAGTGCAGCGGCTGCGGCATCTGCAGCAGGACCTGCCCGATCCAGGCGATCGGCCGCGTGGCGGACCCGGAGCCGCGCTTTGCCAAGTTCGGCCGGCCGGTCGTGGACGAGAAGCTGTGCATCGGCTGCGGCGTCTGCACGCTGCGGTGCAAGGCGAGTGCGATGAAGCTGCACAGGCGGCCGCAACGCGTCCTGCACCCGGAGACCACCTTCGAGCGCATCATCCTGCAGTGCCTGGAGCGCGGCACGCTGCAGAACCAGCTCTTCGACAACCCCGCCAACCTGACCCACGCCTTCGCCCGCGCCTGTCTGGGCGGCTTCCTGCGCCTTACGCCGGTGAAGCGGGCGCTGATGAGCGACGCTTTGCGCTCTCGCTTCCTCGGCGCGCTGAAGCACGCGGCCGTGCGCCAGGGCAAGGGACGCCTGGCCGAGGCGTGAGCATCGCCGCCGTCAGTCGCGGAAGTTCTCGAAGGCGATCGGCACGTCCTTGACGTTCGCCCGCACCAGGGCGATGCACTCCTGCAGCAGATCGCGCTTGGCGCCGGAGACGCGGACCGTGTCGCCCTGGATGCTGGCGGTGACCTTCAGCTTCGACTCCTTGATCGTCTGCACGATGCGCTTGGCGAGCGCCTGCTCGATGCCGCTGCGCACCTTGCAGACCTGCCTGACCTTGTCGCCGCCGATCTTCTCGACCTTGCCGGCGAGGTCGACGAAGCGCACGTCGACGCTGCGCCTGGCGAGCTTGGCGAGCAGCAGGTCGCGCACCTGGCCGAGCTGGAACTCGCTGTCGGCGAAGGCGGTGAGTTCGAGCTCCTTGTGCTCGATGCGCGCATCGGAGCCCTTGAAGTCGAAGCGGTTGGCGATTTCCTTGTTGGCCTGGTCGGTGGCGTTGCGCAGCTCGACCAGGTTGGGCTTGCAGACGATGTCGAAGGAAGGCATGGCGGACCGGGCGCGAGTTGCGAACCGAGACCAGTCTAACGAGCGCCATGCCCACTGCCTCCGCAGGACATGATTCCCGGCCGTCTTGCGGGACAATGTCGTAGCGGGGGAAAGCGCAAGATGACGATACTGACGATCCGCCTCGACGCGCAGTTCGGGAAGGCCCCCGACCGGATTGCTAAGGCCTCGGGGCGCACCAAGGGCGAGGTTGCCCGTGCGGCGCTCCGGCGCACGGTGGCGGTCGCGCGCTTGCGCGAACCGCGGAAGACGACGCTCCGGTTCGCCGAAGCGCATGGTCGGGTCACGGACGAGGACGTCTTCCGGGCGCTCTCGTGAGGTTGTTCCTCGACATCAACGTGCTGGTCGGCGCGCCTTCAGTTCGAGCTTAAGCTTGGTGCAGTCCGCGTGCCGATGAGCCACGATTCGAAGCCCTTCACCCGCGCGCAGTTGCGCGCCGCACCCTGCCAGGTGCTGCGCGAGGGCCGCTGGGCCAACGCTCGGGTGCTGAAGGCGACGATCGGTGGCGCCGACTGGACCGTGAAGGACTTCGCCGCGCGCGCCTGGTGGGTGAGGAACCTGCTCGGCCGCTGGCTGCTGCGCCGCGAACTGCGCGCCCTGCAGCGGCTGGCGGGGGTCGACGGCGTGCCGGCGCAGGCGTTCCGCGTCGATTCGCACGCGATGGCGGCGCGCTTCGTGCCCGGCGTGACGCTCGACCGCGCGCCGCGCGAGCAGATGAACGAGGCGTTCTTCCTCGCCCTCGAAGCGCTGTTCGAGGCGGTGCACGCGCGCGGGCTGGTCCACCTGGATTCGCGCGGATCGAGCAACCTGCTGGCCACGCCGCAGGGCAGGCCGGCGGTGATCGACTTCCAGGCGGCGCTGCGCACGGCGTTCCTGCCGCCAGCGTTGCGCCGCGGGCTGGAGGCGATCGACATGGGCGGCGTGTACAAGAACTGGCTGCGCCACGCGCCGCAGTCGCTGGACGCGGAGCGCCGCGCCCGCTACGAGCGCAGCACGCGGCTGCGCCGGCTGTGGATCGGCCGGGGTTACTTCGGCGTACGCAAGGAACGCCATCGGGGAACGAAAAGATGATGCAGGCCTTCAAATCGCTGTTCAGCCAGCCGCAACTGCGCCGCTTCGTGGTGGCGCTGCGCGTGCCGCTCACCATCGCCGCGATCGTGCTGCTGGTGCCGTTCCTGAAGCGGGAGTGGCTGCCGACGGGCTTCGTCGTGTCGATGGCGGGCGAGCTGATGCAGCTGTGGTGCTTCGCCGCGCTCGACAAGAACTCCGATCTGGCGGCGCGCGGTCCGTACACCATGGTGCGCAACCCGATGTACCTGGGCCGCTTCTTCATCATCGGTGGCTTCCTGCTGCTGCTCGGCCAGCCGTGGATCCTGGTGCCGTACGCGATCGGCTACTGGCTGTACATGGACTCGCGCGTCGGGCGCGAGGAAGCGCGGCTGCGCCTGATCTTCGGCGAGTCCTATGCCCGCTATTGCCATCAGGTGCGGCGCTTCATGCCGGGCCGCCCGCTGCCGGGCCAGCCGGTGGCTTTCTGGGACTGGAAGCTGTTTCGCCAGAACCACGGGCCACTGAATCTCGCGCTGACGCTGGCGGTCTGGGCGGTGGTCGCCGCCTGGCTGCAGTTGCGGCCGTTGTAGATTGCTGCAGGCGATCCCACCCCAGCAGGAGCAAGCGAAGATGAACAAGGAAATCGTTTCGACCTCGGCGGCGCCGGCGGCGATCGGGCCGTATTCGCAGGCGGTCAAGACCGGGCTGGTGGTGTTTTCTTCCGGCCAGATCGGGCTCGACCCGGCCACCGGCGAGCTGGCCAGCCCCGAGTTCGAGCCGCAGGTCCGGCAGGCATTCAGGAACCTCGAGGCGGTGGCGCACGCCGCCGGCGCGACGCTGGCGCAGGCGGTCAAGTTCACGCTGTTCCTGACCGACCTGTCGCAGTTCGCCACGGTCAACCGGATCATGGGGGAAGTCGTGCCGCAGCCTTACCCGGCGCGCTCCACCGTCGGCGTGGCCAGCCTGCCGAAAGGCGCGGCCTTCGAGGTCGAGGCGATCTTCGTTCTGTGACCGGCGACTCGTGACCGGTGACCGGTGAGCGGTGACCGGTGAACAGGGCGCGGAGAGCTTGTGCCTGAGCGAGCCAAAGGCGCCGGGCGGCGCGCCGGCTGGAGCACGACGCCCGCGCCGCCGCCGGAAGACGGGGCCGGTGCAGGCCGGCCTGACCGGTCATCGGTCACCGGTCACGGGTCACGCATTTCCGGCGCCGACCGTTCTTCGCTGAGCAAGCGCCTGGCCAGACTCGGCCTGACGCGGGACTGGGACTTCCTGCTGCACCTGCCGCTGCGCTGGATCGACGAGACGCAGGTCACGCCGATCGCGCAGCTCGTGCCCGGCGCCGAGCAGCAGGCCGAGGGCGAGGTGATGGCCTGCGAAGTCGCGATCCGCGGCCGCCGCCAGTTGCTCGTGCGGCTGGCCGACGACAGCGGCGAGCTGCTGCTGCGCTTCTTTCACTTCTACCCGTCGACTCGCCAGCAGCTGGCGGTCGGCCGGCGCGTGCGCGTCTTCGGTCCGGTGCGCGGCGGGCTCATGGGGCTGGAGATCGTTCACCCGCGCGTGCATGCCGTGCGCACCGGCGAGCCGCTGCCGCAGCGGCTGACGCCCGTGTATCCGACGACCGAAGGGGTCAGCCAGGCCTGGCTGCGCGCGCGCATCGAGCGCGTGCTGCGCGACGTCGAGATCACCGAGACGGTGCCGGCGGCGCTGCGCGAGCCGCTCAGCCTGCCGTCGCTGCGCGAGGTGGTGCACGGGCTGCACCAGCCGCCGCAGGGCGCGGACGCCGGGGCGCTCGCCGAGCGCCGCGGCCCCCTGTGGGACCGGCTTAAGTTCGACGAACTGCTTGCGCAGCAGATCTCGCTGCGCACGGCGCGGGCACGGCGCGCCGAACGCTCGGCGCCCGCGCTGAGGGCAGGCGGCGAGCTCGCGCGCCGTCTGCTGGCCGCGCTGCCCTTCACGCTGACCGCCGCGCAGCAGCGCGTGTGGAAGGAGATCGGGGCCGACCTCGCCCGCGCCGTGCCGATGCAGCGGCTGATCCAGGGCGACGTCGGCAGCGGCAAGACGGTGGTCGCGGCGCTCGCTGCGGCGCAGGCGATCGACGCCGGCTATCAGGCCGCGCTGATGGCGCCGACCGAGATCCTCGCCGAGCAGCATTTCGGCCGCATCGCGCAGTGGCTGGCGCCGCTCGGCGTGCGGGTGGCGTGGCTGGCCGGCAAGCTGAAGGCGGCCGAGAAACGCGCGGCGCAGCAGGCGGTGGCCGCCGGCGAAGCGCAGCTGGTGGTCGGCACCCATGCGCTGATCCAGGAGGCGGTCGGGTTCGCCCGGCTCGGGCTCGCCATCGTCGACGAACAGCACCGCTTCGGCGTGGCGCAGCGGCTGCGGCTGCGGTCGCGCGCCGGTGCGGACGACGGCACGCCGCACCTGCTGATGCTCTCGGCCACGCCGATCCCGCGCACGCTGGCGATGAGCTACTACGCCGATCTCGATGTCTCGGTGATCGACGAGCTGCCGCCGGGCCGGCAGCCGGTGGTGACCAAGCTGGTGGCGGCCGGCCGCCGCGACGAGGTGCTCGAGCGCGTGCGTGCCGAGGCGGCGCGCGGGGCGCAGGTCTACTGGGTCTGCCCGCTGGTCGACGAGGGCGAGGACGAGTCGACCGCCGAGCTGACCGCAGCCACGCGGATGTACGAGCAGACGCGGGCGCTGCTGCCGGAGCTGCGCTTCGGCCTGCTGCACGGCCAGCTGCCGCCGGCGGAGAAGACCGCGGCGATGCGCGCCTTCGCAGCCGGCGAGATCGACGTGCTGGTGGCCACCACGGTGATCGAGGTCGGTGTCGACGTGCCCAATGCGACGCTGATGGTGATCGAGCACGCGCAGCGCTTCGGCCTGGCGCAGCTGCACCAGCTGCGCGGCCGCATCGGCCGGGGCGCCCAGAAGAGCTTCTGCGTGCTGCTGTACGACGAGCCGCTGTCGGAGACGGCGCGCGAGCGGCTGAAAATCCTGTACGAATCGGCGGACGGCTTCGAGATCGCCCGCCGCGACCTGCAGTTGCGCGGCCCGGGGGAGTTCCTCGGCGCCCGCCAGTCGGGCGTGCCGCTGCTGCGTTTCGCCGACCTCGAGCGCGACGTCGACGTGCTGGAGCGGGCGCGCGACGTGGCTTTGAAGATGCTCGCCTCGTACCCCGAGCAGGCGGCAGCGCACGTGCAGCGCTGGCTCGGCGTGCGCGCCGAGTACCTCGTCGCGTGATGGGGGCTGCGCCGGCGATGGGCGCGCGGCGCGCGCATGACGGCCGCGGCGCGGCCTATGATTCCCGTCACCAGGCGAGCAGCGCCATCATTGCCGGCGCAGCCGGCATCATCGCGCGGCGACGGCCGCGCATCACTCGTCATGACGCTCACTGAACTGAAGTACATCGTCGCTGTGGCCCGTGAACGGCACTTCGGCCGCGCCGCCGACGCCTGCTTCGTCAGCCAGCCGACGCTGTCGGTGGCGATCAGGAAGCTGGAGGACGAGCTCGGCGTGGTGCTGTTCGAGCGCAGCAGCACCGAGGTGTCGCTGACGCCGTCGGGCGAGCGCATCGTCGTGCAGGCGCAGCGCGTGCTCGACGAGGCGGCGCGGGTGAAAGAGCTGGCAAAGGAGGGCAGGGACCCGCTCGCCGGCGCGCTGCGCGTTGGCGTGATCTACACGATCGGCCCGTACCTGCTGCCGACGCTGGTCCGCCAGCTGCTGCGCGACGCGCCGCAGATGCCGCTGCTGCTGAACGAGAACTTCACCGTCAAGCTGCTCGAGCTGCTGAAGAACGGCGAGATCGACGTCGCGATCGTGGCGCTGCCGCTGCCGGAGTCCGGCGTGCTGCTCCAGCCCGTCTACGACGAGCAGTTCGTGGTCGCCGTGCCGCGCTCGCATCCGTGGGCCAAGCGGCGGGCCGTCGCCGCCGAGGACCTCAAGAAGGAGACGATGCTGCTGCTCGGCAGCGGCCACTGCTTCCGCGACCAGGTGCTCGAGGTCTGCCCGGAGCTGTCGCGCTTCTCGACCGGCGCCGAGGGCATCCAGAAGACCTTCGAGGGTTCGTCGCTGGAGACGATCCGCCACATGGTGGCCTCCGGCCTTGGCGTGACGGTGCTGCCGATGAGTTCGGTTCCTCAGAAGCCGCCTCGCGATTCGCTGATCGCCTACCTGCCGTTCAGGAAGCCGGTGCCGGACCGGCGGGTGGTGCTGGCCTGGCGCAAGAGCTTCACCCGCGCCGCGGCGATCGAGGCGCTGCGACAGGCGATCCTGAAGTGCCCGCTGCACGGCGTCGAGAAGCTCGATCTGCCGGCCGAGTCATCGTGAACGGCTATCGAAACCCAAGGAAATCGCAATTGGCCGGTGCAGCGGCCGGCCGGTAGCATCTTCTCGTCAGTCAAACCTCGACAGGGAGCATCCGTATGGCAAGGAAAAGACCCGACGTTCAGGGCGCCGCCGCGCCGGCGCCGGCGATCGACATCGGCATCAGCGCCAAGGACCGCGAGAAGGTGGCCGGGGCGCTTTCCCGCCTGCTCGCCGACACCTACGGCCTGTACCTGAAGACGCACAACTTCCACTGGAACGTGGAAGGGCCGATGTTCAACACGCTGCACCTGATGTTCATGGACCAGTACACCGAGCTGTGGAACGCGCTCGACGTGATCGCCGAGCGGATCCGCGCCCTCGGCTATCCGGCGCCCGGAAGCTACAAGGCCTTCGCCAGGCTGACGTCGATCGAGGACAGCGAAGGCGTGCCCGAGGCGATGGCGATGGTGCGCGAACTCGTCCAGGGTCACGAGGCGGTGGCCCGCACGGCCCGCGCCGCGTTTGCGCCGGCCGAGAAGGCCGGCGACGAGTCGTCCGCCGACCTGCTGACGCAGCGCCTGCAGATCCACGAGAAGACGGCGTGGATGCTGCGCAGCCTGCTCAAGTAGTCGGCGCAGCCGGCGTTGCCGAGAAGTCGCCCGGCGCGAACGGCCGCCGGCGGGCGGGCGGATCAGGCCGAAGCGCTGGCCCGCAGGAAGGCTTTGTGGCGTGCCCGCAGCAGCGCGTTCTTCAGCCGGACGACGGTGGCTTCGGTGAGCCCGACCCGCGATTCGCACAGGATCAGCTGCTCGCAGTACGGCTCGAACAGCGAGGCGCGGTCGTCGAGCGCGAGCCAGGGAAGCTGCTCCTCGCCGCGGGCTCGCAGCCACTGCACGCACTCGGCCTGGCGGCGATAGGGCAGGAGCTCGACGGGCGCTTCGCCGAACACGCACGGCGGCGTGACGTCGATCACCCGCTCGCGCAGTCCCGCCGGCAGCGGGGCCACGAGTTCGGTCAGTTTGCGCTGGGTGCGCCACGCCGTGGACAGGACGACGGCGACGTCGGCGTACGGGGTTAGCGCCGCGGCCAGGATCGGCGCGTGCTCGAACAGCCGCGCCTCGTCGAAGCAAGGGTCCGGGTGCAGGACGCCGTCGAAATCGAGGAAGAGGATCATCGGCTGGGCGGTTCGTGTGCCATCGGCTCGCCGCCCGTAACCTGCGCGGCGTGACGGCCCAGCCAATGTAGCGATCACAGGCGAGCCAGGACACCATCCGGGCGTCCGAGCCGTCCGGCTGACGCGGCTCCTGGGGATTCGCGACAAGCGGCGTGGAGGTTGCGTAGCCCGCTGCCGCAGACCGACCGCCGCCTTGTGTGTCCGCCCGCGGACGCTGCGCATCCGCAACGCGGGGGCTCGCAACTGTCCTGGGGCGGACCGGTGACCGCTGCTCAGCCGACGATGATCCGGCGCGTCGTCGCCGGGTCGAACCAGTGCACGGCGCCGGCATCGAAGCCGAGCGTGAGCGAGTCGCCGGCCGCGGGCGCGACGTCGTCGGCGGTGCGCAGCACCAGCGCCTGCCCGCCGAGTGTGCAGTGGACGAGATGATCGGCGCCGAGCGCTTCGGCCATTTCGACACTGACCCTCATCTGGCCGCCGCCGGCGCGCAACTGTTCCGGGCGCACGCCGAGCAGCAGTTCGCGGCCGGCCAGCGAGGCCACTGGCGCGGGCAGCCGGATCGGTGCGCCTTCGGCCTGCAGTTCGCGGCCGTCGTCGCTGAGTCGGCCGGCGATCAGGTTCATCGGCGGCGAGCCGATGAAGCCGGCCACGAAAGTCGTCTGCGGCCGGTCGTAGATCTCGCGCGGCGTGCCGATCTGCTCGGCGCGGCCCGCGTTCATCACGATGATCCGCTGGCCGAGCGTCATCGCCTCGACCTGGTCGTGCGTGACGTACAGCGAGGTGACGCCCAGCCGCCGGTGCAGCTTCTGCAGTTCGAGCCGCATCTGCACGCGCAGCTTGGCGTCGAGGTTCGACAGCGGCTCGTCGAACAGGAAAACCTTCGGGTGGCGCACGATCGCCCGGCCCATCGCCACGCGCTGCCGCTGTCCGCCGGAGAGCTGGCGCGGCCGGCGGTCGAGCAGCGCGTCGAGCTCGAGGATCCTGGCGGCCTCGCGCACGCGGCTGTCGATCTCCGTGCGCGTCATGCCGCGGATCTTCAGTCCGTAGGCCATGTTGTCGTACACCCGCATGTGCGGATACAGCGCGTAGTTCTGGAACACCATGGCGATGTCGCGGTCCTTGGGCTCCAGGTCGTTGACGATGCGGCCGCCGATGGCGATCTCGCCGCCACTGATCTCTTCCAGTCCGGCGACCATGCGCAGCAGCGTGCTCTTGCCGCAGCCGCTCGGGCCGACGATGACGACGAACTCGCCCTTCTCGATGTCCATCGAGATGCCGTGCACGACCGCGTTGCTGCCGTAGCTCTTGCGGACGTCGCGCAGTTCGACGGTGGCCATGGCTTCTAGGGCCTGTTAACGCTTGGCTCGCCCATGCGGCGGGCCTTGGCGGGGCGCGCAGCTAGGCGCGGCGAGGAGACCATTGCTCC
>Ga0209254_10005013_pt1 | contig 12169 bp, 10 predicted proteins | sample FrelakmetDIP11DI_FD_187148 | JGI IMG/M metagenome (GOLD analysis project Ga0209254, IMG submission 187148) | Freshwater lake sediment microbial communities from the University of Notre Dame, USA, for methane emissions studies - DIP11 DI (SPAdes)... | ecosystem: Environmental > Aquatic >...
GGCTCGTGCTGCGCAACCGTTCGCTGCTGGCCATTGAACGGCGCGACCTGCCCTACTTCGTCACGCTCGGTATCGGGCTTGCCACGGTCCAGTTCACCTATTTATTTGCCATCAGCAAGATCCAGGTGGCTGCGGCCATCCTGATCCAGTATCAGGCGCCCATTTTTGTCGCCCTGCATACGCTTCTCGTCTTGCGCGTGAAGCTCCCCCCCGTTGTATTTGCCGCCATGGCCGGCTCGCTTTTCGGCTGCTATCTCGTCGTGGGGGGATACAGCCTGGATCTGCTGCACATGAACCGCGCAGGGGTGCTTGTGGCCTTCAGTTCGGCCGTCACCTTTGCCTGGTACACCGTGCGGTGTGAGTACGGCATGAGGCGCTATGCCCCCTGGACCGTTGTCTTTTACGGCCTGCTGTTTGCCGCCGTTATCTGGAATATCCTTCACCCGCCGCTTGCTGCATTCCTGCGCCCGTCTGGATTTGCGCAGTGGGGGTGGGTCCTGTTCATTGCCTCCTTCGGCACAGTGCTGGCGTTTGTCTGCTACAGCGAGGGTATCAACCGCATCGGCGCTGCGAGGGCCAGTATCACGGCCACACTGGAGCCGATCACAGCCGGATTTATTGCCTGGCTTCTGCTGGCGGAGACGATGGAAGTCTGGCAACTCCTCGGCGCCGTCCTCGTCATCGCCTCGGTTGTGCTTTTGCAGATCAAGGGAAGAGGCAGATCTTGAACGTCTCAGTCTAGATTCACAGGCTTTCCCGAGGGGTTAATGCCGCCTTTCGTCAAGGCCTGTATGATTTTCAACGGGGTCGTTTTTTCGTCATCGTAGGTTACAACCAGGACGTCCGCCTTTGGCGTATCGAACTTAAAAACGCCTTCTGTCTTTTTGAGGATAGAACCTATCCTCGCCCGTGTATTTCAGGCATTGCATTCGGAAACGGTCAACTGAACGGCCTTTTCCGCAGCCAGTAACGTTTGCTGAGCACTCGGGAACCACACAAGAAGGCTAAAAAACAGGATGCTCAAAACGATCGTCATTTTTTTCATGACCCACTCCTTCGTGTTTCAAATTATTGTCATGATTTAAGCACAAACGTTGCAAAAATCCAGATAAAATTTTATAAGGGACTTTAACGGAATAATGATTGCGATAAAGACCCTAAGGCCCAATAAAAGAAAGGTTTTGTGTTTGCATGGGACTTGAGCTATCCGCGCCGCTCATCCTGGCTTCCGCTTCCCCGAGACGCGTTGAACTCCTACGACTGCTGGGGCTTGATTTTGCGATTATGCCCAGCGGGGCCGATGAAACCTTCCGGCCGGACGAAGCGCCGGCGGCGCACGTCTTGAGGTTGTCGGCGGACAAAGCGGGTCTCATTGCGGCCAGGCATCCCGGCAGTTGGGTCCTGGGGGCCGACACGATCGTCGTGATCGACGGAGTGGTGCTCGGCAAGCCGGCGGACCCGCAAGAGGCGCGGCAGATGCTGGGCAAGCTCAGCGCCCGCGCCCACACGGTCTATACGGGCTTTACCCTTGTCCGGCAGGCAGCGCAGATCGCCGTCAGCGAGGGTATTGCCTCAACGGTCATTTTCAGGGCGATTACCCCGGACGAAATGGCCTGGTATGTGAATTTCCCCGAGCCTTATGACAAGGCCGGAGCTTATGCCGTGCAGGGCATGGGCGCCTTTTTCATCAAGGAAATCCGGGGATCCTATACAAATGTGATGGGACTTCCGCTTTGCGAAGTCGTGGATGTGCTTAAAAATGTCGGGGCGGTTAAATTCACGGTATGAGAAAAGAGACAGAGGGTAATTTCGGGCCATGAGCGCTCTCATCAAGGAACAGATTGATATGGTCCGGCAGCGCATTGCCGAAGCAGCGCGAAGGTCAGGAAGACCGGCGTCGGCCGTGCGGCTCATGGCGGTGACCAAGAGCGTGGACGACCGGCGGATCCTGCAGGCCATTGACGCCGGCGTGGACATGATCGGGGAAAATTATGTCCAGGAAGCCCGGCGCAAGATCGAGCTGATGGGAAAATCCGTGGCGTGGCACCTGATCGGCCATCTGCAGACCAACAAGGCCAAGTATGCCGTCCGCCTGTTCGACATGATCCATTCGCTGGACCGCATCGAGCTCGCCCGCGAACTGGACCGGCGCTCCCGCATGGCGGGCGTCGTCACGAAGACGCTCGTAGAGGTCAATCTCAGCGGAGAGCAGACCAAGCGCGGCGTTCCTCTTGAGTACGCGTTGCCGCTGATCCGCGAGGTTTCCACTCTGGGAAATATCTCCGTTCAGGGGCTCATGACAATGCCCCCGTGGTTTGACGACCCGCAGGACGCCCGGCCATTCTTCAGAACCCTTCGGCAGCTTGGAGAGCGAGTTGCGGCGGAAAATCTTCCGCGCGTCCAGATGCGGGAGCTTTCCATGGGCATGTCCCAGGACTTCGAGGTGGCCGTGGAAGAAGGGGCCACGATCGTGCGCATCGGACGGAGCATTTTCGGCGAACGGCCGCGATAAGGGACCGCCCCGCATCCGTTCGGCATAGGGTCTTTGTTATCATCATCATGATCATACACACGCCCCAGCACAATTTTGTTTATTTATGCGCAAAAGGATGTATAATGCGCCCTCCGTTTGATTTCAACCGTCCAAGGAGGAACACAGACCATGCTTCCGGAATATTTTGAATTTACCCTTCCCACCAAACTGATTTACGGAATCGGAATTCTCGGCAAGCTTGAGAACGCCCTCAAACCCTTTGGTAAGCGCAGGGCCATTCTCGTAACCGATGCAATCCTCGTGAAGGCAGGGCCTGTGGATAAAGTCAGGGAGGGCTTTCAGGGCAGCAACATTTCCATTGTCTGCGTCTATGATAAGGTCCCACCCAATTCGACGATCAAGACCGTGGAGGGCTGCGCCCGTCTTGCCAGGAAAAACGGCTGCAACATGATCATCGCGGTCGGCGGCGGCAGCGTCATTGATACGGCCAAAGTCGCCAACATCCTGATCGTGAAAGGCGGCCGCGTCCATGACCATATGGGCGCCTACCTTCTGGACAAGGGCGAGTCGCTGCTGCCGACCATCTTCATCCCCACGACGGCCGGCACGGGCTCCGAGGTGACCAAGGTTGCCGTCATTGCCGATCCCGATCATGACGTGAAGCTTCCCTTTGCCGAAGATCAGTTCCTGCCGAATCTGGCCATTCTCGACCCAGAGGTGACGCTGTCCATGCCGCCCAGGCTGACCGCTGCGACCGGCATGGATGCCCTGACGCATGCGATTGAGGCCTATGTGGATAAGGAATGGTCACCGGCTGCCGATGCACTGGCCCTGCATGCCATCAAACTCATCAGCAACAATATCCTGCTGGCGTGCGCGCGCCCGGACAACCTGCAGGCCCGGGGGGCCATGCTGATCGGAAGCTTCCTGGCAGGCGTCGCTTTTTCTCATTCCATGGTGGGCATGGCGCACGGGATTTCCCATGCCCTGGGCGGCGTCTATCATATACCGCACGGACTTGCCAATGCCATCGTCCTTCCGGAGGTCATGGAGTGCAACCTCGAATCCCGGCCGGACCGATTTGCCGACATTGCCGTCGCCCTTGGCGTCACTTTCCCCCAAATCGTAACGGAAAGCCAGAACCTGCTGAAATCGGATTCGATGGACATCGCTTCAAGGCTGTTTAAGAAAATGGATTTTACCTATCTGCGCGACAAGTTTGTCGACGCCTCGTCCTGGCTGCGAACAACGGCGGCGGACGCTTTCGGAAATCTCGGATTCATTGACCAGTGGTTCCGGCTCCAGGCTGCCAAGGCAGGTGTCGAGAAGATCCGCATCCTTAACCGGCAACTGGCCTATTTGACCAAAATGCCGCTGAACCTGGTGCAGGCGGGCGTTAAGGACGAGCTTGCAAAACTCGATCAGGTCGTCACGACGGCCATGGAAGACGGCGCCATGCTTTACAATCCCGTGGAGCCGACGCGCGAGATGGTCGCCGGGATTGTCAGGAAAATATACGATGCGGACTCAAAACCGCTTCCCGTTGCGGAGGAAGACCTTCGCCCCCAGGACACAAGGCTTGGAGATGGTGAAATGACGAATGTATTCAAAGACTCCGAGATGTGCTACGATGTCCTGGCCGGATTTTACGAGCAGCTTAAAGACGACCCGGAGATCGGCCCTGCATTGTCGGATACGGATCTGTGCATTCAGTTCATCTATAAAAATCCTTCGGCCACGATCACGATCGATGCGACGGGGGACGAAATTGTCGTTCACCGGGGCGTTTTTGCCGGAACGCCAGAAGTTACCATGACCATGAATGCGGATTTTGCACATAAATTCTGGCACGGCAAGGCAAATCTGATCACAGCACTGACCCGCAGGCAGGTCGTGGCCAGGGGAAACGTGCCGAAGACCGTCAAGCTGCTGCCGATCCTGAAGCCGGCCTATGCGAAGTATCCCCAGTTCCTGAAAGCAAAGGGACTGGGACATCTCGACCTGTCATAGCATCCGGCAGAGGGCGGCGTCCGATGTCTGCAAATAACACTAAAGTGGCCGGAAATGTGCCCGGAAAGTTTTATATCACGGAATTATGTATCGGCTGCACGCTATGCCACGAAACAGCGCCCGGTCATTTCCGGGCAAATGATCAGGAGGGGTATTGCTACATTTTCAAACAGCCGGAAACACCGGAAGAAGAGAGGTTGTGCTCCGAGACAAAAAAAACATGTCCGATGGACGCCATTCGGGACGACGGACTGGTATTATTGAATCCATAAGGGGGGCCGTATGAAAAGGATTGTCAGCATCAGCCTGGGGACGAGCCAGCGGGACTATCAGATCAAGGCAAAATTTTTGGGGCAGAACTTTTTCATCAGGCGCATCGGCACGGACGGAGATACACGGGAGATCGTCGAACTGCTCTATGACTGGGAAACCAGCGCCGACGCCATCGGCCTTTCCGGCGTGAAGTTCCCGAGCAAAATCGGACTTAAGCAAGCTGCGGAAAAGCGCGACACGAGGCTCAAGGAATTGAGCGCTGACCTGAAAATTCCCGTGACCACCGGCGAGGCATTCCGGAATGTCGCACAGGCGTGGGTTGCCCGTTATGTCCAGGAAACCCAGAAGGATTATTTCACCAATGCGCGCGTGCTGGTCCTGTCGGGCATGACCGACTACAGCATCGCCGCTGTGCTTGCGGAGCATTCCGACAATATACAGTTTGCCGACCCGATCCTCGAGCACGGGATCCCGAAATTCCTGAACTCCCTGAAGGATATGGAGCGTTACGCCGGCGGGGTTCATGATGTGTTGTCGTTGTCGCCCACCAAGGTGATCGCCACCTCTTTACCCCTGCTGGATGAGTGGAACAAATACGTCCTGCGCAAGGCCATGCAGAAAGCCACGGTGATTATCGTTCCCTATGAGGGCTTCTATGAGTATCTGGATTCCTGCACGCTCGAAGAGCTGGGCGGCAAAACCGTGATTACATCGACGGCCTATGACGATCGCGTGGAGTTTCTGCAGAAACGCGGCGTGGATGTGATCATCGACGCAACGCCCAAGATCCTGGATAGGGTTGTCCAGGTGGATGTCCTGGAGGCCATGATCATGGTCACCCTCGGCAAGAAAAAAGGGGAACTCAGCGGCGATGAACTGCTCGAGATCATCAGCGAACAACAAATCCGCCCCAGGATTATCTACCCCTCCGGAGAACCGCGACGCGTCAACCGTTTTGCATTCGTCATTCACCCGCTGTCCCAGGAGTATCTGAAAAAGGAGAAGGCTATCGAGTTGATCGCGAATATCGCTCCTGCCGGCGCCATGGATGCCGTCGAGAAGATCATGGCCTATGCGCCGCCCTTTGTCTATTCCAAGGTGACCGGCATCAAGTCTCCCACGGGCGTGGAAGCCGAGGGATGGCTGATCACCGTCGGGGGGACGCCGAAGCAGATGCTCTCACATCCCGCCGAGTTCACCTACAAACGGCTGCTCGAAGCGGCCGCCATGGCCAAAAGGCTTGGCGCGCAGATCATGGGGCTGGGGGCCTTTACCAAGGTCGTCGGCGACGCGGGCGTAACCGTCGCCAAGCTCGCGGATATCCCGATCACGACCGGCAACAGCTACAGCGCGTCCGGCGCCCTGTGGGCTGCGGCCGACGCCGTGCGCCGCATGGGACTCATCAAGATCGAGCAAGGCAAAAAGATCAAAGCCAAGACGATGGTCATCGGGGCATACGGGGCCATCGGCGCCGTCTGCTGCCGACTGCTGGCCCTTGCCTTCGAGGAGGTTTACCTGATCGGCCTCCAGGATGCGCGGCTGCTTGCCCTGAAGGAATCGATCCTGAAAGAGACGCCGGACGTAAAAATCACAATCGCCACAAGACCCGACAAGTACCTGGCGGATATGGATGTGATCGTCACGGCGACATCCGCCGCAGGCAAGACCATCCTGGATATCACGAAAGTCAAGCCGGGCTGCGTCATCACCGATGTGGCACGCCCGCTGGACCTGTCGCCTGAGGATGTGGCCAAACGGCCGGATGTTCTCGTCATCGAGTCCGGCGAAATCCTGCTGCCCGGGGAACCCCGGTTCAAGGACATCGGGCTCCCGCCGAAAGTGGCTTTTGCCTGCCTGGCCGAGACCATCGTGCTGGCCCTTGAGGGGCGTTTTGAGGTTTTCACAATCGGCCGCGAGATTGAATGGAAGAAGGTCAAGGAGATTTACACGATGGGCCTCAGGCACGGCATGAAGCTCGCGGCCATATCGGGCGTCAACGGCGTCTATACGGATGAAGACATCAAGCGGGTCGTGAAACTGGCCCTCGAAGCGAGGGCCAAGGCAGAAAAGGAAAAGCTCAAGGCCACGAAATCGAAGATTAATGTTTATCAATCGAAGATTAATGTTTATAAAAAGAAAACGGCCAAAACGGATGCCGGTATTGGGGAAAAACCGGCCGCCAAAGCAGGGGCGGCCGGTAAAACGGCGCCGCGCACGCGAAAAAAGATTCGTTCCTGAGAGGAAACCGTATTGTTTGACGCAAACCCCGTGGCGCTGTCCAGGCAGGCCTTTCATCCTGAGGAAGCGCATATATACATTCCGGCCATCGAGGGGCATATTTTTGAATTTGTCCGCAAGATCTGGCACTCGTTTGTCAACAAGATGGTTTCCCTGACCTTTACCGAACGAGACTACTGTTTTGAATACGGTTTGTTTGAAGTCATCGACGGCAGGTTTATACGGATCGCTGCCGTTTCGAGCCAGATCCGTCTTGACGATATCGCGAAAAGGAAAATTCCCAAGGAATTTGACGAGTTCAAAAAGAGGACACGTCCGACGCCGATCGGCTATCACTCCAATTACACAGCCGGCATTTTACGCGATGCCATCATCAGGAAGGGCAACGGCGAAAAACCGCCTGTCGTTTCGATCAATCTGAAGAAAGACAAGCGCATTCACCCCCGACTCAAGGAGATCATTGCCGATGATATGAATTTTGCCGTGGGGGTTCCGTTGTTTTTCGGGGAACACCCGATCGGCGTTCTCTGGGGAGTACGCTCCGAACCCTTGAGCCCGAAACAGCGTACGCTTCTGTTTCCCCAGTTGCATTCGCTGAGCAACGGGATATCGACCATCATGGCTCTGGAATTCAACGGAGGACGCCACGACCACCGTTCCGCCCGGAAGAACATCGAGAAGCTCGATACCAACACGGTCATTGTCAAGTTATTTTACTCACGGCAAGACGGGCAAACAACGCCGGTACGGTCGATCATCGGCAGATCAACGCGCTATCAAAGCAATTTCCGGCTCGACGCGAGCTACATCGTCCCGATCTCAAAGGGATTCTCGATCAGTCTCAAGCGGTTTCTGCCCGAGGATGAAAACGACACCGGCAAGACCCTGCTGATGATTCCCGGATTCTTTTGCAGGCGCTCCGTCTTTGACCTTCTCGCGAGGGAAATGGCTTTCTGCTACGGATACAAGGTCATCTCTCTCGATTGCCGCGGCCGGGACAGACATACGCTGCCGGAAGGCAGGTTCTACGATGCCTGGTCTATCGACGATTTTATCCGGGAGGATTTTCCAAGGGCGCTGTCCTGGATCAGGGAGCAATATCCCGACGATCGCGTGGTTGTGTTCGGTCACAGCATGGGAGGCATTATCGCCCGATTCTATGCGGGTTCCTTCGAAAAAATCCGGACTCGGGCCGGACACGACGATCTGCCGGAGCCGGCGTCACATATCGCCGGCATCGTCTCCATCGCCTCCCCGGACTATCTGGACATAAAGCCCGGCATTCCGGGCGCCGATCTGCTGAAACTTGGCGCTCGCCTCATCCCCGATGCATTCGATCTGAACACGATCAGCGGCAATGTATTCAACCGAGTTCTTTCCGGGTCCATTTCGACCGTGATTCCCACCGTGAACCCGAAGACGTTTTTCACGTTTTTGCACGACATCCACGACTCGATGCGGCAGTTCACATTTGATGTGAGCACACGCATCCTTTCCCTGCAGGACTTCATCGGGTTTCCGCAGGTGACGCCCCCGGAGGTCTATCTGCTCATGGAGGATATCATCTGCGAGGAATCGACGAAAGTCATGATCCAGTTTTTCCGCTCACAGTTTTTCGGCAACAGCATCCTGTCCTTTGACGGTCGGATCAACTATACGGAAGATCTGAAAAATATCACCCTGCCGATCTTTCATATCCTGGGCGACCTCGATGTCATTGCCCCCGCCGCTACGATCCGGTCGGGCTACGACATAATCAAATCCACAAACAAGCAGATCCAGGAATACCGGCAGGGACACCTCGGAATCATCCTGCATCCGGAAACGGTGCGCGACATTGCCGCAAACGCCGATCGATGGATCGGCAGCCTTGGGAGTAACGCATAAGATAATGATGTCAAGGCACAATATTCTTGACATGTTGGGATTTTGATTTATCATTAAACAGGCATTTTTTAAAAAACAGGGGCGTGATTATGCAACAGGGCAAAATGCTGGAACCCATGTCGAGCATCGACAGCTTCTGGCTGAGCATGGACGAGCCTACCAATTTGATGATCATTACGGGGCTCATGGAGTTCGATGAACTGCTCGATTACGATGCGATCTGCGATCTGCTGAAAGAGCGCCTGCTCTGCTACAACCGGTTCCGGCAGAAAGTGGTATGGCCGACATCGACTCTGGGAAGACCCTTCTGGGATGAAGACTATAATTTCGACATTCAGAATCATGTCATCCGCATGGCCCTGCCGACACCGAGGAATAAAGCGGCACTGCAGCGCATGATCAGCGACCTTACCATCCTCCCCCTGGACAAGAACAAGCCGCTCTGGCAGCTCCATATCATCGAAAACCACGGCAAAGGCTGTGTGCTTTTCATCCGCATCCATCACGCCATCGCCGACGGAATCGCACTCATCCGCCTGCTGCTGTCGATGGCCGACGTGGAGCCGAACCTCTCCTTCCCTCGCGACGGGAAATCTGCCGAAGCAGAAAAAGCAAAGCGGATCCGGACAAAGGGGAAGCTTGCACCCGTTGTCGGTCCCATGAACCTTTTGATGCGGGCGGCCAAAACGACGCTGAAAACGGTTATCAAAACGACCGGCGCGGTCTATGATGAAGTCATGAAGACCGCGGCTTATCCGCCGCACCTGGCCCGCCTGATCGAGCTTTACGGCAAGATCGGCCTTGAAAGTTCAACCGTCCTCGCGAAGCTGGCCCTGATGCCCTCGGACTCGAAGACCTCGCTCAAAGGGAAGCTCGGCGTCCGGAAAAGCGCCTGCTGGTCATCACCCATACCGCTGGACCGTGTCAAGGAGACCTGCCTGTATTTCAGGTGCACCATCAACGATGTGCTGATGGCCGCCGTGGCGGGCGCCCTTCGCAAGTATCTTCTGGGCAGGGGAGACGATTTGGAGGATGCGGAATTGCGCGTGGCCATCCCGGTGAATGTCCGGCCGGACACTCCCGAAATAGAACTCGGAAACCAGTTCAGCCTGGTGCTGCTGTCACTTCCGGTGAATCTGGATGATCCCGTCCGCCGGTTGCGTGAAACGAGAAAACGCATGCGCACTCTCAAGGAATCCGCCGACGCCTTTGTCGGATTCCAGATGATGCAAGTCATGGGCATCCCTCCGGCAAAGATCACGAAGCGGGGCGCGGATTTTTTCTCGAGTAAATTCACCGGCGTCCTCTCAAATGTGCCCGGACCCAGGCAGCACCTCTATTTTACAGACAAGAAGATTAAAAACATTATGTTCTGGGTTCCTCGCTCGGGCGAGGTTGCCCTCGGCGTCAGTATTATCAGCTATGCCGGTTCTGTGACCCTGGGCATTGCCACGGATCGCAGTGTCGCACCGGATCCTGATAAGATCACGGAATATTTTGCCGGAGAATTTGACGAGCTTTTGAAACTGGCGCGCATGGACGTTCTGCAGCGGGCGCCCGCAAGCCGGCGTGCGGCCGCGAGGCGATAGATATAACAATTTTATTTTACTCAATAAACGTAAAGGGGGGTCTTATGACGGAAAAGAAAGAGAAGGGCAAAGCGAAGGTTGACGCGTCGGTTCTGGATGTGGCGAACAAAATCTGGATGGCCGGTCTGGGGGCCGTGCAGACGGCAGAAAAGGAGGGATCCAAGCTGTTCAAGACTCTGGTTGACAAAGGCGTCGATTTTCAGTCCATGCGCAGGGAAATCAGCCAGAAGCAGCTTGACAAAATCGGCAGCATCGTAAAGGGCGGCGTCGGGTCCGTTAAGGGAAAGATCGACGATATTACACAGCAGAGAGAGGGCATGTGGGATAAACTCAAAGTCGAACAGACTTTTGCCTCTGTCATGAAGACGTTCGGTGTCGTCACCAAAAAGGAAATCGACGGCCTGACCAGGAAGATCGACTCGCTCTCCAAAGCCGTCAATGAGATGAAGGCGCCGCCAAAAAAAGCACCCGCAAAGAAAGCGGCTCCGAAAGCAAGGTCAAAAGCATCTAAATAATTTCAAATTTGGCCTCAGAAGAATAAAAAAGTGACATGGTCTGTGTGTGTCACTTTTTTATCTTTGGCGGCTTCGAAAAAAATATGATCATGCAGAAAAAACATGCAACCATGCTGCTTGAGCAGATCCAGCGAGGGAAGGCGCAGCGCCTGAAGCAGGAAGCCGACGCGGGGCTGTCATCAAGAATGCCGCTGCTCAGAAAATGGCAGTCGGATCGCCTGAGCGCAACCTATGAAGACCTGCTTGCCGATAAACGCTACCGGCCGGCCACGGCGTTTTTCTTAAGCGACCTCTACGGGCCGAGTGATTTCAGCCAGCGCGATGACGATATTGAACACCTCTTCTCGACACTGGTCAGGGTTCTTCCCGATTATTTGATTCATACCGCCGCCTATGCCGCTGAACTCAATGCATTGAGCGCGGAGCTTGATTTCGCATTGCTGTACGTGCTGGTCAAAGAACTGAATATCACCGAAACGATCACGCAAGAGGCCTATGCCGAAGCCTACCGGCGCTGCAACAATTACGGCCCCAGGAGGCATCAGATCGAGCTTCTTAAGATGCTGGGCGAAGATCTCGATGCGATTGTATTCAAACCCCTTGTTTATAATACCGTACGGATGCTGAAAATTCCGGCCCTTTTAGCAGGGTTTTCCGCATTGCAGGATTTTTTAGAGAGGGGCTTCAAGGCCTTCCACCATATGCAGGGCGCCGATGAATTCATCGGCACGATCAGCGGTCGCGAAACGCAGATCCTGGACCGCATCTACGCTTCACGCCCCCGGCCTTTTGACTGGGACGAAGACCAATGAACCCCCAGGGCGAGTCGTCGAAAGAACCAAGATGGTTGAGGAAGAGCAACGATCAGGCTAACATTTCCTGAAGATGAAGAATGCGGCGAAAAGAGCGGAGATGCAAGGATGGCAAGGGTAAAAAGTAATAAATCGAGGATGAACGACAACAAACAAAAGGAGGACCCCATGATGAACATCGTCGAACGTGTTGATGTGTGGGCTGCCGTCATCAAGGACGAGCCCGGCGGCTTGGCGAAGATACTCTCCGGCCTGCGGGATGCCGGTGCGGATCTCGACTTCATCGTTGCAAGGCGAGCGCCCGATAAACCCGGCACCGGGGTCGTGTTTGTTACCCCGCTACGCGGCGAT